>Ga0182027_10002024_pt1 | contig 33144 bp, 28 predicted proteins | sample 712E1DmetaG_FD_121300 | JGI IMG/M metagenome (GOLD analysis project Ga0182027, IMG submission 121300) | Permafrost microbial communities from Stordalen Mire, Sweden - 712E1D metaG (Illumina Assembly) | ecosystem: Environmental > Terrestrial > Soil > Wetlands > Permafrost | place: Sweden...
CATTCTGACGAAGGAAGAAGGCGGGCGGCACACGCCGTTCTTCAAGGGCTATCGTCCGCAGTTTTATTTGCGGACGACGGACGTGACGGGGATTGCGGAGTTGCCGGCGGGGACGGAGATGGTGATGCCGGGAGACAACGTGAGCCTGGTGATCGAGCTGATCACGCCGGTGGCAATGGAAAAGGGATTGCGGTTCGCGATCCGCGAAGGCGGCCACACGGTGGGCGCGGGCACGATCGCTGAGATTATTACGTAAGGCAAGTCAGAAGTAAGAGGTCAGATTGCAGAAGCGAAAGCATCGAGAGCCGTTTGGTTTTGAGCTAAAAGCTAAGAGCTAGCAGCCAGGAGCTGTTGAAATGCCCCGAGAAATTATTACGTTGCAGTGCGGCGATTGCAAAGAGCGGAATTATTCGACGACCAAGAACCGCAAAACGACACCGGACCGGCTGGAGCTGAAAAAGTTCTGCAGTCGGTGCCGCAAGCACACGACGCATAAAGAGGTGAAATAAATTTGTAATTGGTGATGGGTAATTTGTAATTGAAAACCCCAAAGAGAAGAGACCTGGCTTGGTTTTCAAATTACCAATTACAAATTACAAAATTACCAATTTTTCTAGGGGCGTAAGCTCAACGGTTAAACTGTCGGTCTCCAAAACCGAACTTGGGGGTTCGAATCCCTCCGCCCCTGCCAGATTTCGGGCCCGAGAGGGAGCAGTCGAGGAAAGCGGGAAGGTATGGCGACAGCAGTAGAACAGAACGCGATTGCCACCACGTTGCGGTCCTGGCCGGAGCGGATCAGGACTTTTTACCACGACGTGCGCACAGAGATGAAGAAAGTCACGTCTCCCACGCGCAAGGAAGTCCAGGGAACGACGACGGTGGTGATCATTACCGTGTTTCTTTTTGGGTTGTATTTTTTCCTGGTCGATCTGGCGATCAGCAACAGCCTGGAGCGGATGCTGCATTATTTCTCGCGCCACTAGGCGGCGAGCGAAAGAAGCGATTGAATGCCGGATACGGATTCGAACAAAGAGAAGGACGAAAGCGCAGCGGTTGGCCCTGGCCAAGAAGGCCAGCAGCCACCGCCTCCACCGCCTGCGGAAGCGGTTCCGAGCGGTGAGCCCGCGCGGAATCCGAATATGAAGTGGTACATCATCCACGCCTATTCGGGATTCGAGCGCAAGGTAAGGGAGTCGCTCGAATCGCGGGTGCAGGCTTTCGGATTGCAGGACAAAATTGGCAAGGTGCTGATTCCGACCGAGTCGGTCACCGAAGTTCGTGGCGGCAAGAAGTACACCTCGGAGCGCATGTTCTATCCCGGCTACGTGCTGGTGGAAATGGACATGGACGATCACGTGTGGCACGTGGTGAAGTCGACGCCGCGTGTTACCGGATTTGTGGGCACGGGGCAGCAGCCGACTCCGCTGTCGGATGAAGAAGTCAACCACATCGTTTACAAAGTGGCCGACAGCCGGGAGAAGCCGAAGCTCAAAGTCAAATTCGAAAAAGGCGAGACGGTGCGCATCGGAGAAGGGCCGTTCGCGACCTTTACGGGCATCGTCGACGACGTCAACGAGGACCGCGAGACTTTGAAAGTGATGGTGACGATTTTCGGGCGCTCGACTCCGGTGGAATTGGAATTTGGGCAGGTGGAGAAGGTCGCGTAATAGCAAAAAGCTTGAACCACAGAGGACACCAGGAACACAGGTGAAACCCCATTTGGGTTATGCGCCGAGCCGAAAATCCTAGACTCGGAGCTGGAGATTAGTACAAGGTACGGGAAAGGCATCATGGCAAAGAAAGTTACAGGATCGGTGAAGTTGCAGATTGCGGCGGGCAAGGCCACGCCGGCGCCTCCGGTGGGACCGGCGCTCGGCCAGGCGCAAGTCAACATCATGGAGTTCTGCAAACAGTTCAATGCGCGCACCGGGCAGAAGGAACTGGAAGGATTGATTGTTCCGGTCGTGATCACGGTGTACAGCGACCGCACGTTCACGTTTATCACCAAGACTCCGCCAGCGTCGGTGTTGCTGAAGCGCGCGGCGGGCATCGCCAAGGGATCGGGCACGCCCAATAAAGATAAGGTTGGCAAGGTGACGCTGAAGCAGGTCGAGGATATTGCGAAGCAGAAGATGCCGGATTTGAACGCGGCGTCGGTGGATGCGGCGATCAAGAGCGTGCGCGGCACGGCGCGATCGATGGGCATTGACGTGGTTGGATAAGTTTTGTGTGGAAGCGGGGCTTTGCCCCGCTTAGACGGGCGAGTCGCCCGTCCCCACTCGAGCGGTTGTAGTCGAAAACACCACGGCTCTTCAGAACGGCGAAGCGGCGGTGGGAGACTGAGGGAAAAATGAAGAAGTCAGGAAAGAATATCGAGAAGTCGCGGAAGGCAGTCGAACCGCGGCCTTACACGCTGCAGGAAGCGGTTCCACTCCTGCAGAAAGTGAAATACGCAAAGTTCGATGAGACGGTCGAAGTGACGCTGCGGCTGGGCGTCGATCCAAAACATGCGGATCAGATGGTGCGGGGCACGGTCGTGCTTCCGCATGGACTGGGCAAGTCGAAAAAAGTTCTGGTGATCGCGAGCGGCGAGAAGGTCCGCGAGGCCGAGGCGGCGGGCGCGGATTTTGTTGGCGGCGAAGACATGGTCGAGAAGATCACGAAAGAGAACTGGACCGACTTCGACGCGCTGATTGCCACCCCCGACATGATGAAATCGGTGGGGCGGCTGGGCAAGATTCTCGGACCGAAGGGGCTGATGCCGAATCCAAAAACAGGTACCGTCACCATGGACGTGGCGCGCGCCGTGCAGGAAGTCAAGGCCGGCAAGGTCGAGTTCCGCACCGACAAGACGGCGCTGGTGCACGTGCCGGTGGGGAAGATTTCCTTTACGCCCGACAAGCTGGTCGAAAACGCTACCGTGCTGATCTCGAGTGTGATCAAGGCGAAACCTTCGGTGGCCAAGGGCAAATACATCAAGGCCTGCTACCTGAGTTCGAGCATGGGACCGGGGATCGCGTTGGACACGACTCCGATCGAGGTTGCGGCGAAGGCTTAACTGCCGGGCTTTGCCCGGCTGGACGGACGAATGCGTCCGTCTCTACGTGATTCTGAAGGGGTTCTATATATGGCGGTTACTCGGGCTAAGAAAGTTGCGCAGGTTGAGAAACTGGGTGGGGAACTGAAGCACGCTTCGAGCATGATTGTGGCTACCTACTCCAAGCTGACGGTGACGCAGGATTTCGAATTGCGCAAGGCACTGCGTCCGACCGGAGCGAAGTATCGCGTGGTGAAGAACACTTTGGCCGAGCGCGCCGGCAAAGGCACCAAGGTTGAGGGAGCTCTGAAGAACTTGCAGGGCGTGACCTCGATCGCCTACACCGAAGGCGATCCGGTGGCGCTGGCGAAGGCTCTTGCGAAGTATGCCAAGGAGCATCCGGAATTTAGCTTCAAGGCTGGGGTGGTCGAAGGCCGGGTGATTACGGTCAAGGAGATCGAATCGCTGGCGACCATGCCGTCGAAGAGCGAACTTTATTCGAAGCTACTGTTCCTGTTGAACGCTCCGGCGCAGCGCCTGGTCACGGCGATGAATGCGGTTGGGCGGAACCTGGCGGTGGTCATCGACCAGGGAGTGCAGGAGAAGAAATTCAAGGAAGCGTAGGAATTTGCAATTGGGAAATTTGTAATTGGTAATTTGAACCTGGCGAGCTTGGTTTTTCAATTACAAATCACCAATTACAAATCCGACACAAGTTTCTGGGCAGCGATGCTGCTCGAAAAAAGATTTAGCTGTCGCAAAGCTAGGGGTGGCGCGGTCTGAAACTTTGGTGTTGTCTGGCACCGGAGTGGACGGACCTGGTCGCACTGGAAACCTGGCCGAGCGATAGCGAAATCGCAAATCTTACATAAAGCGGAGAGATTCACATGGCGGATTTACAGCAGTTGGAAGAGTCGATAGTTGGCCTGTCGTTGCTGGAAGCGGCAGAGCTAGTGAAGAAACTGGAGTCGCGTCTGGGCGTTTCGGCGGCGGCAGCGGCTCCGGTGGCGGTTGCCGGTGGGGCAGCGGCGGGCGCGGCGGCTCCGGCGGAAGAAAAGACCGAATTCACGGTCGTTCTAAAGGAAGTGGGAGCCAATAAGATCAACGTAATCAAGGCGGTACGCGAAGTCACCAGCCTCGGCTTGAAAGAGGCGAAAGACTTGGTGGACGGCGCTCCGAAGAGCATAAAAGAGGGCGTCTCGAAGGACGAGGCCGAAACCATCCGGAAGAAGTTCACCGAGGCGGGCGCAACTGTCGAAGTCAAGTAATCGAGGCGGCGCGGGGGTGTGTGTGGAAGCGGGGCTTATGCCTCGCTTGGACGGGGCTAAGTGCCGTCACCACAGGAGCCTCCTCCCGCCTGCAATTATTTGACCGAACAGTAGCTGAATCCTGGGGAGTGGTGTTAATATCTAATAAATAACCCGCTTACCCTGGCTTCACTGCGAGGCGACGGCGACCCGCATCCTCCAAATAGACCCAGGAAGCGGAACGGAAAAGGGTCGCTGGAATAAAAGTATGGCAGCCGGTCCCGCGGGCGGCGGGACGGAACAGGCCTTTTGAACTGGCGCGGAATTTTACAAGTTATTCAAGAGTAAGCGTCGCAAGCGGCGCCTGCGGACAGGCATGTCCTAGCGGGGGCTGCTCTCTTTTTCTGCGTACACCGCTCATTAACCCGTAGCAGTATTTTGGCGCTACTTTTTGCGCCCTCATTCCGCTTGTACCGCAGCCCCAGGCTGCCTGAAAGCAGGAGTTCCTGAGAATGACAAAGCACAATATACACCGCAAGCGTTTCGATTTTTCCAAAATTCCAGCAACCATCCAGATCCCGAACCTGATCGAAGTTCAGAAGCGCTCCTATGACCGCTTCCTGCAGATGGACAAACTGCCCAGCGAGCGCGAAGACGGCGGGCTGCAGGCGGTGTTTCAGTCGGTGTTTCCGATTACCGACTTCCGTAACGTTTCCCAGTTGGAGTTTGTGGATTTCGCGATCGGCAACTGGGAGTGCAAGTGCGGCCACCTGAAGGGTCTCCATCACTTGCGCACGACTTGTAAGAATTGCGGATCGACGGTGATCACCGACCCGTTTCATCCCGGCGAGGTTCTCTGCCACAAGTGCGGCACCTACAACGCGAATACTCCCGACTTCTGCAACAAGTGCGGCGATCCGGTGGGCTTGCAGCTGAAATACGATGTGCCGGAATGCGAAGAGCGCGGCATGACCTACTCGGCGCCGCTCAAAGTCACGATGCGGCTCACGATATGGGACAAGGATGAAGCGGGCAACCGTTCCATTCGCGACATCAAGGAGCAGGAAGTTTTCTTTGGCGACGTGCCCCTGATGACGCAAAACGGAACCTTCATCATCAATGGAACCGAGCGCGTCATCGTCAGCCAGTTGCACCGCTCGCCGGGCGTGTTCTTCGAGACGGCGGCCAATCGCACTTATTTCTTGGGAAAGATCATTCCCTACCGCGGCTCGTGGGTGGAGTTCGAATACGACCAGAAGAACGTTCTCTACGTGCGCATCGACCGCAAGCGCAAGTTCCTGGGCACGATTTTCCTGCGTGCTCTCGGCCTGCGTTCGGGCGAGGATATTCTGAAGACTTTCTACACCACGGACCGACTGGTGGTGCGCGACAAGAAGCTGTTCTGGACGCTGGATCCGGCGAGCGAAAAGCCCACGAATCTGCTGGGCATGAAGCTGGCGCACAGCATCAAGTCGAAATCGGGTGACGAAGTTGCGCACTCTGGCCGGAAGATCACGCCTGCAACGCTGAAGGAAATTCAGAAGGCGAAGATCACCGAAATCGAAGTGGACACGACCGATCTCGAGGGCGCGTGGGCGGCGAGCGACATTGTCGACACCACGACGGGTGAAGTGCTGCTGGAGGCCAACTCGGAAATCACGGCCGAAAAAGTGGCAAAGATCCTGGAATCGGGCGTGATTGAGATGAGCGTGTTCTTCCCGGAGCGCGACGACGTGGGCACGGTGATCAGCCAGACTCTGCGGCGCGATTCGATCACCAGTCCATCGGAAGCTTTGATCGAGATTTATCGCAAACTGCGTCCCGGTGATCCGCCGACGCTGGACACGGCGACGGCATTGTTCCAAGGCATGTTCTTCGATCCGCGGAAGTATGACTTCTCGCGCGTGGGCCGGCTGAAGTTCAACATCAAGCTGTTCGAGAACCAGGAAGCGACGAGTCTCGATCAGCGCACGCTCGATCCCAACGACTTTTACGCGACCATCAAGTACCTGCTCAAACTGCGCAAGAATATTGGCGCGGTCGACGACATCGATCACCTCGGCAATCGCCGCGTGCGCGCCGTGGGCGAGTTGCTGGAAAACCAGTTCCGCATCGGCCTGGTTCGCATGGAACGCGCGATCAAGGAAAAGATGAGCGTGTACCAGGAAATGTCGACGGCCATGCCGCACGACCTGGTCAACGCGAAGCCGGTGATGGCCGCGATTCGCGAGTTCTTCGGATCGTCGCAGCTGTCGCAGTTCATGGATCAGACGAATCCGCTTTCGGAAATCACGCATAAGCGGCGTCTGTCCGCGCTGGGGCCGGGCGGATTATCGCGTGAACGCGCTGGATTTGAAGTTCGTGACGTTCACCCGACACACTATGGACGCATCTGCCCGATTGAAACGCCGGAAGGCCCGAACATCGGCCTGATCTCGTCGTTGAGCTGCTTTGCGCGTATCAACGACTACGGTTTCATCGAGTCGCCGTACCGCAAGGTAAAGAACTCGCGGGTGGTGGACTACGTCATCGTCGTCAACGCCGGGGACAGCAACTTCAAAGTCGGCGACTATGCCGAAAAGAGCGAGATGGAAAAGGTCAACGCCGATCTCAAGGAACGGCGCAAGAAGCCGGTCGAGGTCGAGCCGTTTTCGTTCTATCTGTCGGCGTGGGAAGAAGACCGTCACACCATTGCTCAGGCCAACATCGAACTGGACGACAAGGGCCGCATCGCCGGCGAACTGGTCAACGCGCGCAAGGCGGGCAACTTCGTGCTGGTGAATCGCGATGAAGTGGATTACGTGGACGTCAGCCCGAAGCAACTGGTTTCGGTGGCGGCCTCGCTGGTGCCGTTCCTCGAACATGACGATGCCAACCGCGCGCTGATGGGCGCGAACATGCAGCGTCAGTCCGTGCCGCTGCTGCGTGCGCAGGCTCCAATTGTGGGAACGGGGATGGAAGGCGTTACCGCGCGCGATTCGGGCGCGGTCGTGCTGGCGCGCCGTAACGGAATCATCGATTCGGTCGATTCCGAACGCATCATCGTCCGCGTCGAAGGCGAGCATCATCCGATGCAGCTTTCGCGCGAAGTGGGCAGCGACATTTATCAGCTCACCAAGTTCAAGCGCTCGAATCAGAACACCTGCATCAACCAGAAGCCGATCGTGAAAAAAGGCCAGCGGGTGGTGAAGGGGCAAGTGATTGCGGACGGCCCGTGCACCGACTTTGGCGAGTTGGCGCTGGGACGCAACGTGCTGGTCGCGTTCATGCCGTGGCGCGGCTACAACTTCGAAGACGCGATCCTGGTTTCGGAAAAGATGGTGAAAGAGGATTACTACACCTCGGTTCACATCGAAGAGTTTGAACTCGAAGCTCGCGACACGAAACTTGGTCCCGAGGAAGTGACCCGCGACATTCCGAACGTCAGTGAATCCACACTGCGAAATCTGGACGAAGCGGGCGTGATTCGCATCGGCGCCGGCATCAAGCAGGGCGACATCATCGTCGGCAAAGTTACTCCGAAGGGTGAGACGCAACTGACGCCGGAAGAAAAACTGCTGCGCGCCATCTTCGGCGAAAAAGCCGGCGATGTGCGCGACGCTTCGCTCTACTGCCCGCCTGGAATCGAAGGCATCGTGGTGGACGTGAAGATTTTCTCGCGCAAAGGGCAGGAGAAGGACGAGCGGGCCAAGACGATTGAAGGCAACCAGATCGCGAAGCTCGAAAAGAACCTTTCGGACGAGATACGGATTCTGACCGACGAGCGTCTGAAGCGTTTGGAAGGCCTGCTGGGCGGCAAGGAAGTGCAAGCCGATCTGCACGACGAGCGCACCAATAAGCGGTTGCTGACCAAGGACACGATTCTGGACCGCGACACGATCGAGCGCATCTCGACCCGCAACCTGAAGCGGATTAAGTACGCCGACAAGGATCCGCGGGTGAACGAGCAGATCGACGAGATCGAGGAAATGACCTCGCGCCAGATCGACGTGCTCAAGAAGATCCTCAACGAAAAGAAAGACAAGCTGACTAAGGGCGATGAGTTACCGCCGGGCGTGATCAAGCTGGTGAAGGTCTACATCGCCATGAAGCGCAAACTGAGCGTCGGCGACAAGATGGCCGGACGCCACGGCAATAAGGGTGTGATCGCGCGCATTCTGCCGGAAGAGGACATGCCGTACCTCGAGGATGGAACGCCGGTCGAGATTGTCCTGAACCCGCTCGGAGTGCCCAGCCGTATGAACGTGGGACAGATTCTTGAAACCCACCTGGGATGGGCGGGTCATGAACTGGGCCTGAAGATTGCGGAACTGCTGAAGCAGAACACTCGCGCCGAAGCGATCCGCCGCGATCTCAAAGCGTTGTTCAAGGACACGGTGCTCGCCGACACCATCGCCGATATGAGTGAGGATGAGCTCGAAGCGGTGGCCCCGACCCTCAAGAATGGCGTGTTCATGGGATCGGCGGTATTCGACGGCGCCCGTGAGCCGGAAATCAAAGCGCTGCTGGCGAGCGCGGGTCTGCCCAGTTCGGGCAAGACCAGTCTGCGCGACGGCATGACGGGCGAGAAGTTCGAACAGCCGATTACGGTGGGCTACATCTACATGTTGAAACTGTCGCACTTGGTGGACGACAAGATTCACGCGCGTTCCATCGGGCCGTACTCGCTGATCACGCAGCAGCCGCTGGGTGGCAAGGCGCAGTTCGGAGGCCAGCGCTTCGGAGAAATGGAAGTGTGGGCTCTGGAAGCGTACGGCGCGGCATTCATCCTGCAAGAATTGCTGACCGCGAAGTCGGACGATGTGTACGGGCGCACCAAAATCTACGAGGCTATCGTCAAAGGCGAAGCCGCGATGGAGCCGGGCGTTCCGGAATCGTTCAACGTGCTGATTCGCGAATTGCAGGCGCTGTGCCTGGATGTCGAGTTGATCAAGGCCACGGAGAAGAAGCCGGTGGCGATAGCAGCAGATTAGTCGTTGGTCGCTAGTCGTTGGTCGTTCGCGGCTAGCGGGCCGACTCGGTTTCAAGGAATTGACCCGAAGTTTTTGCTCTTGAGCTTCCGGGTTAGAGATTTCGCTAGCGACTAATGACCAGCGACTAGCGACTGTTCTTAAGAGCCGCGTGCGGCGGCGTACAGCCGTAGGAAAGCGGAGGAACATGTTTCGTTCGAGCCCGTTCGATATGGCAAATCCCGTGGCTGATTTCGATGCCATTCGCATCAGCCTGGCGTCCCCCGAAAAGATACGGAGCTGGTCGCATGGGGAAGTGACCAAGCCGGAGACCATCAACTACCGCACCTTCAAGCCGGAGCGCGATGGCTTGTTCTGCGCGCGCATTTTCGGCCCGGTCACAGACTGGGAATGTCTTTGCGGCAAGTACAAGCGCATGAAGCATCGCGGAGTGATCTGCGACAAGTGCGGCGTGGAAGTCACGCTGTCGAAAGTCCGCCGCGAGCGCTTGGGACACATCGAACTGGCTTCGCCCTGTTCGCATGTGTGGTTCTTCAAGGGACTGCCCAGCCGCATCGGGCATCTGCTCGATATTTCCCTGCGCGATCTGGAAGCGATCCTGTACTTCGAGGCCTATGTGGTCGTCGATCCCGGCGACTCCCCGGTAAAAGAGCGGGAAGTCATCAAGGACGAAGCGAAGTACCGGGAACTCGATCAGCAATATCGCCCAGCGGGCTTCAAGGCCATGATGGGCGCGGAAGCGATCAAGGAACTTCTCAAGCGCATTGAAGTTGATGGGCTGGCTGCCGAACTGCGCGAGAAGATGAAGAACGAAACCTCGCTGCAGAAGCGCCTGAAGTATGCCAAGCGGTTGAAAGTGGTCGAGGCCTTCCGCAAGAGCGGCAATAAGCCGCAGTGGATGATCCTGGACGTACTGCCGGTGATTCCACCGGAGCTGCGCCCACTGGTTCCACTGGATGGCGGACGCTTTGCCACTTCCGATCTGAACGATCTTTACCGCCGCGTCATCAACCGCAACAACCGGTTGAAGAAGCTGATGGACCTGCATGCTCCTGAAGTCATCGTGCGCAACGAAAAGCGCATGTTGCAGGAAGCGGTGGACGCTTTGTTCGACAATGGACGGCGCGGGCGCGTTCTGCGCGGCGCCAACAATCGGCCGCTGAAATCGCTCTCCGACACGCTGAAGGGCAAGCAGGGACGCTTCCGCCAGAACCTGCTCGGCAAGCGCGTCGACTACTCCGGACGTTCGGTGATTGTGGTTGGCCCGGAACTCAAGCTGCATCAGTGCGGATTGCCGAAGAAGATGGCGCTTGAATTGTTCAAGCCGTTCATCTACCACCGCCTCGAACAGACGGGAAACTGCACCACCATCAAGCAAGCAAAGGAAATGGTGGAACAGCAGGAACCGATCGTCTGGGACATTCTGGAAGAGGTCATCAAAGACCATCCTGTCATGCTGAACCGCGCGCCTACGCTCCATCGCCTGGGCATTCAGGCTTTTGAGCCGGTGCTGGTGGAAGGCAAGGCGATCAAGATTCACCCGCTGGTTTGCACGGCGTTCAACGCCGACTTCGATGGCGACCAGATGGCGGTGCACATCCCGCTATCGCCCGAGGCGCAGGTGGAAGCCAGCGTTCTGATGCTGTCTTCGCACAACATCCTGTCGCCGGCATCGGGGCAGCCCATCACTGTGCCCACCCAGGACATGGTGCTTGGCCTCTACTATCTGACGAAAGCGAAACCGGGCGCGAAGGGCGAAGGCCGTTCGTTCGCCAACATTGACGAGGTGGTGATCGCGCTCGAAATGGGCGAGGTGGAAACGCTCTCGCCGATCCGCCTGCGCTACACCGGCGAGCTCATCGACCTGACGCAGGCCTACGACGACCAGGACGTGAATCATACGGAGCCCGTGCAGGTGAAGCGCGAGTATCTGAATACCACCGTTGGACGCGCTATTCTGAACGACCATTTGCCCAAGGCGGTGCCTGGGGTCAACGTGAGCATGCCGTATATCAACGGGCTGCTTAAGAAGAAGGGCGTCGGCCAGTTGGTCAATTATTGCTATCTGCGGTTCGGGCTTGAAGTCACCGTCAAGATGCTGGACGAGATCAAGTCGCTCGGCTTCAAGTATGCCACGCGCGCAGGTCTCTCGATCGGCATCGATGACATGGTAATCCCGGACAACAAGAAGACCCTGGTGAAAGACGCCGACAAACAGGTGATTAACGTACAGCAGCAGTACCTGGACGGCGCGATCACCAACGGCGAACGCTACAACAAGGTCATCGAAATCTGGTCGGCTATCACGGAGAAAGTTGCCGATGAAATGTTCAACCAGATGCAGCGACGGGATAAAGAGGGCCAGCTCAACCCGATTTACGTAATGGCCGATTCCGGCGCTCGCGGATCGAAACAGCAGATCCGTCAGCTCTCCGGAATGCGCGGACTGATGGCGAAGCCGACCGGCGAAATTATCGAAACTCCGATCACGGCGAACTTCCGTGAAGGGTTGACGGTGCTGGAATACTTCATCTCGACGCACGGTGCCCGCAAGGGCTTGGCCGATACGGCGCTGAAGACCGCCGACTCGGGTTACCTGACGCGCCGTCTGGTTGATGTCGCGCAGGACGTGATCATCAGTGAATACGACTGCGGCACGGTGGACGGAATTTTCGTCTCCGGTATCGTTGAGGCCGGCGAAATCATCGAGCCGCTGCGCGACCGCATCGTAGGCCGCGTGTCGCTCGAGAAGATCAAGGACTATGAAGGCCAGGTCGTGGTCGATATCAACCAGGAGATCACCGAAGATCTGGCGGGCGCGATTCAGGCTGCCGGTATCGAGCGGGTGAAGATTCGCTCGGTGCTCACCTGCGAGTCGAGGCGCGGCGTCTGCGTGATGTGTTACGGACGCAACCTGGCTTCGGGACGGCTGGTCGAACTCGGCGAGGCCACGGGCGTGATCGCGGCTCAGTCGATTGGCGAACCTGGAACGCAGCTCACTATGCGTACCTTCCACATCGGAGGCACGGCGTCGCGAGTTTCGGAACAGTCGCGGCTCGATGCCAAGAGCAACGGCATCGTTCGCTTCATCAATCTACAGACGGTGAAGTCCAAGACTGGCGATCTGGTGGTGATGAATCGCCAGGGCTCGATCGCAATCGTGGACGAAAAGGGCCGCGAACGCGAGCGCTATGCGGTGGTGTACGGCGCCAAGGTCAAAGTCACCGAAGGCGGACCGGTGCTGCTTGGCCAGGCTCTGGTCGAGTGGGATCCTTACACGTTTGCCATCCTCACGGAAATTGGCGGCACGGCGCAGTTCAAGGACCTGCAGGAAGGTATCACGCTGAACGAGGAAGTGGATGAAGTCACCGGCCTGTCGCGCCACGTAGTGACCGATTCGCCCGACGAGAAGCGACAGCCGGCCATTGTAATCAAGGGGAAGGCGAGCAAGCGGTACCTGATGCCTTCGCACGCTCACCTCATGGTGCAGGATGGAGACACGGTGTTTCCGGGCGACGTGCTGGCTAAGATCCCGCGCGAAACCACCAAGACCAAGGACATCACGGGCGGTCTGCCGCGCGTGGTGGAATTGTTCGAGGCGCGCAAGCCGCGGGAGACCGCCGTCATCAGCGAAATCGATGGCGTGGTGCGCTTCGGCGAAGTGGCCAAGGGACAGCGCAAACTCTATGTGGCCGCCGATAACGGCACGGAGAAAGAATATTCCGTCCCGCGCGGCGTACACATCAACGTGCAGGAAGGCGAGCGCGTCCGGGCGGGTGAACCGCTGATGGACGGGCCACTCAACCCGCACGACATTCTGGCCGTGCTCGGCGAGAAAGAGCTGCAGGCTTACCTGGTGAATGAAATCCAGGAAGTCTACCGCTTGCAGGGCGTGAACATTTCGGACAAGCACATCGAAGTGATCGTTCGCCAGATGATGCGCTGGGTGAAAGTCGAAGATGTAGGCGACACCCAGTTCCTGCTCGAACAGCAAGTGGACAAGTTCCGCTTCCACGAGGAGAACGAACGTGCCATCGCGCAGGGCGGCAAACCGGCCACCGGGCGTCCGTTGTTGCTCGGCATCACGAAGGCGTCGCTCTCCACCGATTCGTTTATCTCCGCGGCTTCCTTCCAGGAGACCACGCGCGTGCTGACCGAAGCGTCGATTCAGGGAGCGGTCGATCATCTCCGCGGCTTGAAGGAGAACGTGATCGTAGGCCGCTTGATTCCCGCCGGCACCGGCATGGAGTATTACCGCAACGTGCGTCTCTCACCGGAGATGGAAGAGGCCGCCAGCAAGGTGCAGGAGGAAGTCTCGCAAGCCTACGAAGATGCCGAGCGCGCGCTCGAGCTCATGCGCCACGAAGGCGAGACCGAAGAACTCGCCGCGGAGTAATGACAGGACGAATCCAGAGGGGCGACTCGCGTCGCCCCTCATTTGCTTGGCGGCGTTTTTTGGATGACGTTTTCTTAAGCCAATGTCTTTAGCACTGGAACCACAGCGCCCGATCGAGCAACCTCAGGATCGTAACTCCAAGCCGGAGCCGGTTCCTGGTGGGCTGGTGCTGGCCCCGGCACTGGGGCGCTTCTGGCGGTTGTTCCGCCTGTCGATCTGGCGAGCTTTCGAGCATGATGCTTTCGGGACCGCCAAAGCGTCGGCCTATTCGGCCATCTTCACCTTTTTCCCGGCCTTGCTGGTGCTGGGCTCAGTTCTCGCCGCCCTGAACCGGGGTAAAGTCTATGCTCGCGAGATCTCCTACGCTCTGGGTACCATCTTGCCTGCGGGCACCTCAGCCGCGCTTTCCTACCTCAGAAGCAGCACGGACCGGCCGGTTGGGCTGCTCATTTCCACTTCGCTGTTGACGGTCTGGAGCGCATCGGGCGTCATCATTTCCTGGATGGATGGCTTTCGCCGCGCCTACCAACTGCCCAAGACCTGGGGGATCATCAAGGAGCGCGCGATTGCAATTTCGCTGGTCTTGATGGCGGGTCTGCCGCTGACTTTCGCCACCATTCTGGTTGCCTTCGGCAGCCGCATTGAAATGCGAATCTTGTTTCACATCGGGCATGAGTTCGGACCGCTCATTCTGCTGTTGTGGGGCGCGATACGCTGGGTCATAGCGATCCTGACCAGCGTCGCCGTGATCCAGCTCATCTATCACAACGCAGTGCCCCGCACGCAACCCTGGCACAGCGTTTTGCCGGGCGCAGTTCTTGCGACCGCCATGTGGCTGATTTCCACCGCATTATTTGGATTTTATTTGCAGCACTATGTCGATTACAGCGTGATCTACGGTTCACTCGGCGTGGGTATTGCGCTACTGCTCTGGATGTACATCATCTCGCTGGTGGTGCTCATTGGCGCCGAATTCAATGCCATGCTTTTCCCTCGCTATCTCACGAAAGCTCCACCTCCGCGGGTAAACACCGAAGCTCACTGACGGCGAAATCGGGAGTCAGCCCCCAGATCGTCCCGCCTGTAAAATCTGATGGGATGAATTTTCTGGAGAGAGGGTTCGCGACTTGAAAGAACGCAAACTGGATCTGGTTGAAGGTGACTTGCCGGCTTTCGCTCCTGCGCTGGAAGTTGTGGTCGGACGCGTGCGTCGCGCAAAAATCATCTGCACGATTGGCCCGGCGTGCGATTCCGAAGAAATGATTCGCGACCTGATGTGCTTGGGCATGGATGTTGCGCGCCTGAATTTTTCCCACGGAACGCACTCCGACCACGCCCGGCGAATCCGGCGGCTGCGCCGCGTTGCCCATCAATTGAAGCGGACAGTCTGTATTCTTCAGGACCTTCAAGGTCCGAAGATTCGTACGGGCCGCCTGAAGGACGGAAAGCGTGTGCTGCTGCAGGCGGGCGCGATACTAACGATCACGCCGCGCAAGGTAACCGGGACTGCCGATCTGATTGCCACCGATTTTGCCGGACTGGCGCGCGAGGTGGAACCGGGTGCGCGGGTGCTTTTGTCCGACGGACGGATTGAACTCAAAGTGCGCGCGATTCACGGCGAGGATGTGGAATGCGAAGTCCTGAACGGAGGCACGATCGGAGAACAGCAGGGAATTAATCTGCCCGGCGCAGCCGTGGCGATCCCCGCACTGACCGCCAAAGACAAGCGAGACCTCGAGTTCGGGTTGAAGCACGGAGTGGATGCGGTCGCCCTGTCGTTCGTTCGATCGGCCGATGACATCCGCCTGGCGCAGAGCCTAATGCGCGAGTTCGGGAAATCCGTGCCCATCGTCGCCAAGCTGGAAAAGCCGCAGGCCATCGATCATTTGGAAGAGATTCTGGAAGTGGCCAACGGCGTCATGATTGCGCGCGGCGATCTGGGCGTGGAACTGCCGCCCGAGCGGGTTCCGATCATCCAGAAACTGGTGATTCAGCGGGCGAGTATTTGGCGCAGGCCGGTCATCACGGCCACTCAGATGCTCGAGTCCATGACCGAGAACCCGCGCCCCACGCGGGCTGAGGCCAGCGATGTTGCGAACGCGATTTTTGACGGCACCGACGTGGTAATGCTCTCGGGAGAGACCGCCAAAGGCCGCTATCCACGCGAGACCGTGGCCATGATGGCCCGCATCATCCTGGAAGCGGAAGCGAGTATCGCGCAACTACAACTGACGCCGCGCCGCCGCCGTGAGAAGCACCGTTATTCGGTTGCCGAAACCATCTGCGAGTCGATCGCGCACGCCGCCGAAGATTTGCCCATGGGCGCGATCGCCGTCTTCACGGAAAGCGGCAACACGGCACGCATGCTCTCGAAACATCGTCCGAAGGCATGCATCTATGCTTTTAGCCGTACTCCGGAAGTCTGCAATCGCATGAACGCGCTTTGGGGCGTGCATCCGATTCATAAGGACAAGTGGGAGTCGGCGGAAGCGATGCTCAGAACAGCTGTAGAGGAATTGCTGCCGAAAGGTCTTCTTCGCGCCGGGGACGTGCTCGGACTGGTGGCCGGAACGAAGCTCACTTCGGGCGCCACGAACTTCATGCGGTTGCACACGGTGGAGGAAAGCGATCGGGTACGCCAGAAAGGGCGAAGGAAGCATAACCCCTAACCTTTGTCATCCTGACTCTGAGCGCAGCCGAAGAAGAAGGACCTGCTTTGGTTTTCGCTAGCCACGACGCAAAATCCAGAAGTGTCTAAAGCGATGCAGCCCGCGATCACATTCTTCGACAATTCGCTCGATCCCGCAATACGAGGCTGGTTGCACGCTTCAGATGCACCAAACGGCGACGGGCTGATCCTCACTCACGGTGCGGGCTCGGATTGCACTGCTCCTCTACTGGTGGCGCTCAGCGAAGCCTTGGCCGGACGTGGATACGTCGTGCTGCGCTGCGATTTGCCTTTTCGACAGGAGCGGCGGACGGGGCCTCCGTTTCCGGGTAATGCTGAGCGCGATCGTGCGGGTCTCGCCAACGCGATTGCAGCTTTGCGTAAGAATGTCGCGGGCCGGATTTTTCTCGGCGGCCACTCCTACGGTGGACGCCAGGCGACAATGCTCTGCGCCGCTGAGCCAAATCTGGTCTCGGGGCTGCTGTTGCTCTCCTATCCTTTGCATCCGCCGCGCAAACCTGAGCAGCTTCGCATTCAGCATCTGCCCAACTTGCGCACGCCGAGCTTGTTCGTGCAGGGAACCCGCGACCCCTTCGGAAGCATTGAAGAGATGACGAAAGTTTTGCAGCTGGTCCTCGCCAAAACCGAATTAATGAAGGTGGAAGGCGCGGGTCACGATTTGGGCTTCAAAGGGAAGCAACGAGCGGTGGAACTTCCGGCAAGCATCTTAGCCAGATTTGAGATTTTACTGAGAGCTGACGGCTGAGGGCCGACAGCTAATTCACCCAGCCCGATTTCGATCCGCCATTCGGTTTGTCATTGTCGTCGGGAGGCACGTAGTTTCCGTGCTCGTCGAAGGTGACTTTGCGGTCGTGATCCCGCATATAGACTTGGAATTTTCTGGCCGCGCGCCGCCGCTTCCAGCGGTAGTAGGAGTTGCGCACGCTGAAATAGCGTTCGGACGCCGCATAGCTGATGCCGCGAGAAGGCAGGAACTTCACGAACAGAAAACCAAAGAGCAATCCGCCGAGATGAGCAAAAACCGCGATTCCGCCTTGCCTTGGATCGAAAATCGCAACGATCGCTACGATCACCCAGATGCCGACCAGATACTTGGCCTTGATCCGGAATGGCAGCGGAAACAGGAACATTTCCTGATCGGCATAGAGAATGCCGAAGGCCATTAGGAGCCCGAAAATGCCTCCCGAGGCGCCAACTGTTCCGCCATGCTCGTTCATTCCCAGAAAATGTGTATAGGAGACGGCAATCGTGACCAATGCGGCGCCCACGACGCAGAATGTGTAGCACTCAATGAATCGCCGCGATCCCCAATCGCTTTCCAGGTACGCGCCGATGAACCAGAGTGTGAGCATGTTGAAGAACAGATGACTGAAGCTGGCATGGAGTAGCGAGTAGGTCACAAGCTGCCAGATCTCGCCCTTCATCACGAAAACCGGGATCAGCGCAAACCATTCATCCACCCAGCCGAGATCGATGTGAAATACTCGTCGCGCCACGAGCTCCAGCAGGAAGATTGCCGTGCAAGTGATAATGATGCGCTTCACCCACCCTGCAAAGGGCGGCATGCTGAACGAGATGGTTTGTCCGGGACTCACAAACTTTATCTTTCTGGCTCCGGCACAGCCGGCAGACTGCGGTGTCCCGCTTGATCTAGGGCCCGCACACCGAATATCACATTATCCTTCGAAACCTTCAGAGTTGCACGCGTACCGCTGCTCACCACCTGGACGTACTCCCAATCGGCCGCATTGGTCGAGCGCCAGACCACCTCGTAGGCGGACGCGCCGGTCGAAGGTTCCCACGTCAAAGTCGTGTCGTTTTCGAGGTTCTTGGTCAATATTTTTACAGATGCCGGCGGCGCTGGAGCTGAGGCCAGCGAGGCCAAGGTCGCCGCGTTCAGCCGCGCGACGTGCGCCACATAGTCGAAGTTCACAAACTTCGGCAAGTCACCATACTCGATGCCGTTGGCATCGTCCTTGCGAACGTTCTGATGCTGATGGTTGAAATCCTCGCGGAATTCGGTGAGCCGGACGGCGGCGAAACCTTGCTGGTTGAAAGAATAGTGGTCGCCTCCACGCAGGAAGCGGTCCAGCCGAAAGACCAAAAGCGGCTTGACTCCGGCATCGTAGGAGCGCCCGACGTCGGCGATGTAGCGGGCAAGCTCGCGCGAGGTCGAATCGCTCTCTCCGCCGAGCATTCGAATCCGCCGGATTTCAGACTCGGTCGCCGCTGCCGGCAGTCCTTCGGAAAACACGCGCACCACGCTCGCGTCCTGTTGCGGACTGCGGTCGCCTCCCACAATGTCATTGTTCAAGACGGCTTCGAGCTTCCACCCCTGCTGCTTGGCCATTTGGGCGAAGTGCTTGCTTCCGTTCAGACCTTGCTCTTCTCCCGCGACGGTCAGAAAAACGATGGTCGCCGGGAACTTAACTTTGTTCAGGACCGCTTTGCTCAAAACGCGGGCGCACTCCAGGCTCACGGCGGTGCCGCTGCCGTCGTCGTTTGCGCCGGGGGCGGGTTCGGTGCCATTGAGAGGATCGCTGTTGCGCGAGTCGTAATGTCCGGTCACCAGCACGATGCGATTCGCCTGCTGCGGGTCGGTTCCGCGCAAGACCGCATAAACATTGGTGATTTCGGTCGGTTTCGGGATGCGGTCGCCGGGCTGCTCGGTGAAAGTGTCAGTTTTCACCTCCAGGCAGCCGCCGCAGTCCTTGGAGTAGCGCTCAAACTCCGCCTTGATCCACTCCCGCGCCGCGCCAATTCCCTTGCCCGCTTTGATGGATTCGTCGTCCTGTGCGGAAATCGTAGAGCGACTGTTGAAGCCGACCAGTTGCTCGATCGTCTGCCGGATGTGGTCTGCGGAGTCTTGCCGGATCGCTTCGGCGATGTGCGAGTCGGTGTGCGGGTCCTCAGCCAGGCGCGGGGCGGGACCATGTCCCTGCGCCATTTCTTGAGCCAGGCACAGCGGGCCGCAAAGCGCCAGCGCCAGGGCAACTAGCACGGTTGCAGTCAGATTTATGGTGGGATAACGGGAGCTGCAAGACTTGGCAATTTTGGAATTTTTTTGGTAAGCCACTTGACCTTTTCCTCACGAAGAAACTAAATATAACAGGGTACCCCGAACGTGGAGGAAATCATGGTGTACTGTCCCGAATGCGAGACGGATCTCGACATCGATGAAGATGAGGTCGATGAAGGCGCGGTCGTCTCCTGCCCGGAGTGCGGCACGGACTTCGAGGTGGTTACTGTCAATCCCATCGAACTGAAAATCGTGGGCGAAGATGAGATCGACGAGGACGACGACGACGAAGACGCCGACGAAGATGAGTCGGAGGACGAGGACTCCTGAAGAACTCCGCACAGACCCGGACGTTATGGCGGTGGGTCGCGGTGGCTGCGTTGGTGTTGTTTCTGGCGTTCCTGATAGTTCCTGCGAGCGCGCAGAGCGGCGACCGCGAAAAGCCGCAGCCTTACGCTCTGATCTTTGGAACGGTGTGGGACCCAGACGGGCGGCCGCTCTACGCGATCAAAGTGAAGATCCGTCGAGCCGATGAGAAGAAAGTCCGTTGGGAGCTCTATTCCGATCACACCGGCGAGTTCGCCCAGCGAGTGCCGGTCGGCAAAGCGGACTACGTTGTTTGGGCGGACGTGAAAGGCTATAAGCTGCCCTCGGGCAAGAAGTTGAGGCCGGGCTCCGAGGTAACCGTGCACATCGACGATGATGAGCGTTCCGACATCGGTCTTCATTTAGACTGGGAGTAGCCGCTTCGGGTTTGGGACTCGGGTGGCAACGAGAAATCTATGAAGAAGACGATCATCGCGGCTTCGCTGCCGGTCGTGTTGTCGCTGCTTACGTTGTCGGTGCCAGTCTGCTACAAGCCGGGATCGGTCCTGGCCGCTCCGGCGCAGTTGTTTGGGCGCGATTCGAAGGAAGATAAGACCCGTCTGCTGACGGGCAAAGTGCTGGACGCGAGCGACAATCCTTTGCCGAACGCAGTCGTTTATCTGACCAACACTCACACCCGCGCCGTGAAAACCTATATCGTTGGCGAGGACGGTGCCTACCGTTTTCCGGCGCTCCAGCCCAGCATTGACTACGAGGTGTATGCGCAGTACAACAACCGCAAGAGTGGGACCAAGACGGTCAGCCAATTTGACGATCGCTCGCAGGTTTACATCAGTTTGAAAATAAACCCCAAGGCCGAGACCAAATAGCTCCCGATTCACCCGCCGCCGCGCGCCGCCCTATCGGCTTCGCAAAACGTCAAAGTGTTCCACGTGAAACACTGTACTTACTTGTTCGTACATATAATTGAGGGGCAAGCAGGCGAATATACGACGAACTGTTGAAAAGCGCCACACCTGAGGACAAGGCGGCTGGGCTTGCAAGTCTTTGATAACGCTCAGGGTCCGGTGTGGTTAAAGAGACACAAGCGTGTATTTGTTACGCTGTAAATATTACAGGGCTCATTATTTGGCGGTGGGACATTCCGGCGGAGTGCCGCATCCCACGTCTCGAAAAGCGCGAGACGTGGGACACCCAGTTTGAGTTTCCTAAGTAATAAGCAGTTAGTTGCTGTCCCCGCCAGCCCGTTTCCACGAGATCAAGTCGCCGATGGTGGTGCTGTTGGAGGAGGATGCCGGGTGCTTGTAGGACTCGACTTCCTGGCGCGACGCTTCTTCACCAACCGCCTTGATGCTCAGGCCGACTTTTTTCTCTTCCTGATTCATCTTGATGATCTTGAACTCGAACTCAGCGCCGGGTTCGAGATGCATTGGCTGTCCGTTCGGATCGACCGCCTCGGAGTTGTGACACAGACCTTCGATGCCTTCGGCAATCTCGACAAATGCGCCGAAGTTCGCCACGCGCAAAATCTTGCCGTGCACGATGTCGCCGATGCGGTGCTGGGCGAAGAATGAATCCCAAACATCGGGCTGCATCTGCTTCACGCCGAGCGAAAGACGCCGCTTGTCCGGTTCAATGGCCAGGATGACGGCCTTGACCTTGTCGCCCTTCTTCAACACTTCGGAAGGATGCTTCACGCGGGTGGTCCAGCTGAGATTGCTGACGTGCACCAGGCCGTCGATTCCGTCTTCGATTTCAATGAAGGCGCCAAACTCGGTCAGATTGCGCACACGGCCTTCAACCGTCGCTCCCACGGGATATTTGTCGTGCAGCGTATCCCAGGGGTTGGACGCGAGTTGTCTCATGCCGAGCGAAATCCTTCGCTCGGTCGGATTCACGCTCAGGACCACACAATCTACTTCGTCGTTTACGTTGACCAGTTTCGACGGATGCTTCATCCGTTTCGACCAGGTCATTTCGCTCACGTGGACCAGTCCTTCAATGCCCTGCTCGAGTTCAACAAATGCGCCGTAGTCGGTGACGCTGATCACGCGGCCGTGGACGTGCGCGCCCACGGGGTAGCGGTGCTCAGCATCCAGCCACGGATCGGGCGTGAGCTGCTTGAATCCGAGCGAGACGCGCTGCTTGTCTTTGTCGTACTTCAGGACCTTCACTTGAATCTGATCGCCGACGTTAACCAGGTCGCGCGGGTGCGTCAGGCGTCCCCACGACATGTCGGTGATGTGCAACAGGCCATCAATTCCACCCATATCGACAAAAGCGCCGTATTCAGTCAGATTCTTGACGATGCCGGTGAGAACGCTGCCTTCTTCGAGGTGCTCGAGGGTTTTGCCACGCTTTTGGTTCTGTTCTTCTTCCAGAAGCTGCTTTCGCGAGACCACGATGTTGCCGCGCTTCTTGTTGAGCTTGATGATGGCGACTTCCATGGTCTGGCCCTTCATGCCGTCCAGATTGCGGATGGGACGCAGGTCCACTTGCGAGCCCGGCAGGAAGGCGCGAGCACCCTGAATGTCCAGAGTCAGGCCCCCTTTGATACGTTCCACGACGACGCCCTTGATGGGCTTCTTTTCGTTATAAGCGCGCTCAATCTCGTCCCACGAGCGCAGCCGCTGTGCCTTCAGGTGCGAGAGGTTGACATAGCCCTCTTCGGTCTCACCCTTTTCCCGCATCACGTCGATCTCGGCGCCGGGCTCGAACTTGGGCTTGCCCTCGTGGTCGAGAATCTCCGCAATCGGCACCATGCCTTCGGATTTCGCGCCGATATCGACGACGACGTGGGTGGCGGTGAGTTTCACCACCGTGCCTTTGATTACGTGGTCGTCGCTGACCGCTTCCTCGGTTTGGTTCTCGAAGTTGTGCAGGGCGGCGGCGAAATCGTCGCTGGCAACCGTGGCATTCTCCTGGGCGGAGGCTTCAGGAGCGGCACTTTCAGCCGCGTCATTTGCTGGAGCGTCGTTTTCAGGAGCTGCATTTTGAAGAGCGTCGTTTTGAAGAGCGTCGTTTTCACGAGATTCAGGGGCGGAAGCCAGTGGTTCCGCAGGCGAGGGTTGTGCGGACTCGGGAGCGTCAAGTACGGCCGAGGCGCCGGTTTGAGTGTCGTGTGCAGGTGTCATGGTTTCAAGAGTGGATTCAAGATTGCGGGCGGTACTGTCGTCCAACAAGTTCATAGCCTCTGTGTGACGCGCATTCGCGCGCGACTCATGTGGACGTGGTGTAGCGGACTGCTGGCGTGGTCTTTAGGTTGCGTTGAGGCCGACCTGGCGGACGACCCTGGGACAATTCCAGCTGGTTCGAAACCGCGTCCAATAGGGACTCTTCGACTATAGCAACCGCTTTGGAACAGTGTCAAACACGATTCCGGCCAATGGCCTAAGAATTTACAGACTTGTCACACTGGCGCTGGGTTACGAGCTGCGCGCCACGAGCTTCGAGCGAACCGCGGCCCCCGTGGTTTATAGCTCGTAGCTCGCAGCTCGCAGCGTATTTCTGCTACCCTGCCCCCATGGACCATCTCTGGACCCCATGGCGTTACGCGTATGTTACCGGCGCCGGGCAAGAATCGGGCTGCATCTTCTGCAAGGCTCCCAAAGAGAGCGACCAACAGGCCCGCATCGTCCACCGCGGGGAGCATTGTTACGTCATTCTCAATACTTATCCGTACACGAACGGGCATGTCATGGTCGTGCCCTACGCGCACCTGGACGAGTTGCAGAAGCTCCCCGCCGAGGCTGCCCACGAGATGATGGTTTTGAGCCAGCGGATGGAGACGGTTCTGCGGTCTCTCTATCGGCCCGACGGAATCAATCTTGGCATGAATATCGGAAAGGCTGCAGGCGCGGGGGTGGCCGGACACATCCACATGCACATTTTGCCGCGCTGGGTCGCGGACGCGAACTTCGCCAGCGTCATCGGCGAAACTAGAGTGCTGCCGGAGGCGCTGGACGTTACGTGGGAACGGGTCCGGAAGGAATTTGCAATTGGCAATTTGTAACTGGGCCGCTGCGGCTGGTGCTCGACCCGGAACACGCGGAAAGGGATCTCCTTGATGGAGGGTGAAGATCGAGAAGGCGGGAGGGACGGATAGTGGCTCAGTTTGCGAAACCGTTTACCACCAAGGCCACGAAGGCACACGAAGGAAATATCTGAGACCGAAGGCCTTAGTGATACTTCGTGTCCTTGGTGGTTCAGCCTATTGTCGTCTGCATCGCGAAACTGAGCCACTACCGAGGGACGGCCGTCCTATCCTGTGCTTTCCGACTGGTGTAGAATTTGTAGGTTGAACCCCACGCTGTCATCTTCGGCAGCGGATCCGTCGGGACGTAGCGCAGCCTGGTAGCGCACTTGCTTGGGGTGCAAGGGGTCGCGAGTTCAAATCTCGCCGTCCCGACCAATTACTTGTCCGCGGTGTCCGTGGACGGGCTCGTTGCAATTGCTGAAAGCTAAAGCGGCGCGGCCCGCAAGTCCCTTTCTCTGTGACGCACGCCCTTGCATTTCTGCTGGGTTTGGAGGAACGTTTTCAGAGTGAAAGGAGTGTGCCCGATATCATGATCAACGTTCTGATCCACCACGAAGTAGCCGACTACACGGCTTGGAAGGCGGCGTTTGATTCCGCCTTCGATTGGCGACACAAAAACGGCGAGTGCGCTTGCCGTATTTTCCGCAGCGCTGGAAACGTCAACGACATCACAGTTTTCTTCGAATGGGAGAGTCTGGAAAAGGCGCGCACATTCATTGCTTCCGAGGAACTCAAAGCGAAAATGGCGAGCGCGGGTGTCAAGAGCCCACCTCGAGTCGAACTCCTCACCGAGGTGCACAGCGTACGACGCAGCGCGGCCGACTGAGCGTGCAGGGCTGATGCCGGTGTCCACCAACGACGGCACACCTCGATTCGGCACACCTCGGTTCGGCACGTCAATGATCGCACTATAATGATCGCCCTATCCTGAGGCGTAGTTCCCGTTTGGAACGCTCGGAATCCATTTCTGCCGGTTGGCATCGAATAAGGCTGACCGGCAAACCGGACCGGAAGCAGATACTGCTTGTTCTGGCAACTTCCTCCTCCTCTGGCTTGCCCCCAAATTCCGTTATCTTCAGGAGAAACTACATGCCTAAGAAACCAAGCTCCAGCAATTCGAACCAGGCTTCAGCGCAACCCCGCTATCATCAGTCAGCCCGCGAACTCCAGGCATTCGGCACGGTGACCAGTGTGTTGCCGATCCAATTGGAAGAGCCGATACGGCTGGAAATGACCGAGCATCTCAATCAACTGTTGGCGGACACCATCACGCTTCGGGATCTCTACAAGAAGTCGCATTGGCAGGTATCGGGAGCGACTTTCTATCAGCTCCATCTTCTGTTCGACAAGCACTACGAAGAACAGAACGAGATCGTCGACACGATCGCGGAACGAATCCAGCTCCTGGGTGGAGTCAGTATTGCCATGGCGGCCGATGTCGCCGAGTTGACTCGCATCCCACGCCCGCCCAAGGGCCGCGAAGAGGTTCCCGTGCAACTGTCGCGTCTGCTGGACGCGCACGAACTCATCATCACCTATTGCCGTGAACTCGCGGAGCTCTCCGCCAAACTGGGCGACCCTGGCACCAACGATCTGGTGGTTAGCAATGTGCTGCGCCCCAGCGAACTGCAGGCCTGGTTCCTCAGCGAACACCTGGTGAATGCGCCGCTGGTCGAGGCCGAGCCGCTGCGGGAATCGGCATAAGACAAAATCGACTTGTGATGAAATGAACGCGGGCCTTATGGCCCGCGTTTTTCGTGGCGTCGTGTCCCATTAATTCGCGACATGACAAAGCCGCGACGCATCCACGCCAGGATGGTCCGACAACGCCAGTCTGCGAAGAAGTAGACTATGCGAGAAGGAAGACAGAGATGATGAAAGCGTCTTGGATTTTCTGGTGTGTGCTATGCGGAATCATAAGTGCCGGTTGCATTCCTGCCTGCAGCCAGGAGACTGCGACACCGGTGGCGCGGCAGAAGGTCATCATCGATACAGACATTGGCGACGACATCGACGACGCCTTCGCGCTGGCTCTGGCCTTGCGAAGCCCGGAACTCGAAATTCTCGGCGTGACCACGACTTTCGGAGACACCGAGACGAGAGCGAGGATCGTGGACCGGTTCCTGAGAGAGGCGGGCCGGCCAGAAATACCAGTGGCTGCGGGAGTGCCGATGGTGACTGAGAATCCGATGAGTCAGCGGCGCTACACCGAACGCGAGCACTTGTCGAACGTTCCTCATCCGCCCGCGGTCGACTTTCTGCTGGAGCAGATTCGGCGTTACCCAGGACAGATCACGCTGATCGCGATTGGGCCCTTGATGAATGTGGGAGGCGCGCTCGACAAAGATGCGGCCACCTTCGGGAAACTGAAGCGGGTGGTGCTGATGGGCGGGTCGATCAAGCGCGGGTATGACGACCTCGGATACTCGGCTCCACGCGGGCCGGATGCGGAATGGAACATCATCAACGACATTCCATCGGCGCAGAAGTTGTTTGCCGCTGGAGTTCCGCTGGCGGTGATGCCCTTGGACTCGACCCAGTTGAAACTGGACGAAGTGAAACGCGCGTTTCTGTTCAGTCAGGGAACTCCGATTACGGACGCGCTCACGGTGCTTTACCACCTGTGGGGGCAGCAAACGCCAACCCTGTTCGATCCCATGACGATCGCCTACGCGGTGAATCCGGGACTGTGCCCGGTGCATCCGATGCGCATTCGCGTGGATGAGAAGGGTTTTACTCGTGTGGAGGCGGGCGCGCCCAATGCGGACGTGTGCCTGGAGTCGAACCCCGACGAGTTTTTCCGGTTCTATCTGAGGCGGGTGGCGGGCGAGTAACTGGGAAACGCGAGAACGTCGATCATCAACATCCTTATTCGCTGCCGTTTTACAGGCCTGTGGAGCGGCCTCGCCTAGAGATATTGCCAGAGGCAGATTTCATTCCCATCGGGATCTTCAACGCAACCGAGCACACCGGTTGCTCTTCGTTGGCCCTGTCCCGTGCGCGCGCCTTTGGCTCCCAGTACTTTCAACGCCTGCTCGACATCATCGACTCGGAGGCAGAGCCGCGCATTCCCAGTGCCCCGCAGAGCGCTCGCGTCAGACGCAAGAACAAGTTCGAATAGAACGCCATCGATGTCGAAGCGAGTGACATCGTCTTGCGAGACGAACCTGAATCCTAATACGTCCCGATAGAAACGGATTGCCCGTTCCATGTCGGAGACATAGTAAGCGACACAATCGAAGTTGAATTTCACGTCTGACACGTCCGACCTGATCCTACAGCAGCCTTTCCAACTCCTCTTCCCCTATCACGTTAACGCCCAGCTCCCGCGCCTTGTCCAGCTTCGATCCCGCATCGCTGCCCGCGACCACATAGTCTGTCTTCTTGCTCACCGAGCCGGAAACGCGTCCGCCCGCATCTTCAATCATCTTTTTCGCTTCGTCGCGCGTGTGGCGGACCAGCGTGCCCGTCAGCACAAAAGTCTTTCCCGCCAGCTTCGTGCCTTTTTGTTTCTTCTGGCCAAAGAACGTCAATCCCGCCTTGCGCAGATCGCTTACCAGCTTGCGATTGTGTTCATCGGCGAAAAACTCCACGATGCTCTCCGCGATTCGCGGCCCGACTTCGTTCACTTCCTCAAGTTCCTCCGCGTTCGCGTTCATGATCGCGTCCAGCGATCCGAAGTGTTCTGCCAGAAACTGGGCTGTGCGCTCGCCCACGAACCGTATTCCGAGGCCGTAGATCACGCGCTCGAGTGGAAGCTTCTTCGACGCCTCGATCTCCGCGAGCACGTTTTCCGCTGACTTCTCGCCCATGCGTTCGAGCTGCAGCAGATCGTCTTTCGTCAGCTTGTACAGATCGGCGACATTCTTGACCAGGCCGCGTTCGTTAAGCTGATTCACCAGCACTTCGCCCAGCCCGTCGATATCCATCACGTGACGCGAGGCAAAATGCAGGATCGTCCCCTGCAGCTTTGCCGGACAATTTGCATTCACGCAGCGATGGTCCGCCTCGCCCGGCGTTCGCACTACATTGCCGCCGCACACCGGGCAATGCGCGGGCATCTCGAACTGGTTGTGGCCGCGCGGATGTTCCTTATCCTCCACCACTTTCACCACTTTCGGAATCACATCGCCGCCGCGTTCCACCTCGACCCAGTCGCCGATCTTCACTCCCAGCCGCTCGATCTCATCCAGGTTGTGCAGGGTGGCGCGCGAAACGGTCGTCCCGCCAATCGGAATCGGCTTCAGCGCGGCAACCGGCGTCAGCTTCCCGGTGCGTCCCACCTGCACCAGGATGTCTTCGATCTGGGTTACGCCTCCACGCGCTGCGTATTTATACGCAATCGCCCACCGCGGAGCCTTTCCGGTGAAACCTAGTTCGCGTTGCCAGGCTGTGCGGTCGACCTTGATGACGATCCCATCAATCTCATAAGGCAGCGATTCGCGCTTGGCCTCCCAGCTCTGAGTAAATTTCGAGACCTCGTCCAGATCTTTCGCCAGCTTGCGATTCGGATTCACCTTGAATCCCGCCAGCTCCAGGGCATCCATGGTTTTCGATTGACGGTCGAAAAAAGTTTGTCCATCTTTCAACAGCATGTAGGCGAAGAAATCCATGCGGCGCTGCGCCGTAATGGACGGTTCGAGCTGCCGCACCGTCCCCGCCGTAAAGTTGCGCGGATTCGCAAACGTCGCCAATCCTTGCCGTTCGCGCTCTTCATTCAACTTGCGGAAAGCGGCGAGCGGCATCAGCATTTCGCCGCGCACTTCGAAATCTGCGGGGATACCGGCCTTCTTCAACTTGTCCTTCGCAATCGAGAGCGGGATCGAGCGCACCGTCCGCACATTCAAGGTCACGTCTTCGCCGACGTTGCCATCGCCGCGCGTGATGCCGCGTTCCAGACGCCCGTCGCGGTAGACGAGCGCCAGGGACATGCCATCGAGCTTCAATTCGCACATGTACTCGAGGGCGGTCTGCCCGCTCAGTTCGTGCACGCGGCGCTCCCAGTCGCGCAGTTCGTCTTCACTGTAAGCGTTGTCGAGCGAAAGCATCGGCGACGAGTGCTTCGCCTTGACGAATCCCTCGCGCGGCTTGCCGCCCACGCGCTGGGTCGGCGAGTCTGGCGTGATGTGTTGCGGATGCTCGGCCTCAAGCCGCTTAAGCTCGTTCATCAGCGCGTCGAAGCCGACGTCCGAAATCTCCGGATCGTCGAGCACGTAATAGCGATACTCATGGTGCCGAATCTTCTCGCGCAGGGCTTCGATCTTCTTCTCGATCTTCTTGTCGGGGTCGGGACTAGACATGACTGGGGAATTATAGTGCGAAGGCAGTACCCAGTACCCAGTTGCCAGTACCCAGTAAACGCGAAGCGCCGAGGAAACTAAGATCGAAGGGTGGCGACAACAAACGCCGGGTTCTTCTGGGAAGCGATGGCTGGGTACTGGGTACTGGCAACTGGCTACTGTCTTTTAGCTTTCCGAATCCGTTCGCGACCGAGCGCGGCGCGGCCTACACTCGACGGAGGCTTGGGCATTCCTTCCAGCAATTCTTTCAGCACGATCGCGTTGTTGTGCTCCTGGTTTCGCGACGCATATAACAGCGTTACGTTCCGCTTGCCTTCCGCAAGATGATGCAGCTTCTCGACGGCTGCGGAACTCTTTTCGCCCGCCAGCTCTTTGAGATAGCGCTTGCGGAACGTGCGCCAGGCTTCGGGACTGGGATTCGCATGGAACCACTGCCGCAACTCGTCTGAAGGCGCCAGGTCGCGCAGCCAGAACTTGACCGCCGCGTCTTCTTTCTTCAATCCGCGCGGCCACAAACGATCCACCAGCACGCGCACTCCGTCTGACGGAGAAGGAGCCTCATAAACGCGTTTGACGACTACGGCCATGCCTTCCGTATTATCCTACCTCTGCGGCAATAATCATGAATGTCCTGAGACCGATTTCTTGGAGCCTCCGTGCCTCCGTGGTGATTCTCGCGCTCCTCGCCCTTGCTGGCTGCGATGTCGAGCGGCGCAAATCCGACGCCGAACTCGGCCTCAACCCGCAACAGGCCGCGGGCCGAAAACTCTACGACAACTATTGCGCCCGCTGCCATGAACCCTACTCGTCGCGCGGCAAGCAGGGGCCGAGCCTGAAAGGCGTCTTCAAGCGGCCGTACCTGTCGCTGAGCGGATTGCCAGCCAACGACGACCGCATGACCGACATCGTCAAGTATGGCCGAGCCAAGATGGAAGGCTTCAGCCAAGTCATGAACGACCAGCAGATCAAAGATTTGCTGGCGTATCTGCACACGCTGTAGCCAGTTTCCAGTTGCCAGTAACCAGTTGCCAGTAGAAACCCGCCGTCCTGGACGCCAAGGTCCATTGCCGATTTTTCTGGCAACTGGCAACTGGCAACTGCTCTTGTGGCATAATCGGCCTCGATGTCTACCGCCAACAAATCCGCGCTCTTTCAGAAACTGCCTTCTACGGACGAACTCCTCCGCCAGTCCGACGTGCAGGCGCTGATGGAACGAGAGAGTCACTCCGCGGTTGCCGAAAGCATCCGCGTTGTGCTCGCGCGCCTTCGCCAGGAAATCGGCGACGGCCAACTCAACGAGAAGTCGCTGGACCTTGCTCTCGGCGGCCTGTACGCAACGGTCGAGAGTCAACTCCGCCAGTCGCTGAGCTACTCGTTGCTGCCGCTGGTCAACGCTACGGGCGTCATCCTGCATACCAATCTCGGACGCGCGCCGCTGGCTGCCGCCGCGCTTGATCATGTCTGCGCCACGGCGGGCGTGTATTCCAATCTCGAATTCGACCTGGCAACGGGCGAGCGCGGGAAGCGCGACGTCCACGTGGATCGGCTGTTCCGAAAGCTTTTCGACAATACGGTGGCGAGCGGCGCTCGGCTGGACAGCGGAGGGCGGCCGTCCCCGCGTGGATCGGAGCAGGCGACCGCGACCGCTATCTCTACCATTGTGGTGAACAATAACGCCGCCGCGGTTCTACTCGCGTTGAACTCTCTGGCCGAGGGTGGCGAAGTTATCGTCTCGCGCGGAGAGCTGGTCGAAATTGGCGGCTCGTTCCGCATCCCCGATGTGATGCGGAAGTCAAACGTAACGCTGCGCGAAGTGGGAACGACCAACCGCACGCGCGTTGGCGATTACGAACGCGCCATCAACGACCGCACGCGTCTCCTGCTGCGCGTGCATCGTTCCAACTTCGAAATCACGGGCTTTACCGAACAGCCTGCGCTCGACGAATTGGTCGCTCTGGCTCGTCGCAGTAATCTTCCGCTCATGGAAGATCTAGGGAGCGGCGCGCTGTTCGATCTGCGTTCGGTTGGAATCAACGGAGAACCGGGCGTGCTCGACAGGCTGCGCGCCGGCGTTGATATCGTCACCTACAGTGGCGATAAACTTCTAGGCGGCCCGCAGGCGGGGCTGATCAGCGGCCGTGCCGAGCTGGTCGCTCGCATGCGTTCGAACTCGCTGTTCCGCGCGCTGCGCGTGGACAAGCTTACCTACGCCGCGCTCGAAGCCACATTGCTCGCCTACGTCAAACGCGACTACGACACTGTGCCGGTGCTGCGCATGATGCGCCTGTCAAAAGACGAGATCGCGTGCCGCGCGGAAAAAATCGTGTCGACGGTCGCATCGACTCCGGCAAAATCCACGTACCTGAAACTGGAACTCCTCGATGGCGAATCCGTCCTCGGCGGCGGCGCTGCCCCATCGGCGTTGTTGCCCACGCGCCTGATCGCGCTCACCCACGCCGATCTCAGCGCCGACGAACTCAGCGCTCGTCTGCGCGCCAACACGCCGCCCATCATCGCCCGCGTCGAGGAGGGCCGTGTGCTGATCGACCTGCGCACGGTTTTTCCCGAGCAAGATGCAAACCTTGCCACTGCGTTAGCATCCCTAAACTGAGAACTGAGAACTGAAAGTGAGAATTAAGACGGCCCGTGGCAACCCTCTACACTATCGGCCACTCCACACGCTCGCTCGATGACCTCGTGTCGGCGCTACGTGCGCACGGCATTGAGACGCTGGTGGATATCCGCGCCTTTCCTATGTCCCGCCGCCTGCCGCACTTCAATCGCGAGTCGCTGGAGCATTCGCTCTCCGAGCGAGGCATTCGCTACATCTGGGTCAAAGCGCTTGGCGGATACCGCAAGGCAACTCGCAAAGACTCTCCCCACACGGCACTGCGCAATGCCAGCTTTCGCAACTATGCCGACTACACGCTGACGCCGGAGTTTGAGCACGCCGCAACCGAACTGCTCCAAATCGCCGGCGCCTCACGCACCGCGTACATGTGCGCCGAACGCGTTTACTTCCGCTGCCATCGCATGATCGTCTCGGATTGGCTGGTGGCTCATGGGCACGAAGTCCTTCACATCGACGCTGAAGGCCCGGCGCGCCCCCACACACTCTTCTCGGAAGCGCGACTGATCGATGGGCAGGTGATCTACCGCGGCGACGATCTCTTCTGAGCACGGCTTTCCCGAGCACGGTTTCAGTGCCAAATTGCCAATTCCAAATTATCAATTCACAATATGGTCATGATTGTTGGCACAGGCGTGGACATCGCCGAAGTTCCTCGAATCCGCGCAAGCATCGAGCGCTTCGGCGACCGCTTTCTTCGTCGCATCTTCACCGACGGCGAAATGCGGTATTGCGAAAGAAAAGCCAGCCGCTTTGAGAGCTACGCCGCGCGCTTCGCCGCCAAGGAAGCCGGAATGAAGGCGCTGGGCACGGGATGGAGCCGCGGCGTGCGTTGGCGCGATATCGAAGTGGTACGACCGAAAGGGCAGCGTCCGACCATTCAGTTTCACGGTGAGGCGGCCGCCATCGCCGCTAAACTCGGCACCAAGAACATCGCGCTCTCGCTCACCCACACTTCCGAGCAAGCTCTGGCCCACGTCATTCTGGAAGGTTGATTTGCGGCAGCATCGAGAAGAATCTTCAGCCTAGTTTGGGTTCTGCTTCCCGTGGGTCCGCCCATCTTTGTCCACTCTCAGACTGATCGTCCCGCGCTTGTCAATGTAGGCGATGAATGGGGCGTCGTTATTGCGACAGAACTCAAAAATGCGATCCTTGCACTTTCCGAGCAGCTGCGCTTTTCCGTGGCCGGACAAATTGGCAGGGAGAACAAAGGCGCGGATGCCGTATCGGCGCAGCTCAAATTGCACGCGCTTCTTTCTGCGTTGGTCTGCATCAATTGTGATGAAGATTCTGGTACCTATGTGCGGGATTATGCTCTCATCCTGAATACCGGAATTCGCTGCCACGTCTTCGCGGTAGACGCGGTATCTCGCGCCCTTGGCATCGAGGACGGTTCTTACCTCTTGGCAGTCGAAGCATTCGTCGAGATAGAAGGTGCGATTAGGCGGCCTTGATTTCTTTCCCGATTTCCCACTCGATCGCCTCTTTGATGTC
>Ga0182027_10002025_pt1 | contig 33135 bp, 28 predicted proteins | sample 712E1DmetaG_FD_121300 | JGI IMG/M metagenome (GOLD analysis project Ga0182027, IMG submission 121300) | Permafrost microbial communities from Stordalen Mire, Sweden - 712E1D metaG (Illumina Assembly) | ecosystem: Environmental > Terrestrial > Soil > Wetlands > Permafrost | place: Sweden...
CAAATAGCTGGCAAGTATGAATCCAAGAAAGAAATAGGCAGCGACTTTCTGATTAAACATAAGGTTCATCAATAATGCAAACCCGACTGCAGGCAGCATGTTTCCTGCAACCTGCAGACCTGATTGAACCCATGCAGGGATCTTATCAAGGAAGGCTTTCATTGCATCTGTACCAAATTGTAATGCAAGGAATGTCAGAAGCCCCATTAATAAAGGTTTTAGCAGGCCAGAGGCAACATGCAGACGCTCAATCTTCCTGAAATTTCCTTCGTCAGCGTATCTGTTAAAATTGCCATTAAACATAGCACGGAAAACAAAAAGGCCGCTGATCACCATTTCGGCAAGTATTGATATTGGAACTGCAATGGCAAGTGCAATTGCTGCACCTTTTCCTGACATTATGGCAAAAGCAGTGCCAAGGACTCCCCCAGTGATAACATCCGGAGGAATGGCAGCTCCGACTTTAATATTTCCCATAAAGATTAATTCCAAAGTAGCCCCGATGATTATTCCCTGGGTAAGATCGCCAAGAGCAAGCCCAACCAATGGTCCCAGAACCAGGGGTCGGCTAAGGAGAGAGGCCCCCAGGAAATCTTCCATGTGGCCGAACATTACAATTAGTGTGATTAACAGATATGTAGTTAACATTATAAATTGCCGTGTATTAAATTAAGTTCTCAACCAATTGTTTTTTATCTGTGGGCACCTGTCTTATTTCAAGCTCAAGACCTTTATCAGCCATCTGTTTAATAATTGTGATATCATCATTTGAAACGGCAACTGCTTTCGAAATGAGTCTGGCTCCCTCTTTTGTTCTTATTCCGCCAAAATTTACTGATTGAATTTCAGAGACCCCTTCCGACAGAGTAAAAGCATCTTTAACGCAATTAATAAGAAGTAGTATTTTCAGGTTTTTACTTTTAGCATCATTTAGAAAGGTAACAGCATCGGCAACAGTTAAAATGAGAAGTTTAGCTGCAGGTGGTTTGGCAAGGCCCATGGCCATTTTCTGAAAATCGTCTTTGGCTACTTTATCATTGGCAACAATCAGACAATCGATACCTAATGCAGTAACCCAGGTAAATGCAACTTGTCCATGTACTAATCTGTCATCAATTCGGGTCAGCTTAATCATATTCTTCTTTATTTTTTGTTATTAATTCATTCACAAAAACAATCTGATCTTTTGCATTATTAATTCCTGTTTCAATTACCTCATCTATAGGAGTACTTTCATCAGCAAGTAAAATGTCGAGTAAAAGTGGCAGGTTGAATCCTGAAACTATATAGACATTTTCACGGAGTGCATATTGGAGCATCTGATTGGTTACACTACCGCCCAGGAGATCGGTGAAAACTATGAGCTCGTCGTTGTTTGTAAGTTGTAGCAGCACTGCATCAATCTCCTCTTTAATAGATTTATTTTCACCGATATATGCCTGAATCAGAAATATATTCTCCATGGAACCTATTATTATTTCCAGGGAAGATTGTATTCCTTTTGCAAACGTACCATGTGCTGCAATTAAAAATTTCCGCATAGATTATCTTTTTCAGTTAAAACAGGAGGACAAATTATGTTTTTCAATAGAGATATCCCTAAAAAGAACACTTCTCATTTTAAATCTTTAACAAAAGAACAAATAATAATAATACTCAAAAAAAACATCAGCTGTTTTAAGTAAAATTAACATCTGGATTGAGAATGGAATTAATTTAGATTATTAACTGTGATAGGCCTTTTATTAAAAGGACATGGTAAATTGCATGCCCGATACGTCTTTATAGAAGTTTACAGGAGTCAGAAAGACTTTCGGATGAAATTTGTTTATAAAATATGCAGAAGAGTGGATTTTTGGATGATTGATTATTTCCCTGTCCCTGTTTACCGCAATCTTTCCAATCGAATAACCCAAAGCCAGTGCAAGGGGATAATCGCCCATCCAGTGTACCCCGTTGTTTAACATTTGATACCCGCACAGCCCCATCAAACTATAGCATACGGGCTTAATAAATTTGTATTCAGGATAATTCATTGAAATAATCGCGGTTGTCATCATAGCTGTGGCTAAATGCCCTGAAGGAAAAGCATCGTGTGCCGGGACACTGCTATAATATTCTTTCCAACTGGGAAGCCATCTCCAACGCCCTCCCGGAGCTGTTTGATGTGAGGGTGATTCACGACCAGAGAGATGTTTTAATAACTGTACGAAAACACCCACGGTTGCAATGCCCTCAGTAAGTTCTGAAGCAGTAGTCAGTGCTCTTACATCACCATAAACAGAACCATATATCAGAAATCCGGCATCAACCGCAAGTTCCGTCATCCCATCGCCAATGTAATATAATCCGGAACTAAATGTGGTCGGCACATTTAAAGGCAAATTGCTGAATGGAGAGAGATTATGGACATCGCCGTTTGTACTTAACCCAATATAACGGCCGAAGCGCCTGGCTGACTGAGTAATCTTCTCGTCATAATGAATTATTACTAATGACGATACTGTTACCGCTATAATAGCCGGTACATTTTCTTTTTTTGTCAATTCCAAAGGGACTAAATACAGATCGCTTATAGCATGTTTAAACGGATCTATTATATGTGGCCGGTAATACAAATAATCGGTGGAGTCGTTAATACTGTATATAGTGCTGTCTGACCTGTCAGGTTTAGAAAGTTGAGATGATTCTGGTTTATTGATTTGTTGTGAAAAAGTTTCCGAACAAACTAAAAAGACTAAAAATGAGAGTTTTAGAAGTTTCATAATATATTTTAAAAACGATTTTTCTTAGTTCAGATAATAGATTAATCATATAATTACTCTCATTTCAGAATCAAACGCAATTACAATAGGTATCCCTAATGTCCATAGAGATAATTTTACGATTAATTGGAAGCCAAAATTATAAAAATTCACTTCTTATTTTAAATCCTTAGCAAAATTATTTTTTTATTCTCCAAATATGAATATGTGCGTTTTGTTTTTAACATATTGAGAGAGGGGGCCGAGCGTTAAGAAATAGCCCGGTGGGCTATTTTAGCGAAGGAGCCAGATTGCAGGGAAGGGGGTGAGTTCATGGGATAAGAATGGGATTACCTTCAGTGATCCCTGGTGGGATAACCTTGCATTCCAAATTACTCCCTTATTCGTTTCACTCATAAGGCTTTTTAATTCATATCTGTCCTCATTCAGGCAAGCCTGATTCGTCCAGCTATGAATTAAAAATCCCGCAGCAAGCTGCGGGAGTAATTTGGTCTGCGGAGAGAGGGGGATTCGAACCCCCGGTACCCTTTTGAGGTACACACGCTTTCCAGGCGTGCCAGTTAAACCACTCCTGCATCTCTCCTTATGACACAATGGTTTTAAAAACAGTGGCGCAAAATACAAAAATATTTTTACAAAACGGCCTCTCAGGAGATTTCTCCTGCCAATGACAAATTCAAAGAGTGAACAACTTTTTCTTTTGAAGAATATCTTCCAAGGAGATGCATGAGCTTTGTAACAGATGCCTCCGATGTCAAATCTTTCCCGCTAACCACACCCGCAGCAAGCATCTGACGGCTTGTCTCATATAATCCCATCTCAACGCTGCCTCCATGGCACTGGGTAACATTAAGTATTATCCCTCCCTTATCTATAAATTGCTTAAGGTCATCCAAAAACCATTGGTAGGTTGGCGCATTACCTGATCCGTAAGTCTCTATAATCAGTCCACGTAAACCTTCTGTTTTTGTAATGGCATTTACCAGTTTCCGGTTGATACCAGGGAAAAGTTTGAGAATTGCCACATTGGAATCGAACCCTTTATGGACAATAAGCTTCTGTTTTTTATCGGGATAGCTGATAAGATTATTATAATATTTTAAATGTAATCCGACTTCAGCCAGAGGATGATAATTAGGAGAATAGAATGCATCGAAATGCTCAGCACTCATCTTCGTGGTACGGTTACCACGTGTTAGCTTATTATCGAAAAAAATACATACCTCCGGAACTGCCGGATAACCGTCTTCAATTGCAGCGGCTATCTCAATAGCAGTGATCAGATTCTCCCTGCCATCGGTACGCAACAGTCCTATTGGCAATTGTGAGCCCGTAAAAATAACAGGCTTTCCAAGGTTCTCCAGCATAAAACTCAGTGCAGAAGCAGTATAGGCCATAGTATCAGTGCCGTGCAGGATCACAAATCCATCAAAATCGTCATAGCTGTCTTCAATTATCTCAGCCATTTTAACCCACACACCGGGATCGATATTTGATGAATCTTTTACAGGATCAAACGATATGGAATGAAGGTCATATCCAAATTTCCGAAGCTCCGGTACATGATCAGAGATATGCCGGAAGTCAATTGGTACTAGCGACCCTGTATGAGGATCGTGTACCATACCTATAGTTCCTCCGGTATAGATTATGAGTATTGAGATTTCTTTCTTAGTTTTCATTTTTCACTATAAATTAAAAAGTCCCACTGAGTTTGAATATGTAACAGAGGCTATTTCCTCTTCGCTCATTCCAAAAATATCAGCCAGTTTTTTATTTATGATGCAAAGATATGAACTCTCGTTCCTTTTACCCCTATGCGGGACCGGCGCAAGATAAGGTGAATCTGTTTCAAGAATAAGATTCCCGGGTCCGATATCTTCGACAATTTTATCGAGTCCGGAATTCTTGAATGTAACAATGCCGCCAATCCCGAGCTTAAATCCCATATTTACAACTCGTTCCGCATCTTTTAATGTGCCCGTAAAAGCATGAAAAACTCCTTTTAGTGCATTCCCTTTGAATTCATCCAATACTGAAAAAACTTCAGGAAACGCATCCCTTGAGTGGATTACAAGAGGTAAGCCGTTATCCGATGCAAGTGCAATTTGTCTTCTGAAAGATACCAGTTGTTCTTTCAGAAAAGTTTTATCCCAGTAAAGATCAATACCTATTTCCCCGATAGCAACAAACTTGTGTTTTATTAACAGCTTTTCAATCATATCAAGCTGTGAGAGATAATCCTCTTTGACAGATGTGGGATGAAGGCCTGTCATTGGATAACATATACCGGGGTATCTGTTTACCGCACTAATCATTGGATCAACAGACGATATATCAATATTAGGCAACAGCAATTTTGTAATGCCGTTGCCAACAGCCCTGCTTACCACTTCATCCCTATCGGCATCGAATTCCGGAAGATAGAGATGTGTATGAGTGTCAATAAATTGCATCAAACAACTCCCTGCGCAATCATGGCATTTGCAACTTTCACAAAACCTCCTATATTGGCACCATCAACATAGTTAATAAACCCGCTTTCTTTTTTGCCGTATTTCACGCATGTTTTATGAATGTTCTTCATAATAGTCTGAAGTTTTTCATCAACTTCTTCACGCGACCATGGTAATCTCATGGAGTTTTGAGTCATCTCAAGTCCTGAGGTGGCAACACCTCCGGCATTGGCTGCTTTTCCGGGGCCATAAAGGATCTGTGCATTAAGAAATACTTCAACTGCCTCGGGTGTGGAGGGCATGTTTGATCCTTCCGATACACAATTACATCCGTTCTTTACCAGCAATTTAGCCTCTTCATCATTTATTTCATTCTGTGTTGCACAAGGCATTGCAATATCGCATTTTATTATCCAGGGCCTTTTTCCTTCAAAATATTCAACACCGTATTTTTCAGCATACTCTTTAATTCTTCCCCTTCTGATATTTTTAAGTTCCATTATGAACTGAAGCTTTTCACTGTCTATACCTTTAGGATCGTAGATAAAGCCGTTTGAATCAGATGATGTGACTACTTTACCTCCAAGCTCTGCAACTTTTTCAGTAGCGAATTGGGCGACATTACCTGATCCGGAGACACATACAACTTTCCCTTTTAAGCTGTCTCCACGTGTTGAAAGCATTTCCTGTGCGAAATATGTAGCACCATACCCTGTAGCTTCGGGCCGAATGAGAGAACCACCCCATTCAATGCCTTTCCCTGTGAGAACACCAGTAAATTCGTTTTTCAGCCTTTTATACTGACCAAAAAGAAATCCAATTTCGCGTCCTCCAACTCCTATGTCACCTGCCGGAACATCTGTGTCGGCACCAATATGACGAAAAAGTTCCGACATGAAACTCTGACAAAATCTCATTACTTCATTGTCCGATTTGCCCTTAGGGTCAAAATCAGAACCACCTTTTCCTCCACCCATGGGTAATGTTGTGAGACTATTTTTAAAAACCTGTTCGAATGCGAGAAATTTCAGGATACCCAGGTTAACTGTAGGATGAAGCCTCAATCCTCCTTTATATGGACCAATGGCACTGTTCATCTCAATTCTGAAACCCCTGTTTATCTGAACTTCACCTTTGTCATCCAGCCATGGAACCCTGAATATTATTGTCCGTTCAGGTTCTGCAATTCGTTCAAGAATTTTTGCATGTTTATACTTGGGATTTTCTTCAATAAAAGGGATCAGGGATTCTGCAACCTCCTGAACGGCCTGATGGAACTCGTTCTCACCGGGATTTCTGGCTTTTATCATAGCCATGAATTGTTGTACTCTTGGATCCATAATAAAAAGTTTTAATTAAAGGTTAATTGGAGGTATAAATGTATAAAAACAATGGCAATACTCATCATATTTTATCAGTAATATGCTTGCGAAAAGAGTGTCAGAAGACCGGAGACCGAAGGCAGTAGTAAAAACTTTGCTCAATCTGCTTCTGACTTCCGGCTTCCGACTTCCGACATTAAATTAGATTGTACGATACAGATTACCAGGCGAGCACTTTAGTAAACCTTTGAACTCCATCTGTAGCAGGAGAGATGATAATTTATATACAGGTATATCGAGTGTCCTGCAAATAGTATCAATGGCCAGTTCCCCTTGTTTCGAGAGCAATTCAAAGATTATCTTCTCAGAATCATCAAGATCGGAAAAAAGTGTTCTTTGCACAGCAGGCTTTGACTTTTCAGGTTTCCAGTTGAGAAAATATTCTATATCATCAGAACATTCTGTAAGAAATGCTTTATTATTCCTGATAAGGCTGTTGCAACCTGCTGACCACTGATCATCAGGTCTTCCGGGTATAGCAAAAACATCGCGGTTATATGAATTGGCAATGTCGGCAGTAACAAGCGCACCCCCCTTGATTCCCGATTCGACAACAAGAGTGGCATCTGAAAGTCCTGCAATTATCCGGTTTCTTTTCAGAAAATTATTACGTTCAGGAAGTGCATCTGAGAGGAAGTCTGTCACCAATCCTCCGTTATTTATCATTGTCTTTGCAGTTGAGGCATGAATTGCAGGATAGGTGGTTTTGAATCCATGTGCAAGCACTCCTATGGTCTGTAGTTTGTTAGCGAGTGCTGCTTTATGTGAAGCAATATCAATTCCGTAGGCAAGGCCACTAACTATAATAAGGTCAGGATGCCCCCTTGCCAATCCCTCTATTATCTTATCACACAGCTCTCTGCCACGGGTAGTGGCATTCCGGGTACCAACTACACTTAAGATCTTTGAAGCATCCAGGTTACAGTTTCCTTTAAAGAAAAATACAACCGGAGAATCGTCACATTGTCTTAGTCTGAACGGGTAATCATTGTCGAGATAAAAATAAGTTCTTATATTATTCCTGGTGACATATTCAGCCTCTTTTTCCGCAGACTCGAGGTATGTCCTGTCGCTGATATATTTTGCGATTCCCGAACCGATTCCAGGTATTTTAATAAGATTCCTGTATGGTTCATGAAAAATTGCTTCAACGTTGCCAAAATGCGATACCAGCTTCCGGGCGTTAATATCGCCGATACGTGGTATCAAACCTAAGGCAATTTTATGCTTAAGGGGCACCTCCGACATAGCACAAGAAATTGAGACATATAAAGATAAAAAAAATAGGAACATACAATTGCACGTTCCTATATTTTTGCCCCCCAATCCAGCAAAGCGGGACTAATTGGCGCAAGTATGATAATTAATTTATAAAATGAGTTTTAAGCCCCCTTTAGGGGGCAGGTCCCCGCGAAGCGGAGACCGGGGGCCTATATCACCCCCATATCAAGCATTGAGTTGGCAACTTTCAGGAATCCGGCAATATTTGCGCCCTTCACATAATCAACATAGCCATTTTCCCTCTTGCCATGACTGACACACTGACCGTGGATATTACACATGATCTCATGGAGCCTGTCATCGACCTCCTGTCTGTTCCAGCGCAGTTTCATGGAGTTTTGGGTCATCTCCAGCCCAGATGTTGCAACGCCACCTGCATTTGATGCTTTTCCCGGAGCAAAGAGCAATCCGTTTTTCTGAATAATCTCAACTGCCTGAGGAGTGCTTGGCATATTCGCACCTTCACAGATACAAATACAACCATTATTAATTAGTTTTTGAGCATCTTCACCAGTCAGTTCATTCTGTGTTGCGCAGGGGAGAGCGATATCAACCTTAACTTCCCATGGATGTTTTCCTTCATGAAATTCAACACCTTCAAATGCGTATGAATAGGGTTTTACAACGTCTTCATTTGAGGCACGAAGCTCTAGCATATAGTCTATCTTTTTTCCTGAAATTCCTTCAGGGTCATATACATAACCGTCAGGGCCAGAAATGGTAACAACTTTCCCGCCTAATTCAGTCGCCTTAAGCGCTGCACCCCATGCAACATTTCCAAAACCGCTGATTGCCACTCTTTTCCCTTTGAAAGATTCTCCTCTGGTTGCAAGCATCTCTTTAGCGAAATATACACAACCAAAACCCGTTGCTTCCGGACGCACCAACGAACCTCCCCAGTTGTTTCCTTTTCCTGTCAGAACACCAGTGTGTTCTCCGGCAAGCCTCTTGTACATGCCATACAGGAAACCAATTTCACGACCACCAACTCCAATATCACCCGCCGGCACATCAGTTTCCGGTCCGATATATTTCCAAAGCTCCAGCATAAATGACTGGCAGAAACGCATTACCTCTGCATTCGATTTTCCTTTAGGATCAAAATCAGAACCACCTTTTGCACCTCCCATGGGGAGAGTTGTCAGTGCATTTTTGAAGATCTGCTCAAATCCGAGAAACTTCAGAATTGAGAGATTAACGCTCGGGTGGAAGCGCAGACCTCCCTTGTAAGGACCTATCGCGTTATTGAACTGAATACGGTAACCGAGGTTTACCTTAACGTTACCTTCGTCGTCAACCCATGGAACTTTAAAAGTGATAGCACGGTCAGGTTCAATAATCCGCTCAATAATATTAGCAGATTCAAACTGAGGGTTTTCGTTATAAACCTCTTCAATTGATTCCAGTACTTCTCTTACTGCCTGTAAATACTCAACCTCCCCGGGATGCTTCTTCTCGAGGTTGTTCATGATTTTATCTACATTCATTATTTTAATTTTTAGTTATGATCTTGTCTATAAATAGGAGAGTCAAATTTGAGATTGTTTAAAGTCATTAAAAATGATAAATCTCATGTTATCAGATGATAACCTTCACGCCTGGGGTGTTAATGCTTTAAGCGATCTTAGTACTTTAGCTTTCTCTTCCTGAGAGAGCGCACTTATAAATATCGGGGGATATTTTGCCACTCCCTCATTAAATTTCTGATACATGGTGATGCTTTGAATAAGTCCGAAAAATCTTGATTCAAAAGTGTACCCGGAGAATGATCTTTTGTCGATTTCAACAGAATTCTTCTTCCCACACACAAATCCTGCCGTAAAATATCTGATTATGATCTTTTCATTCTCATCAGAAAAAGATACAAACTGGTAATTCAGAAAAACCGGCATGAAAGTAAGAAGTATCCATATAATCACCAGAATAAGCGTCCAGATCGTATCGCTCATCCCAAGCAGAGGAAATCTGACCAGCCTGGCCACATAGGCCACTGCCAGGTAAGCAAGTAACAGAATTGTCGCTATGAAAAATGTAATTCTCAGATTTATGATCTTCTTGCTGTTGTCAAAAGTCATATGAAATATTTTAGATAAAATTAATACTTTTTAGTCATTGATATATATATTCTCGTTTTCCCTTTGTGTTACTTTTGGTTAAACTTGGTGATCCCCTGCCGGCAGGCATTCAGGTTTATGGTTAAATGGATTTCTTTTTACCACTAAGGTACAGAAAGGTATCACAAAGGACTTATCTGACATTCACAGTGAGCAAGATAGGATTTGGGGCAAGACAGGATTAAACCTATCTCCTGTTTTTAAAGAACCTCGTTAGCAATTCCCTGCACTCTTTCTCGAGTAATCCCGATTCGACACTGGTTTTATGGTGTAATAGGGGGCCTGATACTGTTTTGTATCCTTTCTTCTCATCTGATGCTCCAAAGACAAGAGCCGATGCCTGACTCCAGCCAATAGCACCAGCGCACATGGCACATGGTTCGAGAGTTACATAAATGGTGCAATCTGAAAGATATTTGCCTCCCAGCCAGTTTGTAGCAGCCGTAATAGCCTGCATTTCAGCATGAGCTGTCGGATCTCTCAGTGTTTCAGTCAGATTATGAGCCCTGGCAATAATCATATCGTTACACACAACTACAGCGCCGATAGGAACTTCCTGCTTGTCAAAGGCTTTATTAGCTTCAGCCAGAGCGGCCCTCATAAAATGCTCTTTATTATCCCTGGGCATCTTAAACAATTTATTGCTAAAAGTATAAAGAAAATCAGTACCTGGTATCTTTCTGTCAATTATTTGAAACATTGACAATTCAGGTACTTGCCGGTATTGTAAATTTAAATTCAGTGCCTCCTCCATTCTTGTTTTCTACCCAGATTTTCCCGCCGTGTTTTTCTACAAACTGCCTGCAGAGCATGAGGCCTAAAGTTGTTCCTTTATCTTCCGCAGAGCCTAAGGTTTTATGTAAATCTGAATTATTAAACATTCTTGATAAATGATCGGGTGCAATTTCATTACCATAGTCAGCAACTGAAATTGTCAGGTAAGAATCTGTTTGCAGAGCAGAAATATCTATTTGTCCATTACAGTCTGTAACCTTTATAGCATTCACAACAAGATTTCTCAATATAGTCTTGAACATAAATATATCAGCATAAACAGTAATATCGTCAGATGCAATATGATTGATTTTGATGGTTTTCTCATCAGCATTAGGTTTCAGAATTGAAACCGCCTCATGGCTGATTTTCTTAAAATTCAGTTTTTGAGGTTCGAAAGTGATTTTTCCCTGGTTCATCTTTGTCCATTGAAGCATATTGTCAAGAAGACTATAAAGATTGGTGGCAGATTTACTCATCATGACAGCCATTTTTTGAATTTCTTTCAGTGGCAAAGTATCAAGTTCCTCAGCCATCACTTTTGCGAAGTTATTGAAGAGGCTGAAAGGCGTGTAAAGGTATTGCGCAATAACGGAGTAGAATTTGTCTTTGTCAGTACTTATCCTAAGTAATTCTTTTTCATATCGCTTAATTTCTGTCACATCTCTGATAACTGTACAAAACAGATGATTTCCATTCAAATCAATTGGAAAAATCATACTTTGAATATTTCTTATTTTCTCAGAATCTATCGAAATAATTTCACTATCTATAATCTGATTAAATCTTTCAGGTGTACTAAGCGTTACAATACCATTTATCGTTCTTTCAATTAATTCTTTGTCTCTATATGATGGAGGAGTATATTGATATTGAACATCAACAATGCTTCTATTTAAAGCATTAACTGCTTTTAATCCACAGAGTTGTTCAGCTCCCCGGTTCCAGATAATTATTTTCCCCTGTTCATCAAAAACAATAATTACATCATTGATCTGGTTAATTATCTCTCTGAATTTTGTTTCACTGTCTTTGAGGGCTTGTTCTGCCCTTTGTCTCTCGGAAATATCTCTGGCTAAACAGGAACAACCAATTATCTTATTTTTTTCATTAAATATTGGGTTAAAGAATACTTCATAATAGGCGATATTTTTATCTCCAAAAGTTTGTTTGATTGAATGGGATTCGCCAATGAGCGCCTTATCTATATTCTCTTTTAGTAATATTTTGTCGTTAGATAAAGAAATACAATCCAGGAAATTCATCCCTATTCGAATATCAATATTATATGCAAATCTCATTGCATCACTATGAGCTTTATTAAAATATAAATAATAATAATTCGTGTCGATTGAAAAAATTGTTGTGCCTATCTGACTCTCTATACTGGATTTGAGAAATAACTGCGATTCTAACAAGGCTGCTTCAGCATTCTTTCGTTCAGTGAGATCAATTACATTTGCTAACCAGAATATCTCATTCTTTTTTTGAATAAAAGATGTGATAATAACATTGACGGGGATTAATTTTCCTGTTTTATTGCAAAAAATCAAATCAAATCCTTCCTTTGGAATATCATTATTAAGTGTCTGGTTTAAAGCATTTTTTATATTTTCCATATCCTGTTCTGACCAATAAATGTAGGGAGGAAATTTTCCTAAAAGCTCCTTTTCATCCCACCCAAACATTTTACAAAATGATTTATTGACATACACTTGTTTTCCTTTATTATCGACCACCGCAATACCACTGGGTATTGTGTTTTCAATTGCTTCTCTTAAGGATAGCTCTTTTTGAAGAGTTACTACATTACTATGCGAAATCAGATTGCTTACCTCGAGTTCTAATTCATTAATCCTTTGCAGGTATTGATTTTCATTCATCACAGTTAGTTTAAAGATTAATATGAAAAACTATAACCCATTTCTCATAAGGGTATATAGTACCTCATTCTCTTAATGTCGGAAATACGTATTAGTATGAATTAAAAACCCGTATGCAAGAGAATTAAACTTCAATAAAACAAATAATTACATTAAAAAATGGTATTAATCAACCTATGCTTTCCAAATGCAATATTATCAACAGTTCAAATTAAGTATTGTTCGTTCAGAATATCAGACGAATAATATCAATTAAGATACATGGATCAGAGGTTAAAGTGCATTGACGTAATGATCATCTGATAATAGAGGCAGACAGGTTTAATTTAAATTATTATTTTTGCTGAAACCAATAAACAGGAAATGTACAGGACAAACACATGTGGCGAATTAAATATGACCAATACCGGCCAGGATGTTATTTTATGCGGATGGATTCAGAAATCAAGAGACCTGGGCGGGATGACATTTGTTGATCTTCGCGACAGGTACGGAATTACCCAGCTGGTTTTTAATATGGAAACAAACAGGGAGCTTTGTGAAAAAGCCCGTAAGCTGGGACGTGAGTTTGTTATACAGGCTAAAGGAAGGGTGAAAGAGAGAAGTAACAAGAATCCGAAGATGGATACCGGCGAAATTGAGATTGAGGTTGCTGAGCTCAATGTCCTGAACAGAAGCGAGATCCCTCCCTTCACAATTGAAGAAGAGACAGATGGCGGCGAGGAATTAAGAATGAAATACCGTTACCTCGACCTCAGAAGAAGTTCTGTGAAAAACAATATCTTACTTCGTCACAGAGTATCGCAGGAAGTTCGCAAATATATGGACTCAATTGGTTTTATTGAGGTGGAAACACCTGTATTAATTAAATCCACACCTGAAGGAGCACGTGATTTTGTTGTGCCTTCAAGAATGCAGCCTGGAACATTCTATGCATTGCCTCAGTCACCCCAGACATTAAAACAACTGCTGATGGTGGCAGGTTTTGATAAATATTTTCAGATTGTCAAATGTTTCAGGGATGAAGATCTGCGAGCCGACAGACAGCCGGAGTTTTCACAGATCGACTGTGAGATGTCATTTGTTGAAAGAAATGATATCCTTGATACGTTTGAAGGCCTGGCAAAGTATCTGTTCAGAGAGGTAAAAGGAATTGAATTCAGTGAGCTGTTCCTGAGACTTCCATATAAGGATGCAATGGAATTATACGGTTCGGATAAACCTGACCTCAGGTTTGATATGAAGTTTATTGATTTATCAGCCTCGCTCAAAGGTCATAATTTTATTGTATTTGATACTTCGGAATATATAGGAGGGATATGTGCTACGAAATGTTCTGAATATACCAGAAAGCAGCTTGATGAACTTACCGAGTTCGTGAAAAGGCCGCAGATCGGAGCAAAAGGTCTCATATACTTAAGATATAATCTGGACGGAACATTAAAATCATCGGTAGACAAATTTTATTCACCTGAGGATCTGAAGAAATGGGCGGAATCAATGAATGCAAAGCCCGGTGATCTTATTCTGGTGCTTTCAGGTGATAAGAAAAAAACGTTGACGGCCCTTTCTGAACTCAGGCTTGAAATGGGAAGCAGGCTTGGATTACGAACGAAAGATAAGTTCATTCCATTATGGGTTGTCGATTTTCCTCTTCTTGAATGGGATGAGGAGTCAAAGAGATTCTATGCAATGCATCATCCATTTACATCACCTGTACCGGAAGATCTTCCTCTCATGGAAACAGATCCCGGGAAAGTCAGGGCTAACGCATATGATCTGGTAATCAATGGTGTTGAAATCGGAGGAGGTTCTATAAGGATTCATGATGCATCAGTTCAGAAACTAATGTTCAAAGTTCTCGGATTCAGCGATGAAGAGGCAAATGAACAATTTGGTTTCCTTCTGAATGCATTCAAATTCGGCGCTCCGCCTCACGGAGGAATTGCTTTCGGATTTGACAGGTGGGTGGCAATGTTCGGAGGTCAGGATTCAATCCGTGATTTCATTGCATTCCCCAAAAACAATTCCGGACGTGATGTTATGCTTGACACTCCGGCACAGATATCAGGTAAACAGCTGGATGAATTACATCTAATACTGGGAGGTAAAAAATAAAGACAATTTTTTACTCGCTCTGGATCTTGGTTTTAATAATTATTGCTCCGCCATATCCCCGGCTGCCATAAATTGCGGCTGCTGTTCCCTTTAGTACCTCAATTGATTTAACTGATGTAGGAGGAATTTCAGGGAGGTCATCCATATAAACCCCATCAACTACTATCAAAGCAGGTATACTGCCAAACAGATCCTTTGACTCTTGAATTACCACCGATCCACCACTAATCCGACAGCCTGAAACTTCTCTTTGAATCATTTCAGTGATTGAAGAATAAGAGGCATATTTTTTATTTGTTCCGTCAATCTTATTGACATCAGTGGTAAGATTTTTCTTCTTCACTAATCCGTAACCCGAATTAACTCCCTCTTCTCCGGGAGCTACGGTTTGGCCAGCTGCTTTTTGGACTGAGGTGGTTCCAAAATTAAAGTTGATTTCGGTTCTTCCGTTTATAGCCTCTTCAGATGTGCCCAGCCCAAATGTGAAGACTCCAATCTTAGATGCAGTGGATTTAACCTTAATTTTATAGTTGCCTTTTGAATCAGTTACAGAATTGGTCTTCTGGTCATCGATCATAATTATTGCGTTGGCAATTGGTCCTTTGGAAGCATCCATCACCGTACCGGTTATGGTTATCTTCTTATTGCTTTTTTGTGCAGTTATGCTGTTTATACAAAATGCTGATAAAAGGATTAAAAAAAGCAGTCTTATTTTCATTGTATTAAGTATTAATTTAACTGATATTCGTTATTGTTATTTTTCTGTACCGTTTTTGAGGGTTATACTTATTACTCCATTTGTTCCATTAACTCCGTAAATTGATGCAGCGGAACCTTTCAGCACTGTTATTGACTTAACTTCAACCGGATTAATATTGTCGATAGTCTGAACTATAACACCATTTACAACAAAAAGCGGTGTGCTGCTGCCGATGAATGAATGACCCTGCTGAACCTGAATGCTTCTTCCGCTTACAATTACACCGCTGACTTCTCCCCTGATCATCTGATAAATATCATTATAAGAATTAATTTTCTTTGCCCTTATGGAAGCCTTTTTTATGCTATCCTGCGACTTCTCTATTTTTGCAAGCTCTCCGGGCTCTAAAACCCGTCCGTTTTTACCGGCAATAATGAAATTAATGGAAGATTGTCCGTTTATTGCTGCTGTACACGATCCGTATTCAGAAGAGCGGACTTCAAGATTAATGGCTGAAGCATTGACTTTAATTTTATAAGTACCATTGTTTTTTGTTGAATAGTCAGTTTTTACATTATCAATATATAGAATAGCTCCTTCCACAGGTTTATTATCAGAATTTAACACAGTGCCATATATGCTGACGAGCTTGTCAGATCTTTTGGAAGAGTCTTGTCCGTAAGCTAACAACGACATGGAAACAAAAATGGTAAATATGAAAAAATAATGTAGCTTCATTATTTGCAGATTTATAAGAACATTGCAAGTTACTTAGTTGGAAACAGAAGAGCAAATTATTCAGGTTTTAAATACATTTGCCTATAAGGGTTGCTGAGGTACATCTTTCAATTAAAATCTTTACATATTCTCCCTTTTTAAAATCTGCTTTCGGAAAAACAACAACCTTGTTCTGGGAAGTCCGGCCTGATAAATGTTCAACTGATCTCTTTGAGAATCCTTCTATCAGAACTTCAAAGATCATGCCAATATCATTTCTTTTTGATTTTGCTGAAAGCCGGTTTTGAAGTGAGATCATCTCACTTAGTCTTTCCGACTTTACAGATTCACTGACGTCATCTTTAAGTTTCCTTGCTGCTTTTGTTCCTGGTCTCTCACTATATTTAAACATGTAGGCAAAATCGAAACCCGCCCATTCCATAAGTGAGAGAGATTCTTTATGATCTTCATCTGTTTCTGTACAAAAACCGGTTATCATGTCAGTCGATATGGAACATTCAGGAATAATGGAACGTATAGCATTGACTCGATCCATATACCAATCCCTGGTATATTCGCGGTTCATAAGCTTAAGAATCCGGCTGCTTCCGCTTTGTGCTGGAAGATGAATATGCCTGCATATATTATTATGCCTTGCTATTGTATTAAGAAGTTCTTCTGAAATATCTTTTGGATGGGAAGTTGAAAACCTTACCCGCAATAGCGGGTTAATCAGGGCAACTTTCTCCAGCAGTTCGGGAAATATGGATATTCCGGCTTCTTTATCCCAATTATAAGAATCAACATTTTGTCCGAGAAGTGTTACTTCCCGGTAACCCATCTGAAATAAATCTCTTACCTCTTTAATTATCGATTCAGGGTTTCTGCTTCTTTCAGCTCCACGCACATAGGGAACAACACAATATGCGCACATATTATTACATCCACGCATTATTGAGACAAAGGAGGTGACCCCATTCTTATCCATTCTTACAGGAGAAATATCAGCGTAGGTCTCTTCACGTGACAGAAGAACATTTACAGCTTTGTGACCTGCATCAACTTCGGTAACAAGTGAAGGCAGTTCCCTGTATGCATCGGGTCCTACAACAATGTCAACCAGCTGATCAGTCTCGATCAACTTCTCCTTCAGTCTCTCAGCCATACAACCGATTATTCCGATTTTCAGATCATTTTTCTGTTTTTTAAGATGACTTATTGCTTTAAGCCTGCCCCAGATCCTTTGTTCCGCATTATCGCGGATTGAACAGGTATTTATTAGTATTAACCCGGCATCCTTTATATTTTCGGTCGGTTCATAACCAGCTTTAGAAAGTATTGATACAACAACCTCACTGTCAGCAACATTCATCTGACAGCCATACGTCTCTATATATACCTTTTTACTCATTTTTGTGAAATACAGTAACTTAGAAAAATGTTTCTTGTTACTAGTCAGCTTTTTTTCTCTGTGTCCCTCTGTGTAACTCTCCGACCTAAGCGGGACACGTTGTCACAGTTATGGACACAATGGTTTCACTAAGGTTCACAAAGGATGTCATGCTTCTTAAAATTGCAATTCTCCTTTTCTCCCCTTCTCCATATCATTTTCAATTCCGGCACAAATCTATAAACTATGACCGAGGTTTGAAAGAATTATTTAATTTTGCATTCTGTATAATAAAAATCTAAAGTATGTCAGGACATAGCAAATGGTCAACCATCAAGCGCAAAAAAGGGGCAATTGATGCTAAAAGGGGTAAAAAATTCACCAAAATTATCAAAGAGATAATTATAGCTGCAAAAGAGGGCGGTGGCGATGCTGAGTCTAATGCAAGGCTTAGGCTTGCAGTCCAGAATGCTAAAGGGGCCAATATGCCTAAAGATAATATTGACAGGGCAATTAAAAAGGCTACCGGTGCTGATGCTGAAAGTTTCATAGAAACTTCATTTGAGGGTTACGGACCATGCGGGGTAGCAGTATTTGTTGAATGTCTGACAGATAACAATAACAGAACAGTAGCGTCGGTAAGGTCGGCTTTCAATAAGCATGGCGGTAATCTTGGTACTAACGGATCACTTACTTTCCTCTTTGAAAGAAAAGGGATATTTACAATTAAAAATGAGGGTTTGTCTCTTGAAGAGGTTGAACTTGAAATGATCGATGCAGGTGCAGAAGATTTTGAAGTTGATGGTGATATGTTCACTGTTACCTGCGCTAAGGAAGATTTTGGAAACGTGAACAGGAAGCTTAATGAGCTTGGGATAGAACCGGAAGAAGCAGGTTTGAAAAGAATTCCACATGATACAAAGAAACTCGATCTCGAGTCTGCAAAAAAGGTTCTCAGACTCATCGATACACTTGAAGATGACGACGATATCCAGTTTGTATATCATAACCTTGAAATGACTGATGAACTGGCTGCAGAGTTGGGATAGAAAATTTTGCTACTTTTGCAACATGATCAGAAAATTCATTTTGATATTATTTCTTTTTTGCTTTTACACAGTAATTGGCCGGTCACAATCTTTTGTCAGATCATCGGATCTTTTCGCCAAAACAGATAACAATTCAAAGTCGGGCAATCTTAATATTATCCAGGATCCGGCATTAGACACTCTTATATGCAGATATATTCTTGGATATAAGAATCAGGAGGATAAAAACGGGTACGCCGGAATGGAAGGTTTCAGGATTCAGATATACAGCAGCTCCAACAGGAATGCAAAAGAGGAATCAAGTAAAGTAAATGCCGAGTTTATAAATAAATTTCCAGAGAGCAAATATCCGGAATTAAAATCATATGCACAATTTGCCCAGCCAGCCTATTATAAAATAAGGGTTGGCGACTTCAGAACTAAAACAGAGGCAACAAGGTTATTCTTATTGATCAGCAAGGTCTTTCCAGATGCATATATTGTGCCTGATATAATAAAGTTTCCGGACCTGAATACTAAATAATTATGAGCGATAATATCAAACACGAATGCGGCATTGCAATGTTAAGATTGCGTAAGCCGATGGAATACTATATTGAAAAATATGGTACCTGGAGCTATGGTCTGCAGAAGATGTACCTGATGATGGAAAAGCAGCATAACAGGGGCCAGGACGGGGCCGGAATTGCCGGAATTAAACTTGATGTTCCTCCGGGAAACAGGTATATTTTCAGGCAACGGTCAAACAAGGCAAATCCCATAAAAGAAGTTTTCGATCTCATTTATCAGGATATCGATGCGTTGACACAATCACATCCTGAAGGGTTTACAAGTCTTGATTTTATTAAAGAAAATGTTCCATTTGCCTGCGATATTTATCTGGGACATCTAAGATATGGCACTTATGGAAATTATAATATTGACTATGTTCACCCTGTAAGCCGTGAAAATAACTGGCGGTCAAAAAACCTGGTTATGGCAGGTAATTTCAATCTTACAAATGTCGGAGAAGTCTTTAGCAGCCTGGTTGAGCTAGGTCAGAATCCGGTTGATTTTTCAGATACTGTTACGATTCTTGAAAATGTCGGCCATCGGCTTGACGAAGAAAACGAACGATTATTCCGTAAATTCAAGGATGATGGTTTTTCAAAAAAAGAGATATCTCCTCTGATAGAAAAAAACCTCGATGTTACATCAATTCTGAAAAAAGCAAGCCGTAACTGGGATGGCGGATATGCAATGGCTGGAATGGTCGGTCATGGTGATGCATTTGTGATGAGAGATCCAGCGGGCATAAGACCTGCATATTATTATATTGATGATGAGGTTGTTGTTGTGGCTTCCGAGAGACCTGTTATTCAAACAATTTTTAACGTCCGAACAGATAATGTCCTTGAACTTCCACCTGCAGGTGCTATTATTATTAAGGCTTCGGGTGAAACAACTATTGAAAAGATAAGGGAAGAAACTGAACTAAGGAAGTGCTCTTTTGAAAGGATATATTTCTCACGGGGAACAGACAAAACAATATACAGGGAAAGAAAGAAACTAGGGGAACTGCTTGCCGACAGTGTTCTGAAGGTTGTTGACTATGATCTCGACCATACGGTATTTTCGTATATACCAAACACCGCTGAAAGCGCATTTTACGGGTTGATAAAAGGAGTCGAGAATTATCTCAACCAGGTAAAAATCGATCATATTCTCAGCCGGGGGAAATATCTTGAAAGAGAGGAGCTTGAAAAAATTATTAACCAGCGGCCCAGAGTTGAAAAGATTGCAGTAAAGGATGCCAAGCTTCGGACATTTATAACTGAAGATACAAGCCGTGACGACCTTGTCGGACATATCTACGATGTCACCTACGGGGTGATCAGGAGAGGCATAGATAACCTGGTAGTTATAGATGACTCAATTGTAAGAGGCACTACCCTGAAAAAAAGTATTATCAGAATACTCGATAAACTTGATCCGAAAAAAATTGTTGTTGTCTCTTCATCACCTCAATTAAGATACCCCGATTGTTACGGTATTGATATGGCTAAACTCGGTGATTTTATTGCGTTCAGAGCAGCAATTGAATTATTAAGGGATACTGGACAAGAATCTGTAATTCAATCAGTCTATAATAAGGCATTGTCTGAACTTAAGAAACCGGTTGATGAGATGAGAAACCTGGTACGCGAAATATACAAACCATTCACTACCGATGAGATCTCGGCGAAGATTTCTTCGATGCTTAAGTCAAGCGAAATAAAATCAGATGTTAAAATTGTATTTCAAACAATTGAAGGGCTTCATGAAGCTTGTCCAGGACATCTTGGCGACTGGTATTTTACAGGTAATTATCCTACTCCCGGTGGCAATAAAGTAGTAAATCAGTCTTTCATTAACTATGTGGAAGGGAGAAATATACGGGCTTATTGATTCTCATGCGAAAACCAGGTAATTTCAAAATCCTTCTTATATGAAGCAAGGTGCCTGTTTATCTTTTCGACGTAAATATCCCTGAGGGTAATCATTATTCCGGTCTCCTCCACATCTCCGAATTTATGATTTATAAAAGTGCCGAAAGTCCTCATAGTTGGCGACAAATTCATATAAGCATTGATAAGAGGAGGGATGTTTTCATTGAGATTTCTTACCTCTCGTGACAGTATCTTATAGTTTTCTTTATATCTTCTCCATCCCCATGCCCTAAAGAGTTTTTTCATTTCCTCAGTATTCAGATTAATATTGGCGGGGTCGATTGGAGTAACAAGACCATCAGGATCGTCGAAATGCTTCCTCAGAAAATAAAGGATCATGTTTCTGGCTTTCTGATTGAAATGCGGATACATGGTCACTTTTCCGAAAAGGTATTTAAGATGATGATTATCAATAATTACTGCACCTAGTCCATCCCATAGGTTATCAAGGGCAAAAAGGCTTTTCCTTCCCATAGAACGCGACTGATAATCGGGATGAACAAACGACCTTCCAAGTTCCATCAGGTGAGGATAATACTTATGAAGGAATTTATCGGAGAAGTGGAAATATGCTGATGATGCGAGCTTGCTAATATCACAATCTGTACATCCTTTTTCAGGAAAATAGAAACGATAACCGCCAATTATCTCCTTGTTTTCAGGATCCCATACGATCAGCTGTTTCTGAGGATCAATTTTTGCGGTGTCGAATTCGTCAATATCGATCTCTTTCCCGGTACCACCTCCTGCATGTCTGAAGGTAATTTCTCTTACACGGCCAACTTCGTGCATAAGGGAAGGGGAATTATTATTGTCAAATACATAAACCTCATTGTTGCCATTATTGGTCTTGCGCAGAAGCCTATCGCTGGTCAGTTCAGCAATAATCTGATCTTTTGGTAACTGGTCAACAACTGGTTTCATTTAATATTAAAAAATAGGGGTAATAAATGCGAATATATTTTTCAATAAACTGATCGCAATTTAATCTTTTTTTTTGTTTAACGGTTATCCCGGAATAAATGATTCGAGTTCATAGGTTTTTGACTTTACCCAATCGGCCCATTCGAGCGCAGATCTTGTTTTATCGAAAGTTTCCCATGGAATCTGTTTGCCAAAAACCAGCCTGATCTCTTTATCCTTCTGTCTGAACATTTCATCAGCTAGATAAAGCATTTCAACATTTGCCTTAATTCCCGTTATCTTTCTGATATTGGCAAGATTGTAGAAGAAATTGGAGTTTCTGCCTGAGAAAAATGCAGGAAAAACATCCCTCTTGTGTTGTATGGATTTAGTTATGAAGCTTTTATGCCATTGAAGGTCCCTGATAACTCCGTTTTTTTTACGTGAACATAATCCGGCGGGAAAGTAAAGTATCTGCGAGTCGGACGAATATGCCTCTTCGATCATTACCGCTGCGTCTTTTGCCTGGCCCCCATGTTTATTTACCGGAAGAAAAATACCCGACAGGTTTTTGATATTTGTAAGTATATCATTCACAGGGAATTTAATATCCTTGAAATGCTTCGATAATTCATTGATGAATACAAGTCCGTCAAGTCCTCCAAGCGGATGATTGGAAACAAAAATGAACCTGCCTGATCCTGGGATATTTTCAGTTCCGCTAACCTTGAATTTTATTTCAAAATGCTGCAGCCCGGCAGCAATTAATTCAGAATTTTTCAGGTGACCATATTTTCTCAGAAATTCATTTAATTCATCCTGATGGACAATCCTTTTCAGATAATTTATGACAAAGCCCGGAATAGCCCTCGCAAGCGCCGGATTTTTTGCGTAGAGTACACTTTTAACATCTATTGTCTGGTTTTCTTTATTGTCTTTTCCGCTATCCATTTCCCTATCGGTTTTTAATAAAGAATCAAGGTTCAAATTTACCAAAAAAATAATACACCTCACCCGAACGCGACTGTTGGAAAAGTTGAGATCCATTAACCACTAAGGTCACAAAGGATTTACACAAAGATCACAAAGAACTATAATACAGGGTTTTGACTTTGTGTTCTTTGTGCCTACTTTGCGTTCTTTGTGGTTAAAAAAAACTTTTTCAACAACCACGTTGGGACAAATATGTAAGAGGAAGACTAGGAACTGCGATGAAATGGTTCCCTAAAAGTTATTAACAAAAAATAAAAATAGTGGGGCAATGTGGAGCAAAGTGGATATTTTTTCATTATTTTAGCCGTTTAATTGAAAAAAGCGAGGATGGCCACATTCATAGGTGATTACACGTGCAAAGTAGATGTCAAGGGGAGGATAATCCTTCCAGTGGCATTTAAGAAGCAGATGCCTGCAGATGCACAAGATCATTTTGTGGTACGGAAGGATATTTTTGAAAACTGCCTTGTACTCTACGCCATCGAAGACTGGAAAAGGCAATTGGATAAAATAAGGAAAAGGATAAACCCTTATAACCGTGAACAAAATATGTTCATGAGAAATTTCTTTAAGGGAACGGCAGAACTGTCGCTTGATAACAATAACCGTATTCTTGTACCAAAAAGATTGATGGATCTTATAGGTGCTGACAGGGATGTTGTTCTGGCAGGACAGGATGGAAGAATTGAGATATGGGCAGCTGACATTTATGATAAAATTGATATGCCTGCTGAAGATTTCGCCAACCTGGCTGAGAAACTGATGGGTGGAAGTATAAATGAGACTGGAGCATAATGGTTTACCATATTCCTGCATTGCTCAAAGAGAGTATTGACGGGCTAAATATTCAGCCAGATGGGGTCTATGTCGATGTAACATTTGGAGGAGGAGGGCATTCAATGGAAATTCTTAAACGGCTTAAAAATGGTAAACTGATCGCTTTTGATCAGGATGATGATGCCAGGATTAATATACCCCCTGATAACAGGCTTCTCTTTCTGGATCAGAATTTCAGATTTCTGAAAAATAATCTGTTGTTTAATAATATCAAATCCATAGATGGTCTGATAGCTGACCTGGGGGTCTCATTTCATCAGTTTGATGAACCTGAAAGAGGATTTACTTTCAGGCAGGATGCTCCGCTGGATATGAGGATGAATAAAAATGGTGCTGTAACGGCTGCCAACCTGCTTATGACTAAGGATGAGGCATCTCTTGCTGATATTTTTTACAGCTATGGAGAACTTTCAAATTCACGAAGGATAGCAAAAGAAATTGTGGCAGCCCGTTCAACAAAATCTATCGCAACTGTTAATGATATTATTGACGCGATAGGCAAACTGGCACCTTTCCGTCAGGAACACAAATTCTATGCAAAGGTGTTTCAGGCTCTGCGGATAGCTGTAAATCACGAAATTGATTATCTGGAAGAGATGCTTGAACAGGCTCTCTCTGTATTAAAATCAGGAGGAAGACTGGTTGTTATCAGCTATCATTCACTCGAAGACCGAGTGGTAAAAAACTTTATGAAAACAGGCAATTTTAAGGGAGAAGAGACTAAAGATTTTTATGGAAATCTGGAAACACCATTCAGGATCATAAACAGGAAAGGAACAACACCCGATGATGAAGAGATTGCGATAAATAACAGAGCAAGAAGTGCCAGGCTCAGGATTGCCGAAAAGATGTGACAAATGGAAGATAGTAAGGAAAATAGTAAAGCAAATGGCAATAAGCAGATAAACCCGGGTAGTTTTATTAAGGAACTCCTTAGCGGCAGTATGGTTTCTGAAAAGATCATACTCAAAAATCTTGGGTATATTTCACTTATAACCTTCCTGACAGCGGTTTACATAGGTAACAGATTTCATGCCGAAAAAATAACCCGGGAATCAACCCGGCTTCAGAGAGAGGTAAAAGATCTGCGGGCTGAATCACTTTCAACCTCTGCGGATCTCATGTATCTCAGCAAGCAGTCTGAAGTATATCGCATGGTAAGGGAAAAAGGAATTAACCTCGAAGAAATGAAAATTCCACCTTATAAACTATTGGTTAATAGGAAGTAATAGAGATGGCAGCAAGGGATGACATTGTATGGCGCGGAGGACTGGTATATTTTGCAATTGGATTGCTGGCCGTTACTTTGCTTGTACGTATCCTTATTCTGCAGTATGTTCAGCGGGGGAAATGGGCTGATATGAGCGAGAAGTATGTTTTTAAAACAGCTGAGGCTCCTGCAAACAGGGGCGATATACTTACCAGCGACGGACGTCTGCTTGCAAGCTCGGTTCCATACTATACTATTTATATGGATACCAGAAGCAGTGGAATGTCGGCAGAAACTTGGACAAATGGGATAAACGGATTATGCGGAGGTCTGGCCCATCTCTTAGGTGAGCGGTCTGCTTCAGGGTGGAAATCAGAAATATCGGAAGCAAGGAAAAAAGGTGACCGCTATTTCCTTATACATCGTAAAGTTGACTACGAAACACTTACTAAACTGAAAGAATTGCCAATATTCAGGGAGGGCCAGTATAAAGGTGGCATGGTAGCTCAGGCTGAAAACAAACGTATACTTCCGGGTGGTGATCTTGCTGCCCGAACAATCGGTTATCTCAATATGGGAAGTGAAGGAAATGAAGTAGGAGTGGAGGGGGCATTTGATATAGACCTGGCCGGCAGAAATGGAGTAGCTGTGAAACAAAGACTTACCGGTGGTGATTGGATTACAGTCGATGGGCCGAATAGTGTTGAATCAAGAGACGGTAATGATGTAGTAACTACTCTGGATCTTGATCTTCAGGATGTTGCTTCGACTGCCCTTCTGAATCAACTCAAAAAAAATAATGCGGATCATGGCTGCGCAGTGCTAATGGAAGTTTCAACCGGTAATATCAGAGCCATTGCTAATCTGGGCCTTCAAAGCGATGGAGATTATCACGAATCATATAATTATGCAATAGGGGAGAGCACTGAACCCGGTTCAACCTTTAAGCTGCCCTCGCTTATGGCTGCAATTGAAGATGGTGTTATTGACACCGGTGATATTGTCGATACAGGCAATGGAAGCGTAAAATTCTATGACAGGGTTATCAAAGACACTAAAGAACATGGCATAATAACTGTTAAACAGGTTTTTGAAGAATCTTCAAACGTAGGAACCTCAAAGCTTATTTACGGGCATTATAAAGACAGGCCCAAAGATTTTGTGAACCGTCTTTATGCCATGCGTTTGAACAAACCGCTTGACCTTCAGATAAAAGGAGAAGGAGTACCTCTTATACGATATCCCGGAGATAAATTGTGGTCTGGAGTTTCATTACCCATGATGTCACATGGTTACGAAGTAGAGCTTACCCCTCTGCAAATACTTGCCTTCTATAATGCTGTGGCAAATGATGGAAAAATGATGCGGCCGCTGTTTGTTACTGAAATCATGAGAAACGGGAGTGTAATAAAAAGCTATGAACCCGAGGTTATAATCAACTCGATAGCGTCGCGTTCAACAATACGGAAAGCTAAAAAAATGATGGAAGGTGTCGTTGAACGCGGCACAGCAACTAATCTAAGAAATCCTAATTATAAGATAGCAGGAAAAACCGGAACCGCACAGATAGCAAGGAATAAGTATGGATACAAAACCGGTTCCGCTGTATCATATTCTGCCTCTTTTGTTGGGTATTTTCCCGCAGAGAACCCTCTCTATTCCTGCATAGTTGTTGTTAATTCTCCATCCAACGGAGTTTATTTCGGGAATGTGGTGGCTGGTACAGTATTCAAAGAGATTTCTGATAAAGTTTATGCTACAAGATTTTTCAGGGATTTCAAACCTGAAAAGAAGGAAGACATAAAGCCATCCGCACCTGAGGCCGGTAATGGATACAGAGCCGACATAAATGAAGTGCTTAAAAACCTTGATGTCAATTATCGGCGCACCTCTGACGAAGACTGGGTCGCTACCCGCGAAAGCGGAGATACAATCAGTCTGACAGGTATTAAGATGCAGCCAGGCCTGGTGCCGGACGTGAGAGGAATGAGTCTGCGTGATGCAATATATATTCTTGAAAACAAAGGACTTAGGGTGCAGATCAGTGGTAAAGGGAAAGTGCTTAGACAATCCCCGGAACATGGTGCAAAGTATTATGAAGGGACAGTCGTTTCTCTCGAGATGAATATGTGAAATGATGAAAATTGAAGAAATATTAAAAGGTATTGATGTTGTTTCAATAAGCGGAACAAAAAACAAAGTTATTTCCGCTATTGAATTTGATTCACGGAAAGTGCAAAAGGATTCTCTGTTTGTGGCAGTCAGGGGATATAAGAGCGATGGGCATGATTTTATTAACTCTGCCATAGCTTCAGGTGCCACGGCCATTATCTGCGAAATATTTCCAGAAACCCCCGATAAGCATATATGCTGGATAAAAACAACAGATTCAGCAAAAGCTCTCGGTATGGCTGCATCCAACTTCTTCGGAAATCCATCATTTTCATTAAAACTTGTCGGAGTTACAGGTACCAACGGAAAAACAACCATTGCTACTTTACTGTACAGAATGTTCATTCGGCTTGGCTATAAATGCGGATTGTTTTCAACTGTATGTAATTATATTAATGGAAAAGAACTTGAAGCGACACATACAACTCCTGATCCCGTTCAGCTTAATTATCTGTTATCACGAATGGTCGAAGAAGGTTGTGATTTTGCATTCATGGAAGTCAGCTCTCACTCCGCTGATCAGAAACGTATAGTAGGACTGAAATTTGATGGCGGCATCTTCACTAACCTGACTCACGATCACCTCGATTATCATAAAACATTTGATAACTATCTGGCCGCAAAAAAGAGCTTCTTTGACTCACTGTCTGTAAATTCATTTGCTCTTGTAAATGTTGATGACCGTAACGGCAGGGTTATGCTTCAGAATTGCAAAGCGCGTCCATACACATTTTCAATAAGAGGAATGGCCGATTACCGCTGTAATATTATTGAGCAGAGTTTTGAAGGCATGGGATTAAAAATTCAGGGTGAAGAGGTCTGGACACGATTTGTAGGTGATTTTAACGCGTCAAATCTGCTCGCAGTTTATGCAGCATCTGAACTTCTGGGAGCTGCCAGGAAGGAGATATTAACAGTTATCAGCGGTCTGCATCCTGTTTCAGGAAGACTTGAAGTAATCAAATCTCATGCAGGTATTTCAGGTATAGTGGATTATGCCCATACACCCGACGCTCTTTTAAATGTAATAGAAACGATTAATAAAATCCGTGAAGGAGGTGTTCAGCTTATAACTGTTGTTGGTGCGGGTGGTGACCGTGACCGGACAAAACGCCCGAAAATGGCAGCCATATCAGCTGAAGGAAGCTCCAAAGTCATTCTCACTTCCGATAATCCAAGAAGTGAGGATCCGGATAACATTATTGATGAGATGGAGGCAGGAATAACACCTGATCTGAAAAGGAAAGTCCTAAGAATTACTGACCGTCATGAGGCCATCAAAACTGCAGTTATGCTTGCAAATGAAGGGGATGTGATACTAATCGCCGGGAAAGGCCATGAGACTTACCAGGAAATTAAGGGGGTGAAAAATCACTTTGACGACAGGGAAGAATTGAAAAATGCATTATTATCTAAATAAAACAGAGGGAGGATGCTTTACTATTTGTTTAATTATCTTGAATCAATTGATTTTCCCGGAGCCAGGTTATTTACATTCATATCCTTCCGTTCTGCTGCAGCTGTAATCACCTCCCTGATCATTTCTCTGCTTATTGGTAAGAGGATCATTCAATTTCTTCAGAGAAAGCAGGTCGGTGAGGTTGTCAGAGACCTGGGTCTGGAAGGACAATACAAGAAACAGGGAACGCCTTCAATGGGAGGTGTAATAATTCTGGCATCAATTGTTATTCCTACACTATTATTCGCAAAACTCGGGAACGTTTATATCATCCTGATGCTGATAACAACATTCTGGCTGGGATTAATTGGATTTCTTGATGACTATATAAAGGTTTTTAAAAAGAATAAAGAAGGTCTTGCAGGAAAGTTCAAGATTGCAGGCCAGATAGTTCTGGGAATTATTGTAGGGTTAACCCTGTTTTTTGGAAATGAAGTCAGAATTGCTGAGAAAACAGATGTAGCAAATCTTACTTTGAGGGAGAGACACGAAATTCTAACCACATCAACTGAGATTCCGGCTCATGGATTGATAACATTGGAAAGGAAGTCAACAAAGACAACCATCCCGTTTATAAAAAATCATGAGTTCGATTATGCATGGCTCGTATCATTTATCAGCGAAGAACACAGACGTCCATTTACCTGGATTGTTTTTGTGATAATAGTGATATTTATAGTCACTTTTTGTTCAAACGGTGCAAACCTGACTGACGGTCTTGACGGACTTGCAACAGGAACTTCAGCAATAATTGGAACAGCACTGGCAATACTTGCCTATGTTTCCAGTAATATCATTTATGCCAGGTATCTGCAGATAATGTATATACCAGGCACAGAGGAGCTTGTTGTATTTGCCAGCGCATTTATCGGGGCAACAATCGGGTTTCTCTGGTACAATTCTTTTCCGGCGCAGGTTTTTATGGGCGATACAGGCAGCCTGGCTCTGGGTGGCATAATAGCCGTATTTGCCATAATAATAAGAAAAGAGCTCTTGATACCTATCCTGTGTGGGATATTCCTGGTTGAGAATCTGTCCGTTGTCCTTCAGGTAAGCTGGTTTAAAAGGACGAAAAAAAAGTTCGGGGTTGGAAGAAGGATATTCCTCATGGCACCTCTTCATCATCATTATCAGAAAAAAGGCTTTCCCGAACCGAAGATTGTCACACGGTTCTGGATAGTGGCAATAATATTGGCTGTTATAAGTATTGTTACGCTTAAGATCAGATAATAAAATGACTAAGAAGATTGTAATTCTGGGGGCAGGTGAGAGTGGTGCAGGATCAGCAGTACTTGCACAAAAGCAGGGATTTGATGTTTTCGTTTCCGATAAGGGTCAGATAAAAGAAAACTATCGTGAAATTCTTATTAAGAACAATATTAAATGGGAGGAAGGAAACCATAATGAAGCAATTATACTTTCAGCTGATGAAGTTATCAAAAGTCCCGGAATACCTGAAAATGCTCCTATAATAAAGAAAATCCGCGAGAAAGGTATCCCTGTTATATCTGAGATAGAATTCGCCGGCAGGTATGCAAAAGGAATTAAGATATGTATAACCGGAAGCAATGGGAAAACAACGGTAACCAACCTCATCTATCATATTCTTAAAAAAGCCGGGAAAAATGCTGCAATGACAGGCAATGTTGGCAATAGTTTCGCCATGGCTGTCGCAGAAGGTTCCTATGATTATTATGTAATTGAACTGAGCAGTTTTCAGCTCGACGGCATGTATGAATTCAAGGCCGATATTGCTGTACTCTTGAATATTACTCCAGACCACCTCGACAGATACGATTACAAACTTCAGAACTATATAGATTCCAAGTTCAGGGTAACACATAACCAAAAAAAAGAAGATTTTCTGATTTATTGGGAAGGCGATCCGATCATTAAAACCGAATTATCGAAGAAGAAATTTGAGATGACAATGCTGCCTTTTTCGGATGAAATAAAAGAAGGTATGGCTGCTTATATTGAAAACGACGAATTGATAATTGATTACCAAAATAAAATCAACCTTATGACTATTCATGAATTTGCGCTTAAAGGTCGTCACAACACCTACAACTCTATGGCAGCAGCCATTGCAGGTAAAATTCTTAATATCCGCAAGGAGGTAATTAGAGAAAGTCTGGCTGATTTTCAGGGAGTTGAACACCGGCTGGAACCAGTTATTACAGTCTGTGGCATCGATTTTATAAACGATTCAAAAGCTACAAACGTCAATTCCACATGGTATGCTATCGAGTGTATGGAAAACAATATTATATGGATTGTCGGGGGAGTTGATAAGGGAAATGATTATTCAGAACTATTTGAGGTAGTAAAAAAGAAAGTCAAAGCTGTAGTCTGCCTGGGTAAGGATAACAAGAAGATAATAGAGTCATTTAAGGACAAGGTGCCAACAATTGTGGAAACAACCTCAATGGAAGAAGCTGTAAGGTCTGCCTATTACTTAGCAAAGAAAGGTGAAACGGTTCTTCTTTCCCCGGCTTGTGCAAGTTTCGATCTTTTCAGGAATTACGAAGACAGAGGCCGTCAGTTTAAACAAGCTGTAAGGAACTTATAACAGATAAATAAATGCAACAAGGCTGGCTTACAAGGACATTTAAGGGAGACAAGGCAATATGGGGTCTTGTAGCTCTTTTTATGATCTATTCACTTCTGGCTGTTTATAGCTCTTCAGTTGGCGTGGCCTTTATGAAATATGGAGGGAATACAACATATTTTCTTAAGAGTCAGTTTATTATGCTGGCATTAGGTCTGGGTATAATAGTCATCGTTCATTACCTCCCGTACAGAATATACTTTTCAATGGCAGGATTGATACTTCTGGTTTCTATTGGATTGTTGGCCCTCACTTTAGCTATCGGGTCAAGGGTTAATGAGGCAATGCGCTCGATTACCATTCCAGGAACCGGATTCAGGCTTCAGACATCAGATGTTGCCAAAGTGGCTCTGGTATTATATCTGGCAAGATCACTTGCTAAATACCAGAAAGAATTGAATAATTTCCTGTTAGTGTCGAAGTATTTTATTCTTCCTGTTGCGATTGTCTGTGGCCTTATTATGCCTGAAAACCTTTCAACAGCACTAATGATATTTGGAATGAGCATGGTGATAATGTTCATAGGCAGGGTGCCTCTCAAATTTATACTGGCCTATATAGGCATAGGCGTTGTGGCAGTTCTCCTCTTTGCCATGGTTCTTACAGTGGTTAAGAAGGACAACAGGGTGCAGGTATGGAAAAACAGGATTGAACAATTTATTTCTGGTAAAAGCAATGAAGACAAGGACTATCAGTCTAACCAGGCAAAAATAGCAATCTCAACAGGCGGTCTGTTCGGAAAGGCTCCCGGAAAAAGCACCCAGCGAAACATGCTTCCGCAATCGAACTCCGATTTCATTTTTGCAATTATAATAGAGGAATACGGACTATTATTTGGTGCTATACCGCTTATCCTGGCATATATGATACTCCTCTTCAGGGGGATCACGATTGCAAAAAAATGTGAAACAGCATTCCCTGCCTTTCTTGTACTGGGTCTTATTGTGATGATCGTCATCCAGGCGATGCTCAATATGATGGTTGCAGTAGGACTGTTTCCTGTGACAGGACAAACCCTTCCTATGGTTAGCTGGGGAAGAACTTCGGTGCTGGTAATGAGCTTTTCAATAGGGGCTATACTGAGTGTAAGCAGAGTGGTTAATGCCAGAATAAAAAAAGAAGAGCTCCCTGAAGAAGAAATTTCTGATGAAGGAGAAAAAATATATGAACCTGCAAAAACATAAAAAGGTGATAATCAGCGGCGGTGGCACAGGCGGGCATATCTTCCCGGCTATATCGATTGCCAATGCTCTCAGGAAAATTGAACCTGAGACTGAGATCCTGTTTGTGGGTGCAGAAGGAAGAATGGAAATGGAAAAAATTCCGGCTGCAGGTTACAGGATTATCGGATTGCCTGTTGCAGGATTGTACCGAAGCCTCACTTTGAAGAACTTTTCAGTGCTCATAAAACTTTTAAAGAGCCTTAAAAAAGCAAAGAAGGTAATAAGGGAATTTGCTCCCGATGTGGTTGTCGGAGTGGGTGGTTACGCAAGCGGACCTGTACTCAGACAGGCTGGAAGAATGGGAATTCCTACACTGATACAGGAACAGAATAGCTATGCGGGTGTAACCAATAAGCTACTGGCAAAAAGAGCAGCAGCTATTTGTGTTGCTTACGATGGAATGGGGAAATACTTTCCTCCTGAAAAAATCATTAAAACCGGTAATCCTGTTCGTCAGAATTTCGACAATTTAAAAAGCATGCAGGATGATGCACTCTCATTTTTCAAACTGAAAAAGGAGTTTCCTGTTATTCTCGTTCTGGGTGGTTCTCTCGGAGCCGGAAGCATTAATAACTGCATGTCAGAAAACATAAATGAGCTCAGGGACTCTGATTGCCAATGGCTCTGGCA
>Ga0182027_10002028_pt1 | contig 33121 bp, 31 predicted proteins | sample 712E1DmetaG_FD_121300 | JGI IMG/M metagenome (GOLD analysis project Ga0182027, IMG submission 121300) | Permafrost microbial communities from Stordalen Mire, Sweden - 712E1D metaG (Illumina Assembly) | ecosystem: Environmental > Terrestrial > Soil > Wetlands > Permafrost | place: Sweden...
AATAATTAATCAATATAAAAGTGTAAAGGTATTATTGTTATCCAGAATTGATTGACAAAATATCAATACTATTATAATATCTTAATGTAGTACCAATTGACATATGCCGCATAAATTTTATAAATTGAATTTGTGAAACCCTTACTACCCAATAACTACCGAATGTTCTTCTAATATCATTCAGAGTATATTTTTGTAATTCCAGAGAATAAAGAACTTTCTGAAACCTCTTCAAGACATCAACAGCATTTAGATAAAAGAGAATATCATCAATTTTACTTTTCTGCATCTCATTGATATATCTTATCAATTCACCATTTGAAAGATTCAAAAGAAATAACTCATCATTATGATTGTCCTTGAAAGTAGTATCGACTAAAATATCTTTGTTAAAGGATATATCAAACCATATTTGCTGAAGTGCTTCTTTCTTAAATCCGGTACACTTCAAAAAATTAATGTAGCTATACAGTTCTATGTTTGGCTTTTAGTTCCGGCAATATTTTAGTCCAATCTTCATCTGAGATAGTAACTATGTTTTGTTTCTTCCTCTGTTTTACAGTTAAGAAATTATCAATAGTGTTTTTAAGTCCTTGATGTTCTCTTAATCTCTTACCACGAAAAAGCAATCCAGAACCAAACTCTGTTTCATAATCCATAAGTGAATCGTTTTCTTATTCATTCACTTGTTGAAAAATTACTTGGAACCTAAAAGATTATTTTATGATTCCCAACCTGAACACGAGATATTCGGTTTAAATAAAAAAATGTGATAGTAGTTTTGAAAAAGAAAGGCGGTTGAATTAAAGAAGAAAAATTGAAACGTGCTCTAACTGATTCCAGAATACTGCGTTAAGAGTTTTCCAAAATATCAGAATTCTAAGCATTTCTTCACTCTTAATTATCATGTCGGGGGTTCGAGTCCCCCGGGTGCACAATTACCATTTTGCAAGCTTTAATCCAATCGAGTAGCATCCCTTTTTAATTGTCACATTTAGATAAGGTAAAAATGTATATTTAATTCCGTCTTTTGTATACCTCATTCCGGAATTGCCTGCTTATTTTTGGACTATAAATTTAACAGGGTTCTAAGTAAATTTAAATTAGGAGGAACAATGCAAAAGCGAAAACTTGGAAATAGTAGCCTTGAAGTTTCTGCTATTGGATTAGGCTGTATGGGTATGAGTTACGCTTACGGCGCAATACCCGACAAAAAAGAAATGATTATTTTACTTCATAAAGCAGTTGAAAGCGGAATAACGCTTTTTGATACTGCAGAAATGTACGGACCTTTTACTAATGAAGAATTGCTCGGCGAAGCATTAGCACCTTATCGAAATCAAGTTGTTATCGCTACTAAATTTGGTATAAAAATACAGGATGGCAAACAGATACAAGATAGCCGTCCCGAACAAATCAGAAAATCAATCGAGGGTTCACTGAAACGGCTTAACACTGAATTCATAGATTTATATTATCAGCATCGTGTAGATACTGCTGTACCGATTGAAGATGTAGCTGGCGCGATAAAAGATTTAATCCGTGAAGGCAAAATCAAACATTGGGGACTTTCAGAAGCGGGGGTGAAAACCATCAGACGTGCTCATTCAGTACATCCGCTTACTGCTGTACAAAGCGAATATTCTCTCTGGTGGAGACGTCCTGAAGAAGAATTAATACCTACACTTGAAGAACTCGGAATCGGTTTTGTTCCGTTCAGTCCTTTGGGTAAGGGTTTTCTTACCGGAAGCTTCAATAAAGATTCTAAATTCGGCAGTTCGGATTTTCGAAGTATCGTTCCCCGATTTACTCCTAAAGCTCTTGAAGCCAATCAGGGTCTGGTTGATTTATTAAAAAAAGTAGCTGAACAAAAAAATGCCGCTCCCGGTCAAATTGCACTTGCATGGATACTGTCACAAAAACCTTGGATTGTCCCGATTCCGGGCACAACCAAGTTGAATCGTCTTGAAGAAAACATAGGTGCCGCAAGTGTTACTTTGATTTTAAATGAATTGAATGACATTAAGTCGGCTCTTGATAAAATAAAAGTAGTAGGCGATCGCTATCCGGAAGAATTGGAAAAAAGAACAGGTCTATAAAATAAAAGGGTTATTATGAATACTTTAGAAAATGACAATGCAATATTCCCAAAAGGTGAAAAAACATCTGCTGATTATTTCACCGGAAATGCATGGTTGAATATATTGGTTCCGCAGGATGAAACGGGAACCTATGCAATAGGTAATGTAATATTTGAACCGGGCAGCAGAAACAACTGGCATACACATCCGGCAGGACAAATTCTTCTCATTACAGATGGAAAAGGTTATTATCAGGAAAAGGGCAAATCGGCAAGATTGCTTACTAAAGGTGATGTTGTAGTTATTCCATCTCATGTCGAACACTGGCATGGAGCTGCCCGAGACAGCAGTCTCACACATATTGTCATTACAAATAATACAATGCAGGGTGCAGTCAAATGGCTCGCCCCGGTAAGCGATGAGGAATACAATAGTTGTCAGGCAGAGAAATAAAATGTTTAAATGAAGTAATACCTGAATAAAGACTAACAAAAGGAAAATTATGCAAAAGGTTTTATTAAACAACGGTGTTGAAATGCCATTATTAGGTTTTGGCGTTTTTCAGGTAACTGATTCCGGTGAATGTGAAAGAAGCGTATATGAAGCCATAAGTGCCGGCTATCGTATGATTGATACCGCTGCTTCTTACGGAAACGAAGCGGAAGTTGGAAGGGGAATTAAAAGTGGTGGCGTATCAAGGGAAGAACTGTTTATTACAACAAAACTTTGGCTTCAGGATGCCGGTTACGAAAACACACTGAAAGCTTTTGAAAAATCGTTGAAGAAGTTGCAATTAGATTATTTGGACTTGTACCTGATACATCAACCCTTTGGTGATATCTATGGTTCCTGGCGTGCGATGGAAAATTTGTATAGTGAAGGAAAAATTAGAGCAATCGGTGTTAGTAACTTCCAACCGGACAGGATAATGGATTTGATTATTCATAACAAAGTAGTTCCTGCAGTTAATCAGATAGAAACACATCCTTTCTGTCAACAAATTGAAACTCAAAAATTCTTACAGGATAACAATGTTCAGATTGAATCATGGGGACCATTTGCTGAAGGTAAAAACAACATATTCAATAATGAATTGCTTATTTCGATTGCCGGAAAATATAAGAAATCCGTTGCCCAGATAATTCTGCGCTGGCTGACACAAAGAAAGGTTGTTGCTATTCCAAAATCAGTTCGCAAAGAAAGAATTATTGAGAATTTCAATATATTCGATTTTGAACTAAGTGCTGAAGACATGGATGCGCTTGTTGCGCTCGACACAAAGAAAAGCTTGTTCTTTGACCATCGCGATCCGGCAATCGTGAAGTGGTTGGGTACTAGAAAACTTGATATCTAAATTTATAAGGATGAAAATGGAAAACATAAAAGCCTACGGAATAGAGACTTTTAATATTAATCGTTTTTTTTATAACATAAGAAATGAAGGGCTAATAACATTCTATTTCAAGTGTAGATTTATTATTTCAACCTTCATCAACAAAGATTATTTTACTCTCTTTTGTATAAGAGAAAGCGAGCATCATTAATGCTAATAGTAAATAACCAGTCGTAAATTGATAAGGAATTTGCCTCAAATTTGCCGGTAATCCCCAAGGCATATACATGCTTCCATCCGGAATTGCGGAATGTATTATTCCAAAAAATGTAAGTATTCCACAGACTACTAGAAAAAATGATGCTTTTTTTAGTTTACGATCAATTATATGAACAACAAATGCTCCCCATAGCATTGCAGTTAGAATGAAACCGTTACCGAGCGCAACAATTATAAGTAATTCAGGTAAGGTTTTACCAGTACTGTTTAATTGATTCTGGAATATATTCACCGGTACAAATTCAGGATTAGATAATTTAATTTGAACCATGCGGGCAACTGTTGGGAAAAAAGCAAACGCTACGGCATGCATATGATGTTTTGGCGATGCCTTGAATGCCTGGACAACTATTTCGAGCGCTACAAAAATTAATATAGGCGCGAGAACAGCACGCGGAATTAATTCAACAATAAATGAAACATAACCAAAGATTCCTCCAATACCGACAAATATACCGGTAAGAAGAGTGTAACCCGCTTTACATCCCATTGATTTGTACGCAGGTTGACCGATGTAAGGTGTCGTCTGCGCAACTCCTCCGAATAATCCGGCAATTAATGTTGAAAGAGCTTCTGTTAAGAGAATGTTTCTTGTACTATAATCATCACCTGCGACTTTTGCGCTTTCTGTCACATTAATTCCACCGACAATTGTTAACAATGCAAATGGAAATGAAATGGGAAGATATTTAAGCGCATTCATGAATCCTTGAATAAAACCAAGAGATGGTATTGGAATTCCGATATATAAATGTCCGGATGGGGCTGTATAATTGATCCCGAATAATCCGATCGGTGCAAGTATGTAATAAATAATTGAGCCTAATACAACAGCAAATAACACTCCGGGGAATTTAAATGGCAGATCAATCTTAGCCACTAAGTTGTAGATAATAATTCCTAATGCGAGCATCCCTATTATAGGCAAACCGAATATGTCTGCCAGTGGGATAAAACCAATCAAAGCAAGTCCGATACCGGCAAGACTTCCGAGAAGACCTGCTTGAGGTACAATTTTCTGTATCCATTTACCTGCAAAAGATAAAATTACCTTAATCACTCCAATCATTACCATCGTAGCCATACCGATATACCAAGTCATCATTGCTGCATCATTTTCATTCATACCGTTGGATTTTAGGTAAATGAACGCAGGTCCCAATACTGTTAATGCAATTCCGATCGTCGAAGGTGTATCGAGACCTAAAGGCATAGCAGTGATCTTATCGTTTTTTAATTTCTTCGCCAGTCTGAATGCCATAAATGTGTAAATTACATCACCAACAAGAACTCCAAGTGCAGTACCGGGAAACATTTTAGTGAATACAATTTCAGCCGGATAGTGGAATACAAAAATTAATATTCCGGCTAAATATGAAAGTACTGTGAGGTTGTCGAACATCAATCCAAGAAAACCATTAATATCACCGATAGAAAACCAATGGTATTTGAATTTTTCTTCCATGATCATTCCATTTTTTATTGACACTTGAATATCAACTAAATCTCAAATTAATCCTGATTTATAATTAGCTTCCTTTTTCGGAGGGGAATAAAATTTATTTATGCTTATAATTCCAAATCATATTCCCAAGTTTTATTATGCTGTCGCAGTCAGCTTGACGATACATTCCGGTTTTATCAGGTGCTGTGGACAATAAAATATTACTGCCTCCTCTATCAAAATTCTGTTTTATATATTTAAATAAACTATCAACGGGATAAAATTTACTATCGGAATAAGTAAACCATACCGAACCTTTCATAAGTCCATGACCAATTGTTCGATCATCACTTCTTTGAGAAGTGATTTCATATTCGAATGGCAGATAATAATTGGTTGCTCCTATTTGCCTATAGGGCTCATGACCTTTTTCCGGGGGAGTTCGTTCTTCGCCGTTAGTTATATCTGTCGGGTAGTATTTAATTTTTGTTCCATCTTGAACTTGTTGGTTGAAATGAACGATAGTATTAGGATTTTTATTCTTTAATAAATCATAAATCTCTTGTGTTTTAAGAGTAGTATCTGTCCAACAATCCATATCAAGCCAAAACTCGAAAATCGATCCATAATTTTCTGCTAATTCGGTTAATTGTGTTTTAATAATTTCCTTAGGTGTCGAAGTTTTGAGTTCTTTTTTTATTTCAGGATTCCATTCCCAAGGCTTCCAATCTTTACCCCACAAACAATAATAAAAGCATGGTTTAATATTGTATTTACGGCAGGCATCAACGAATAATTTAACTATGTCTTTTTTGTACGGACTATTCGCGACATCAAATTTCGTAGACTTGCTATTCCACAAACAAAAACCGGATGTATGCCGTGTTGTTAAAACGGCATATTTAATACCGGCTTTCTGAAATGTTGACATCATTGTATCAAAATTAAGATTAACCGGATTAAAAATAGATGGGTCATTATTTTTACTTAATTCCTTTTCAATTGATGTATTGTCGTTAAAATGAACAAATGCCCCGAAACTTAAACTTTCCCATTCTTTAATTGATTTACTGATTTTTGCTGAAGAAATATTCTTCTGTTCTTTATTCTCATTACAGGAAAATAAAAATACATGACAGAATAAAATTGTTATTATTAGTGTTGTTTTCATACTTCACTATAATAAATATTAACATATGGTATTTTCTTTATTATCAAAATATGTCCACACCTTATCTTCAAATATTCTCCTCCAATGAAATGTTATTTAATGAATTATTAAACATTTTATAATTTCAAAATACAAAATTTTGTACGGTTATACTCACATCGAGAATTTTATAACCAGCATATATTGTTTTAACATCATAGAAAACAACACTGATGTACACCAATAAAGTGAACCAGTAATAAAATTAGTTTCCTCATTTATAAAGAGGATTTAGAATTTCGTCTTTAATAGAGTTTAAAATTTGCCAAATAGATGATGCTTTTGTAATTTTAATCTATCTTACTATCTAAAATTGAAAGGTTAATTACAATCATTTTGAATTTACTTTCATTATAAATGAATAAATTCGAGGTCATTTCACTAAATGCCAACATTAAATAAACCAATTCTTATGAAAACAATATTTAAATATTTCTTAGAACAAACTCAAATGGCAAAAAAACATTGGGCAAAATTGAGCTTTATATTTCTGGGTATTAGTTCTCTTCTCTGGTTCCTTATTCGTGTAATACCAAAACCTTCAAGAGCAACTTACCCATGCATGCAGGCTGCATATCCAATAATGTCGGGTTTTGTAATCTGGATTCTGTCTATCACCGGTTCGGTCTTTGCATTCAAGAAAGCAAAAAATAAAATTTTGAAGGCCAAATACATTGCTGCATCCCTATTTATAATACTTGGAATATTCGTCGCCAGTCTATATTCTATTGAATCGGAAGCGCAAACGAATACAGCCAAATTGAAAATCTGGTATAAACCTAACATTCCGCTTGGTGTAGGCAGAGGTATTTTCCCTGGAAGGGTTGCATGGGGTCATAATCCTAATATTGCATTATGGGATGGGAAAACCGGCTTTTGGTGGGAAGATCGATTTAATAATCAGATAGAAACAGAAAAGCTTTTTTCACAAACTTTGCTGAACTTAACAAATAAGAAGACTGAAAAAGAATCATGGGATACTTTATTTCGTTTTTTCAATAAAACAAAACATAGTAGTGATACCGGATATAAAACAGGCGAAAAGGTAACAATTAAAATTAACCAAAATAATACCTATGCACATGAAAGTAACAATGAAATAAATGCTAATCCGCAGTTGATACTGTCTTTATTAAAAAGTTTGGTAAATGAAGCTGAAATTCCGCAGGAAAATATTACAGTAGCGGACCCCAGCAGGTTTATTACAAACAATATTTATGACAAATGCCATTCGGTTTACCCAAATATTCATTATATCGATCATGATGGCGGTGATGGGCGTGAGAAATCAACTTTTGTCGAAAATGGATTTCTCTATTCTTTTGATTTCCCTGGAATGACCAAAGGACTTGCAACTTGCGTCAAAGAAGCTGATTATATAATTAATATGGCAATCATGAAAGGGCATGTAAGTCAGGGAGTTTCACTTTCTGCTAAAAACTTTTTTGGATGTACCAGCATTGAAAGTGATTGGCATAAAAATGCACACTGCAGCGGCTTTAGTCAAAATAGAGAAGGCAAAAGACAATATTCAGTTTATCCCGATTTTATTGGACATAAAGACTTAGGTGAAAAAACTATACTTTTTTTAATTGATGGCATATATAGTAATAAATCAGTGAATGGAATTCCTAACTCCAAATGGTCATTAACTCCTTTCAAAAATCAATGGCCAGGCAGTTTATTCGCTTCACAAGATGGTGTTGCAATTGAATCCGTTGTTCTCGACTTTGCACTTGCAGAATGGCCGGATGCACCGGACATGCTGTATAGCGATTATGCCATGGAAGAAATGGCATTAGCAAACAATCCTCCTTCAGGAACAGTATATGATCCACAACGTAATGGAATTAGACTAACCAGTCTTGGTACCACAGAACATTGGAATAATGCCATAGATAAAAAATATAGCAGAAACCTCGGTAAGAATTATGGTATTGAACTTATCCCGGTAGAAATAAAATAGCTCTTGCCATATCAAATAAACTAATGGCTTGTAATGAAATAGACCATAGTTTTATAAAATGTAGTAAGATTAATAAATAATTCAAAAGGAATGTTACAATGATAAAGAAGCTTATAATATTCATCGTTACTATTTTATTTTCCAACATGTCATTTTCACAAAATCTGATTTCCGAAAAGGGCAGTCAGCCCGGACAAGGAATGAATGTTTTGGTTTTTACAAAGACAGTTGGTTATTATCATATTTCCAAACCGAATGCGATAAAAGCATTTTATGAAATAGCACATGAGAAAAAGTGGCTAATCACTTTTACAGAAGATTCTACTTTTTTTAATGATAAGGAATTGAGTAAATACAATGTGGTTGTATTTTTGTTGACTACAGGAAACAACTTGCTGAATGATGAAGAGAAACGTGCACTTCAAAAGTATATTGAAGATGGCGGTGGTTTTGTTGGAGTGCATACGGCTACCGACACCGAATATAAATGGCCTTGGTACGAAAAGTTAATTGGAGCTCATTTTCTCGGTCATCCTCCTGTCCATGAAGGAAATCTAATTATTGAGAATAGAAATCATCCAGCAACTATTTGTTTTGGTGCAGATACTGTAAAATGGAAAGATGAATTTTATAGTTTTGACAGAAATCCAAGGAAAAACAGCAATGTGAAAGTGTTAGTTTCAATTGATGAGAAGTCATATAACATTGATGAAAACTTATGGTTTAAAAATGTCAATATAGTCATGGGAGATCATCCTATGATCTGGTGTCAAAATATTGGCCGCGGACGAAGTTTTCATACGGCTCTGGGTCATACCGCGGAATTATATGATAATGAAATGTTTAGAAAACATTTAACAGGGGCAGTACTTTGGGCTGCAGGTAAAGCTGATTAGCTTAGTCTTGTAGTGAATTAGTTTCACGTAACTAAACTGAACGATAATAAAAACGCAAATTCCTAATAGTGATTAATCCAGACACTGTACGAATATAGTGTTTAATTAAACGCATGTTAACATGTAAGCGGAGTTTATTTTTATAGGATGGAATCAGGTTCATTCTTTCAAATAAAAAAACTATTACTTGTAAAATAAGTCTGTACAATAAAATTCGAGATTCGAAATGTTCGAAGCTCAACTAATCACAATAATTTGTTATCGAGAAAACATTTTCATATCCAAAAAATTATGAAAATAAATATTGCATTGATTTTACTTTGCTTACTGATTATTGTAAATGCTCAGCAACAAAATAAACCGGTAGATTACGTTAATGTTTTTACGGGCACATCCAACTCCAGATGGATGCTTTTCCCCGGAGTAACATTACCATTTGGAATGGTTAAGCTTAGTCCGGATAATCAGGGTAATGTTTGGAACGGCGGTTATGAATATACTGTAAGCAGTATTTCAGGTTTCAGTCATCTTCATGCAATGAGTTTAAGCGGAGTCAGTTTGATGCCCGTAACCGGAAAATTGGATCTTTATCCCGATTTTGTAAAGGTTTTTCCAGGTGAATCCGATGGTCCATTTGCTGGTATGTGGACTGCCGGTTATCGTTCCCGTTTCAAAAAAGAAACTGAAAAAGGAAAGCCCGGTTATTATTCAGTTTATCTTTTGGATTATGATATCAAAGTTGAATTGACATCCACAACTCGATGCGGAATTATGCGGCTGACTTTCCCGGACTCCAAACAGGCGCATATTATTATGAATAATAATTTTCCAACAGAAGAACACTCTAAAATATTTGAATCATATACAAAAAAAGTCAGTCCGATAGAAATAGAAGGATATGTTAAACAGTCTAATCAGTATGCCGGAAATTACACAGTTTACTATGTTATTGAATTGAGTAAAGCTATAAAATCGATGAATGCATGGACAACTGATGATAGAAAAGTATTGCAAAATGTTTATGGTACCGAATGGCAGAAACCTAGGAAATTCATAACAGATATTAATGAATTTAGCGATTCTCTCAGTAGTGGAATTACTCTTGATTTCGAAACTAAAAAAGATGAAATAATCATAGTAAGAACAGGAATTTCATTTGTCAGTATAGATAATGCAAGAAAAAATATAGAAACAGAATTAAAACCTTACGGTTGGGATTTTGATGCAGTTGTTCTTGGTTCTCAAAAAATCTGGAACGATTTACTTGGTAAGGTTGAAATAACAGATAACAGTGAAGCAAATAAAGAAAAATTCTATACAAATTTTTATCGTGCTTTTACTGGAAAAAGTATTTATAATGATGTTAACGCAGAGTATCCGGATATGTGCGGAAAAATTCAAACACTTCCGCAAAATACCGATGCTGTTTACAGCGCTGACGGATTTTGGGGCGGGCAATGGGATCTTGCACCACTTTGGACATTGGTGACTCCAAATTATGCTAGTTCATGGACAAAGGCTTGGTTGGAATTAGCTAATAAGGGGGGCTGGATCCCGGAAGGGCCAACCGGTTTAAAGTATGCGCCGATAATGGGAGCTCAACATCATAATGCAAATATAATTAGCTGCTATCAAAAAGGAATTAGAGATTTTGATGTTGAAAAAGCGTTTAAGTATATCAAACATGATTTAACTACTCAAGGTATAAGTCATCCGTGCGGTGGCTTTGCAGGGAACCGCCAGATGAAAGTTTATATGGATTATGGTTATGTATCTGATGAAGATGGCGCAGTATCCAATACTTTGGAATACGCATATGATGATTGGTGTGCCGGCCAATTAGCTCTGGCATTAAACAAAACTGAAGATTATAAATATTTTAATAACCGGTCGCAAAATTATCGCAATGTATTTGATCCATCAATAGGTTTTGTAAGAAGAAAACATAGAGATGGGAAATGGGTTGAACCATTTGATTTATTTGCATTCGGAACTCAGGGCGGTTGGAATGGCCCGGGTTTTATGGAAGGCAACTCATGGATTTATACCTTTTTTGACCCGCAAGATGTACCTGGATTAATCAATTTAATTGGAAAAGAGAAGTTTAATTCTTTAATTGAAGAGGGATTTCAAAAAAAATATTTCGATCTAGGAAATGAACCTAGTCTTGAAACACCATTCCTTTTTAATTATTCAGGTAAACCCTGGCTTACTCAAAAGTATACAAGGTATGTGATTGATAACTTCTATGATACATCTCCCTATATTGGGTGGGTGGGTGAAGAAGATGAAGGTCAATTAAGTTCATATTTTGTATTGCTTTCAATGGGACTATTCGAAATGGACGGCGGCTGCTCAGTAAATCCATATTATGATTTAAGCAGTCCTTTGTTTAATAAAATTATAATTCACCTTGATTCCAAATATTACAAAGGCAACACATTCACTATAATAACAAGGAACAATTCCGAAAAAAACATTTATATTCAATCGGCAAAATTAAACGGACAAAATCTTAATGAACCAATTTTATTGCATAAGGATTTAATAAACGGCGGTGAACTTATTTTTGAAATGGGGCCCTTGCCAAATGAAAATTGGGGAATAAAAAAAGAGTAAAACTATTTCATTATATGCAGCAGTGTTGATCGGGATAATTTATGTTAATACCCATATCCAATATAAACAAAGCAAAAGCGAAAAGATTTTATTGCTTGTTCTGATCATTATTCAAATTATTCTGATTTTAATATCTAACACCTATTTAACGATTCAAATTGTGCCTAGAGAAACAATTTTTCGAGAGAGTTTTTACGAACCGATATACGGGAGATTTTATTTCATTTTCAGTCTTCTATAGTCATTTCCTTTAATTTTATTATTTGCAAGATTACTTCTTGCTAAAGAAATTCGCGGCCGGAGCCTTTTGGTAAAAGATACCGGTTGCGGAGTACCTGACGATATTAAAGAAAAAATATTGGAACCTTTCTTTTCAACAAAAGAATTCGGAAAAGGAATTGGATTGGGTCTTTCAATTGTTTTTGAAATAGTGGATCAGCATAAAGGAAAAATTATCGTGAAAAGTAAAGTGAATAATGGAACTGAATTTATAATAACTCTTCCTTGTTAAATTAAATTTGTGTTTATTTGTATGAAACATTATTTATGAGAAGTTAGATTACAATTTTAATCTACCTGATGCGGTTTTGATTGCTGCTTTTGGCAGGACTACTTGCTTTACAATTACTTCGCTGCTTGAAACCAAGTCATATTCAGCGAGGTTCATTTATGGAAAATACAGAAAAACAATTACTTACAATCTTATATATTGATGATGAAGAAATAAATTTGAATCTTTTCATATTGATGAAAATTAAGCAAAGCGATTTTTCATTACTTATTTTAATTTAGAAAACCGGTCGGATGAATAATTATTTTATAATCGGAATAATTAAAATATGAAATCTGCTAATCCATGGCTTCAAATACCTGCCGATGATTATGAAAAACATATGTCATCTCCAAATGTTGCTCAGCTTCAATTGCTGAGTGATATTTTCGCAAATGCATTAGATGAATATACTCCTAATTCTATTTGTATTCTTGGATGTACAGCCGGTTATGGATTTGAACAGTTAATAAATCGCAGTATTGGGACAGTTGTCGGTATAGATATTAATTTAACTTATCTTGCAGAATGCAGAGCCTGGTTCATAGAAGATGTTAAAAATCTAAACCTGATATGTGCTGATCTAAATGAACTTGAACTTATCGATTCTTCTTTCGATTTTATTCATGCAGCTTTGATTTTTGAATATGTTGATGTTAACAAATTACTTTCGAAGATATCGAAATGGCTAAAACCAAATGGTGTATTAATTGTCGTTCTTCAATTACCGACTAAAACTGAAAGCCCTGTTTCGGATACTGAATATGAATCAATAAAACTTCTTAATTCAATAATGAAACTTGTTTCTTTGGAAGATTTCAACAAAGCAACAATCAAAAATGGACTAGTTGAAGTTAATTCTTCTGTACATGAAATATTTAGCGAAAAAAGTTTCTACGTTGGGTCGTATTGTAAAAAAGTAATACCTATCTCTAATTAAATAAGAATCCCGCCTTTAGCGGAATTCCCTCGATTAAATTACTATAATAGTAATTACTTATCTATTGCTATTCTTCCTTTGAAGGTTCCTGAACAATTACCACCTTTTTCTTTTTACCTTTAAGAATCAAAAGAACGATAAGTATGAAAATAACCGCTCCTAATGCTAAATAAATTATATTGATTCTCGATGGCGCTACTTTCTCTTTCCAGATACCAATTCTTTTTTCAATTGAATCTTTATTGGCAGCAGTCATCATTTTGTTCTCAATTAAAATAGGGATCCAAACTGGTTGAATAGTTCTAAAATAAATACTGTCTGTAAATGTGTAAAAAGTGCTTTTGGATTCCGAACTGCTTTTAACATTTAGATTTTTAATCTCATCATCAATAAATGAATTAATGCTTGAATAAAATTGATCTCCGCTTTTAAATGGGAGTACGGCAAGTTTTTTCTCGCGGAAAAGTTTATTGATTTGTGCCCACATTTCATCATCAATACGCGAATTCCACTCAATGAACATATTATCAACATTTGCAATCTGCATTGACTTATCTTTTTTATCGAGGTAAACTTCAGACAGCTTTGGACCGATTTGATTCCATACTTTATTGAAATCCTTATACTGCGTCTTCATTTTTGAAAGATCATCGGGTGTAATTTGAGTTACTTTAATATACTGTATGTTGTCGCTGATTGTCCGTTCAATATTAAAGAAAAGATTTCCATTATCTACTTTTTTGAAGACGGCTTGTTTCTCAGCTTCGTTAAGAGTATTGGGGGTTTTTACAAACTGCTCCAGAAGACTATCAATAATACCTCTTACAAGTTCGTCTCTTTGTGCAATATTTGCTTTTAATTGTGCAACTAATTTTTGCAAAGATGCAATTGTCTGTGCGTCTTTAGTTACTTTTATATTTAGCTGTTTTATTTGAACAAGCAAACCGGCATTTGTCTGGCTTATATCAGAAATTTTATCTTTGAGTGAACCTACTTCTGTTCTAAGATCAACAATTTGATTAAAGTCGCCTTTGCGTATTTCCAAAGCACGTTCTATTTTACTAAAAGAAGATTCGAAATTATCAGGGTATAGACTTTTATCGAGCAGAGGTATATCCTCTGTAAAATCTTCTTTTAATTTTGCGGTATTTTCGCCAATGACGTTGCATTCGTCTAGAGAAGCCGCATTTTTAATAGCGTCTTCAAGTTGTTTGTAACGATTCTTAAAGTTTTGAGTTTTATCATAATCCGATTGAGCAGATATAGTCTGACTCAAGACAAAAACGGTAAATAAAACAAACAGAATAGAAAACTTATTTTTTTTCATTTCATTTACCTCACTATTCCTTTGTACTGCAAAAGATATTTATTTTTCCCGTCCATTAATTCAATATAAGGAGATTTCTTATTGAACGCCGGATTTGATAATCCTTTCTCCTCTGGAATCAAAATTTTCTCATATAATTTGAATCCGCTTTCAACCGGGAAAAAAACATAGACATTTTTGAAATCCTTGGCAGTCATGTAGAAATATCCCATTTTATCACGGATTATTCTAACTTCCTTCCCTACAAAATTATTTGAATCTGCAAACTCTTCATAAAATAGAGTTTTAACTTTTACTATTATAGAATATCTCGGATCTTCAACATATCCCTTGTTATCAACTTTCAGTACGGATTCTATAGGCCAGTAAAAATCTGCTGGTGTGAGAACAACAGAAGAACAACTTTCAATGGCTGTCAAAAAAAATAATCCGGAAAGAATTTTCATAAGACGCATTCGATTTCCTCCAGTGTCTAAATATTAACTCACTAAAATTAGCGAATTTGAATTTTATATGCTTGATCCCACTTTGAGTATCAAATTTTCGTTGTAATATTTCATATAAAAAAGAGTTAAATAACTCATTTACCATAATTTATTTTATTAATTTCTTGCTAACAATAACCGTAATAGTTAAATTTCTTAATCAAACAACTAACAAGCTGAAAGGGGTTCTGTATGAAATCAAGAACTTTGTATTTTTGTATGACAATATTTTTACTGTTGAGTAGTGCTCCATTAATAATAGCACAGCAAGGTGATCAGCAGAATGCTATGAAGAAGTGGATGGAGTATATGACTCCGGGTACTTCTCACCAGGCATTGGCTAAAATGGTTGGAAACTGGAAAGCTATTGTCACGATGTATGACGCTCAATCCGGTGAACAAAACAAGACTGAAGGAACTGCCACTTATGAAATGGTATTAGGCGGGAGATATTTAAAATCTATCTTCAAAGGCACTATGATGGGAATGCCGTTTGAAGGAATGGGTCTTGACGGTTATGATAATGCTTCAAAAGAATATATCAGTATTTGGATTGATAATATGGGAACCGGAATCATGTATATGAAAGGTAAATGGGATGAAGATTCAAAAACAGTAGTTTATTGGGGTAATGTCGTTAATCCTATCTCCGGCAAAGAAGAAAAAAGTAAAACTGTATTCAAGAAAACCGACGATGATCATATGCTGATGACATCGTATATGTTTGCAGGTGAAAAAGAAGTAAAACAATTGGAAATAGAATATTCAAGAATGTAGTTTATTAAATTTGCCCGCTGCTGATGAAAGAATCAATTTTTTATTCAGCAGCGAATAATTAATTATATAGACATTAATTCTTTTTAAGAAATCCGTATTTTTTAAGGTGTTCATAAGCTAAATATCCAAAAGCTCCTGTTTGAATCATACCTAACATATAATTCCATACACTCATACTTTGAGAGCTCATATATTGTTGCTGCAAAGGATTTAGAATAAAAGTCTGAAAATTTATTTTCTGATGATCCTCTCCTGAACTAAATCCGTTTAGTTGCATTCTGGTTCTTATCCATAATAACGATGTATCTTGCAGGAAAGAATTAAATGTTTGCATGTAGTTCAAACGATTCAAACTGTCTATTCTAAGCGTAAAACCGGGAGAATAATTCAATCGTATTTCAGATGTGTCTGGTTGTCCATAAATCGAATATACAAAAATGAAGTACGAAAGAAATTTAAAAATTTGCATCATCATCTTCATTAAATTCCTCCTCATCAAATATATCATCTTCAAGATTTAACTCAGTATTTTCAATTTTATCAGGTTCAGCATCTTCATCAATCGGATCTCCATCTTCAGTTACTTCTTTTTTAGCTGAGGATTCATAGTAGTCGCTTTCAACATAAAAACTATCACGGGATGAATAATTATCATCCATTCTATCCATTACCTGACCTACAAGTTCTTCTGTAATATCTTCTTTCATTTCTTTTAAGTCGGCTTTTTTCCCTTCGTCATATTTCTGAATCCCCGGTCCTGCCGATTTCCAGAATTCAGTTAAAGTTTTTTTATCAAGTTTATTAATATGAGTGTGAATTTCTTTCTCAATTAATTTTATATGAATTTGATCCCAGGTGCCTTCTTCAGAAAGCTGTTCTTTCATGAAATCCCAAAAAGATGCCTTCGCTTTACCAGGCGCCGGATGCTTTTTTAAAGCTATTATTACTTCTGCAACAATTTTATTGATAGAGCTCGGCACAGTTTTTCCTTTGTCACTAAATATTCTCAACAATAAATTAGCAAATAAAATGAAAAGTCAATACCCATTTTTAATCAAAAATTTTAGTATAACTGTAAATATCAATGTTTCTTTAAAATTATCGGAAGATTGAGTAAAAACTTTATATTTTTATGATGATTAAACAGAAATAGTTGTTTACATATAATTTGCCCCCATAGCTCAGTGGATTAGAGCGTTGGCCTCCGAAGCCATGTGCGTAGGTTCGAGTCCTACTGGGGGTACTAAAATGTCAAACGTCAAAAGTGAAACAAAATACAGTTCACATTAATATTCGGGAAAATGATAAAATACTTTCTGCAATTATAAATTATCAAGCAAGATTTTTTTCAGCCCTTACAAAATAATCAATTAAGAAACTAAAGGTGATGAATTGAAAAACGTAAATAAATTCTTTCTTTTGTTTTTCTTGTTTGTTCAGCTAATGATCGCACAAACAGAAGACAAATCAATTTTAACTTTAGATCGGATATTTAAAGACCGTGAATTCAGGAGTCAGGAATTCGGTCAGATTGAATGGTATAAAGAAGGTAAATATTATACAACTCTTGAACCATCAAAAGATTCAACCGGAGGAATGGATATTGTCCAATACGAAACTAAATCGGGTAAAAGAGATATTTTAATTCCGGCTTCTCTTTTAATCCCTCAGGGAGATAAAATTCCGCTTGTAATTAGTCAGTATAACTGGTCTTCAGATTACAATATGCTGATAATTTTTACGAACACTGAACGTGTCTGGCGGTATAATACCAAAGGTGATTATTTTGTGCTAAACATGTTAACACATAAACTTCTAAAACTCGGTGGTGATTCAAAACCTTCAACTCTGATGTTCGCTAAATTTTCTCCCGATTGTAAAAAAGTTGCATATGTGAGGGATCATAATATTTATACAGAATATCTTGAAAATGAAAAAATAATTCAGCTAACATTCGATGGTTCTTTAACTATAATTAATGGAACTTTTGATTGGGTTTATGAAGAGGAACTTGATTTACGTGATGGCTTTAAATGGAGTCCAGACAGTAAACAAATTGCATACTGGCAACTGGATGCTTCAGGAGTCAATAATTTTTATCTTATAAATGATACCGATTCTCTTTATTCAAAAATAATACCTGTACAGTATCCTAAAGTAGGAACTACTAATTCGGCTTGTAAAGTTGGAATTATAAACGCTGATGGAGGAAATACTGTTTGGATGAAAATTCAAGGTGATCCGAGAAACTATTATATCGTAAGAATGGAATGGACAAAAAATTCTGATGAAATTGTTTTTCAGCATCTTAACCGTCTTCAAAACAAAAATGAGGTTACTCTCGGTTCAGCAAAAACCGGCGATGTAAAAATCATTTTAACTGATTTAGATAGCGCCTGGGTTGATATTAAAGATGATTTCAAATGGCTAAATGAAGGTAATGATTTTATATGGGTCAGTGAAAAGGACGGATGGAGGCATATTTATCTGATTTCCACAGATGGGAGGACTGTAAAACTTTTAACTCCTGGAAAATATGATATAATTGAAGTTAGAAATGTTGATGAAAAAAATGGGTTAATTTATTTTACGGCTTCGCCGGATAATGCTACCCAAAAATATTTATTCAGTGTTCCCCTTGACGGGACTGGGAAGCTTGTTAAAATTACTCCTGAGGATCAGAAAGGAACACACAGTTATCAAATATCAGATGACAGTAAATATGCGATTCATATATATTCATCTTTCAAAGTTCCGAATATTATTAATTTAGTAAACCTCCCTAGCCATAACACCATCCGAAGTCTAGTTGAAAATAAATCATTAATTGAAAAAGTCAATTCACTTAAAAAAGGTAATTCGGATTTTTTCAGAATAGATATTGGTGATGGAATAGTTCTGGATGGCTGGATGATGAAACCCCCAGATTTTGATTCTTTAAAAAAATATCCGGTTTTATTTTATGTTTATGGCGAACCTGCAGCTCAGACTGTTCTTGATCGTTGGGAGAGAACAGATTATTTATGGCACTTAATGTTGACTCAACAGGGATATATAGTTGCCAGCATTGATAATCGGGGTGTACCGGCACCACGTGGAAGAGATTGGAGGAAAGTCATTTATCAAAAAATAGGCACGCTTGCATCTAAAGATCAAACTGCTGCTGTTAAAGCACTTGAGACAAAATTCAACTTCATAGATAAGGATAGAATTGGTGTTTGGGGTTGGAGCGGGGGAGGATCTATGACTCTTAATTTGCTTTTCCGCAGTCCTGATGTTTATAAAACCGGAATGGCTGTTGCCCCGGTAAGTAATGAAAGATTTTATGATACAATTTATGAAGAGCGTTATATGGGGCTGCCTGATAAAGATTCAAATATTTATGAAAGCTGTTCAGCAGCTTCTTATGCAGATGGACTGAAAGGAAACCTTTTAATTGTGCATGGATCAGGAGATGATAATGTGCATTATCAAAATACCGAATACGTTGTAAATAAATTAATTAAGTATAATAAACCTTTCTCAATGATGGTTTATCCAAATCGAACTCATGGAATTTATGAAGGAAGCGGTACTACCCTTCATTTATTTTCTTTACTAACAAGATATTTAAATCAAAACCTGCCGAGTGGAGGTAAATAATTTACAAAGTTATTATAAAATCTATTTGGCCTGCCTGGCGGTAGATACATGCACCTCGAGAGGCGGGTAAACCTAAAACCGCCTCATACGAATTAAATCAGAATTAAACGGAACAAACGAAGCCCTTCTTTCATCTAATGAAATAAATAAAGGTTATATCATGATTCAATTCAAAGTAAAAGGGAAGGAACTACTTAAAAAAATTGAAGAGCTGATCCGTGAAGGAAATGTGACTAAAATAATTATTAAAGATGAAAAGGGTCATACATATATTGAATTCCCGGTAGTAGCAGGTGTTTTGGGAGCTGTTTTTGCACCTGTATTAGCTTCTTTAGGTGCACTTGCAGGACTCATGGCAAATTATAAAATTGAAGTGATACGCAAAGATGAAACGCCAGATAAAAATAAATTCGAACAAGAGGAATTCATGATATAATTGAGCATTAAAACAAAAAGCCAATTTATTGCACGTTTTTTTTATCTGGTAATATCATGATCTGATGAAATGCGGCATCTCGTATGGAATTTCAAAGGTAAATTCAACAAGGCCTTTAACTTCACCATTCTCATAATAGGGAGATTGAAAGATTAACTTTTTTATTCCGTTCTTTTCTATTGAATAAATATTATCTTTTTTATCATCTATTATTTCTTTGATTTTATCATTTGAGCTTTGTTTATGACAGTCCTTCAAATTTTTCCCGATTAAATCATATCCGCCCTCCTTCGAAAATGATGAAGCCGATTTATCATTCAGGCTTGTTATTACTCCTTCTTTATCGCAGACAGTAATTGCCGCTGAAAATTCTTTTATCCAATCAGGTTGCATTGTTTCTCCATCCTACTATTTTATCTATATTATAATTTAATTTCTATTTCTTTAAAAGTACAATATGACTTTTAGTTGTTTTAGGACTAGATACAATATTAAATTCCAGTTGGTTTCTTAAATTGTCCTGCGATTAAATTGTTTAATAAATCTTGCATTATTGTCCCAGGAATATTGAAAATTATAAATTTGATACTGACATCAATTTATTTATTATGGGTCGGAAGGTTTATCAACGCATGGTTGACTTTTCATGACGAATCTGAAAATGATATTTAATATTTGAATTTATTCAATTCCATTTTTTTCAAAAATAGATATCCCAGCTTATTGACGCATTTCTTATGGGTGCTATATTGCCGATGAATTCAACATAATTATAGTTGAATATATTTTTAATATTTAAATATATTTTTGAAGGTACTTCACCGAGCATAAGATTATAACCAATACTAATATCAGTAACATATATAGGTGCTTTTAATTCACCGTCTTTTACAACGAGCTTGCTGAATAAATCATCAATCTCTTCAACTCTGCTTGCATATCTGAAATTAATTCCAAATTCAAGTGGATAAGGAGTATAACGAAGTTGAGCATTAAATGTATTGCGGGGACGGTATTTCATTGCTGTGTTATTATCAAGATTACGTGCCCACATATAATCGTAGCCGATAATAGTTTTCAATTCACCTGGAATGATTGACAAGATTGAATTTAATTCAAACCCTTGTATTCTGGCTTTAGATAAATTTGTGAATTCTATCGTAGTAGCATTTATTAAATCCGCTTCAATAAAGTTTTTATAATCTGTTAGAAACATTGCGAGATCAAAAGAAAGATTTTCCAAACAGTTATATAATGCACCTATTTCATATGAAATGCTGGTTTCAGATTTTAAATTTGGATTTGATTGGACGCTAATACCGCTCGCAACTGCCGCTGTAGTAAAAACTTCAGATGGTGTAGGTGCACGGAACCCGGTCCCTAAAGAAGTCCGTAGAATTAAGTCTTTAGTAAGTTTATAATTTAAACCTGCTTTTGGAGTAACGGCATTTGCTCCTCCCAAGGAATCGAGTTTTATATAGTCATAACGGAGACCTATTGTTGCTATTAATTTTTCAATTCCATAATACTCAGTCTGAATATATGCGCCGCTTTCAAAAAAATGAGGACTGCCGAATATATTGGATGAGATTTTTGAATATGACATTTCCAAGCCTGAAGTCAAAACCCAAAAATTTGATAAACTTGAATTTATAATTAATTCATTCCGGATAAGATTTGCATATGATTCGGTAAGTTCTTTCCCGTAGCCGTCAAACTTTGTATAATAATAACTCGATTTTAACTCTGCAAAAGTATATTGGCTAAAACTGTGATGATAAATTAATCCAGTGAATAAACGATTTGACTTAACAACGTTGCCTGCGGAAGCTGTATCTACTAAAGCAAATTGTCTAGAATTTCCCCAATAAAGAAAGTTGCCTCTGTCCATATTGAGAAAATCAGCAAAAAAAGTAATATTGTTTTCTGGATTGAAATTATAATTCAATTTCACATATCCGAGATATCGTTTTGAAAAATCATTTTCCCGATAACTCATATTATCAAATTTCTTGAAAGAAAAAGTATAGGATAGATCTTTGTATGAATTTGAATGAGTAATTCCTATTCCATAAAAAGTCCTAAGCTTATCAGTCCATTTCCAAATATCGTAAGCAGGATTATCATAAGCTCCGAAATATGTACTTAAATGAGTAATTGCTTTTTTTACTGATGATTTTGTTATTATATTAATTACTCCGCCAATAGCGCTTGATCCGTATAATGAACTGGCTGGACCTTTAATAATCTCTACACGTTCAATTTCAGCAGTCGGTATTAATTCCCATATAATTTCACCGGTGTCCCCTGTATACATAGGAATACCATTTACAGCTACAAGAACTCTGGCTCCGGTCCCTTTACTGTATCCACTTGAACCGCGGATGCTAGGTTGTTCCAAATTCATTTGTATTCCAGGTACACTTCGAAGCATTTCATCAAAGGTTTGAAAATTGCTCTTATCTATAAAATCAGGCTGTATTACAGCAGTACTTACTGTTAGATCTTCTATTTTTTGTTCAAACTTACTTGCACTGACAATAATCTGTTTACCTTGAATCTCTTTTTCTGACAATATAATTGTTATTGGAGTATAACTAGAATCAAGCGTTACTTCGATAGTCCTATTTGAAAAACCGATCATTGAAATGTTCAAAATATACTCCCCGAAAGGCAAATGTGTTATATTAAAACTTCCATTGCTTGAAGTTGCAGCTCCCAATTGAGTCCCTGCGATAACTACGTCCACACCCTCGATAGGTTCATTTTCCGTATTTAAGACCTTGCCATTAATTATACCTACATTGGTATTTTGGGCCAAAGCATTAAATGATGATAGAATGAATAATGTTATTATAATTTTTTTCATAAAAATATTTGTCAATATAATTTACCCTTTCAGCATTATCTGAATTATTCGACTTTATCAATTCCGTTTATTTGATATTATATTACAATCTAATTTTATCGAAAGTAATAATTAAATCTTTAATTCTCCGGAGGCTGCGGAGGAAGATTATTGAAATCAACATTAATATCAATACCGGGAGTAATTATTCCGTCAATTATTGACATTATTCCCGGTTGAGATTGGTCTCCGTTTGTAGTGTAAACACCAACAACAGTCCAATCTTTTCTATCAGTTGAAATTGACGGAGTTTTAGATTGCGCTACAATTATATATTTATAATCTCCTGGTGCAAGATTGAATATGGAAATAAAACTATCATTGACTGAATTATAAGTAAATGTTGTGCTTCCATATGGAATAGAATCAACAACAAAACTTAAATTTGGGGGAGGAAAATCTGCACTGGATTGTATTAAATGACTAAAGACAACGACGTGTGTTCGTTTAATACCAGTCGGCCATATACCTTTAAAAGAAACAGTACCGCTAAAACCAGTTGGCGCTTGTGCTGCAGGTTCGATTCCTTTATCACATCCGGAAATAAGAAATATAAGGCTTCCGATGAAAAGAATGGTGAAAATATTCCGCATTAGCAATATTCCTTTCTACTTGCACCTTTAAATATAATAGATCTAATGCAACAATTCACTATTCATTTTTAAAAAAAATATTGAATTATATTTGAGTACATTTTATCGGATGATTTATTAAATAAAAATAAATTTGAATAATTAAGTTTTTCCGGGAGTCCCTCTGTGAAAAATACTTATTTGAAATATTTATTCATTGGTCTGTTTGTAATTTTGTTAAGTCCTAAGATTTCAAAAGCTCAAATTAATACTCCTGCCTATAAATATGCTTTCCGTCAAATAAAAGTTGAAGACGGACTCTCACAAAGTACAATATTTTGTATGCTTCAAGATAGTAAAGGGTTTCTTTGGTTTGGAACTGCAAACGGATTGAACAGGTATGACGGATATAATTTCACTGTATTTTCGAATGATCCAGCGGACTCAAATACAATTTCAGATGACGGGATATTTTCATTATACGAAGATATGGAAGGAATTATTTGGGTTGGAACATTAGGTGGAGTATTGAATAAATTCGACCGTAAGAAAGGCATATTTACTCATTATTATTTTACCGATTTAATAAGTATGAATCATACTTCATCTGAAGAATATTATAATTTCCCATTACCGTTTTCACGAAGCAATAATAGAACAATTACTTCAATAGTAGGTGATTATAAGGGGTCGTTATGGATCGGAACATGGGGAAATGGATTAATTAAATTTGACAAGAATAATAATAAATTCTTACACGTCATTTATGAAACAAATAAGTATTGCTCGATTCAGTCAAATAGAATTCAAACTTTGCTTACAGATAAAAATAATACGATTTGGATTGGATCGGTAGGTGAGGGTTTATATAAATTAACTGAGAATTCAGGACAAACGAATATTATTCACTATGTTCATTCAATCTCATCCTCTAGCTTAAGCGATAATAAAATATTTTCTTTATGCAAAGATAAGTATGGTGATTTATGGATCGGAACATTCGGTGGCGGGTTAAACAGACTTTCAAAATTCTCTCAGGAAAAAGAATCTAATAATGTAAATTTTGAAAAATACTTATTTAAAAACAATGATAAAAACAACCAATTTAATAATTTCATAACCTCGGTTATCCAGGATGAAAGCGGTATTATTTGGGTCGGTACATTTGGAGGAGGCATAAATGTTTGCGATCAGAAGAAAAAAATATTCCATTCCTTTGTAAATAGACCCGGGCAGGAGACAACACCTATTAAAAATGAAATTTTATCCTTAATGCAGGATAAATCGGGAACAATTTGGATTGGAACACATTTAGGAAAAGGGCTTGAAAAACTTGAAATAAGTAATGTTAAGTTTCATCAGCTTTTGAAAGATTTGAGAACAAATCACGGATTAGATGATGATGTAGTTTGGGCGCTATACCAAGATGATAATTCTGTTCTATGGATCGGAACTTATAAAGGCGGGTTAAACGAATTTGATCGTAAATCAGGCAAATTTACTTATTACAAACACGATCTTTTAAATATAAATTCAATTAGTGATAATCACATACGGTCAATAACTGATGACGGTTCGGGTAATCTATGGATTGGTACCTATAGCGGCGGACTGAATAAATTTAACAAATCAACGCATAAATTTACTCATTACTATCATGAACCGGCCGACTCGGCAAGTCTAAGCGGAAATCAGGTTCAGTCGATTTTAATTGATCATAATAGAAATATCTGGATTGGAACATTCGGGAATGGATTGAATAAACTTATCCCCTCCCAACAAGAAAATCAGCTGGTTAAATTCAAAAAATATTATGCAGACAAAAAAAATAAATTCTCGTTAAGTGATGATAGGATTTATTGTTTGTTTGAAGATAGGAAAGGTATAATTTGGATAGGAACTTTTGGAGGAGGGCTGAATAAATTTAATCCTCAAACACAAAAATTTATTTCTTATAAAAATAATCCTGGAGATGAAAATAGTATTAGTGATAATAGGATAATGACGATAAATGAAGATTATTTAGGAAATTTGTGGGTAGGAAGTTACGGTGGAGGACTTCAAAGATTTGATTCCGAAACGGGGAAATTTATACGTTATAATAAAAGAAATAGAATGAACAGTTCAGTTATTTATGGAATTCTTGAAGATGCGGGTAAAAAATTTTGGCTAAGTACTGATAATGGTTTATTTAAATTTAATCCTCAGACGGAACATTTTACACAATATGATCTGCATGATGGACTGCAAGGTTTGGAATTCAGCGGAGGAGCTTATTTTAAGTCTAATAATGGTGAAATGTTTTTTGGCGGCATAAACGGGCTTAATTATTTTTATCCCGAAAACGTTAAAGATAATCAATACGTTCCGCCTATAATTATAACTTCAATAAAAGTATTTGATAAACCACTTAGTGGAGAACAAGATACAGTTATATTAAAGCACTCTCAGAATTTTTTCTCTTTTGAATTCTCAGCACTAGATTATACAAATCCGATAGATAATCAATATGCCTATATTCTCGAAGGATTTGATTATGATTGGCATTATGTTAATTCAAAAAGGAGGATTGCTAATTATACTAATCTTCCTCCGGGAGATTATATTTTTCGTGTTTGCGGTTCCAATAATGATGGCATATGGAATAATAACGGCGCAAAAGTTTATATAACAATACTTCCTCCTTTCTGGGAAACATGGTGGTTTGTATCGGGTTTTATTTTGATTGTAGGATATCTGGTTTATTTCCTGAGTACTATAAGGTTTAGAAATCTTTTAGCTATTGAAAAATTGAAAAGTAAACTCGCTGCTGATCTCCATGATAGTATTGGATCGGGTTTGACTGAGATTTCAATTTTAAGTGAATTAAGCTCCCAGGCCGTGGGTAACTTATTTCCTGATTTATCTAACAAATTGGGGATATTAAGTGATAAAGCACGCATGTTAATTGATAACATGAGTGATATAGTCTGGATGGTAAACCCTCAGCGAGATACATTCTACCATCTGATTCTTCGTTTAAAAGATTCCTATGCAGATCTAATGAATGCAGCAGGGATTTCTTTTAAAACTACCAATATTGAGAAATTCAGGATTCTTAAATTACCAATGGAATATAAACAGAATATTTTCTTAATCTTTAAAGAAGGAATTAATAATTCAATAAAACATAGTAAATGTAAAAAAATAACTCTTGAAGCTAATCTCAATAAAGATATATTGGAATTGATATTAAAGGACGAAGGTGTGGGGTTTTTAATTGAAGAAAATTTCAATGGGAATGGGATTCTTAATATGAAAAATCGTGCAAAAATTATAGGAGCTCAACTAAATATTGAATCGTCCTCGGAAGGAACAATGATAAAATTTTCCGCGAAACTGGATAGTTATAAAAAATATATGCTTTTTTCAAAATAATTAGTTTGTACATTCCTGATAGGTAAGTAAAATAATTTTGTTAAAAACTAATATTATTAATGAATGCTAAATTATTATGATTAAAGTAGTGCTCGTTGAAGACAACAATACAATTCGCGAAGGACTTGCTGCGCTAATAAACGGTACGAGCGGTTACAATTGCGTTGGTTCATTTTCGGATTGCGAATCTTTTCTGTTAAAGTTGGAATCTATGAAAATTGATGTGGTCCTCATGGATATTGGGTTACCCGGAATGAGCGGGATTGATGGAATTACAAAGGCAAAAAGGATTAAACCAGATCTGAATATTTTAATGCTGACGGTTTATGAAGATAGTCAATCGGTATTTAAAGCATTATGCGCTGGCGCTTGTGGATATCTTGTCAAAAAAACTCCCCCTAGCCGACTCCTTGAAGCTATTAATGACGCTTTTGAAGGCGGGGCTCCGATGAGTTCACTCATCGCCCGTCAGGTGATTAATTTTTTTCAACAGACTCAAAATAAGAAACATGAACAAACAGAAACCGAACTTTCATCCCGTGAAATCGAAGTGCTGACATCTCTTTCCGACGGAAATAATTATCAGGAAATCGCAGATAGATTGTTCATTAGTGTTGATACAGTTAGACATCATATACGTAATATTTATAGAAAACTTCATGTGCATTCACAATCTGAAGCAGTCGCAAAAGCGATTAGAAAAGGATTAATCTAAACCCCTGCATATTCATGCAGGTATAGCTCAATTTTAATCTCCAAATAGGATAAAACCGCACATCTGTGCTGTTTACTTATGGTTCATATATACTTATTTAGCTGTTGATAATATTACAGCCGTTTTCAAGTTATTTATAATAAATCAAGATTGAATTAATAAATTTCTATAAGGAGGATCAAATGGAAAATATGAATGAAAATGAAAACAAAAATCCTCTTCCTGAATTAATCAGTGATGATGTTTATTCTATTCTTTCGAGTAGAGGATTAATAGATGAAAAATCAGTCCGCGATTATATTATTAGAAGAAAATATTCGACTCTAAGAGCAAATAGAATTAGCGCCAGTGACGCAATTGAATCTCTTCGTAATGAATATCCTTATTTACAATTTGATACAATTCGTAAAATAGTATATCAACAGCGTAATTAATATATATTACCAAAAATGTGTCAGTCCATATGGCTGAATAAATTGTTTAGATCCTTCTTTTAAAGAATTTATTACTTCAACAAACTTTGGCAATTCAGAAAAAACATCGAATCTATAAATTCTTATTTGCATTTCAATTTTGATACATGCTACTTTGTAATGTAAATTCTGCTAAAGTTTATAAGTTGGAGTAATAAAATGAAAAAATGCTCATTAATAATTTTATTCGGTTCACTAATATTATCTGCTCAGTCAAAAGATGCTGATGTTTCTTTTGATGTAAAAGGACTCATGGATTTTAATGAAGTAATTCTTCAGATGTACCATACTGGACTTCCTCAAAAAAACATTAAATTTTTGAATTCTCTTAATTCGGTAATAGAAAAAGATTATGAGATATTAAAAAAATCAGAATTGCCCGGTATATTAGTTGATAAAAAGTTGAAGTGGGAAAATGGAATAGCTAAACTTGGTATATTTATTGACTTATATAGAGTTGCTTGTATGAAAAAGGATTCAGTTGCTCTGTTACATGCAGCAGAAAAGCTTCATACTCAATTTGAAGCTATAGTTAAAATTACAAAACCTGTATTGAAAGAAACTGAAGCGTTTCATAAAAAGCTCTATATTCTGCATAATATCTGCTCTTCTGAATATAATTATGAAAAAATTAAAGTATCTGCTTCTGAATTGAATGAAAAGATTTCAGATTTGAATAAAGTTCGATTACCGGTCAGATTGAAAAAGAAACAGGATGAATTTAACAAAGTAATGGTAGAATTAATAAACTCTGTTAAAAAACTTGATCAGATTGTTAAAGAAGGGGATAATAAAACAGCTATTGAATCAGCTGTTGAAATAGTATATTCAAAATTCCATGCATTGGAAAAATTGGCGGATTAAAAATAGTTATGAATTATGAGTTGTAATAACTCAAGACTCAGCTCGACATATGCATAAACATGTTAAAAAGAGATGAAAGAAAAATAATAACGATTATGATATAGATTATAGTAATAACAATTCCCACAATAATCAACACTTTTAAAATATGGTAGTATTTTCCCTGCAATTCAAAACCACTTCTCATTGCCCCGGTATTATTAGTAGATTTAAAAATTGAAAACTGATCTGCTGCTTCGCGAAGACGCATACCCGCAATAATAAGCGGAATTCCAACCAATGCTCCGATTATGGATAAACATATCAATCCGCCGTAAATAATCGTAAACATACCAACAAAATTCATATTTCCGGTCATCTTATCAAATAAATATTGGAACTCAGAAGGGACTTTGTAAGAAGAGGATGGATTCGAATCTAAATCATCAATTCCATTCATTTAGCATCTCCGCAATTATTTATAATTAGTATTAATGAATCGAAATTTATATGCAAATATTTAATTCACCTAATCATAACTATAATTGACAAAATAATTGTGGTAGATGACATAATAACAATGCTTAATAATAAGGAATTATTTGATTCAAAAATGCTATATGATGGAATCGATTATGCTTCCGGAATAGTAAAGAATGGCGATGAAATAGTGATTATTTGTAATACGGAAAAAATATTTCAACCGGATGATGAAATTTTTTATAAGCAACCTATTAAAAACTTAGATTAAATCATGAGCATTCTCAACACGGAATATTACAATTCTTTAAGCATTTTTGTGAAAGATCAGTTTGGTCTTCATTTTCCCCGGGAAAGACAGATTGATTTGGAGAGAGAGCTGAAAAGTATATGCCCTGCACTTGGTGTCAAAGATCTTTTTACTCTTGTAGACTTAATTAATTCGAAGGAATTAAATCCCTCTCAACTTGAAAGAATTGACAAATATTTAACAGTCAATGATTAGCTATCCCCTAAACTATTTGCATTAGTATTGTTTGATGGAAGTGTAAAATAAAATGTGCTGCCTTCGTTTTCTTTTGTGATAGCCCAAATTTTACCGCCGTGTCTTTCGACAAATTCTTTGCAAAGAAGCAGTCCTAATCCAGTACTTTCTTCTCCTTCTGTTCCTAAACGTCCAACACGTTCTTCCATCTTAAATAACTTTTCAGCCAAAGATTCTGACATACCAATTCCTGTATCTTGTACTGCTATTTCAACCATATTGTTCTCAGATTCTTTTGAGCTTATTGTTATATTCCCGCCTCTTGACGTGAATTTCATCGCATTTGATAATAAATTGCCTAAAATAGAATTAATCATCTCCTCATCCGCAAAAACTTTTTGGTTATCAGGGACATTGAGAATTAATTCAATACCTTTTTGTTCTCCACTTTTACTTATTAGATTAATATTTCTTAAAACTACTTTCGCTAAAATTAGATTAACTGGATCATAACTTATTGCACCCTGTTGCATGCGGGCCCAATCTAAAAGATTGGTTAATAATTTTAAGAGATTTTTTACACTCTCATGCATCTTTACGCTAAAATCAGATAGTTCGGCTTGAGAAAAACTATAAATATCCTCTGCCATCATTCCAGTCATTCCAACTAATCCCTGAAATGGGCTTTTCAAATCATGAGCTATAATTGAGAAGAATTTATCCTTTACTGAATTTATTCTTTTAAGTTCACTATTTGCATTGATAATTACCTCTTCATCTTTTTTCCTTTTGGAGATATCATAAGCAGTTCCTCGTGAACCTAGAATTTTGCCATGTTCATCTCTTAGAAATATTGCGTTGAAAACCAGATGTATTTCATTTCCGGTCTTGCCTATATGTACTGTTTCATATCCTTTTAAGATATTGCTTGTAAGCAAAGGTGCAAACTCTTTTAAATCACGAGTGGCATAATAAGAAGTTTGAAAGTCGGAAAATCTTCGACCAATCATCTCTTCAATTTTATAGCCAAATACTTCTTCCCAGGCATGATTGAGATAAGTATATTTTCCATGAGCATCGCATTGCCAAATTAAGTCTTGTGAAGTTTCAACAAGATCCCGATATAGGGCTTCCGATTTTTTCAAAGCTTCTTCTGTCCGCTTACGCTCGGTGATATCTATGATGTGTGCAACCGACATTTTTACGGCACCGGTATTATCTTTAATCCATTCTGCTCGTACAAGACCCCAGACAATGTGTCCGTCTTTATGGATATAACGTTTCTCAAACTCCGGTTCGCTTCTATCTCCAGAAATCATTTTTCGAATCCATTGATTCCCGCGTTCTATATCATCAGGGTGCGTTATCCTATTTATGGTTCCGGCTAAAAGTTCTTCTTCGGAATATCCAAACATTTTACATAGAACTGGATTCACTGCAAGATATTGTCCATTAGGGAGAGTCATACTCATGCCCATAGGAGCATTTTCAAATGCGGCTCGGAATTTTTTTTCATTCTCACGCAGAGCCTCCTCGGTCCATTTCTGATTAGTAATGTCAGTAGTTATTCCTAACATTCCTTTGATCGATCCGTTTTTATCTTTTAGAGGAATTTTTGATACAAGGACCCAGCTATTTTCGCCGTTAGGTCCGATGCCCGGTTCTTCTTTATTCAGTATAGTTATTCCGTCGCGTATTACCTTCTGATCGTCTTGTAGATACAATTCGGCTAGTTTTTTAGGATATATTTCAAAATCTGTTTTTCCAATAATTTCTTCCTGAGGTTTTAAACCTAGCTTAATAAGCTGTTGGGCTACACATTGTGAATGAATCGGGTTGACGAGAAGTTTTCTATATTTCTCATCTTTAATAAATACTGCGCTAGGCAAATAATCAATCAGCGTTCTTAAAAGCGAACGTTCTTTTTCTAGTGCCTCCTCGTTTTTTTTATTTTCTGTAATATCGCGATCAATACCAATAGTGTATAAATTTCCACCCCATGTAATTGGCGTACCCCTATACTCAATAATATTTTCCCGTCCGTCAGGTCTAATCCAGGAAAATGTGCCCTGAAATGAAGTCCCTTTTTTAAGGGATTCCAATCGATTATTATTTGAATTTTCATCAAGATTTTTATATAGTCCTTCTATGCTTCCCAGCTTGAGCAGTTCCTCTCGGCTCCGTCCAGTCATATTAGCAAATCGTTCATTGCATTCAATGAGTTTTCTTTTCGAGAGGTCGGGATCTTCGCTGAAAATGTCAATGCCATCATGCACATTTTCAAACAACATTCGAAATCTTTCTTCGGCATACTTTACTTCATTCTCTGCCAGCTTTCTCTGGGTAATGTCAAAATTAAATACAACAATTGATATGACACGTCCACTTTCATTAAAAACAGGAGTAAAATTTACCTGAAGCCACTGTTTCCCATAAGCCAAATCAAATAAATTTTCATATGAAGTCGATTTGCCTAATTTTGCTTCGTTAATATATTTTAGAGCGAATTGATAATTGGGTTCCCCGATTATTTCCTTTACTGTACTACCGATGATTTTTTCTCGCGGGATCCCGAATGATTTTACATACGCATCATTTACAAATTCGTATTTCAAAGTATCAGAATTGACATAAGCAATATACCCCGGGATAAAGCTTGAAGCTATACTAAGTAAGGTCATTTCATTTTTATTAAATGCATCAATTGGTTTATCTAATATTCTGATTTCTTTCTCTAATCTGCCTTTCAGTACGGCGTTCTCTTGTTTTAAAGCCATCAATTCAGATAAGAGTTTTTCTTTATCTTTATCAATTTTTGTCATGAATTCTTCCACAATTAACTTGAAAAAGCAACATCAATAATTATTAAAAAAATATTTAAACTTTATAGACTAATAAGTAATTTAAATAATCTATACTAAATATTCCTTTGGTTGAACACCAATTCATAATCGATACTTTATTTGTCATAAATAATTATTTTTAAAAGGAAGTTTGAATATTGAGAAGAAAATTCATTTATATGAGAATTAATTGGAATAGTAGGAATTGAAAAATCAGAATTCAATTTTAACAAACATCCTTTATCTGTAATGAACTTTTAAAATGTTCAAGTGGAGCTAAGGGGATTCGAACCCCTGGCCTATTCGTTGCGAACGAATCGCTCTCCCAGCTGAGCTATAGCCCCGAATCTTTATTAGTCAAATTCGTATTTATTTTAATATTCTCCAAACGAATTTTAATA
>Ga0182027_10002029_pt1 | contig 33118 bp, 26 predicted proteins | sample 712E1DmetaG_FD_121300 | JGI IMG/M metagenome (GOLD analysis project Ga0182027, IMG submission 121300) | Permafrost microbial communities from Stordalen Mire, Sweden - 712E1D metaG (Illumina Assembly) | ecosystem: Environmental > Terrestrial > Soil > Wetlands > Permafrost | place: Sweden...
CCTGCTAGACAAGGCGGCCGAATCCCTCACGCGCGAACGGCCGCCCGGTAGCTCAAAGGTGAGCCGAACCGAGACGATCAAGATCCTGCTGAGTGAAGCCCTGGCGGCTCGCTCAAAGCGCCAGTAGCCAGCGCGCCTAGCCGCGAGCCACGCCTACCCCACAACGTAAGTGGGGCGCCACCACGCGAATGGTGCGCCCCGTGGTCGAAACCCGATGGAGGAAACGACGATGAAGAACGTAGCACGCTCGAAACGAACCACGCCACGAGAACGCGTAGCCAGTCAAGCCGAACTCGCCGACGAAGCCGCCCGCTGCCGGCGCACGAGAAGAACACCGCCCCTTGGCGCCTGCTCCCGCACCCACCGGCAACCTGTGCGCGACGCTTGTCTACCTCGCAGCCTGGCGACCCTGTTCCAGTTGCCACGGCCTCACCCTGTACGTTGGCTCGGACGCGCGAACGGATTCAGACTTCGTCTGCGGCCGATGCGAAGCACGCCGCGAAACACTCGCCAAGCAGGCCTTGCGGCCCGCGGCGCACGGTTGCCCGAAGTGCGGCTCGGTCTTCGTCTTCGTCGACGAAAACTTGTCTAACCCAAGGGCCACGTGTAGCGCCTGTTCAAGGTCATGGCCGGCGCTCCCGAAGCGCCAGTCTATACCCGCACGGGTTGCGCGGGCATTGCGGGCACTCGTGATGTCCGAGGCCACCACATGACCCCGCTCGACTTCGTCTTCGGCTGTGTGGCCGTGGCGCTCGTGCTGGCGGGTTGGGTCTTGGCAACGAATCGAGCGCGGCCATGAGCTTGACCGTCGGCCCGCCTGGTGCCTCGGTTCGCGTGGCTGGCGAGTTTGATACCGACGGCCGGCGCGGGTTCGTCACCTTGGCGTGCGAACCGAACCCGGCGCAGCTCACCCCACGCGCGGCCCGGCAAGTAGCAGCGGCGCTGATTCGATTTTCTCGAAGTGCACGACCGACAACGAACGAAGGGAAAGGACGGACACCATGAGAACGAAGAACCGAACGATCGAAACCGTGACCATGCTCGCCACGTGGGCGACGCTCGCCCTATTCGGCGCAGCTTGCGAGAGCTCTAGCGCGATTGCGCTTCATCCCGACGCCGCGCCCACAGCCCCCGCGACAGGGGGCACCCTCGCCACCAGCCCAGACGCCGCGACCGCGACCCCCGCAACGGGCGGCACCGTGGCCACCAGCCAAGCGGCCGACCCGCCACCGATACCAGACGCGGCAGTGGTGCAGGCCCAGGCCAGGCCCGACGCCGGGCCCATCGTCGCGGACGCTGCCCCGCCGGTGGTGGACTCGATGCAGATGGAAGCCGGGCCCATCGTTCTTGGTTCTTGCGGCGCCGGCATGCAGGAAGTCTTGGCGGCTGGCGTGGCATCTTGCGTGCCCGTCCCTGGATACGTTCCCGATGCGTCGGCGCCCGACGCTGGTCCGGTAAGCGAATGCGTACAGCTGGGCGGCGTTCTCGCGGCGAACGGCATCGACTGCGTGCGCTGCTACGGAGGCAACTGCTGGACGTCTAGCTGCGGAAACGGCCTTCTTGAGGCCGGCGAACTCTGTGACTGCGGGAGTGACCCGTTAAATCTTCCGGCAGGATGCTTCTTTGTGAACGGCGTGGACGTCGGAGACGGGAAAGGCTGCACCGCGGCTTGCCTCAGAACGGCGGTGCCAATGCCTCGTAACAAGAAACGCCAACGGCGAGGCCCCGGACAGGGGCGAGTCTGGCAGCGTGGCGAGTCGTGGTGGGTGCAGTGGCGCGAGGGCAAGGGCGGGCCGCGGAAGTTTGCGCGCTATCCGGACGAAAACACCGCGCGCAAGGTGCTGGCTCAGATCCTCGCAAACGTGGCGTCAGGGCGTGCCGGACTACCGGAGCCTCCGAAGGTGGACACGACCACGCTGGCGGTGCTGGCGAAAGACTGGCTCGAACGCCGGAAGAAGAACGGAAAGCACCGGAGCACGCCGGATGATACCGGGCGCTGGAACCTGCACCTATTGCCAAGGTTCGGAAAGCTGGCGCCCGATCAACTCACCCCGCGCATGATCCGCGATCTTGTCGAAGCCAAGCTGGCCGAGGGGAAGGCGTCGGCAACGTGCATGCTCATGGTCCGCTTGCTTTCCACGTTCTACACGGACCTATGCGAGCGCGGGCTAGCCAAGACGAACCCGGCGAAGGGACTGCCGCGGGCGACGCGCGATCTAGTCCGGTCAACACACGACCCGAAAACAACACCCTTCGTCGAAAAGCTGGCGGACGTGGTGCGCATCTTTCACGCGCTCCCCGAACCCGTGAACCTTGCCTATGCCCTCGGCTCCCAGGCGGGAATGCGCACCGGGGAAATCCTGGCCTTGCAATGGTCTTCGGTGGACTTGGAACGCGGGCGGATCGTCGTGAGCGAGCAGGTACAGGACGGCGTGGTCATGCGACCGAAAGACAAGGACAGTCGAATCGTCCCCATCACGGATAGCCTGCTACCCGTGCTCAAGACCTGGCACCTACGTTGCGGCGGCGTTGGGCAAGTCGTGCCGCCCATGCGCGGGGGAAGCCGCAAGCGTCTTGACCCTCACACCCTTGGGAAGTCCCTTCGAGAAGCCTTCGAGGCCATCAACAAGGAAGGCCACGCCCTGCCCTGCATGACCTGGTACCAAGCGACCCGCCACACCTTCGCGAGCCAATGGGTGCTCACGGGCGGCACGCTCGAAAAGCTGCGCGAAGTCATGGGACACAGCAGCGTGGTGGTGACCGAGCGCTACGCACACCTACGCGGCGACCTGTTCACCGCCGCTGACCTTGGCCGCATGGCCGTTGACTTCTCCTCGCCGATGGGGAAGATTCTCCCCCTCGCGCGGAAGGAATTGGGGGCCACTGGCAACGCTGTGGCAACGCTTCCCGAGACACAAAGCGCAACAAACTCATAACTTAGCGGAATCATTGGCTCGCCGGAGTGGCGGAATGGCAAACGCAGCGGATTCAAAATCCGCCGTCGCAAGGCTTGTGGGTTCGACTCCCACCTCCGGTACAAAGACACTGGCAAGCACCTTCACATCCGTCAGTGCGGGCGACGGCCTTGCCTGCGGGCTGCGGACCAACGGTACCATGGCCTGCTGGGGCGACTACAGCCAGGCCCCGCCGCCAGCGGGCGCGGCAGGCATCTTCGCGTCCATCAGCGCGGGCGACAGTTTTGCCTGCGCGTTGACGACCGACGGTACCATCACCTGCTGGGGCGACAACCCTCTGGCCGGGCTACGCCGCCGTCGCCATGAAGACGTCCGACTCGCGAAGGATACTGCCGTGCCTTCGCGCGCCGGTCACGGCTGGACCTGCGTGGTGTCGAAGCATATAAGCATTCCCACAAGAGATATCCTCCGGAGCGACGTTCGGCTTGTCCAAGAATTCCTCGCGCAAGGGTGAACCAGCGGCGTCGTCCCGAGCGGCGACGGCGGCCTCGACCGCACGAACCGCGCTGGTGTCGGAGCCGCGGTCGGTGCTGCTGCTGTGGGCACTGGCCGCGCTCTTGACTTGGTGGTCGTTCGGCTTCACGACCATGCTGGGATCGGATCTGTGGTGGCACCTGGCGTCGGGACGGTGGATCTGGACCACCCGCACGCTGAATTTCACGGATCCGTGGTCGTTCACGCGCTTCGGGCAACCTTGGCTGAGCCACGAGTGGCTTTCCGATCTTATTTTCCACGCCTGGTCGAGCCTGCTCGGCATGGCGACGCTGGTGTGGTGGAAGTGGTCGGTGCTGGTCGGTGCCTTTTTAGTCCTGTTCGCGGTGCTGCGGCGGCTCTCCGGCAGCTCGCTCGCCGGCTATCTCGCCACCCTGCTCGCCATGGCGGTGGGCGCGCCCTTCTTCGACGTGCGGCCTCAGCTCTACTCGGTCCTTGGCTTCGCCGTGCTGCTGCGATTGGCGCTGCTGCCCTCACGCTTTCGCTGGCTGCTGCCCATCGGATTCTTTTTTTGGGTGAACCTTCACGGCGGCTTCTTCTTCGGGCTGCTCGCGCTCACGACCATTCTGGCGCTGGCGCGCCTTTTCGGCGCGGCAGGGCGAAATTCGCTGCCACTCTGGCTTACTTGCTTGGTCGTCTGTTTGCTCAATCCCAGCGGACCGGATGCCTACGTTTTTTCCCTGCATTATGCCCTCAATCCCAAATCCGCTTACCTGCACGTGGGGGAATGGAGACCGTTGTGGGAGCCAGGCGGAATCCGATCGATGCTGTACTATCCCGCGATTGGAGTGTTCGCGCTGTCCGCGGCGGCGACGTTCTATACCGGCCTTCACCGCAAACACGCTCGCCTGTCATTCACGAGTCTGGCGCTCGGTCTTTTGACCTTGGCCATGTCGCTGCGAAGCCGCCGCTTCATTCCGTTGTTCGGCATGGCGCAAGGTCTGGTGTTGGCGCCGGTGCTCGGCGTCTTGCTGGCGCACCTGGGCGCGTTCCTGCTGGGTCGCTTCCCGTGGTTGCGCCGGCCCTATCCGTGGCGACTGCTATTGCCGGCGCTTGCGTGCGGCCTGGGCGTGTTTTGGCTCGCGCCGTACCCGCTATCGAAGAACGCCTTCCTCTATCTCACCAGCCAGGACAGCTTTCCCGTCGAAGCCTTGAACGTCGTCGAAGCCAATCGGCTGGAGGGAAAGGTCTTTTCATTCTACGAATGGGGCGGCTACGTCGATCTGCGCAGCAACGGCCGCTTGCAGGTTTTCATCGACGGCCGCGCCGATACCGTATTCGACGAGGAAATCTACCGGCGCTACACGCGCGTTCTCGGCCTTGCGCCGGGGTGGGTCGATATCGTCGACGCCTCCGGCGCCGACTATTTTCTGTGGCCAAGGCGCCAGCACCGGCAGATTCAAGCGCTGCGCGATTCGGGCAAGTGGCGCACGCTCTATTCCGACCACGTCGCGGCCCTGCTCGTTCGGACGGACGGACCGGTGCGAGGCCCACTTCGGCCATCGCCTGACTCAGCCTGGCGCGAGCTGGCGCTCGGCTGGTCAGCCGCCGGAACAAACAAGTTGCCCGAGGCTGAAGCGCATTTTCAGCGCGCGCTCGACATGATGCCCAACCTGCGCATGGCCTGCGAGTGGTTGGCGAACACGCAAGCCAGAAGCAATCGGCTGGACCAAGCCGAGACGACCCTCAATCGTTGCCAGAAGTCATTTCCGGATCCGCAGCGCCGCAAGGAGCTGCTTTCCCTATTCCACAGCCGATCCGAAGAAACGGCGCGCGCCCCTGACGTCGTCTCGCATTAGACACGGCATCCATACCATCGCCAGACTCTCATTTTTGCGGCGATAGCACGTTTTTCACTGACGACCGAGGGTACTTTCCTGCCCGTACACGGGTACAATTCACGGCACACTGCCCACATTCATGTGTGGCGCTGAGCCGGCAAACACGGCTGCCTTCACGGCCCCTCACGCCTGCGCGGACAAAAACCATGAACAGAATCAGACTTGCACTCTTCGCACTTCTCGTTGTTTCCATCGGCGCTTGCGGGGGACGCAGCGCCCTCAAACCGCTCGGCGACGGAGGTGGTACGAACAACGATGTCGGCGCGATTCTGGACGGCAAGCATGACACCGCCGTTCCCGATGTGAAGGCCGACGCCACGACGCCGGCCGATGGTGTCCCTGACGCCGTCGCGCGCGATATCGCCGTGCCCGATCGACCGCTATCCGACGTCGCACCTGACCTTGCCAACCCGGACGGTCCAGGCGCCGCCGACGCTCGCGACGCCGGCCCGGGCATTGACACCAGAGCCGACGGCGGCAACGATCTCGGAGGCGATACGGCTCCGACCTTGAGCAGCATTGGGGTCACGCCTCCCAGCCCAACCATCGTGGTGGGCGTTCCCTACACCGGCCTCGTCGTCACCGCGCTCTTTTCCGACGGTACCTCATCCGACGTGACGGCGAGCTCTGCCTTCGTGTCCAGCGACACAACCATCGTGCAAGTCTCGGGGCACACCCTCAGCGGGCTCAAGGCCGGCTCGGCGACCATCACCGCGACCTATTTGGGTAAGACCGCCACCGCGACGGTTACGGTTTCCTCCTCGCCGCTCAAGAGTCTCTCGATCGACAGCGTCGTGCCGGTTCCCGTGGGGCAATTCATTCTCGTCACGGCGACCGGCGTGCTCGCGGACGGAACGAAAGTGGATGTCACGGCGCAAGCCACGTGGGTCTCGTCCGACACCACGCTTGCGACCGTGGCGCTCGATGCTGTGACAGGGAAAGAGAAAATCACCGGAATCAAGGCAGGCACCTTGACAGTGTCGGCAACCGTGCAGGGAATTTCCGCATCCGCCGCCGTTACAGTAACCGCCTCGCCCATAACGAGGATCGATATCACCCCGGTTCAACCCATTTTGCAGCGAGGTGTGTCCCAGCCCTTCCAGGCCACCGCAACGTTCGCCGACGGAACCACGGGCGATGTCACGCAGCAGGCAACGTGGACGACCAGCGCCGCCGCCGTTGCAACAGTTACCTCGGGTGCCACCGGCGTGGTCGTGAAAGCCGTCGCCGTCGGCACGACGACCATCTCGGCCACCGTGGGAGCCATCAAAGGTTCGACGACGGTCACGGTCACGGCTCCGACGCTGCTATCCATCGCCGTCGCGCCGGCAAGTTGGTTGCCCAACGTGGGCGGAACGCAGTCCTTCACAGCGACGGGAACATTCTCGGACAACACCACCGCAGATCTGACCGTCTCGGCAACCTGGTCGTCGTCCAGCCCAACCTCGTTCTCGATTTCCAACGCCGCCGGACAGAAGGGTCAGGCCACGGCGCTCGCCGTCGGGACCGGCGTCGTTCAAGCCAGCTTCGCCGGCGTGATTGGAACGGCCAAGGTGGCCGTAACCTCGTCGCCGCTCGCGGCCATCAAGGTCACACCCAATCCGCTCGCCATTGTGCTTGGACTCAAGGGATCGTTGCTGGCGACCGGCATCTATCAGAACGGAACCACCCAGGACATCACCACGCAGGTAGCCTGGACGGTTGCCGATGGAACGATTGCCGGCGTGTCGAATGTCGCCGCGACGGCAGGACAGGTTTCCGGCGTTGGGATCGGCACGACGACGGTAACGGCCACGCTCGCCGGCATCAGCGGTCAGACGACAGTCACCGTCGCCCAGGCCAAGCTCATCAGCATCACCGTGACCCCGGCCACCGCCAACGTTACCGCCGGAGTCACGCAGCCGTTCACAGCGACCGGCAACTACGACAACGGCGCCACGCCTGATCTCACCACGCAGGTGGCATGGACATCGAGCAACATCGGCGTAGCCCAAGTGTCCAACGCCGCCGGCAGCAACGGGGTGGCCAGCTCGCTCGTCGCCGGCACCGCAACCATCACCGCGACCCTCACTGGCGTGTCGGGCACGGCCACGCTGACCGTGGGAGCGCCCCTGCTCTCGTCCATCATGATCGCACCCACGTCGGCGAGCATTCAGGTGGGCGCTACGCAAGCCTTCACGGTCACCGCAGTCTATCAAAATGGAACGACCGCACCGGTCCTCGGCGCGTGGACATCTTCCAATCCCTCGGTGGCGACGGTCTTGCCAGCCACAGGCCGACGGACCCTGGCTACGGCGGTAGCAGCCGGCAGCGCCACGATCACGGTCACCTTCCAAGGCCAGACCGACACCGCGCTGCTGACGGTGACCGCGGTGCCGACCTTGGTCGGGCTCACGGTCACGCCACAAAACCCGGCGACCATCCTGGTTGGCGCTACCCAACAGTTCCAAGCCAACGCCATCATGAGCGACGGAAGCTCGACGGTGGTGACGGGGGCCGCAACTTGGACGAGCTCCGATGCGACCATCGCTTCGGTCTCGAACGGCGGCGGACCCGGTCCGGGTGGCGGCGGTCGGGGGCTTGCCACCGGCATCGGCGCCGGCACGGCCACCATCAAGGCCACCTATCAAGGACAGACGGCCTCTGCCACCCTCAGCGTGCGCAATCCCACGCCGACCGGCTTGATAATCAACCCTGCGACTACCGCGATCCGGGTCAATGGAACGCAGCAGTTCCAAGCCCTCGTCACGCTCGACGACGGAACCACGCAAACGGTAACCAACGCCGCATCGTGGACTACCTCCGACGGTACGATCGCCAGCATCACCACGGGCGGCGGACCGGGCGGTCCGGGTGGTGGTGGCCGCGGTCTCGCCACTGGCGTCGCCGCCGGCACAGTCACGATTACCGCAACCGACAACGGCTTTACCGCAAAGGCGACACTGACGGTGTCGGCGGCGACGCCAGTTGATCTCGTGGTCACGCCCGCAGCGCCGAAGATTGTCGTCGGGACGGCGCAAGCCTTCGTGGCGACGCTGGTGTTCGACGACAACACCACATCGGTCGTCACCGGCCAGGCAACGTGGAGCTCCTCGGATCCCACGGTCGCGACCGTCACGACCGCCGGCGGTGGGCCGCTCGGCGGAGGCGGAGGTGGCGTCGCAACCGCCGCCGGGGATGGAACCACGACCATCACGGCCAAGTTTGATGGTCTTTCGGGTACGGCGGTTCTCACGGTGACCGATCCGCCCATCTCCTTCGTCCAAGTAACGCCCACGAATCCCAACATTCCGGTCCAAGGTGCAGTCCAGTTCACCGCGACCGCGGTCTTCACCGACAACTCAACCCGCAATGTAACCGGACAGGCGACCTGGAGCGCATCCGACTCCACCGTCGCCGTGGTGGCAAACTCAGGCGCTGCCATCGGCCGCGCCACTGGACTCGGGGCCGGCACGGCCACCATCACGGCGACCTACCGCGGAACGTCGGGATCGTCGCTGCTGACCGTGGCCCAGAGTGTACTATCGATCGCAGTCACGCCGACCAACCCCACCACGGTGCTCGGGATCCCGGTGCTCTTCAGCGCGACGGCAACGCTTTCGAACAGTGCGACCTTGGTTGTTACGGGCGATTCGTCCTGGGTTTCCTCGGATTCAACCGTTGCCACCGTGAACGCGGCGGGGGGTGCAGTTCCCGAAAAGGCCGGCACCACCACCATCACCGCGACCTATCTCGGCGTGTCCGGTAGCAGCACGCTGACCGTCAGCCCGGCAACGCTGTCGTCGATCGGCATCGCGCCCAACCCGGTCACCATGGCCAACGGTGCCGCTCTGCAACTCACCGCCACTGGAACCTACAGCGACTCGTCCACGCACGATCTCACCAGCGTGGCCACCTGGCTGTCGTCAACCCCAGGCGCCGCCAGCGTTTCCAACGCGAACGGATCGCGTGGCCTGCTCACCGCGACCGGCAGCGGCACGACCTCAGTGACCGCTGTTTTTCAAGGCGTCACCTCCGCCACCGACACCGTCACGGTGACGCCGTAGCGGCGCCCGAGCGGACGACGAAACCGACAAGCTGGCCCGTGCGTCGTCCGCTTTTCCTGAACGAATAAAAGCGCCGACCCGGATCGCAGAAGGTGCAATCCGTGCCGACGTCGATGTTCTCTGGTGGAACGCCCGAGGCTTCGAGCTGCAGCCGCTGAAACAGGCGCAGATCGATGCGCGGCTTGCGCGCCTCACTGCGAATGACAACTCCGTTTTCCAGCGCCGCGGGCATGGCGGCGATGAAGGCGTCCACGACTTCCGGACCGACTTCAAAACAGCACGCGCCGATGCACGGACCCAGCGCCGTGTGCAAGTCGCGCGGCCGGCAGCCGAACTGAGCAGCCAGGGTTTCCACGCCTGCCCGAGCCATGCCCGCGACGGTGCCCCGCCAGCCCGCGTGCAGCACCGCGCACGCACCCGTGCGTGAGCAGGCCATGACGATGGGCGTGCAGTCCGCCACGTGCACAGAAAGGCCCACACCCGGTGCGTCGCTGCACAGTCCATCGGCTTCCGCGGCGGCGATGGCTCGGGCGTCGTCGCCACGGCGCACGCGCACGATGCGAATGCCATGGACCTGGGATGCGCGGAACATGCTGTCGGCACCGGAAACAGCCAGCAGGCGGCGATGGTTTTCGTCCACGTGCTCGCGTTCGTCGCCCCATTTCCAGCCCAAATTCAGCGAATCGAACGGCGCCGGGCTGACGCCTCCCGCGCGCGTGGTGAAGCCGTGGTGGAACCCCTTGGCCATTTTTGCAGAAACGAGCAACGGCACCTCGATGCCTCCAACCAGGGAAATCGTCGTCGTTTCCACCGTCACACCAGCGCGCGCAGCGCCGCAAGGGCAGCCATGAAGTCGTCCGGCGGTGCGGATTCGAATTCCACCCAGGCGCCCGTCTTGGGGTGATGGAATCCCAGCGTGCGGGCGTGCAAGGCTTGCCGGCCGAGCGTCCTGCCTATCTCGCGCACCTTCTCGTCGCGCGGCGGCCGGCCGTACGTCGCGTCGCCAAGCAAGGGACATCCCATGGCGGCGAAGTGCACGCGAACCTGATGCGTTCGCCCCGTTTCGAGCTCGGCCTGCACGCGGCAAGCCTTGCCCAAATCTTCCACCAAGCTCCAGTTGGTGATGGCGCGCTTGCCAGTCCGAACCTTGATGCTGAACTTCTTGCGATCATGTGGGTCGCGCCCGTGCAAGGTGTCGATGCGCCCTGACGCGTGCGCCGGCCGGCCCGCCAGCAAGGCGTCGTAGACGCGCTTGATGCGATGGATTTTGAAGTCGGCGCCGAGCGCATTCATGGTCACGTCGTCCTTGGCCACGACCAACAGGCCCGAGGTGTCCTTGTCGATCCGGTGCACGATACCCGGGCGCAGCTCGCCGCCGATGCCGCGCAGGTCTTTGCAATGAGCAAGCAGCGCGTTGACCAGCGTACCGTCCTCGTGCCCGGCGGCGGGATGCACCACCAGGCCGGGCGGCTTGTCCACCACGACCAACTGAGCGTCCTCGAACACGATACGCAGGGGAATCTCCTCGGCCACAAGCTCGACGGCGCGCGCGGCGGGCGGCGTCCATACCACCACATCGCCTGCCCGCACTTTCTGCGACTGGGAAGCCAGCTTGCCGTTCAGGGTGACGGCACCCTCGCCAATCTGGCGCGAAATCTGCGAACGCGACACGTCCGCGATGGATTCGGCCAGCACGACGTCGAGCCGCTTGCCGGCAACACCGGCGGCAATGGAAAACGTCCGCGATGGACCAGGGATCCCGCCCGGTTCGGCGGCACGAGGACGTCGCGCGGCGGTCACCAAATCTTGGACTTGATGTTCTGCCCGCGCTGCTTGAGCAAGATATCCACCAGCGCACGGTCGAACAGATTCGAGGCGGCGATGTCGGGCGTCACGCGCGACTTGAAGTGCTGGCGTCCTTCTTCGATCTCGTCCTTCATCGCCTCGAACAGGTTGTCGTTCTGGATGCCCTGGACCAGCTTGGCTTCGTTGTACATCGCAAGGTCAGAGGCGATGGCACGTGCGAACTGACGCGCTCTCTCCGGCTTGTCGATCAGAGGCGGCATGAGAGCTAAGTTACCTGATTCCGCGCGAAGGTGCGAATCGAGTTTGCAGACCTACCGCGAGATTCTTAGAGTGTAAGCTAGCCCCCATGAGCCAAGCCATGTTGAAGATCGCGGTGACCGCCGCCGCAACCCTGTTCCTCGCCCGAAACCCCGTCGCCGCGGACGACACCTACCAGGTCACCAAGAGCGACGCCGCAACGACGGTGGGAATCAAGGCCAAGGCCGACGTAACGATCTTGGCCAAGAAGGGTTGGCATCTCAACGCCGAGGCGCCGCTTACGCTCAAGCTGACGCCCACGCCGGGCGTGGAGCTGGACAAGGCGAAGCTCGGGCGCGGTGATCTGGCGCTATCGACGGAAAGCACGGCACGCTTTGAAGTCGCCCTGACGCCGTCGGAGCCGGGCAAGAAGACCATCGCGGCCGAGGCCAGCTTCGTGCTGTGCCAGGAAGAGTCGTGCCGCCCCGTCAAAGAGAAGCTGACGCTCGCGCTCGACGCGGCGGCCCCCAAGACCGACCCAGTCAAGAAGACCGCCAAGAAAAAGTGATGGCTAGCGAAACCGCCGGACGAGGGAGCGGACCTTTCGTGCAACTGCGGGGGTAAAGGTGCCCACAGCCGTCGCGACCAAGTTCTCGGGACGCAACACCGCAGCGGCCGCCTGCCCAATCCGCGCGGCGGTCACCTTGGCCATGCGCTGGTAGCGCTCGCGCGGGCTGCGCAGCGGACGTCCGAAGAGCAAGCTGTCGCCGAACCAGGCGCACAGTCCCTCGACATCGTCGAAGCCGGCCTCGAGATCGCGCGCGTAGCGCCGCTTGGCCTTGTCGATCTCGTCCTGTGCCACCGGTTTGTCGCGCAGCTCGGACAAGATGCCCAGAATTTCGCCGACCAGCTCGGGCAATTTCTCCGAGGCGCAGGCGGCAGTGATCTCGACCAGCGACGTGTCGCCGAGCGGATCGATGCCGGCGCTCACGTGGTACGCCAGGCCCTTGCGATCGCACACGCGGTAGTGCAGCGGCGTCGACATGCCGTCGTCGAGCACGCGCAAAAAAGCGATGAGCGCCGGATAGAGCGGGTGATTGTCGGCGAGGGCGCGAAATAGAATCTGGACCTCGGCTTGGGCCGAATCGGTCCGCACGCTGAGGAAGCCAGGGCCAGGGATGGACTTCGGCGCCGGGCGAGGAACGCAGCGCTGCCCTGCGGGCAGTCCACCGAACGCGCGCTCGGCGGAAGCAAATACATTGGCATGCTCGACCGGACCGGCGACGCTCAAGACCAGGTTGCGGGCACCATGAAAACGGCGGAAGTGGCCACGCACGTCGGCCTGGGTGAACCGGCGGATGTTGCTTTCCGGGCCCGTGATGGGGAACCCGAGCGGATGGCGGGGCCACGCGTGCTCGCGTCCAACATCGTCGATGTTGATGCGCTGGCCACTTTCGTCGAAGTCGTCGAGGATTTCCTCGAGCACGATGGCGCGTTCGAGATCGATGTCGGAAAAGAGCGGCGCCGCGAACAGGTCGCCCAAAATTTGCAGGGCATCGTCGAGCTCGCGCGGATGCAGCGAAATCTGGTACAGCGAATAGTCGCGCCCGGTTTCTCCGCCCAGCATTCCGCAACGCTCTTCGATGGCGCGGTTGAGAGCCAACGAGCTGGGAAAGCCCGCCGAGCCGCGGAAGAGCATGTGCTCGACGAAGTGGGAGAGCCCGTTGTTGGCGGCGGTTTCATAGCGCGAACCGGTTCGCACGTAGAGCGCGACCGCCGCGGCATGCAAGTGCGGGGTTTCGACCGTGACCACGGGCAGGCCGTTCCGCAGGCGCGCGGTGGAAACGCGCGCTGGAAACGGGATCAGATCCGCCCGCGCACTGTCGCGTCGGGAATTCTCGCGCCGGGCGTGGGCCTTGGACTGCATCGGTTCCCGCAATAGTACACGCAGCACCCGCGAAAAGCCGGACGCGTGAAGCAAGAAGTCGATCTTTGCGCGCGAGGCAGTCGTGCTAAAAGGCGGCGCCGTGGCAATTTCCAGCATCGCCGCACGATTGGTCGTCAGCGCCGACGGATTTGGCATGACCGTCGCGCGCAGCCACGGCGTGCTGGCGGCGCACCGGCGCGGCATCGTGACCAGTACTTCTGTGCTCGGCAACGCCGCCGACGTGGAACAGGTCGCGCGTAATTTGCGTGAAGCCCCGGGCCTCGGCGTGGGCGTGCTACTGACCCTGGTGGACGGCATGCCGGTGACCAGGCCGGAAACCGTGCCGTCACTGGTCGGAACAGACGGCCGATTTCGAGCTCGCCCACAAGACGTTCTTTTGACGTGGGCCAAGGCAACCCTTCGGTTGGACGACATCGAACGGGAATTCGACGCCCAGGTGGCCCGCCTGCGCGACCTCGGCCTCGCCATCGACCACTTGAGCACGCGGGCGCACCTCGGGTTCTTGCCCGTGGTCGCCCACGCGGTGGAAAACGTGGCGCGAAAACACGGCATCGCCGGGCTGCGCATGACGGTCGAGAAACCGACGGTGGCGTGGGCCGCTGAGCTCCCGCGCGGGCTTGCCACGGCCGCGCTCGGCGCGCTGGCCTGGTTCACCCGGCGCGAGCTCGGGCCGCGCCGTCACGGCCCGCAAACCTGGGGCCATTTCGAAAGCGGCCGCCTCGACGAGATTCGCATTCTGGAAATCCTCGGCCGCATGGGACCGGGCATCCACGAAATCATCTGTCAGCCCGATCTCGATCCCGCGTTGCCAATCGCGCCGCCGCGCAGTGAGGTGTCGGCCTTGATGTCTGCCCGCGTGCGCGAGGCCATCACTCGCCGCAACATCGAGCTATGTCGCTGGTCGGATCTGTTTTGACCGCCGACAAAGCCTCTCGCGTCTTTGCCGCGCTGACCGCATAATCGTTCGGGATGGACCGACAGCCAGACCTTCACGCAACGCAGACCTACTACGATCGGTTCGCTACCACCTACGAGCGCGAGCGCCATCGCGGCTATCACCGTCTCATCGACGAGCTTGAGCTCGAGCTCGTGCGGCGCTACGGGACCGGCCGCGACATTCTCGAAGCCGGCTGCGGCACCGGGCTTCTGCTCGCCGAGGCAGCTCGGGTAGGCCGCTCGGCCATCGGCCTCGACCTATCTCACGGTATGCTGGCGCGAGCGCGCGATCGCGGTCTGCGCGTCGTTCAGGGATCTCTCACGCAGGTGCCGCTACCCGATGCGAGCGTGGATCTGGTGTACAGCATGAAGGTGCTCGCTCACGTTCCGCCGATTCGTGAGGCGCTGGTCGAGCTTGCGCGCGTGACCCGCCCGGGCGGACATCTGTTGCTCGAATTCTACAATCCGCGCTCGCTGCGCTACTTGGCCAAGCTCCTCGGCGGCGCGGCCCCGATCGCGGACGGCACCACGGATCGCGATGTCTTCACCCGCTACGACACCTTGGCGACGGCGCGCGGTTACTTGCCGCCGTCGCTCGAATACGTCGGCATGCGCGGCGTGCGGGTGGTGACGCCAACCTCCGGCGTTTTCAAGCTGCCTGGGCTGGCGAGTCTCTTCGAGCGAGCCGAACGCATCGCCTGCGACCTGCCGCTCGTGCGCAATTTCGGCGGGTTTCTCATCGTCGTCGCACGCAAAAGGATGCCATGACCACGCACGCTGGCGACATCCTCATCGTCGACGACGAGCGCTCGATGCGCGAGTTCCTGGGGATCTACTTGCGCCGCGAGGGCTATCGCATCGAGGCCGCGCCGGGAGGCAACGAGGCCATTGCCACCCTCAAAACGCGCGCCTTCGACGTGATCATCACCGACCTGCGCATGCCGGACGTGGATGGGCTGACGATTCTTGCCGAGGCCAAGCGCCTGCATCCCGACACCGAGGTGATCGTGGTGACGGCGTTTTCCACCACCGAAACCGCGATTGCCGCCATGAAGGCCGGTGCGCACGACTACCTGACCAAGCCGTTCAAAATCGACGAGGTCGGCCTGGTCGTCGACCGGGCCATGGAAAAGCGCCGCCTGGCGCGGGAAAACGTCGCCCTTCGCGACGAGATCAAGGGGCGCTACAAACTGGAACGGCTGCTCGGCAAGTCGCCGCCCATGCAGCGGGTATTCGATATTCTGCGCAAGATCGCATCCACGCGCACCAGTGTGTTGCTCATCGGCGAATCCGGCACCGGCAAGGAGCTGGCGGCGCGCGCCCTGCACGAATTGTCGCAGCGATCGGATCACCCGTTCGTGGCTGTCAACTGCGGTGCCATCCCAGAATCCCTGATCGAATCCGAGCTATTCGGCCACGTCCGCGGCGCCTTCACCGGAGCCAACACCGACAAGCAGGGTCTGTTCGAGGCGGCACACAATGGCACCCTGCTGCTCGACGAGGTTGCCGAGCTACCCGTCGCCATGCAGGTCAAGCTCTTGCGCGTCCTCCAAGAACGCAAAGTGAAGCCCGTGGGCGGCGTGGCGGAGCGCGAGGTCGACGTGCGCATCGTGGCGGCGACCAATCGCGATTTGGAAACCGAGGTTGAGAAAGGCACCTTTCGTCAGGATCTCTTCTATCGCCTGAACGTCATCCAGCTGCGCATGCCGCCTTTGCGCGAGCGGCGCGAGGATCTCCCCCTGCTCGTCGACCACTTCGTGCGCAAGTTTTCCGCCGAGCACGAGCGCAACGTCGTGCGCGCCGAGCCCGAGGTGATGTCCGCCCTCATGTCGTATCACTTCCCCGGAAATGTGCGCGAGCTGGAGAACATGATCGAACGCGCGGTCACGCTGGCCACCACCGACCGGCTGGCGCTGGACGCATTTCCCAACCTCGTCGGGCTGCCCCCGGCCGAGACGGGAGCAAATGCGGTCGGCCATCTTCCCGAGGACGGCCTGGATCTCGAACGCCACCTGGAGGAGTACGAACGCGGTATCATCATCAAGGCGCTGGAACGAACCGGGGGCAATCGCACCGAGGCGGCGCGCCTCCTCCACGTTTCGTTCCGCTCCATCCGCTACCGCCTGTCGAAACTTGGTATCACCGGCATCGATACCGGTGTCGAGTTGGTGGATCGCCCTCCCTTGCCGGAGCCGTAGGCAACCATGGTCTTCCCGGCGGCGAACGGCCCACCCGCACCACGATACCGAGCTCTGCTTGGCATCGGCCTTGGGGCAGGCCTTGTGGCGATGATGACTGTCTCGCTGTTTTGTTTGGCGCGGGCCAGTCGACTGCGCGACACGTGGCCACCCGAGGCCGATACCTTCTACCTTCCCCCGGCGACAGCTCTGCGGATCGCCAGCCTCGGCCACACCGAGCTGTTCGCGGACCTGGTTCACGCCCGCGCGAATGTTTATTTCGGCACGCAGATGCATGCGCGCGTGCCGACGAAATGGCTGGCCAACTACCTGCACGCCGCGATGGATCTCGATCCAAAGTTCGAGCGCCTCTATCTAGCCGGCGCCGCCATGCTCATCTACAACGGCCAGAAGATCTCGCCCGAGATGGTGTTGGCCGCCATCGACGTGCTGGAACGTGGGCACAAGGCCTTCCCCTTCGAGTGGGAGTTTCCGTTCCAAATCGGTTTCAATCTGCTGTTCGAGCTTCCCCAGGACGCGAGCGAAGACGATCCGCGCGTGCCCGGCTGGCGCCAAAAAGGCGTCGAGCTTCTGCGCCAAGCAGCCCTCTATGAGGGCATTCCCTATTTCGTTCCCAATCTCGTCGCCCGTATGCTCACCAAGGAAGGCGCCGACGATCTGGCGATTCGCCACCTGGAACAGGCCTACGCCGTCGCCAGCAACACGGAGGCACGAGCGCAAATTCGCAACAAGCTGCTCGGGCTGCGTGGACAGCAGTTTTCCGCTCGATTGGAGGAGAATCTTCGATCTTTCAACAGCATGCTCGCCGAGCGTTTCACCTACGCTCCGGAAGCCTTCTCCATCGTGGCGGGTCCGCGCACCACCGCGCGTGGAATCGTCGCACCGCCGGGTGAATCCACGCCGGACTTGAAAAGCCCATGAAACTGACGCTCCCGTCCCCGGGAACCCTTGCGCCGAACAACAAATACGATCCGCTGCCCTACTACTATCGGCCGCTTACCGGCTGGCTCTACCGCAAGCGGCTTCAGATGGGACTCGACCTGCTGCCCAGCAACGGAGCCAGGATTCTCGAAGTTGGCGTGGGAAGCGGAATCCTGGTTTCCACGTTGTCCGCGCATTTTCCCGAGTACGTGGGGACAGACCTTGTCTTGGCCGCCGGGCTCGAACGCCTCGCCGCACCCGAGTGCCGCAGCGAATTCCTCGGCGCCGATCTCCTGCAAGAGGGCAGTCTTCCCGCGGGCAGCTTCGACGCCGTAATCTGCCTGTCCGTGCTTGAGCACATTGCGGACGCCGAGGGAGCGGCCCGCGCGCTTGCCCGCGCCCTGATCAAGGGGGGAACCCTGGTCGCCGGCTACCCGATGGTGAATGCTTTCATGGCCAAACTCTTTCGTGCCATCGGTTTTGGCGACATCGAAGCCCACCACGTCACGGCGCCCGCCACCATCGACAAGGCCCTACGTCGCGTGCTCCGCCCAGTTCGGCGCCGAGCCCTGCCGCCATGGGCGCCCGTGCCGCTGGCGCTCTACCAGTGCACGTCGTGGGTGAAAGAGTGAGCTGGACTCCAGCGTTCCTCCGCCAACGACGCCCGGTCCCGACATCTCTGTCATGAAATTGGGCGCCTAAGCGACTCCCGCGGCCAATTCTGGCGCAAAGGAAGCGCCTTTCGATGGCGCGCCTATTACTAAACCTGCCCCTCGACGATTGCAGTCGATCGGGCCGTTGAAATACGACACCACGGAGGCTTCCCATGCGCCAAGTCCATCGCGTCAGCCGCGGCGCCTGCTCTAGCTTGGGCTACTTCTGTCATACGCCGGCCGACGAGTGTTTGGACGATAGCGAGTGTGTATCGAGCTCTGGCTACTCCGGCTATCCGGGGTGTCAATTTGACTCAAACGCAGGCCACTGGGCCTGTGTTTCTTCTTGCGAAGATTGGTCCCACGATTGAGACGCGCGCGTCGCCGGGCTGACGCGGCCCTAGCTCCGCTCGACGACGACGAGCATACGGAAGGCAAGGAAACGGAACGCAAGCGCAGGCAGCCGATCTTCTACAGCAAGCAGCGCCTTCCACAGCAACGTCGGCAACAGCGGTGACCGTGAAAATCCACCGCTGGCCGGGTAGGCAAATCCGGCGAAGAGCTCAAGGCGGGTCATGGCCAGGCGCGGAAACAGCCGTGCGAATTCGCGACCGCCGCTGCGGGAGAAGATCAGGGTCGGCGTTGCTTGATTAGACGCGAATGGATCCTTCACTGTCGCGCCCGCATGCTCGGCCGTGTCGGCCAAGGGTTCGGCTGCCATGTCCACAGGCTCTTCGTGAAAAAGGCGATAGACCCAATACGACACCGGGCTGATGTAGGGCTCGCACAGCAGGATGCGACCACCCGGCCGAAGCACGCGCGCGGCTTCGGTGAAGAAGGTCATCGGCGCGGCCAGGTGATGAAGCACGTCGAACAGCACCAGCGCCCCCACTTCGCCGTCGCCGAAGGGAAGCGTCTCGGCCGACATGCGGCGGTCGTGCCACGGCGCCTGCACCACGTCGGTCAGGAGCAAATCGGGAATGAGCTCGCGCGCGAAGCCAGGCCCCGAGCCGATTTCGATCCACGGGCCGAGAGCGCGCGCGGGCAGGTGCTCGCGCAGGCGTTCGTACCAGGCGCGGTAGAGCGTGCGCAAAGCCTCGTTGGAGCGCCAGGCGCGTCGATGGTCCTCGAAGCGCGCCAGGGTCCGCGCGCGCACATCCGCCGGCAGCTCGGGCACGTCGGACTGGTCAGACATAGCGTAGCTTGCGCGCGGCCACGCCCGACATCTTGAGCAACAGCCAGCCGTGTTTCCAGCGCGAGATGTTGGTTTCGCCATACACGCGCTCGCGGTAGCGAACCGGGATTTCAACGATCTTCAGATTCAAGCGGGCCGCCCCGAAAATCAGGTCGAAGTCGCCGAAGGGATCAAAGTCGCCGAAGAAATGGCGCGCGGCCGCCAGCCGCTCATAGTCGCGCCGCCACAATACCTTGGTTCCACACAAGGTGTCCTTGATAGGTTGCTGAAGCAAATAGGTGAACAATTGCGAAAAGGCGACATTGCCAAGCTTGTTCAAAAATCGCATGGCACCTGGATCCATCGGATACACGAGCCGCGTGCCTTGCACGTAGTCGCCAAGGCCGCGGGCGATGACGTCGTAGAAGATGGGCAGTTCCTCGGGCGGCACGGTCAGATCGGCGTCCAGGATCATCAGGACGTCGCCTGTGGCCTTGGCAAAGCCCAAGCGAACCGCGTCGCCCTTGCCCTTGCCCTGCTGGCGGTAGGCGCTGAGCTCAAGCGGCCCTGAATAATTCTTGATAGCGTTTTCGATAGTTTCCCAGGTGCCGTCGGTCGAGCCCCCTTCGACGAAGATCAATTCGGTTCGCGAACCCATCGCCGGCGTGCGCGCGATGGCCGCGGCCACATTGCCCGCCTCGTTGCGCGTGGGAACGATCACGCTGACCGAAACCTTCTTCGTTCTTTGCGCGGCCTCGCGCCGACGCAAGGCATAGATGCGGTACATCGACAGCCGCTGGCACCCCGGCAATTTGCCGAGATAGCGATTGAGGAGCGGGGCGAGCCCAGGCACATCCGCCGGCAGCAGCATGCGATCCTCGAAACGAACCATCTCCAGTCCTGCAATCTCGAACAGATTCTCGAAGTCGCTGTGGGACAACCAGTTCGATGTGGGCGCCGGCAGCTTGAAGCCGCCAAGCTCCGCCAGCCGCGTCGGCATCTCCCACAGATAATTGTAGGTCACGAGGTAGAGCCGACCCCGTTCGCTCACCCGCTCGCGCAGACCGACGAGCAGATCTCGCACGTCGAGCACGCTGTGGCACAGGCGATCGCAAACGACGGCATCGAAACGGCGGCGCGCGGACAAGGTCTCGTCGTCCACGAACTCGATGGTCGCGTCGGGATGACGTCGGCGCGCTTCCGCCGCCACTTCGGGCGACGTCGCGATTCCCACCCGTTCGCGGTTGGGCAACGACGCCAAGAGCTCGCCCGTGCCACAGCCCACATCGAGCACGGATGCATCCTGCGGAATCCAGCGCTGAAGTGTTTCGCGCAGATCGCGGTTGAGGCAGTCGCGTGCCTGCGGATGGGCTGGATTCTCGAACGCGGCCTTACGGAAATATGCCTGCCACGCTTCCGTCAACCCGTGGGGCGATTGCACCTTTGGTGACATTGGCTTCATGGCAAGAGATCGAGTGTCTTCCGTCGAGAATTCCCGCGAATCTAGAGCTCGTTCTCAACCAACGAGAATATCTTCTTGAAGGGTTGACCAGGCTTGAGGGTGACGCTCTCGTTGCGTTCGATCATGAGGTCGGCGTTCTTGAACGTCACCCGGTGCTTGCCACAGGGAATGGGAAAGTTCACGAGCGGCGTAATCTTGCCGGTGGGCTTGCCGTCGATGCTTACCTCGGCCCAAGGCTTGGAGCTGATGGTCGCGGTACAGGTGTCGGAGGCGGCGCCGCCGCCGGCCTTGGCGTTTTCGAAGATGTCCTCGTCCCCGCCAGCGGCGGGCTTCGCCTTTTTCCCGCCGGCAGCTGCCTTCATGGTTTCGAACACATCGTCGCTGTCACCGCCGGTTGACTTTCCGTTCGCACCGCCGCGATGCCCGCCGTGGCGGTTTTCGGCGAGACGCCCGGGTGTCGCAGACGACACAGAAGGCGACGTCGGCGGGGATTGTGCGAGCGGCGCCGTCTGTGCGATCGGCGCTGGCGCGCTCCTCGAGGATGGCTGGGACCTAGGCGCGGGCCCGACCGGCACGAGATCCGCGTGCAGCCGCACGGTTCGGCCGGGTTCTTGGAAAAATTCCTGGCGCCAGTCCTGGAAGCGCGGGTTACCGCGAATTTCCAGCACGTGCCGTCCGGGTGTGATGCGCGAGGCGTGGAAGTTCGTCGTCGCCTGTTTGCCGTGCTCGTCGATGGTCAAAGGCTGTCCGTCGAGCCAGACCAGACCGCCGGACGGCTGGCTGGTGAAATCGAACGAGGTGTCGGGCGACGGCTCGAGCTCGATATCCATGTGCCCGGCCTGGCCGGCGCTGATTTGCACATCCTGTTCGCGCGGCATGTAGCCGTCGCGGGAAACCGCGATATGGTAGACGCCCGGGCGCCGTTCCAGCCGGAACGGGGGATCTTCGGTGATGACGATGCCGCCAATCATCAATCGCGCGTCGTGTGGCTTCACCGCGATTTGCAGTTTTCCGGGGCGGGTCATGTACATGTAAGCGGCGCCGCCTCCGGCCAGCATGAGCAAGAAGAAGATGGCGTAGTACTTGAGGCGTGAAGGCGAGCGGACGGCCATCCCGGCCTGCGTGTAGATGTCGACGGTTGCCGGATACTGTTGCGCCTGTGACAGCACGGGCGACCCGGGAAATGCGGCGCCCGGGAAGGATTGAGCCGGCAACCCCGGCGCGGGCTGGTAAATCGGATACGCCGTTCCGCTTGCCTGGCGCGATGGCGCCGCGGGGTGCCCCGGGCTGGGCAAGGTGGGCGCCTGCATGCCGCCCATGAGAGTCTGGCGAAATGCCGGCTTGGGCAGGTCGAACGGCGAGCGGGGCGCATCCGCCGAAGGCGCGCCTGGAAGCGCCATGGTTTTGCGAGGCGCGCTTTGTCCGAGTGGTGAGAACGATGGAAACGACGTGGGCGGCGGCGTGGGAATGGATTCCGGACCCACGCCCAGGTGGGTCTGGCGCGGGCTGCCCTGGCCGGACGCGCCCGCTGCCGCAACCGCGGGTCGATCCGTGGGACGGGTCGGCACCATCGCTTCGAACGTTTCGCCCATTTCGGCCAGCAGCGCCTCGGAAGGCACCCCGGCCACGGTCTTGTCCCCACCTTCGGTCAGGAAGCTGTTTGCGCTGGCCGCCTTCTCGATCTGCGCCGGATCCTTGTCGAAGATCTGGGTCTCGCGTTCCTCCTCGTCCCAACCAAAATCCTCGTCACCCGTCGCGCCCCCGCTTGGCAGCGACTGCTCGGTGTTGACCGTTTTGCCTAGCGAGGCGGTGGGAACGTCATCGACCTCCTCGATCTCTTCGACCTCTGCGAAGTCCAAGGCTTCGCCTTCGTCGGCCGCGTCCACCGGAAATGTCCGCTTCATCCAAGCCGACAGATCCTTGCGCGACGAGAATTGGCCGATGGAGTGCAGGAAGAGCTGCAAGTCATCGTGCAGATCGATGGCGTTCTGGTAGCGATCCTCGACGTTCTTTTCCAGCGCCTTGAGCACGATACGTTCGAGCTTTTCGGACACCTCCGAGTTGAGCGACGACGGCGGAACAATCTCGACATTGCGGACTTTTTCCAGCGTGGAAAAATCGCTTTCGCCGATGAACAGCCGCTCCCCGGTGAGCATTTCGTAAAGCACGATGCCCAGGGCGAAGATGTCGCTGCGGCGGTCGATGGGCAGCCCGCGCACCTGCTCGGGTGACATGTAGCCGAACTTGCCCTTGAGGATGCCGGCCTGGGTCTTGGATGCCTTGCCGGCGGCCTTGGCGATGCCGAAATCGATCAGCTTGACCTCGCCCTCGTAACCGACGAGCACGTTTTGCGGCGAAACATCGCGATGAACCAGGTTCAGATCGCGGCCCTGGGCGTCCCGCTTGTTGTGGGCATAGTCGAGCCCCTCGCACAGCTGCATGATGACGTAGCAGACCTGCGGCATGGGCATGATCTGTCCCTGCTTGCGCACGTCATCGAAGATGCTGCGCAGGTCCCGTCCATTCACATATTCAAGGGCGATGAAGTAGCTGTCGTCCACCTTGCCGAGGTCGAAGATCTGGGCGATGTTCGCGTGCTGGAGCTGCACCGCGATCTTCGCCTCGTCGATGAACATCGTGATGAACTCTTCGTCCTCGGCGATGCTGGGCAAGATGCGCTTGAGCGCGACGATGCGCTCGAAGCCCTCGACCCCGACGGTCTTCGCCTTGAAGACTTCGGCCATGCCCCCGACATTGATGCGTTCGAGGAGGTAGTACTTGCCGAAGGGGGTTGGTTTGTTCAAGCAGCTTCCGTGCGCGACGTCCAGTCCACGGCGCCGGCCTTTTCGTTATCGACCACGAATACCCTCGAAGTCAAGCAACCGGCTGGCTGTCAGTCCTCGATCCAAACCCGCGTCATTTTGTCGCCCTTGCGAACCTTGTCGACCACGTCGAGGCCGATGACGACCTGGCCAAACACGGTGTGTTTGCGGTCCAGGTGGGGTTGCGGGGCGTGGCAGATGAAAAACTGCGCACCCCCGGAATCAGGAGCCGCGGTCTTGGCCATGGACAGCGAGCCGCGCAGGTGGGTCTGGCGCTTGCCTTTCAGCTCGTCCTTGATGGTGAAACCCGGTCCGCCGGTACCGGTGCCGAGCGGGCAGCCGCCCTGGATCATGAAGTTGTCGATCACGCGGTGGAAGGTCAAGCCGTCGTAATAGGGACGCTTCACCTTCTTTCCCGTGGCGGGATCGGTCCACTCCTTGTTTCCCTGGGCCAGCTCGACAAAGTTCGCCACTGTGCCGGGCGCATCGTCTTCGAAAAGCTCGATTACAATTTCGCCCGCGGTCGTTTCGATATGCGCTTTCTTCATGGCAGCACCTTAACCCGGAAAAGGTCCTCGGGTGTAGGTCTAGCAAGCCTGGTTCGCATAGTCCGATATTTACGCGACGGGTTGCCTAACAAGCAACAATTTCCGCCCTGCATCCGATAGCTGGGGTAGGCAACCATGGCGATCGTTCGAGTCGTGCCAGTCGTTGGCGAATTCCAGCAGGCAGCGCGCCGTCATCCTCCGCCGTCTTTTCTGTCATTTTCCGTAATCGGCGCGCGAAACCGCTTGTGCTAGGCTGTGGCACCGACCATGAAGATTTCCCGGCCATCGCCGCAATCGCCCAAGCTGACCGGAGCCGCGGTCAAGGCTCCCGCTATCGCGGGGAGCAGCGGCAAGAGTTTCGCGACGAGCCTAGAAAAGGCCGGCGCGATGAAGACCAAGGCTCAGACCGGGCTGGGAAAGGTCGCTTCACCGCGCAAGGTGGCCGGTGTTTCGGATCTCGGCGCCGACCTGAAAGCGGGAAAGATTTCGCCCCAGGCCGCCATCGACAAAGTCGTGGATCGCGTACTCGCCCAGCAGTTGGGCGCCAACGCGCCGGCCGCAGTCCGGGAGAAGCTGGCCACCGCCCTGCGCGAGAGCCTGGCCGACGACCCGCTTCTCGCGGCCAAGGTTCGCGCCCTCGGCCGGGACTAGCTGCAACCAGCTGCAACCAGCTGCAACCAGCTGCAACTAAGACGGCTTGGTCAGCGTAGCGCGGCGTTGTGCAATCAGCTCGCGGACCTTGGGCGGCAGGAAAATGCTGTCGGTCTCCATCGTCGCCAGCGCGTCGGACAAGATCGATGCTCGCTCGGACGGCGCCGTTTTTTTATCGATGATCACGCACCATTCGCCTTTGACCTTGCACAGCCCGCCCCCGCCCGTGGGGCCCGAAGACACCATGTTTTCGTAGCGGACCTTCACGCCAAGCTGCCCGGCGGCGGTTTCCAGAATCTCGGTTAGTTGTTCTGCCTTCATCGTGGTCATTTCTCTGTCTTGGTTTGGACTGTCGATCCAGAACCGAGCGGCAACGACACAAAGAAGGTCGTGCCGCCACCGAGCTTGGATTGGAACGTAACCTGCCCGCCGTGAGCAAGCACAATGTTCCTTACCACGGGCAGCCCCAGACCGGTGCCTCGCCCGGCGGGCTTGGTGGTGAAAAACGGTTCGAACACGCGCGGTCGATCCTCCTCGCGAATGCCCTCGCCGGTGTCGGAAACCGATAGTCCAACGCCGGCAGTGCCGTCCGCCGAGGTTCGCACCGTGATGGTGCCGCCGACCTCGCCGAGCGCCTGCGCGGCGTTGCTGACGAGATTCGTTACCACCTGCATGATGTGGTCGCGCACCACCCGCACCAACGGCAGGTCGGCCGCCAGCTCGCGCACCAGGGTCGCCTTCGCTTCATGCAGCACGTGCTCGCAGAACGAAAGCGCGTGCTCGACCACATCGTTGAGGTTCACCTCCTCGACCTCGCGTCCCGACGGACGCGCGTAGGTGGTGAGGTCGCGCGAGAACCTGCGAATGCGCTCGGCGCCTTCCTGGATCTTCTTCATGCGTTCGATATCGATGGGCTCGTAGGCGTTCGGTACCCTCCCCTGCGTGGCCAGGGCCGCCTTGCGCAGAACGGCCTCGACACACATCTGAACCGAGGTGAGCGGGTTGTTGATCTCGTGCGCCACGCCCGCCGCAATCTGGCCCACGGTGGCGAGCTTCTCGGCGTGCAGCACCTGGTTTTGCAGCGCTCGCAACGCGGTCAGATCGTGCCCGGCGGCCATGATTGCCGTCGGCTCACCACCGGCGCCGCGTACGGGAATCACGCAGAATGCAGCCGCCGCGACCGCGCCCGCAGCCCCCGGCAGACGCACCTCACAGCGAATGGGCGAAAGGGCGCTGGCAACCCGGGCCATGATGTCGGCGAGATCGCGAACCCCGCACCCGGTCAGCCAGTCGGACAACTTTCTGCCGACACCGTCGGCCTCCGCGCAACCCGTGAGAATCGCCAAGGCGCGATTCCAAGCCAGCACATGACCGCCGAGATCCGTCACCGCGATGAGAACATCGGACTCGTTCATCATTTGGACGAGCCCCTGAACCAGGCTGCCTGCAACATCCGGCCCGGCTTTCCCTTCCGAGTCAGCCGGATGTGACGGTGTCTTCGGCCCTGGCGTTCCCATTCAATCCATTGGCTATTTTCTGCCGCGCTTCGCGCGCGAGGGATGCAACAGCACCAGCGCCGCGGCAACAGCCTCGGCCATGACCGTGCGTACCGGCACCTTGGCGCGCAAAGCGAGCTTGCGACAATCCTCGAATTCCGGCGTCGCCCCCAGAATTTCGCCGTCGCGCGCGGACACCTTCACGCGCACATCGCCGTAAGCCGTCGTGACCTCGGCCAGCGAGCGATCGAGCACGGTGCGATTCATGGCCTGACGACGGAGCCCGATGGTCGTCGAGTTGGCGAAGAAGGCCTGCTCGACAACCGCAAGAGCATCGCGCGGACAGAGCGCAGAGACTTCGAGCGCCGGCCTACCCTTTTTCATCAGAATGGGCGTGAACCAAACGTCCATCGCGCCGGCGGCAAAAAGCGCGGTCATCAGCGGCTCGGCCAGCTGCGGGCTCATGTCGTCGATGTTCGCGGCCACCAGCACGACTTCGTTGGCCGAGGCAGGGAGCGCCTGGCCCACGACTTCGCCGAGCATCACACGCAGGACGTTGGGACGATCAGCGAGCTCGCGCGTGCCCGCGCCAAAGCCTTGCGCCCGCAAGCGCAGCGGCGGCGGCGGGCCAAACGAACCAACCACGGTCGCCAGGATGGCTGCGCCGGTCGGGGTCGTGAGCTCACCCTTGCCGTCGGTGAGAACCGGCAGTCCACGCAGGATGGCGGCAGTCGCGGGCGCGGGCACCGGCATCAGCCCATGCGCCGTGCGGATGGTTCCCGAGCCAACCACCGGCGGGGTGGAGGTCACGGCCACCGGGTCTAGCCAGGCAAGTGCCGCCGCCGCTCCCACGACATCCGCGATGGAATCCCACGCCCCGACCTCATGAAACGCCACCTTGTCTACTGAAACCCCATGCAAGGCGGCTTCCGCTTGGGCGATTCGCTCGAAGATATCACCGGCCAGCTTCTTGACCTCAGGTTCGAGCGCGGCCTTGCGCAACAGCCGCCGAATTTCCGCGTAGTCCCTGTGCTCGTGCGTATGCTCGCACGCATGGCCGTGCTCGTGATCGTGGTCGTGATCGTGGTCGTGGTCGTGCTCGTGGTCGTGGTCGTGGCCGTGGCCCTTCCCCGGCCAATCCACAGTGAACCCCAGTCCCGCGAATGCGCCCCGCCGCCTCGGCTCGAATCCCACCTTCAATCCCTGCAACCCCATCGCCCGAATCGCGCCGATCACCACCTTTTCCGGCACGCCGGCATCGACCAGCGCGGCCACGGTCATGTCCCCCGCCACACCCGAACAGGGATCGAAATGAAGATGCAATCCCTTGCCGATGGAGGTTGTCATGGCGAACGCACCCGATTGAGCAACGAGGCCATGCGGCCAGCGCCGAAGCCATTGTCGATGTTCACCACGGCGACGCCGGTGGCGCAGGAATTGAGCATGGTCAAGAGCGCCCCCATGCCGCCGAATGCGGCGCCATAGCCGATGCTGGTGGGTACCGCAATCACCGGCCGCGAGAACAAACCTCCCACCACCGTCGGCAGCACCCCGTCCATGCCCGCGACTGCCACCAGCACCTCGGCTTTTTCGATGGTCTCGCGGTGGGCGAGCAAGCGATGCAGGCCCGCAACCCCGACGTCGAAAATACGAACCACCTGGTTGCCGTCGAGCTCGGCCGTTGTCGCAGCTTCCTCGGCGATGGGAATATCGGCTGTTCCCGCGGACAGCACGGCGATAGTGCCGCGCCCGCGCGTCGGGGCTGGCTGCGGCCCGACCACCACGATGCGCGCGGACTCCAAGTAGCGCGCGTCCGGCACCGCGGCCAATACGTCCCTGGCCACCTCGGCCGTGATTCGCGTCGCCATGACGGTGGCTCCGTCGTGTCCGAGCTCGGTCAGCAAGGTCGCGATCTGCGACGGCGTCTTGCCGGTGCCGAAAATCACCTCGGGAAATCCCGTGCGCAGGTGGCGGTGGGTATCGGCGTGGGCGAAGCCGAGCGAACGAAAGGGCAAATCGCGCAGCTCGCGAAGCGCATCGTCGAGGCCGGTTTTGCCGTCCCGCACGTTTTCGAGCAAGGAACGTAGGCTTTCTGGATTCACGTGGTCACCTTAGCAGATTTGCCATCCATCCCATCCAGCGCCGACTCTTGCGCGCGGATTTCGTAGATGACCCGCGTCTTGGCCGCGCGGTCGTGCAGGGTTTGTCGATCGCGATCCACGAACGCGAACAGAAATCCCGCCAGCCACGGCACGGCCACGATCAAGTTGGGAAACAGCATCGTTCGCAGGAGCGCATCGATACCGCGATCCCAAATCAAGACTGGACTGACGCCGGCACCACCAGTCAACCTATTCTTCACCTCGATGAGATCGGTCGCCGCCCCAAGCTGCAAACTGATCATGGCCAGAGCCACAAGCGGCCCCCAGAATTCGACGGCGAAGCGGAGCAAGAGTCCGGGCACGCGTACGCGCCGGGTGGTTCCCACGATGTGCAGACCTATGAGACGTTTGCCAAGGGTCTTGCCCCACAGCCGGTGCGCGACGACGTAGTAAGCGCAAAACAGCAGCAGCCAAATCCGCGTCGCCGCCTGCTGCGACCACGACATCGCCGCCGCGATGATTTGTCCGAGCGGCGCCACCAACATCAGGTCCACCGCCAGCGCGACCGCGCGCGGAAGCAAGCCGCCGGCCACGCGCGGCTTGGGCCGTACCGATTCGAGTCGCGCCAGCAGGGCATCGTAGCTTTGCGGTCTTCGCCCGGCATCGGGATCCATCATCTCGAGGATGAGCTGGCGCAGACGCCAGGGCGCCACGTCGGCAGCAATCTCCGGACGTACGGCACTCCGATGCATCTCGGTCATGGCTTCCAGGCTGTCCGCTTTGAAGGGAACCTTGCCCGTCAAGAGCTCGTGGAACGCGATGCCGAGCGCGTAGATGTCGCTGCGCAGATCCGGGGCCGCGCCCGCGATCTGCTCGGGCGCGGCGTAAAACGGCGTGCCCACGAAGCGCCCCTCGGACTTCTCGTCGGACGTCGCGAGCCCGAAATCCGCCACCTTGACCTCGCCCCTCGGCGCACCGGTGGCCGCGCCGCCGAGGAGAATGTTCGAGGGTTTCACATCGCGGTGGATCATCCCGCGCGCATGGGCCGCCGCCAGGGCGCGCGCGATTTGAATCACGTATTCGAGCGCATCGGCCCAGGCGAGCGGGCCTTCCCTCGCCACCAGGTCGGCCAGGGTCTTGCCCTGCATGAGCTCCATTACGAAGTACGACGCGCCCTCGAAGCGGCCGATGTAGTAGATAGTGACGACGTTCGGATGTTGCAGCCGCGCCTGCGCGCGCGCCTCGTCCACCAGGCGCGAAATCAGCGTCGGGTTGTCGGCCAGCTCTTGACGCAACAGCTTGAGCGCCACCGGCCGGTCGAGCGACACGTCGTGCGCCAGGTAGACCCGCCCCATGCCGCCTTCGCCGAGAAGCGCCTGGATTTGAAAGTGATCAATGTGCCGGCCGATGAGCGGATCGTCCCCGGCGGGCTCGGGCTGAAGCGGCGGGCGCTCGGCATCGTACGCCGTGGCGGCAAGAGCTCGCCCAGCGCTCGGTGTTTCACTGACGGTTTTGGCTTCTGACCAAGCCATCGCGCAAACTGGCAGCATATCCCCCCTCGCCGCGCAGCGCACGTTTCCTTCTCCGCGCAGCAATCGGTGGCTCGGCCGGATCGGCACAGAAGGCTCAGTCAAGCTCCGCTTTTGTGATGCCTTGAAAATCATGGCGCGGTATACAGCAACCTTAATATGATGCGTTTATTCTCTTGCCTGGTCCTGGTTCTCGTGATGCTTGCCTCGTCGGGCTCCGCTTCCGCGGAAAGGGCGAAGCCGAGAAGCGTCCAGGAGAAGGCCGCCAAGAAGGCGTGCTCCGTCGGAGATTTCCCAAAGGGCGTGGACATCTTGGGCGACCTCTTCGTCGACACGAACGATCCTACCTACGTCTACAACCAGGGCCGCTGCTATCAACAGAATAGCCGCTGGGATCAAGCCATCAACCGATTCCGCGAATACCTGCGCAAGGCCAAGGACTTGTCCGACAGCGATAAGGCCGAGGCAGAACAGCAGATCAGCGAATGCGAAACAGCCCTCGGCAAAGCTGCTCAGGTTGCGCCGCCACCAGCGGTAGCCGCGCCGCCGCCAGTCGCGCATGTGGAAACGCCGCCGCCAACGCCCGAAGCAACGGCGCCCGAGGTTGCGACCAAGCCGACGGCGCTGCCTTCGGACGGCAGCCAAGGCAAGGGTCTGCGCACAGCTGGAATCATCTGCGCAGCCGTCGGCCTGGCCGCAGTCGGCGCTGGCGTCGGCCTGGCCTTGAAAACCCAAAGCATCACCTCCGACGAGAACAAGGCTGGAGGCGCCACGCCCTCCCAGGAAAACGAGCGCAAATCCTTGGTAACCTGGGGCTGGGTCAGCTATGGCTTCGGCGCCGCCGCCATCGCCACGGGCGCGGTTCTCTATATCCTAGGCTGGCCGAGCGGTCAGACCAGCAGCGTTGCCCTGTTGCCCGCTCTGTCCCCGGACGGGGCGTCCATGATGCTGAAAGGAAGCTTCTAATGCGACCTCGTTCGACTGTTTCGCGCGTCCTTTGCGGCATGTCCCTCGTCATTCTGTCGGGGTGTTTCGGCAAGGCGGTCAGCCTCCCCGTCAGCGATAGCGCGGTGGGTGGCAAGCCGAGCGATGGGGGCGGTGGTGCGAGCGAGGCAGCAGCGCCCAGCGACGTGGCAGACGTCAAGATTGTGCTCGACGGAACATCGTCGAACGGTGGAGTTGGCGGCAGCAGCTCCGTTGACGGCGGTTCCGGTGGCGCGGGGGGCGGAGTCGCGGGCGCCGGCGCTGGTGGCAGCGCGAACGGCGGAGCCGGCGTCGATAGCGCAAGCGGTGGCAGCACAAATGGTGGCAACATTGCCGACGCAAGCGCCAGCGGCGGCAGCGCAGGCGGTGGTGTCGCGAGCGGCGGCACGAGTGCCGGAGGCAGCGGCCCCGATGCCGCCCTCGATGTCGCTCTCGACGGACCACGCGACACCTCGGCACTCTTGCCGTTGGGAGCGGCATGTTCCGCGGGCACCGACTGCGCCGCGGGTTCTTGCGCGGCCAACGCCGCCGGAACGGGCAAAATCTGTTGTGCGAGCGCCTGTTCGAATGCCTGTCAGGCCTGCACGAGCGACGGCTCCGCGTGCACGACCAAGAACGCGGGAGTCGCTGACCCCGCGTGTGGAACCTCGACAAGTTGTCACACCGGCGCCTGCGCCAGCGGGGGTACTTGCCAGCTGGCATCGCCTGGCACCAACTGTGGAGGCATCCTCTACTGCACGTCGGCCGGCCAATGCTCGTGTCAGGCTGGCGTGCCCTGCACGCTTACGAATGTTTGCCAGGTAGGAACTACCTCCTGCACCTCGGGAACTTCCCAATGCGTGGCGAGCGGGAATCAGCCAACAACGGTCGCCTGCGGCGCACCGCAATCGTGTTTGGGGACAACGAAGAACCTGGCTCAGGCGTGCAATGGAAGCGGCGCCTGCGGGACACAGGTGACCCAGCCGTGCCTCTACCGTTGCAACGCGCAGGGAACAGATTGCGACAATACCAACGACTGTGTGCCGAACCCGTGCGCGAACGGTGGAACCTGCACGAACACGAACACCACCACTGGATACACATGTGCTTGCACGGGCGGCTGGGGCGGCGCGACGTGCACGGTCAACCTGTTCCAGGGATTAGGCACACTTCCCCCTCAATGGGGCGACGCGAGTTACGCCAACGCGGTTAGCGCCGACGGGACCATTGTGGTCGGGGAGGCAGATGGTGGGGGTGGCGAGGTCAGCGTCGCCTTCAAGTGGACCAGCGCCACGGGCATGACGGCCTTAGCGCCAAGCCCTAGCGCGCCCGACACTCTCGCGACTGCTATCTCAGCGAGCGGCATTGTCGGTCGCGGGCTATTGATACCGGCTGCAATTCTTTGGACCGGGTCCCTGGAGTATGATCTGAACAACCAAGATATCAACGGCTCGACGGCCTCCGGTATTAGCAATAATGGAACGATCGTGGGGGTCGCCATTGACTCCCAAAACTCCCCATATAGAGCGGTGTACTGGATAAACTCATATGCTGTCCCAGCGACATTGGACACGTCGGGCACTTACCCGTACAGCAACGCCAACGGAATCTCGTTGGACGGGAGTACCATTGTGGGGAATACCTCCTCTGGAGCCTTCAAATGGACTTCGTCCTCGGGAATGGTGATTCTCGCGGGTGGAACCTCGACCACCGCGAATGCCGCCAGCGCCAATGGAGCCGTAATTGTGGGCTCTCTAAACCCCATCAGCGGCGCGCCAGTGCTATGGAATGGATCGACTCACACATCGCTCGGCGCGGGACCCGGCGAAGCATTTGCGGTGAACAGCGACGGCTCGGTGGTGGTCGGAACAACGGCAGGCAATGCGTTCATTTGGGATTCCTCCAACGGACAGCGGTTGCTAGCGACGGTACTCACCACGGCAGGCGTGGATCTCACTGGCTGGAACCTGAACCAGGGCAAGGGCATCTCGTCCAACGGGAAAGTTATCGTGGGATGGGGCTCGCACAACGGAAACGACGAGGGCTGGATCGCTCGGCTGCCGTAGACAACTTCAGGGCTGCGCGCGGCAGTTCAGACTGACGGCGTCCGCCCCCGCCACCGGCAGCAGATTTTGCCGTCGAAGGAATCAAAGGCATACGCATCGTTTCATTTGACAGTCCCGCGTTAGAAAAAGCTACCTTGGTCCATGCTTATCCGGTTAGGTTCCAACGTCATCGTGTCAAAAGGCTGGCTTGGTATTCGGGTTACCATGTGGGTCGGCTCCTTTGATTCGCTTCCAGCATTGCGCACACACGTA
>Ga0182027_10002030_pt1 | contig 33113 bp, 29 predicted proteins | sample 712E1DmetaG_FD_121300 | JGI IMG/M metagenome (GOLD analysis project Ga0182027, IMG submission 121300) | Permafrost microbial communities from Stordalen Mire, Sweden - 712E1D metaG (Illumina Assembly) | ecosystem: Environmental > Terrestrial > Soil > Wetlands > Permafrost | place: Sweden...
CTCGAGTACTTCCGAAACACCACCGGCATGACCGTCGAGCCACCCGAAGGCGACGGAAAGACGATCGAAGAGATCGTCGACGACATCTGGCAGAACCGAGACCGCGACTACAGCATCAGCCGCTTCGTGAAGCGTTTGCAGCGCATCGACAAGGCCATGAGCGGGGAGGCTCGGGACTTGTTCTCCCGCTTCATTCCCGGTGGCGACGTCGGCAAATTCGCCGCGAGCTTCCGGGCGAGTCTGAAAGCCGATTTCGCCAGTACGATGGCGACGATCCGTAACCCGGACTTCCTCAGGCTCTGCGTCGAGTATCCCCGCGCCCGGCAGCCATTCATCGTGGCTGCGGGTGTCAACGACACGGTCCAGTCCGAGTGGCTCATCAAGGCGGGCTTCGGCAAGGAGTACAAGCCGGCGGACTACCTGGAGCTATTCGTTCAGTTCGTCCAAGCGCACGAGGATGAGATCCAGGCCTTCCAGATCCTGCTTAACCGGCCCAACCAATGGAGCGCCGACGCCCTGCGTCAGCTGAGGGATGCCCTGACCCACGCGCCCGAGCACTTCACTATCCCTAACCTGCAGCGCGCCTTCCAGGCCACCCATCACAAGGCACTGATCGACATCATCTCGATGGTGAAGAAGGCAGCAATCAACGAATCGCCGTTGTTGACGGCGGAAGAGCGCGTCACCGCCGCAATGCAGAGAGCGACTGCTGGTCGCCAGTTGACCGACGAACAGGCCAAATGGCTGGTGTACATCGGCCAGCACCTCGTCCAGAACCTGAGCATCGAGCGAGCGGACTTTGAAGTCATTCCGATACTGGTGGATCGCGGGGGCTGGGGCCGTGCCAACCGCGCCTTCGATGGCCGCCTCGACGAGTTGATCAAAGACCTCAACAGGGAGCTGGTCGCTGCATGATCGATGTCGTCAACAAGCTCTGGGGCTTCTGCAACGTTCTGCGCCACGACGGTATCGATTACGCGGACTACATCGAGCAGCTGACCTACCTGCTTTTCATCAAGATGACCGACGAGCGCGGCATCGATCTCCCGGTGAAGACCGGCTGGCAATACCTGCGCGGGCTGTCGGGATCCGAGCTCCTCGACGCCTACGTCGACGCCCTGCGGACGCTGGGCAAGGAGCAGGGGCTCCTCGGCGACATCTTCGCCGGCGCTCAGAACCGCTTCACGAACCCAGTGAACCTGCATAGGCTCATTGGCCTTGTTGACGAGACCGAGTGGACGGCGCTGGACACCGACGTCAAGGCGGCGGCATTCGAAGGCTTGCTGGAGAAGGCCGCAAGCGAGGGGAAGAAGGGCGCGGGTCAGTACTTCACACCCCGCATCCTGATCCAAGCCATGGTCCGCTGCGTCAAGCCTGACCCTCGGGCGAGCGCCGACTTCAAGATCTGCGACCCGGCGGTCGGCACGGGCGGATTCCTCATCGCGGCGTACGAGTGGCTGAAGGACCAGACCCAGGGCGGCGCGCTTGATCGCGATCTCGCGAAGCGAATCCGCACCGCAACTTACTACGGCAACGAGCTTGTCCCGCGGCCGCGCCGCCTGGCCCTGATGAACCTCTACCTGCATCAGGTCGAGCCGCTCATCACGCTTGGCGACTCCATTGGCGACCCGCCAGGCAGCCAACGGTTCGACGTCATCTTGATGAACCCCCCTTTCGGCAACAAGGGTGCCGCCGGCGCACCCGAACGCGACGACTTTGTCGTGCGAACGAGCAACAAGCAGCTCAATTTCCTCCAGCACGTCCTGACCATCCTCAAGCAGGGCGGCCGCGCGGCTGTCGTCGTCCCAGACAACGTCCTCTTCGCCGACCAGGCGGCCGACGTCTTCGAGATCCTCATGGAGGACTGCGACGTCCACACCGTGCTGCGCTGCCCGCGGGGCACCTTCAGCCCGTACACCGAAGGCACGAAGACCAACGTCCTGTTCTTCACCAAGGGACCACGAACCGAGCGGACGTGGATCTACGACGCTCGCTCGAATGTACCCAAGATCACCAAGAAGAGCCGGCCGCTCAGCCCCAAGCACTTCGCCGAGTTCGAGCAGTGCTACGGAAGCGACACCTACGGGCGAAGCGCGCGATCCGAGGCCGACTCCACCGAAGGCCGGTGGCGAAGCTTCAGCGTCGACGAGGTCAAGGCCCGCCACTACAAGCTCGACGCCTTCAAGTGGATCCGAGACGAGGAGCTCGACGACCCAGATGACCTGCCGGAGCCCCAGGAGCTGATAGCCGATGCTATGGAGGAACTTCGCCTCGCGCTCGACGACTTGGCCGACCTTCAGTCGCTGATCGAGGCGGATGGCAACGGGGGCAACGCGTGAGCTACGTGCCGGGGTGGCGCATAACCCGCCTTGAGGAGCTATGCGACATCAATCCCCCAAGACCGAATCTTGCTGGCGTCGCCGATGCAACCGACGTGCTGTTCGTGCCGATGGCAGCCGTCGACGGAGGTTCGGGCACGATCGCTAGCCCTGGTCGGTCAACGGTCGGTGCCGTTGGCCACAAGTCATACAGGAGCTTCGCTCCTGGCGACATCATTTTCGCGAAGATCACCCCATGCATGGAGAACGGGAAGGCAGCGGTCGTGCCACCCATCCCCAATGGTCTGGGCTTCGGGTCAACGGAATTTCATGTGCTGCGGCCGAAGCCGGGAACGAATGCCCGTCTCATCTGGCATCTCGTCAGACAGCGAGTGTTTCGTGAGGAGGCGGCTCAGCATTTCGCCGGAACCGTCGGCCAGCTCCGTGTACCCGCTGAATTCCTGAAGTCGTTCGAGGTGGTTGTCCCCGCCGATCCAGCACTTCAAGCGCGCCTCGCCGATTTCCTGGACGCTGCTGTCAATATCGCGGCCAGTGCGTCGGCTCGCTTGGCGCGATCGGAGCGAAAGGTCGGGCAGTTCCGCCAGGCGGTCCTTGCCGCCGCGTGCTCTGGCCGCCTCACTGCCGACTGGCGCGCAGACAACGACCCGGGCGAAAGCGCGAGTGACCTCGTCGCCCGAATCGAACTACTTCGGAAATCCGGCCGAGTCACACGATCCAAGCCGACCGTTGGTCCCGACGGAGACCTTGAACTCCCCGATCGCTGGACGTGGACCAGTGTGGGGGCGCTGATCGATGTCGCCACAGGCGCGACGCCACTAAGGACGCGCGCTTACTACTATGGCGGCTCGATTCCCTGGGTTACGTCTGGAGCGGTGAACGCTGGGCTTATCACCGAAGCTACCGAATTCATCACAGCGCGTGCCCTGGGCGAGACCAATGCGAAGATCTTTCCCCCCGGCACGTTACTCGTGGCGATGTATGGAGAAGGTCAGACGCGTGGTCGGGTTGCTGAACTGGGGATCGCTGCGGCGACCAACCAGGCTGTCGCGGCCCTCGTCTTCGATCAGACAAACGAAGCGTTGCGTGACTACATCCGCCTGTACTTCCAGGAGAACTACGAGCGCATACGGCAACTTGCGTTTGGTGGCGTGCAGCCGAATCTGAGCCTTGGCGTCATCCGCGACACGATGGTTCCTTTGCCCCCGATCGACGAGCAGCAAGAGATCGTCCGGCGTGTCTTGAGGCTTTCTGAGCTAGCGAATGGGATAGCCGGACATGTCGAAGCTGCGTTGGGCCGCGCGGATCGAACCTCGCAGGCCATACTGGCCAAGGCCTTTCGCGGCGAGCTACTGCCGCGCAGGATGTCCAACTGCTCCCTCGCTGACTTCACAATGGGTGTCTTTCGGGGTTCGGACTGACGGAGTGGAACACCGTCATCGTCGTTCCCCGGGGGATTCCAGGTGGCCTAAATCAGTTCGAGGGTGGGGACTTTTCCATGGCCGCCAGTGGGGACTTTCTCATGGCCGTGGACAGCTGCTTCGGTGCGTCAGGGATGGGTAATTCGGATGGGGTGGGCGCTCCGCGTGGCCCGTCTGCTCCGGGGACCAGGTCTGCTGTACATGAAACGCCCCCTATCGTGATGCTCGACGCGAAGCCGACCTACTTGTCCAGGATCGAGGAATACGATCGGATGAGCTGGGCTGCCGCGATCGCGATGAGTGCCTCTGGTATCCAGTCCGACACGAACCCTCTGTTGCCCAGCGCGCTGTAGATCGCCGGCACAGCGACAATCGCCAGACCGAGAGAGTTGCCGTTGATTTCCAGAGCTGTTCCGCACTTGATCAGGAGGCGATCCAGGAGGTCCTTCTCTGCGTCGGGAACCTGCTTGTACCGCCAGGCGCTCCGAACGGTGCGCGACCAGTACTGGATGCTAACGAGGACAACCCACGTGACCCAGACGAGTGTCGGAAGAGGTTCGGGGCCAATCAAGGTCAGCATGACTGCCAGAGGTATCCAGCCGATCGACAACGCGAACCGTGCGATCTCGTCGATGGGATTGGCGGGCTCCAGCGTGGTCTTGATGTGACCGCAGCTGGGGCATTGCCAGCTCTTGACGCGGTCGAGGACTTCGAGCGGCTCCATGGCCATCTCGCAGACGCTGCAGGTCGGGACCGCGTTTGTAGAGTTGCCGGACATCGCCCACCTCGTTAGCAAAGATACTGGTGGAGCCTACGCTGCCTGATCTATCGGTGCGATCCCCCGGGCGTTCGCCCTCTTCCGCGGGGGACTTCCTCGACTGGCGGCGATCTCCAATACATCGCGATGAGAAAAGCGTCCGTCTAGCGGACGCGTGACTCATCGGGCTATAGTTGCCTGCATGGACGCCAACGCACATCGCCCGAACCCGGATAGCGCCACTGGCGGCATTACTGCCAGGACTCGCGCCCTCCTCGAGGCGCTCCATCGGGCCGGTCCCGGTCCCTACGCGGCAGCCGACGCAGCCACTCTTTGGGATCTGGATCCGAAGGTGGCCGCTCGACGGATGCGCATGCTGGCGGAGCGGGGCTGGTTGACGCGAGCCCATCACGGCCTGTACTCGCTCGTGCCCCTCGATGCTGCCGTGTCCGGCGAATGGATCGACGACCCCTGGCTGGTCGTGGCCAAGCTCTATCCCACCGGCTACATCGGTGGTTGGAGCGCATGCGAACACTGGGGGCTCACGGACCAGCTCTTCCGCGAGATCGTCGTCTTCACACCCGACCGCGGCGCTCCGCGCCACGCTGACGCTGGCGTGACCCCGATCCGCATCAAGTTCGTGAAGCCGTCAAAGGTTTTCGGCACGACGACCGTCTGGCGTCGGAACGTCCGCGTGAACGTGTCTGACCCGAGTCGGACTGTCGTGGACCTTCTTGACGACCCGGCGATCGGCGGGGGCATTCGGCAAGTTGCGGACGTCACGGACACCTACCTGTCGGGCGACAATCAGAACGAGGAGTTGCTCATCGAGTACTCGGACCGCCTCGGTAATCGGGCGGTCTTCAAGCGCCTTGGCTATCTGGCCGAAATGTCTGACCCGCGATCGGCGCTCCTGGTCGAGGCCTGTCGCTCGAGGATCAGCACCGGCGTGTCCTTGCTCGACCCGTCGTCGCCGGCAACCGGGCCAATCGTCACTCGCTGGAACCTCCGTATCAACGTGGACATCAGCCGATGATCACGAGAGCAGACGTCGTCGCCAGAGTGCGCGAGTGGGGCCTCAGTGAAGAAGTCGTCGAGAAGGACTACGTCCTGGGATGGCTGCTGTGGGGCATCGGGGCCGATCCGGATCTCGGACCCGCCTGGGCCTTCAAGGGCGGCACGTGCCTGAAGAAGTGCTACATCGAGACGTACCGCTTCTCGGAGGACCTCGACTTCACCTTGGTCCGCGGGCTGGCGCCCGATGAAGCAACAGCCTCCGTTGCATTGCTGAGAGTCCTCGGCCGCGTAGGTCAGGAGTCAGGCATCGACTTTTCGGCCCGGGCTCCGAAGCTGAGACTGCGCCCAGGCGGGACCTCGATCGAAGGTCGGGTCTACTACCGCGGACCCCGCAACGCACCCGGCGAGGCGAGTGTCAAGATCGACCTCAGTCTCACCGAGGTCGTCGCCTGCCCGACGGTCCTTCGGACGATCAGCCACCCGTTCCCGGACACCTTGCCTGCGCCTGCGCAGGTTCGTTGCTACTCGTTCGACGAGGTCTTCGCCGAGAAGCTGCGGGCGATGGGCGAACGCGGCCGGCCCAGAGACCTCTATGACATCGTCAACCTCTACCGACGCAGCGACCTCCGCGCCCACGGTCCACTGATCAAGGCGGTGCTCAGCGAGAAGTGCCAGAGCAAGAACGTGACCATGCCTGACCTGGACGCCGTCCAGACTGCAGCGACCCGGACGGGATTGGAGACAGAGTGGTCAAACATGTTGGCTCACCAGCTGCAGGCTCTGCCGCCCTTCGAGCCGTTCTGGGATGAGCTGCCTGGGCTGTTCGCGTGGCTCGATGGGGCAGAGGTTGGGGCCGCCCTTCCGGCTTACCCGGTGGCCATCAACGATGACCAGAGTTGGACTCCGCCACCCACGATCTGGACATGGGGTGCTGGCGTGCCCTTGGAGTCGATCCGTTTCGCGGCTGCCAACCGCCTCTGTGTCGAGCTCGGCTACCAGGGCTCCGTACGAACGATCGAGCCTTACTCGCTGCGTCGATCACGTGACGGTCATCTTCTGCTCCATGCCATTCGCGCCGACTCGCGGGAGCACCGCTCGTACCGAGTGGATGGGATCACGAGTGTCCGCGCCACAAACAGGCCCTTCCGGCCCGTGTACGCGGTCGAGTTCGCCGCGGCCGGTCCCATGTTCGCGGCGCCTTCGCGGGCCGGATATCGCACGGCGAGACGGACCTACGGCGGCAGCAGGACCGCGTACATCCTCCAATGCGGCTACTGCGACCGGACGTTCCGACGGTCGACGAGGACCACGGAACTACGCGCCCACAAAGACGCCGATGGTTACCCTTGCGCGGGCCGGCATGGCTATGTCATCGACGAGGTCGCGGGTTGAGCGCGGCCGCCAATCGATGCCCGTTTCTGCCTTGCGACGACACGATAACTGGACACGAAATGCACGCCGTCTCACGAGGGGCGCCACACCGCGTAGAGGTCTAGGCCTTCCAAGCTGAATGTCGCGGGTTCGAGACCCGTCTCCCGCTCCAGTTCACCTCTCTCACTGAGCACGACACTCAGCCTGAGTGGGCGTGGGCTGCCGGGGCACACCTGAGTCTGCTACAACGCTCAGCCGGGGTCTTCGCGAGTTCGGCCTCATCGCGGGCGTGTGTCCCTCAGCCTCGGGCGGTCTTCGTTCCCGCCGTATCGAACGCCATCGCCCGCTGGAGCGCGGCGGCCCGCATGTCGCCCGGGATCTCGACGGGGCCGCCCAGCGCTACTGCGTTGATCGCCGCCTGCGCCGCTTCCTCGATGACCCCGCCGATGAAAATGGCCAGCTCCAGCGTGCGGTGGAAGACGAGCACGCCGTGGTTGGCGAGCAGAACCGCTGGGAGACCCGGTCGCACCACCAGGCGGATCTTGGAGACTGCCTCCTCGGAGCCCCGCGGCCCGTACGCGGCGACGGGAACGCCGTCGGCCAGCCCGAACATCGCGAGCGCCTCGATCCAGCAGTCGATAGGACGGTTGGCGACGGCAAACGCCGTGGCGTACGGCGAGTGCGTGTGGACGACACAGCCGACGTCTGGACGGTCCTGGTACATCGCCGTGTGCATCGCCACGACGGCGCCCTGGATCGGAGGCAGCTGGCCCTCCAGGAGCTTCCCGTCCAGGCCCACGCGAGCGACGCCGTCCGGCCCGAGCCCCGCAGGGACGAGGCGGACGTGAAGTACATCTCGTCCGCGCCCGGGACCCGGATACTGACGTTGCCGTGCCCATTCGCCGAGATTGCCCCGCTCGCGACCACCCTGGCCGCGGCAGCCACCACCTCGTCGACGAGGTTCTCGTCCACCTTCGTGCCTCCCGTTCGTTCAGAGCCGGTTCTAGCCCGGACTGCTTCTCGATGGAGACCGTCACAGGGGGAGGACACCGCGCCGTTCTTCCTGGGCGGCCGCCTCGGGCGAAGGCGAGGCCCTCATCGCCTGCGCGCCCGCCATCGAGTGTTCAGGCCGTCCGACGGACCTCTACGGTGATGTCGCAGTCGGCCCACCTGGCTGGCGGCGGGCATTCGGCTCCCGCCGTGTTCTGGCGGTAGATCCGGCCCAGTTCTTCGGCCGCTCGATAGAAGGCCGCTACACGCTGGTGCTCCTCAAGGCCGCTCACCCGAGTCTGTAGGGCCACGCCGTCTGAGGCGTTCGGCTCCGTGTCATCCAGGTCATCCATGTCCACTTCATTACTCCTCGCTAACGCCCACTTATGAGGCTCCAATTCCGTCGGCCAGCGCCGGAGCCGCTTGAACATCCCTTCCTCTGCATGTGAGATACGGCCAGGACGCCACGGTGTGACCCTCGAACCGACCAGCGGAGCCGAAGCCAGCTCGGTCAGCATGGCGACGTACTCATGCCTGCGACCGAGCGATCGCCTTGGTCCTCTGGCGCACCGGGGCGATCTGGTGGGCGACCAGCTCGCACTCGGGCGTCGCGGGCCTCAGGGCAGGGTCGAACTCCAAATCACCTCCCCGTCGTGCCACTCCGGGTCGCGCTCAAGGAGTTGCCGTAGCTCTCGAAACTGCACATCCTGGGCGGGATCGTCGGCGTTTCGCTCGTACGCCTCCCGACCGGTGAACAGGACGGCCAGCATCAGGTCCTGTGGATCGTTGTCGAGGCGGTATACGTAGCTGGCGATGAACCCGTCTACGTGGCGGTCCTCCATCCCGTTCATCACCTCGTGGAGCCTGCCCTCTGCATTCTTCCTGAGGCGCAGCTGCGCAATCGTTCCGTACATGTCGTCCTCCTTCTGTCGGGCCGTTTCATGCCAGATGCGTCTCGTCGAGCAAGATGTAGCTCGGCTCGAAGAGCGGGCGCAGACGCTCCACAAGCTGCGGATGACGTCGTCGTGATTTATCGGACTCGCAGGGCCCTCCTTCGTCGTGTAGGAGAGCCCGACGGCGTTGAGTCCGGCGTGCCGATCTCGAGGCCCGGCGGCGGTCTCAGTACTGCTTCGCCTCGGCCTCATCGACGATCCAGACCTGCGGCGCCTTGTCGACACCCCCACGCTCCATCGCTTTGGGAAGCGACGGGTCCTGGGAGAAGGCTCGAGCGCCCTCGAGCGTCGCGAACTCGTTCACGATCAAGATCGAGTTCGGGTCGGTCACCTCGCGATTGATGGAGTGACCCGTCGCCCCGTGCCGTCGGCGGACGTCTGTGTGCTCCGTGAAGACCGGATACCAGCGGTCGTAGTCGACCACGTGGTGCTGAACGATCACCTTGGTCATTGCGGGACGCCATTTCCTTCCTTCATGTCGACCGAGCCTTCCTGGCCGCGGCCGAAGACTGAGCGCTGGTCAGCCGCACCGTCGGGGTCCGGCCGCCGGAGCGTGCGATCCGACTACTTCTCGATGTAGACCGCAAGCGGGGGGAGGACGCCGTGTCGCTCCATCGCGGCCGCTAGCTCGGGCGATGGCGAGGCCAAAGCGCCCTGGAGGGCTGCCATGTCCGGCACCTGCATGGTCACCGCGACGCTCTTGCTGCCATCGAGTGCGACGTGGTCCGTCACACCGGTCGCGAACGGCGACAGGATGTCGACGCGCTCTGCCTTGAACGTCAGCCAGTGCTCGACGTCGGGGACCGCGTGAGTGATTACAACCTTCGGCATGTCAGTTCCTTTGGGAAGGACGTCTGCACAGCCTGGAGGCAGGGACGCCGACCCGGTGCGAGGACGGCGAGCATAGGTCGCCGAGGTCTCCGATCACGGGAGTGTCCCGTAGCGCGGAGTAGCAGGCGTGGCGCGTTCCGTGGTCCGCGCCACGAGCCGGCTCCCACGGTCAGCCAGGCGTCGGCCCTCGCTCAACTGCTCTCACCGGCGGCCTGAGCCGCCTGGGCAGGGTCGAGGGTTCGCGACGGGGCGGCTCCCGCGGTGGAAAGCGGCCGGGCGGGTACTGGCCACCTCAAACCCGGCCGTAGGCCATTCTGGCAACGCAATCCTGATGAAACCCTGAAATCGGGCGCACTTGAGGAATTGCAGCCAACCAGCGTCGGCTACTGTTTGGGCCGACGGCATCCGACTGCGCCCTGCCCTGATCTGCCCGCCCGATCCTGGACGGGCAACGTCAGGCAACGTCGGGCAACGTCGGGCAACGAAGGGCGGCACGCACGCGCCGTCCGACCGAAGGAACGAGTCGTGGCGATCGGACGGGAGGCGCACATGTTCGGTGGGGTGGAGGCCGGTGGGACCAAGTTCGTCTGCCTGATTGGAACGGGGCCCGACGACATGATCGAAGCCCTGCGTATCGACGTGACCGACCCAACCGAAACCATCGCCGCCGCCCTCGCATTCTTCCGGCGCGCCGTCGGTTCGGGGAAGCGGCTGGACGCGATCGGGATCGGTTCCTTCGGACCGGTCGAGCTGCGGCGGAACCGACCTCGGTATGGATGGATCACGACGACTCCGAAGCCGGGCTGGTCGGGCACCGACGTGGTCGGCCCCTTCGCGGCTGCCTTTGGCGTCCCCGTCGGATTCGACACCGACGTGAACGCTGCGGCTCTTGCCGAGGGCCGTTGGGGCGCGGCGCGTGGAGTGGGCTCTTTCGTGTACCTGACCCTGGGCACCGGTATCGGCGGCGGGGCCGTGGTTGACGGTAGGCCGCTTCACGGCCTCGTTCACCCCGAGATGGGCCATATCGCCGTCCCTCGCCGACCAGGCGATCGGTTCGAAGGCTTGTGTCCGTTCCACGGAGATTGCTTCGAAGGCCTGGCCAGCGGGCCGGCGATCGCCGCCCGGTTCGGCCGTCGCGCCGAACTGCTCGAAGGAGGGGAGCGCGAGGCGGCGGCCCGGCTGGTCGGCTTCTACCTGGCGGCCGGCGTTTGTTCGATCGTCTATGTTCTCGCCCCCGAGCGCGTCGTGGTCGGCGGCGGCCTGTCCGAATTGCCGGGCGTGGTGGCAGCGGCAAGGGCCGAACTCAGGGGCAAGTTGCGGGGCTATCCGGGCCTCCCGGAACACGACGAAGAGGAATTCCTCGTGTCGGCACGTCTCAGTGGGATGGCCGGACCTGCTGGAACGCTCATCCTCGCCGAGCAGGCTCTTTCGCCCGCCGACTGAACCCTGGTTGCCCCGGCCGTCTCCGCCTTCGACGAGTGGCATCACGCCCGCTGAGCGACGTGGCTGCGCCGGTCAGGGGAGGCGTAAACCAGGGCGCTGCGCCGCGGACCGCCCAGCATGATCGCGAACGGCTGGTCAGCGGGATCGGTCGAGGTCAATGGTGTCTCCTGTCACCGGACGAGGATGGCGGTGCCTCGATTTCAGGACTAACTGACCACGCCGATGCTATAAGATGCACAGCGGGACGTGGGCACGTCATTCCTTTACCTGCGTTTTCGCTGGCTCGCCGAGGGGCGGCAGCAACAAGAGGTACTCGGACAATGACATCTTCCCGATCTCGCTGGCTCGTCCTGATCCCAGTCGGAGCGCTGATCCTTGCGGGCGTAGCCTCCGTCGCCTTTGCAATCGGCGCGACCTCCGGCGGCGCTTCCGTCGCTCAGGCTGCGCAGACGATTCCGGGTCATCCCGAACTCGGACCCGGCTGGTACGCCCCGGGTACAACGGGAAGCGCCACTGGCGCGGTTGCGATCACGATCACAAATATCGCTGGCGACAGTCTCTCGCTGAAGACGACAGACGGCTGGACGCGGACCATCGACGCGACCGGTGCCACGATCACAAAGGGCGGACAGACGATAGCGGCCGCGGATCTCAAGGTCGGCGACCAGATCACCTTCCGCGAGGCTCGCCAATCCGATGGCAGCTACAAGATCACCGCGATCCAGGTCGTGCTGCCCACGGCATCCGGGACCGTCACGGCGGTCACCTCCGACTCGGTGACGATCACCCAGTCCGGCGGCACCACCGAGAAGCTGACCCTGACGTCATCCACGAGCTATTCCGAGGCCGGCGCCACGGTCTCCGCGAGTTCCCTGGTCGTTGGTGCTCGGATTTCCGCCAAGGGCACGGTCGACTCGGCCGGTAACTTCACCGCGACCGCAGTGACGATCGCGCCGGCCACGGTGCAGGGAAAGGTCGCCAGCAAGACGTCCACGACCATCCTCGTCACGACGACGGCCGGCAAGACGGTCACGGTCGACGTTTCCTCGGCGACCAAGTACTCGGTGAGCGGCGTCTCCGCCGCCACTCTCGACAACGTCGCGGTGGGCTACCGAATCTCTGCCACCGGCACGCTCGACTCCAGCGGCACGCTCCACGCGACGGCAGTCCAGGCTTCCCCAGCCGGCCAGCCCGGCTTCGGCGGCGGCGGTGGCGGCTTCGGCCGCGGCCACGGCTTCGGCGGCGGGTACGGCCGGCCATCACCGGGGCCGTCCGCTGCGGCGTCGGGTTCGAATACCTAGCCCTGGCCTTGGCGGGCTGAACCGGCGGGTTGGAGCTGTCTCAGGTTCGGCGCGCCTCCCAACGAGAGCGGTGCGTCCTCGATCGGGCGCAGTCGCGTCCGAGTCCAGTCCGAGGTTACGTGCCGCGCCGGTCCCGGTCAGGCCTGGACTGCCGAAAGCACCGCCACGCCCAGTGCTATCGCCACGATGCCGGAACGCTGGCCCAGCGACAGACGCTCGTGGAACAGGAAGAAGGCTGCCACCGCTGCCACTGCCGCGAACTGGCTGGCCAGGACCGCGGCGATAGCGATGCTCTCGCGGGATCCGATGACGTAGGAGGCGTTGCCGAATACTTCGAGGGCCCCGATAAGAACGACCATCGGCACCGCCCGGCGAACCATCCGCAGGCGCCCTGTCATGGCCATCGGGATGAACACGGCCGCCACGCCCACGATGCGGACCGGCATCACGGCCATGATCGTGGGCAGGCTGTGCCCGAGTTGGGCGGTGCTGTAGATGTTGACGCCGAAGATGACCGCGGCTATCGCCCCGTACATCGCGGCACGCCGTTCGGGACCGATCCGGGCCGACACGCCGACCGCCCCTGAGGCGCCGCCGGTGACTGAGCTGCCGCTCGTCGCCGGATCGTTACTCGCCGTGATCGGCTCCGAGCTACTGCCGGCTGCGAACGCCACCGTGGCGATGCCGACGACGATGACGCACAGCATCGCCACCGCCGGGATCGTGATGCGCTCGCCCGCGATCACGGAGATCACCGCCGCCATCGCTCCCTCCGTCGAGGCGAGCGCAGCGACGACGCCGAGCTTGCCGATCCGCAGCCCTCGGTACATGACCAGCAGGCCGACCACACCGGTTATGCCAGACGTCGCCATCCAGCCGGCCAGGGTCGGCGTGATGGGCGGCACGGGCCCCGAAGCCAGCGCCAGTGGCGTGGCGATCGCCAATCCGACCAGCATCATCCAGGCGAGGTTCGATGAGGCGCCGATGAGGCGCGTCGACCGCGACGAGGTCAGGCCGGAGAAGGCCCACATGACGGCGGCGCCGAGCCCGCCGAGGATTGCAATCATGCCGTCAGTTTGAGGCACTCCGGCCGGCGGTGTGAAAGGCCCGATCGCCCGCGTCCGATTGTTGGTCGGGTTGTGCTCGACGACGGCGAGCTCCGGCCTCGATTCCGGGGGCGCTTGCATCTCGAACCGGCCGCGCAGCTCCTTCTTCGGCGGTCACACCGTTATGCGTTCGCTCTCGATTTGGCCACAGCCTTGAGGACCCGACAAACCCGCAGGGTCACCCACCTGCTCGGTCTTCCAGGGCGGTCGATGTCGCGGACCATCATGCCCGCGTAGGCATGCCGGTTCGACCATCGTCCCTGGTCATCCTGCTGGGCCACGACCCAGTCGACCGCGCGATCGAGGCGCCGATCGGCGGCCCTGCCGGCCTCGCACAGCGCTTCGAGGGTCTGCAGCAAGTCGGCGACGTAGCCCGACGGGAAGCCGAGCGCGAACCATGAGCCGCTGGGCCTGGTGTTGGGGCCCATCGGGTAGTCCGCGACCGAAGGATCGCGACTGAGGAGCAAGCCTGCGCCCTCGTCCAGCGCCCGCGCGACCTCCGGCGCCCGCCGCTCCGCCGGGACCCGGGCGAGTGCGAGAACGGCCTTCGTGGCTCCCCAGGCGCACGGATCGCCGTGGTTGTAGCCGCAGCGGAAGCCCGGCCCTGCCGTAGCTGACCGATGGAACTGGGCCTCGCCGTCGCCCGTGATGGAGGCCGCCGCGAAGGCCAGCGAGCGTTGGACTCGCGGATCTCGAGCATTCCGAATCCGACGAGGGCACGCAGAAGGTTGCCGTTCAGGCAGTGAATCGAGCGCTCCCCGGAGTCGGCGAATCGGAAGCCGCCAGAGTCCGCCCGGCCGTGGTTCAGGACGTACTCGCAAGCGGCCCGAATGCGCGGATCGCCGCCATCTGCGCCGAGCTGATCGAGGAAGATGACCTGCCACACTGTCGAGCGGTACTTTGGCGAGTAGCCGCAGCCCGGCCTCTTCCACCAGCCCTCCGGGTGCTGGGCGGCGAGGATCGACGCGATCGGATCGGAGCGCATCGCGGCCGCCCGAGCCGCAACCACGTCGGGGTCGTCTGCCCGACGGTCGAGTAACCCGCGCAAGGCGAGGTGCCTGACCGCCGGGGAAGACTCCTCGAGCAGCCACGGCAGCGGGTCCGCCTTGACGCGATCGATCCATCCGTTCACGAGCTGGAATCTACTCCCGGCGTCGTACGGCGGAATTGCTGGTCTGGGCGGCCGCGCGATGACGGTCGGCTCTCTTCGGGCGTGACCCCCCGCCGGGCTCGCGCCAAGCTGTTTGTGTCTCTCGGCAGCCCGGCGCTAGAGTACTATCCGAGCCGCCCCATGAGGCAGGGCTCCTCGAACATCTGTCCCATTGCGACGGAACTCCACACATACGACCTTGATCACGTGATCCGGTCCTGGTCTTCGCCTGCTGAGCAACGCTGCCGTCGGTTGAGGCTCCAATGACTACTTCCCAGGATGCCCCCGCGCTCGTCCAGTATTCATGCGAGCGCTGCAAGACAAGGTTCGTTCTGCCGCAGTCGAGCCGAAGACTGAGCCTCGCGGGCAAGCTCCGCGCCTTCTCGATGGGGCTGGGAAGAACTCTTCGATACCGCGAGGGCGTGGGTTCTGCCCGCGATTCGGCCCGGCGACAACTTCTTGCCAAGATGGACGACGAGGCCTACCGGTCCTTCGTCCAGAGCTTCCGGTTCTGCCACGAATGCCGCCAGTTCGTCTGTAGCGACTGCTGGAGCACTTCTCGACGCGCCTGTCTGAGCTGCGTCGAGAAGTCGATGACAGGCGCGGTCCGGCCGCGGCCGCCATTCGCGCCGACGGGCCCGGAAGTCCCGCGACCCGCAGCAAAGGCGGCGCCGCAGCCGCGGCGCAGCCGTCTGCGCCGCGATGCGACGCTCGTCGGACTGGCCATTGCCATCGTCTTCCTGGCCGTCGAGGCAAGCGGCCTGCTGGCCCTTTCGCTTCCCGGATTCAACGCCGCGGCTCAGACCGCCTACGTCATTGCGCCTACCTCCTCGCTAACTGCGACGCTTGCGCCGAGTGCAACCGCTGTCGTCCTCCCGGGCCCAACTTCCGGCCCGACCGAAAGCCCGACTGCCGGCCAGACCGCCGGCCCGAGCTCGTCGGCTGGTCCGAGCTCGACCGCCGATGCGACCGTGGCGCCCGCCCCGGGGCACACATCGGCGCCGGCGCCTACTCTGACCCCGACCCCGGCTTCGACTCGGACGGCCGGTGCGACGCCTTCGCCCACTCCGGTCAGGACTAGCGGGCCGACGCCGACGCCGTCTCCGACTCCGACTCCGAAGCCCATCGTGCCCCCTCCAGGGGCCTCGATTGTGACGGTCACATGCACGGCTGGCGCCACATACACGGGTTCCGCCCAGACACCTTGCACCGCCCAGGCAACCGGTGCCGGCATGAGCCCGGTCGACGTGACGAGTTCGATCCAGTATTCGAACAACACGAACGCCGGAACCGCCACGGCCACGGCGAGTTGGGCCGGTAACGCCAGCCACACCGGCAGCACCGGCTCGGCGAACTTCGTGATCGCCCCGGCCAGCTCGGCGATCACCGTGACATGCACGGCTGGCGCCACATACACGGGTTCCGCCCAGACACCTTGCACCGCCCAGGCAACCGGTGCCGGCATGAGCCCGGTCGACGTGACGAGCTCAATCGTCTATGGCAACAATATCGACGCTGGCATCGCCACTGCCGACGCCAGCTGGAACGGTGACGTGAACCATGCCGCGAGCGCCAGCTCGGGAAGCTTCACGATCGGCCTGGCCAGTTCCGTGACGGTTGTCACCTGCCCGTCAAGCGTCAACGGCGATGGCACGCCCCAGACGCCTTGCACCGCCCAGGCAACCGGTGCCGGCATGAGCCCGGTCGACGTGACGAGCTCAATCGTCTATGGCAACAATATCGACGCTGGCACCGCCACTGCCGACGTCAGCTGGGTCGGTGACGCCAACCACACGGGCAGCAGCGACAGCGCGACCTTCACGATCAACTAGACCCCTCGACCACCTGGCCCGACAGGTCCGGCCTTTCCGGTCACCCGGAACTCGCGATCAACCGCCGGCCGGGCCGTAGATCGTCAGGCAGGCCAGGATCACGCAGCGACTCTCGAGCGAGTGGTAGCCCGCCGGCAGGGGTGGGGGAGCGTCTGCCGGATCGGCGACCCAGAACACTCGTCCGCCGTTGGCGACGACATCCGGCGGCACGGCATGGATCAGGGCGCCGGGCGGGTACGCGGCCGTTCCCACGTACCACGGCAGGCCTCCGGGGGCCAGCACGTGGAGACGCGTCTGAACGCCCGGCCCTGCCTCGTCCAGCAGGATCAGGTAGCGATCCCATGGAGCGGCCGCGAGGTCGTGGGCGCCCACCTCCGCATCCAGCTCCGGGACGAGCGACGAGGTCTCCATATGGGTGGTGGTGGTGCTGAGGGCCAGGGTCGGCAAGGCGAGGGAGGCCGCGACGAGGACCGCGAGGCGCCGTGGCATCGCTGCCAGGCCGGCGCCGGCAAGGGCGAAGAGCGGCAGCCACATGACGCTGGCGTAGCGGGCATCGAGTATCGGCCGCCAGATGCTGACCACGGCCAGGACCGCGACCCCGCTCGATGCCAGCAGGCAGAACGATGCCGCGCGCCGGCCCTCGGGGCCGAGCCGCCGCCAGGCCACGACTGCCCCGAGGAGCGCGGCCGAGCCTGCCACCACCGCCAGGTCCTGCAGGCCGATCAGGGCGGACTGGAATGGCAGATCACCGGCGAGCGGCGGGCCGACGAACAGCTGAGCAAACGTCCCGACTAACAGTCCGGGGTTCAGCGGCGGGACCCAGAAGCCCTGGCCCGCATGCGCGAACTGGGCGCTGGCCACGACCAGCCACGGCGCCAGCGTGGCTAGGGCCAGGGCCGTGGCCGACAACGCGACGGTCGCGGTGCGCCGCCCCGGGCGGAGCCACAGCGCCCCCGCGAGAATCCCGGCCAGCGCCAGGACCGAGAAGTAGTCACTCCAGACCGCCACGGCGGCAGCTGCCAGGTATTCGATCCAGCGAGCGGGGCCGGGCTTCTCGATGGCGCGCCACAGCAGGAGCCCCGCCGCGACCGTGAACGCCGCGGCGAGGCTGTACATCCGGGCGAAGTCGGAGAGCAACACCGCAGCTGGCACCAGCGCAGTGAAGAGCGCCGCCCACAGGGCTGCGGCGTCGCCGGCTACGCGCCTCGCCAGCGCGGCGACGAGCGGAATCAATGCGATCCCCGCGAGGGCGGGCACGATCCGGAGCGCAACCGGCCCGCCGAGGCCGCCGAGCGTCGCCAGGCCCAGCGCATCCATGATCACAACGACCCCGCGCTCGAGCAGGTAGAAGAGCGGTGGGGCGCTGTCCCGACTCACGATGTCGATCATCCGCCCGATCGGCTGGTGGACGACCACGGCCGTGAAGTCCTCGTCGTAGCCGATCGGCTGGCGGGCGATGAAGGCGAGTCGGAGCACGGCCCCGAGCGCAGTCAAGAGGGCCAGCGCCCGATCGTATGAGAGGCGAGCGGCCGTCGCCTCGATCCGGCTGCGCTGAGTCCCGCTCATGGGACCACCGCCCAAACACTCGGCGATCCCGATGCATCCCAGGCGACTGCCACGGCGCGGCCGCCCAGGTTGGTCCCGAGCGCCTGTACCAGGTCGGCCGGGCTCAGAGCCAGAATCTCCGAATAGGAAGTCGGGTTGGAGATCGTGGTCCCGGGTGCGACGATCGTCGGCGGTCGGTCGAAGTCGAGGAAACGGACGTCGATGGCCGAGTAGTCGTCGAGAACGACCGCCGAGCCGGGATGGTCGGCCGCCAGATCGGCGAGAGAGACGATCGGGTAGCTGAAGGCCTCGTAGCGGTCGGCGACCGGCCTGGTGAGGTACGCCCAGCCGCTCCGGGCGGCGACCGCGGCCAGGGTCACCGCCACCGCGACGATCGCGAGCTTCTCCGCCGCATGTCCCCAGCGCCCCCTGGCCCGCTCGACCAGTTCGACGGCTCCGAGCCCGACGGTCACTCCAACGGGCGCCGCCAGGCCGAGCATTCGGAGGAAGTGGGGCGATCCGCCTTCTGTGGCGATGAGCGGCGGGAGCAGGAAGACCGGCAGTGCCAGCAGGACCAGGGAGTGGCTCGGGTCGCGCCGCATCCGCCACAGCCGAACCACTCCAAACGCCGCCACGGCGACGAGTGGCAGCGGCAACATCGGCAACGCGGCGACGTCATGGCGCGGGTTCGGGTCGCCGGCCAGGCCGAAGGCCGCCAGCGTACGCAGGACATGGATCAGCGGGTTGCTATCCCCTTGCACGGTCGGATTGAAGACGCTCGTGACCGCCGCCCGGCCGAAGTAATTGCCCGGTTCCGTGATCGCGACGGCGATCATCGGCCCGGCTGCGACGAGGAAGACCGCGGCGAACGGGACCAGGCCGGCGCGGAGGCGCAGGTACGTCTCGCGATCGGTTCGTCGCAACCACCAGAGCCAGACCAGCAGCAGGACCGGCAGCAGCTTGAGTGGCTGGTACGTGTACAGGGCCGCGAGCGATGTCGCCGCCCCGGCAATCGCCGCCCTCCGCCGGCTCGGGGCCTTCACCCACCACAGAAGTGCAATGAGCGCCGCCGCGCCGAAGACCGGCACGATCGCGTTGCGCATGCCATCGCGGCTGACGCAGACGAGCCACAGCGATCCGGCGGCCCACGCCGCCGCGACGAGCCCGACCCACGTGCCGAAGCGGCGTCCCAGGGCACCGATGCCGATCACGCCGGCGACGCCGAATGCCGCGGCCGTGGCCCGCAGCACCAGGACCGACTGCCCGAAGACCCAGAACGCGGCGGCGACGGCGTATCCGAAGAGCGCCTCGCGCCCGCCGTCGTCCGGGAACCAGACCAGGAAGTCGGGATGGAAGCCGGGCTGGTGGAGGAGCCGAGCTGCGTCCAGGCCCTCGGCCGCCTCGTCGACGTACAGGCCACCGGGATTGGCGGTGAGATCGACGAAGCGGAGCAGGACAGCGACCGCGACGACGGCCGCCAGTGCCCCGATCGCCGGCCAGGCGTTCCGGCGGCGCACCAGCCTCAACCTCGCGCGGCGAGAGCGAGATGCCGCAGCTTCAACTCGACGTGGATCGATTCGCCGCCCTCGTGGCCGTTGAATGGGTAGACCTCGATCTGCTTGGGTCCGGCGTAGTGGTTGTATGCGGCAAAGACGGTCGAGGGCGGGCAGGTTGTATCCATCAACGCCACCGAGAAGAGCGCCGGCGCCGCTGCTCGGGCGGCGAAGCTCACGCCGTCGAAGTACGAGAGCGTGCGGAAGACGCGATCAGCCTGGTCGCGGTGGACTTTGCAGTAACGGACGATCTCGTGGTATGGGTCGCCGTCGGTGATTTCCGTGGCCCGGCGCCAGTGGCACATGAACGGGACGTCGGGCAGGTTGAGCATCAGGTCGGGCACCAGCCCGGCCGTGGCGAGGGCCAGGCCGCCACCCTGGCTGCCGCCGGTGACGGCGACGCGACACGGGTCCACGAGTGGATTGACCCGCGCGGCCTCAACGGCTCGGACGGCATCGGTGATCAGCCTCCGGTAGTAGTAGGTTTCCGGATCCGCAATACCGCGCGTTACGAAGCCCGGAAACTGGCCCGTGGCGGCGCCCGAGTCCGGGTCCGGCGTATCGCCGGCCCGCCACGAGCTGCCCTGGCCGCGGACGTCCATCACGAGATGAGCATGGCCGGCGCTTGGCGGCGTCAACCAGTCGAGGGGCCGACCGCGGCCTCCGCCGTAGCCGATGGACTCGACGACGCACGGCAGCCGGCCGGCCGCAGCGAACGGCGAAGCGGCGACGTCGCGGGGTGCCAGGAACCAGCCCTTGATTGGCTCGCCGCCGAAGCCGGCGAACGTCACGTCCGCCACGTCGATCGTGCTCAGGCCGGCTTCGACCGGCTTGAACTGTGGGTCGAGCGGATGAGATCGGGCGTCCGCGAGCGTGTCGGTCCAGAAGGAGTCGAAATCGTCGGGCTCGTCGCGGTCCGGCTTGTAAGCCCTCAGTTCGGAAAGGGGCAGATCGAACAGCACGCCTTCGTCCTCCTGCTAGACCGCGGTCGGTGGCCCGCCGGTGGGTCTCCCGCCCCCGGTTGGCGCCTTGTCTCCGGCTACTGGACGCGCGCGTCGCGACCCTTCCAGAAGGGCTCGCGCAGCTCGGCCTTGAGGATCTTGCCGGTGCCGCCCTTCGGCAGGCTTTCGCGGAAGTGGATGTCGCGCGGAACCTTGAAGCGTGCGAGCCGCGCCTTGCAGTGATCGCGCAGCTCCCTGGACGTCATGGACTCGCCCGGCTTGAGAACCACGATCGCGACGGGGGCTTCGCCGAGCGCCTTGTCCGGAGCGGAGACAACGGCGCATTCCAGCACGGCCGGGTGCGACAGGATTGCGTTCTCGACTTCGACCGAAGAGATGTTCTCGCCGCCCCGGATGATGATGTCCTTGGAGCGGTCCTTGATCAGGACATAGCCCTGGTCGTCGATGACGGCCATGTCGCCCGTGTACAGCCAGCCGTCGCGGATGGTCTCGGCCGTGGCCTCCGGGTCGTTGAAGTAGCCGCTCATGACGGTGTTGGACCGGACGACGATCTCGCCGATCTGCTCGCCGTCGGTCCGAACGTCGCGGCCGTCGGCGTGGACGACGCGAAGCCCGATGCCCGGGATCGGCCAGCCCGTCCATGACTGCCGGAGCCGGCGCTCCTCCGCCGTCTCGGACTCGGTCAGGAAGCTCCGAGGCGTGGCGACGGTCAGGATCGGCGACGTCTCGGTCAGACCGTAGCCGGCGATGGCCTGAGCCTTCAGTCCATCCTCCAGGCCGTCGATCAATGTCGGCGAGCAGGGCGCGCCACCGATGATCACTTGCTTGAGGCTCGACAGGTCGTGCTTGGCCCGGTCGGCGTGGTGGAGAACGGCGTTGAAGATCGCCGGAACGGCCAGGATGCGGGTCACCCTGTAACGCTCGATGGCCTGGATCAACGCCAGCGGCTCGAACTTCCGGAGCATGACGTGCTGGCCGCCGATCATGGTCAGGAAGTGGGGCACGCCCCAGCCGTTGACGTGGAAGAGCGGGACGACATGCAGGACGACGTCATCCTCGGTGAAGCCGAGGGCGATCTCGGAGTAGAGGCCGTGCAGGTACAGCCCGCGGTGGGTCATCGCGACGCCCTTGGGAAAGCCGGTAGTGCCACTCGTATAGAAGAGCTCGGCGACCGAGTTCTCGTCGATCTCGGGCTTCAGCGGGTCCCTTGAGCCGCCGGACAGAAGGGCCTCGTACTCGTCTGAGGCGATCCCGTCGGTCGCCCCTTCCATGATCACGAAGCGCGGCTTCGCCGGCAGCTCGGGGATCAGCGCCTCGACGAGCGGCTTGAAGTCCTTGTGGAAGAAGACCACCTTCGAGCCGGCGTGCCCGAGGATGTAGGCGATCTCCCGTGGCGTGAGCCTGATGTTGATCGGGTTGAGCACTGCCCCGGCTTCGAGGACGCCGTAGTACGCCTCGAGTAGCTGGTGGGTGTTGTAGGTGATGAAACTGACCCGATCGCCGGCCCTGACCCCAAGCTCGACGAGGGCATTTGCCAGCCGATGGCTTCGCTCACCGAACTGCCGGTAGGTGAAGCGGCGCTCGCCATCGATCACTCCGACTTTGTCGCCATAGTAGGTTTCTGCCCGATCGCGGAATTCGAGAATCGAGAGGGGAACGAACACCGAAGACCTCCTCCGCCTGTCTTCCGTGGCGTGGTGACGCGCCCGCGGTCGACGCTGGAACGCCCACTGACCGGGACACGATAGCGCCGACGGCTGCGGTGCGAGCGGCAGTCGTGCGATCTACAGACGCAGCGGAACTGGCGGCCGGGACGAGCGGCGCGGGGATCAGGCGCCCGGCGCCGCGGATGCCTCACGGGCGGATCGGACGAAGGCCTCCCATACGCCGTCGAATTCATCCGGCGTGGACTCGGTCCGTTCGGGATGGCACTGCACGGCCACGACCCAGCGGTCATCGCAGCTCTCGAGCGCCTCGACCAGGCGGCCGGAGCCGCTCGCCGCCCAACCGACGGCCCGAAGACCGGGGGCCAGTCGGGCGTGGTCCACGGCCTGGTGATGGAAGGTATTGACCGTCAACTCGATGGTGGTGTCGTCTTCATTGGTTGTGGCCAGGCCCTCGGGAGAACCCTCGGCCAGCGCTCGGGCCAGCCGACTGTCCGGGTCCACCTCCAGGTTGTGCGTGTGGGCGGGGCCCTGGCCGTATGGCGTGCCGGCGTGGTCGGGCACATCCTGGATCAGGCTGCCACCCGAGAAGACGTTGATGGCCTGCAGACCGCGGCAGATGCCGAAGACCGGCACGGACCGTCGCTCGGCTTCGATCCACGCGGCGCGCTCCAGTTCGTCGCGGGCCGCTTCCGGGTCGGGGGCGCCGGCAGGAGGCTCGCGGTAGAGGGCGGGGTCGAGGTCGGCACCGCCGGTCAGCAACAGCCCGTCCATCTCGCCGAAGAGTCGGTCTCGTTCCGCCGCGGGGCTGGCGGAAGTCACGAAAACGGCTTTGGCGCCGTGACGCCTGACGGCGTCCGCATACAGCTCGGCCTTCCGTAGCGTGAGAGAAGGGTCGACCGAACCGGCGGCGTCGGCCGTGGTAATCACGATCAGGGGGGGCGCGTCTGGAACGGGTCGGGCCGGCATGCGCGCCAGCATAACGCCTGGCTGGAAACGACCCCGGCTAGTGAACTGCCGTCCCCAGCAGCGAACCCACGCCAAATGTCACCGCCGCTGCCAGCCCACCCAGGCCGGCCTGTCGGACGCCCGTCCAGATGGCGCGGCGATGCGTCAACCGGCTTACACCCAGACCTATGGCGAAGAGCGCCAACCCGGACGCGGCGATGCTCGTCGCGAAGGCTGCGGTCCCGCCAAAGACGAGGAACGGCAGTAACGGCACGAAGGCCCCGAGGGCGAACGCACATAGAGACTCCAGGCCGGCCGCCACCGGCGAGCCCATGGTCTCGGCCGAAAGCCCGATCTCCTCGCGGACGAAGGTGTCCACGGCGCGTTCCGGATCCCTCATGATTCGGCTCACGATCAGGTCCGACTCGGCGCCCGACAGGCCTTTGGCCTCGTAGATCTCGCGCAATATGCCGCGCTCCTGCTCGGGCGTATGGTGGAGCTGATGACGCTGGAGCTCGATCTGGTAGTCGAGCAACTCGCGCTGCGATCGGACGGAAACGTACTCGCCGACTGCCATCGAGAAGCCGCCTGCGAGGAGGCCGGCCACGCCGGCGATGACGATCGAATGGGGATCCTCACTCGCTGCAGCGGCCACTCCCATGATCAGCGACAGGTTGCACACCAGGCCGTCGGTCGCACCGAACACGACCGGCCGGACCACGCTCGCGCCGCGGGTCTCGTGCGGGCTGGAGGGCGGCTGCCGGAGAGCCCGGAGGCGACCCTTGATCGTCTTCGAGTTGGATGTCTTCGGCGCCATGCGTCCCTCTGGCGGTCCGGGTCGAGCGAGATGTCGTCGCCCCGGCCCTGGCAATTCTGAGGGATCGGCCGGCGGCGTGTCGCGGAGGGCGTGTCGCGGAGGACGGGCGGGCCTGACCTCGCCACCCGTCTTCCCCTCGAGACAGGGTGCGCGTTCAGTCGATCGGGCCGCCAGAGCCAACCTTCACGACCGGCGAAATCGACCGCCTCGCCTGATGTGTCGCGGCCAGGCGCGGCCAGGGCCCGTCGGTGCCGGCCATTGGGTGCAGCGAGCCCGAGGGAAGACGACGCGCGGCGGCGAGCGCGATCCAGGCGCCCCCGAACAGGAGCCACATGTTCGTGCCGAAGGCGCCGGAGCCGAGCAGCAGCCAGACCAGGGCACCGTTCTCGAGCATCAGCAACGCCGGCACGGCGAAGACGAAGCCGTGCGCCCACAGTGCCGGCGAGGCGAAGATGGAGGCGAGGCCCATAGCCGCCAGACCCGATCTCCCCCGGAAGAGCAAGGCCAGGCCGACGAGTGCCGCGGCCAGCAAGGCGAAGGCCGCCCCCGGCAGGACTGCGGCGTAGGAGTACCCGTAGAAAGCGGGGACGGCCGCCTGGGATGCCGCGCGATAGCCGAGGCCGTCCCACCAGGCTCGCCAGGAGTCGAGGCCTACCAGCGGTAAGGTCGCAAGAACGAGCGTGCCAAGGACCGCCCCGCCGGCCAGGATTGCCCGTCCGCGTCGCTCCCGGATCAGCCATAAGGCCGGGAGCCCGGTCTGGACCTTGAAGAGGCCGTCGACGACGAGCGAGCCCCCAGCTCGGAAAGACGCGGCGAAGAGGAGGAAGGTCAGGCTGGCGACATTGCCCGATTCGAAGCCGATGGCGACCGGCGGAAAGGCCAGCAGAGCGACGCTCCAGACGCGAGGCAGGCCAAGGAGCCGGTACGACTTGTAGGCGCAAGCTACGAGGAAGACGACCCAGCCGGCCGCGACCGCACCCTCGGGCAGCCTGGACAGCGCCGCGAAGACGGGCAAGAGCGGCGGCGGGTACAGGAAGAAGTCGGCACCGGCGCTCGCCGGCCAGGTCGTGACCGCGGCCGTCATGTATGGCTGGCCGCCAGCGAGCCAGCGCGACGCTGAGTCGAGGTAGACCTCCAGGTCGTATAGATGGTTGGTCTGCGACCAGAACAGGATGTCGTACAGGACCCACGACACTACGACCCCGACGGCGAGAGTCAGGGCGAGCGCCGACAGAGGATGTTGGCCACGGCCCGACCGGTGCGACGCGAGAATTGGCGGCGCAACGATCGCCGCCGTGGCCACGATCCACGCCGCCCCGAACGGGACGCCCGCTATGTCTCGACCCAGCTGCGGGGCCGCATACCAGATGACGACCGCGATCGCCGCCGGTACCGCCAGGTCGAAGCCGCCGATGCGAGCCCAGCGAAGACCGACGATCCGCGCGAGCCCACCGCGAGCCGATGTCAGCAGTTGAAGGAGCCGTGCAATCACGCCGCAATTCTAGGAGGGCGCCGGGCTGGCCTCGGAGGGCCGGATCGTGAGCAGGCCGCCGAGGCGGCGTACGTGAATCAGGCCGGGAGCAGGCCGCGGAGGCGGCCTGCGGGAACCAGGCCGGGAGGGCGGCGGCTTGGGCCATCCGGCGAAACGGCCCCACGTCGCCGCTTCGGCGGAGCATCCTGCCCGACTGCACTGGAGCGTGCCGCCGGGCCTACCATTGGGGCGTGTCTATCAGGTCGCGCTTGACACTCGGCAGGCCCCACCGCCCGCCCCGGGCGGGGCTGGCGGTAGCGGTCGTCTGCCTGTTCCTCACCACGATCCTCGCGGCCCTCGCCCACGGCCCGCTCGGTGTGTCTCACGCGGCCCTCGTGTACCTCCTGGCGGTCGTGGCGGTGGGCATGGCCTACGGCAGCTGGCTGGCCGTGGCGACGTCCGTCGCCGCGTTCCTGCTGTATGACTTTTTCTTTGTCCAGCCCCTCTACACCTTCTCGGTCGCCGCGCCCGACGAGTGGCTCGATCTCTTGCTCTTCCTTGTCGTGGCCATCGCCATCGGGCGGTTGAGCGCGCTCCAGCTCCAGCGGCGGCGAGAAGCGGAACTACGCAGCGGTGAAGCCCGCGCGATGTTCGCAATGAGCCGCGACATAGCCACCGCCGCGACCGCTCTGGAATCGGCACCGCTGCTCGCCGCACGCCTGGTCCGCGAGGCGGAGATGACGCGCGTCTGGGTCGGCCTCGGGTCTTCGATTCACGAGGAGCGGGTCGTCGCCGACACGCTGCCCGGCGAGCCCCGGCCGCCAGTGATATCCCGCTGGACACTGCACTCGAGCTCGGCCGACTCGCAGCCCAGCTGGGCGCACGTGCGGGAAATAGCCACCTCCTCGCGCGAGGCCGGGCCGGCGCCACGTGATGGCCGCGGGCGGGGCACCCACGACGAGGAACCGCTGACCATCCTGCGTGTTCCGATCGTGCTGGGCGGCGAGGCGATCGGCTCGCTCTGGGCCACTCGAATGCGAGGCGCGCCCTTCCCCGGCCGATCGCACTCGCGGCTTCTTGCCGCCGCCGCCGATCAGCTCGCGCAGTCCGTGGTGCGGGATCGACTTGCGGCCGAAGCCACCGCCGTCGAGGTCGCACGCCAGAGCGACGCTCTCAAGTCCGCGCTGCTCGACTCGGTCTCGCACGATCTCCGAACACCACTCGCCGCCATCCGGGCCGCAGCCGGGCACCTCATGGACCCGGACGTGCCGTGGGCGCCCGAAGAAGCGCGGGCCGTCGCCAGCTCGATCGACCTCGAGGCTCAGCGGCTAAGCCGTCTGGTGCGAAACATGCTGGACCTCGGCCGCATCGAGGGTGGCGCGCTGCACCCTTCTCTCGAGCTATACGACCTGGCCGATCTCGTCGATCCCGTCGTCGAGCGCCTGAGGCCAGCCCTGGCGCCATCGGTGGTGGAGGTCGAGGCGAGCGACGACCTGCCGGCCGCCAACGTGGACGCAATCTTCATCGATCAGATCCTGACCAACTTGCTCGAGAACGCGGCGCGGTATGCGTCGGGCAAGCGGATACGCGTGGCGGTGAAGGCCGTCGGGAACCAGGTCTGGTTGATGGTCGACGACGCCGGTCCAGGCGTTCCGGCCACGGCCCTGCCCCATCTCTTCGAGCGGTTCTATCGGGTGCCGCGGCGCCAGGGGTCGCGAGCCGAGGGCGGCTCGGGGATTGGGCTGGCGGTCGTCCGCGGGCTGGCCGAGGCGATCGGCGGATCGGTAATTGCCCGACCAAGCCCGCTCGGCGGGCTCTCGGTGGTGGTGAGGTTGCCGGTTGAAAGCGAGCCGGACCGTGCCGAAGCAACCGTCGCGCCCGACGCGGCCGCGGGAGCGCTCCAACCCGAGGTTAGCGAAGCAGCGGCCGAGCCCGAGGCCACCGAAGCAGCGCTCAGGCCCGCGGTTGGGCCCGCCGTTGGGCTTGGATCACAAGAAGCCGTCGAGCTCCAGGCGGAGCTGTCTGTCGAGCCGGCCTTCGAAGCCGACATCGATCGATCTGGCGCCGTGACACCCGCGGAATCTTGATGGGCGACGGTGCGGCAGTCGTCCTGATCGTCGAGGACGACGAGGCGGCGCGGGCCGCCATCGCGAGCAACCTGCGCGCTCGTGGCTACGAAGTTGACGAGGCCGGCGACGTCCGCGACGCGTTGCGATCGTGGGATGCGCGCCGTCCGGACCTGATCCTGCTGGACCTGGGATTGCCCGACCTCGACGGTCAGGCCGTCATCCGGCGCGTCAGACACGAGGCCACCACTCCGATCATCGTTGTCTCGGCACGCGGCCGCGAAGAGGATCGAGTTGCGGCGCTGGACGCCGGGGCAGACGACTACCTGACCAAGCCGTTCGGCCTCTCCGAGATGCACGCCAGGATGCGGGCTGTGCTCCGGCGGGCGGCCGGACCCGAAGCGGACACGGAGGGCAGGCTCCAGCTTGGACCGGTCGTCCTCGACGTGCCGCACCACGAGGTCAGGGTGGACGACACTCCGCTGGAACTGACGCCGCGCGAGTTCGAACTGCTCAAGGTGCTGCTCTCTCAGCCGGGTCGCGTTGTCACGGCGGGCCGGCTTCTTCGGGCAGTGTGGGGCACGGCCTATTCCGATGAGGGCCACTACCTCCACGTTTACGTCTCGCGGCTTCGCCGCAAGCTTGCTGCCGCCGACCCGTCGGGCGCTGCCGCCAGACTGATCGTGGCCGAGCCGGGCGTGGGCTATCGAATCGTGGCGGATTAGTGGAGCCGCGGTCGCACGCAACTGCCGAGTTGATCGGCGGAGATCTCGGCCGCAACGACCCGAGCCACGGAACGTGGCAGGCTATCTCCGGCGTCTACCCGTACGGCGCGGGCGGCGATGTTACGTCCTTCCGAACCGTGCCAGCCTCGATGTGGGCTTCGCGTCCCGGCCCCGAAGAGTTCCCGAGAGCCAGCAGGAGGTTCCGCATGGCCGATATCCCGGAAGAGCTCGCGTATCTCCTCACCACCAACGTTGTCGCGCATGTCTCGCTGGCGGAAGCGGACGGCTCGATAGTGACCCACGTCATGTGGGTGGACTACGACGGCGAGCACGTTCTGACCAGCTCTCCGAAGGCATCGTACAAGAGCCGGGCTTTCCGCAACCGACCGCACGTCTCCATTTCCGTCGTCGATCCGGCCGATCCGTGGCGTCGCCTCTCGATCAGCGGACGGGTCACCGCCATTCAAGACGACGAAGGCCTGGCCTTCATCAACAAGCTCTCGAGCCGCTATGTTGGCGCACCGTACCCGCGTCCCGGGGCGAGAGAGGTCTTCCTGATCACGCCCGACCGCGTGCGCGCCTACCAGGGTCGTCGCTAGAGGCCGGACCACCAGCCCGGGCTCGCCCGAGGTGCGTCGATGCGCGCCCGAGGCCTGCCAACGCCCGGATATGCAGCCCGCTGCACGTGGCCCGGTGACGGCGCATGTCACCTCGGCCGCGTCCGGCCGACGTCATACTTGCGCTCATGGGGCGATCATCCTGACCGGCATCCGATGGCGATCGTTGACGGCCCGGACGAGCCGCGTCCCGAGCATCGCCTCCGCCGAAACCCGCGAGCGCTCGGCTGAATCCACGCCCTGGACACTGCGCGGCATCTACATCGGCATCGGCGCTTCGACCGCCTCCATCTCGCCGTTCGTCCCGGTCATCCTCCAGGTCCACGGCCTCGACACGACGGCAATCGGAATCGTGGCGGCCGTTGCGGCGCTTCTTTCCGCGCTGGTCGTTCCGGCCTGGGGCCACCTGGCCGACGTGCGCTTCGGGCGGACACGAGCGTTCAAGATCGGCTTGCTCATCGGCTCGGTTGCGGCGGCCAGCCTCTTGCTGGGGCTGCCCGTGGTCGCAGTCGCTGCAATCGTCGCCAGCTTCACGGTCTTCGGCAGCATGTACATTGCGCTGGGCGATGCGCTGGCGGTCGTCGAGCTGCCGGCGCCCGAGCGACAGTACGGCGCCCTGCGCGCCCACGCGAGCCTCTCCTTCACCGTCGGCATTATCGCCGCCGGCTTCCTCTACGACCGGGCCGGCTACGGTGCGTCATCCTGGGTCTTTCTCGCCTGGTCGGCTGCCATGTTCCTTCTCATCGGACGCGTCCGAGACCGCACTGCCGACTCGAAGGTCCGGCACACGGTCGAAGCGATCGGCGGTGAACGTGCCCGTCGCTTCGGCTCTCTCGGCCGGGCGTTCGCGGTTCAGCCTCGGCTCTGGGCCGTGCTGGCTGCCTTCACCCTGGCATTTGCCGGTCTGCAGGGCGCGCTGACGTTCATCGGGATTCGCATCGTCGATCTCGGAGGTCAGCCGTCCGACGTCGGGCTTTCCTTCGGGCTCGCCGCGTTGACCGAGGTCCCTGGTCTCGTAGGGGCGGGCTGGCTGGGCCGACGGATCGGGCTGCGGTGGCTATGCCTTCTGTCGCTCGTCTCGTACGGACTGTGCATTACATCCTGGGGGATCCTGCCTTCGCCGATGGCGATCAACGCGACCCGGTTCGTGACCGGCCTCTGCTTCGGCTCACTCATCGCTGCCCGGGTCCTGATCGTGCCACGGCTCCTGCCGGAGCAGTTGCAGGCCACCGGGCAGGTTCTCCTGCAGGCGGCGACCTACGGCCTCGGGACCGTGGTAGGCAGCGTCGTAGGCGGAGTGGCATACGGCTGGATCGGGCCGACGGCGTTCTTCGCCGGCGCGGGCGTCGTCTCGATCGTCGGCGGCGTGGCGACCTGGCTCGCGCTCGCCGGTCCGGCCGGGGCGCGGTTGACCGGCCCCACGGCCACTCCCTTCGAGCTGGCAGAGCTTCCAGCGTCGCCGCTCTGACGGCGCCCCTCACCTGCGGCTGCAGCGGCGTTGCGCTGCCGCAACTCCGGGCACCCACCAGGTCCTCGCGCAACGCCATCCAACCCACCCTGTTGAGCAGTTGTTGAGCGTGGCCGGCACCGTCCCGGGCGTTTCCTCGTGGGTGCGCCGACTACGGTGGCGATGTGACATTCGCCGACAGCGTGCTGCATCTGGTTCGGGCCGGGGCCCGCATCGACACTTCGGGAGGTTGGGAGGAGGCCGACTCGCGGCGGCCTCTGCTCGCAGTTTCGACCGGCCTGTCCACCGACAATGGGGCGACCTCGGAAGTATCGGTCATGCCGCCTGGTGTACTCGACAAGGCCCCGAACCGGGGGACGGAGATAGCCGTCGAAGACGGCGGGACTTCCCAGGAATGTGAACCGGGGCTTGCCGATCTCGAGGCCGCCGTGGGTTTGGTCTCCGCCGGTCTCGCGACACGGGTCATACTCTCGGGGTTCCACTCCTGGCCAGGCCTGCTGTGGCGGGCCTACCAGCTGACCGATACTACGGATGTCCTCATCCTGCCGACCGTGGTCCATCCCGGCGGCAAGGTGGACATTGTCGTTACGAGGGATATCGCCCCATATGGCTGACCAGCGGCCCCTGCAGGGCCGAAAGCTCGGCGATCGCCGCGTAGTCGTCGATCGGCCGCACGCTCGCTACTTCAGATACCTGGGTCCCGGCGTGCTTGAGGCGAAGCTCGAAGCCCAGGCACCCCGCACGGCGTACCAGCGCCGGATGGCCGCCCTGAGGGGAGTGCTCTTCGGACGTCCCCTCTCATCCGCCGCGGAACTGACCGAGCGCCTTCCCAAGTGGAAGGCGCTTCCGGTCTTCTCTTCGGACGTCATGTCCTCGGTGGCCTACGCAACCGGGGCCATGATGCTAATCCTGGCCGGGGCCGGCACGGAGAACTACAAGTACGTGCTCGGGCTGTCGGTCGTCGTCGTTGCGCTGCTGGTCATCGTGACCTTCAGCTATCGCCAGACGATCCGAGCATATCCCAACGGCGGTGGGAGCTACATCGTCGCCCACGCCAACCTGGGCGTGCTGGCCGGCCTGATAGCCGCCGGATCGCTCTTGACGGACTACGTGCTGACGGTGGCGGTGAGCGTGTCGTCGGGCGTCCAGGCCCTCTACTCCGCTTTTCCTCCGCTTGAACCATGGCGCGTTCAGCTCATCGCGTTCTCGATCCTGCTGGTGATGACCGTCAACCTGCGCGGGCTGCGGGAGAGCGGCACGCTGTTCGCGAGCCCGACGTACATCTTCATCGGCTCGATGCTCCTGCTGATCGCCGTGGGCGTCTTCCGCTCGCTGACTGGCCAGCTTCCTCAGGTCGAGAATGTTGCCCCTCTCACCGGCGTCGTGGCCACCAACACCGGCCTCTTCCTGCTCTGCAGGGCCTTTGCCGACGGCTGCTCGGCCATGACCGGTACCGAGGCCGTGGCGAACGGGGTCCCAGCGTTCAAGCCGGTCGAGTGGAAGAACGCGCAGCAGACCATGATCATCATGGCCACGCTGCTGGGCATCATGTTCCTCGGCACGAGCTACCTGGCCGTCAACGTCGGGGCACATCCTGCGGGCTACCTGGCTAACGGCGAGAGCGTCCTCTCGCAGGTCGGGCGGACAGTTTTCGGCGGCCGCGGGCCGATGTATTACATCCTCCAGCTCTCGACGATGGGGATCCTGATCCTGGCCGCCCAGACAAGCTTCGCCGACTTCCCGCGCCTCTCCTCGATCCTGGCCCGCGACGGCTTCTTCCCCCGCCAGTTCGCCCTGCGCGGCGAGCGGCTCGCCTTCAACTCCGGGATCATCGCCCTGGCCCTGGTGTCGATTCTGCTTGTCGTGGCGTTCAACGGATCGGCCGATGCCCTGATCGGCCTTTACGCCATCGGCGTCTTCACATCGTTCACCCTGTCGCAGGCCGGCATGGTTCGCCACTGGTTCTCCGGGCGCGGATCGGGCTGGCGCCGCAGCGCCGTGATCAACGGTGTCGGCGCGATCGTGACGGCCGTGGTGGTCGTGGTCATCGCCATCTCGAAGTTCGGCCAGGGCGTGTGGATGATCATCATCGTGGTCCCGCTCCTGATCGCCATGATGCTGTTCATCAAGCGCGAGTACGACGAGGAGGGGCGCGGACTGGACGTTCAGCCCGACGTGGTCTTCGGTCCGCCTCACCGCCGCCAGCGTGTCGTGGTCGTTGCCCAGGCTATGAGTCGAGCCGTCGTTCAGGCGGTCAAGGTCGGCGAAACGATGGGCGAGGAAGTCCAGCTCGTCCACGTGACCCTGGATCCGGCCGAGGGCGAGAGTTTCCGTGAGCGTGTCGAACGACAACTGCCGGGCGTTCGGGTCGTGCTGGTGGAATCGCCGTATCGCGCGCTGGTACGGCCATTCGTGCGCTACCTGGAGGTATCTCAGGCCGAGGATCCGGGTCGGATCACCGTAGTTCTGCTGCCCGAACACCTGCCCCGCCACTGGTGGGATCGCATCCTGTACAACCAGAATGTCCATCGCATCCGGGCCGCGCTGGTTGGTCGCAAGGACTTCGTCGTCCTCGACACGCCCTACCGGCGGGAGGCGTAGCGCGTCGCTGCCCTGCCGCGTACGCACCCGACCAACGGGCGGCCACGTCAGGCCTCTCCGTCAGGCCTCTCCGTCAGGCCTCTCCGTCAGGCCTCTCCGTCAGGCCTCTCCGTCAGGCCTCTCCGTCAGGCCTCTCCGTCAGGCCTCTCCGTCAGGCCTCTCCGTCAG
>Ga0182027_10002031_pt1 | contig 33105 bp, 39 predicted proteins | sample 712E1DmetaG_FD_121300 | JGI IMG/M metagenome (GOLD analysis project Ga0182027, IMG submission 121300) | Permafrost microbial communities from Stordalen Mire, Sweden - 712E1D metaG (Illumina Assembly) | ecosystem: Environmental > Terrestrial > Soil > Wetlands > Permafrost | place: Sweden...
GCAGCCGCACGCCGGCTTTTGCGTACGGAATCATTTTTTCAGCATAGTCCAGCACAAAGTCCACATCATCGCGCGTTAAATCTCGCATTGAAACGATGTGTTTTTGCGTGAACATCCTATGAGATACGTTTTAAATTGTGGCTACCTGTTACTAACAGCTATGCCCTTTTAATCTTCCGCTGCAGCCGCCCCTTCCCAGCCTACTTCCTTGAGGAGCGCTCGAACTTCATCGCGGATTTTCCTGATTCCCTTGTGTTCGACCTCGACCAAAATGGCGTTGAGTATGTTTTCAACTTCCTCCAATTCTTCTCCGAACGCCTCTAAAGTTTCTGTTTCTTCTTTCATATTTTGCCCCCTGCCTTCAGGACCTGCGGCCTGCGGGGCCCGGCGCTAACGCCCCCGCCCTTTTCTGCGGCCATAGTGGTCGAGGGCACGAGCAATTATTGTACTATATGTGTCAGTTTTATTGCCGCTTAGTCTTAGACGTTCTCGTATTTCAGGTCTCACCTTGATAGTGACGAAGGCGGTCTTCCGCTTCCACGTCTTCTTCGCGCGGCTGACAAGCCCAACTAAATGCGCGCGCTCTATCTCAATGTATCCGCCTCGGAGCCCCTCTTGAAGTTCGGCGGCCTTTTGCTTTTCTGCGGCGGTTGGGTTGCGCCCTTCTGACTTGGCGTTCAGAATCGGGCATACCCACGCGTTAGACGACCATCCATCATCTTCTTTTGCACACACGCAGCTTCCGCATTCGTGGCCGCACTCGCCTTCTTGGTAATCCTGCCTCACCACATCACCACCCCATTCACACTGCCCAATATCCGCTTGGGTAATCAAACCACCACGACACATTTAACGCGATGAATACTCGCCGTGTGTTAAGGTCCTCGACGTGCGAATCAATTATCGTCGGGTCGCCGTCGCCATTTGAGCTCCAAATAGCCCAGCTGGCCCGCTGGCCATATTTCTGACAAATGCTTCGGTATAGTGCTTCGTTCATAGCGTGCCGCCTCCGCTATGCGGGCATATGTCCGCGATTTCTTCAGAGTCCGGCCAGCTTTGCATACACAGATATTTGCCGCCGTAAGTGCATATCAAAGCCGGCAGCGCATCTAGGAACCATTCACAGTCGTCAAAGCATGGTAGATTTCTCAGAGGTTTTTGCGCCTCGTGCCATCGGCAGGCATAAAATTCTTGCTGATATGCGACGATGCTACAATTTCCGGCCATTTTTACTCCTCGCCTCCCCCGCGCTCGTCATGTTTCACAAAGGGAAGGGGTTTCATCTTCCGCCGTTCCTTGAGGCAATCTGTACAATACGCGGCGGCGCTACATTGAATCGCAATCTTCTCACCGCAAACGCTGCAATGAGTGTGCCAATATGCACGGTCGCCCCGCTTGTGTATGCTCATCTTTCAACTCCCTCGTCGCGCCCTTTCCAGCTCTTCGTCATTATTCCTGCCGGGCGTTTCAGTCCTCGGTTTTGTTTAGCGCGTCAATGAGCGCACAGGGCGCATCTGCACAATCGTCGCATTTTAAACCCCTACCTATCTCGCAGGATTGAATCTTAAGAATTAAGTTGCTTGCGTCCGTCATTGCTCAACCCCCGTATGCTGAGTCTCCCAGAAGTTGAGAGATCGGTTTATCGTTTCCTCGAACGTTTCTTTTTTGACTGTCGCGTCTCGAAGTCGCTCCCAAGTGGGCTTCTTGACGCGGAGCGGTTTTGATTTCTTCCGAGTTTATCATAATATATTGGGTATATTTAACTTCTATATAATTATTAAGCAACATATCCTAGCCAGCTAATATCTCGTCATCTTCCCCGACTTCGACAACCAGCGTCAGAATGAGCTTCCCTTCGGCCTCTATAGCGCGGGCCCACTCAAGGGAGATAGGTCGGGGCCGGAGCCAAGCAGCTCGAAAAGTAGCAGTGCATAGCAGTCGGAAAAATTACGTCGCAATATTCTCTATTTTTAGAGATATAGGCGCAAACTCTGCCGCGTAATCCCAAGGCATCCCTGCGATGCTCCGCGATTTGAAGGGGCTCCTCGACGACGGTATCATCACCGGAGAGAAATTCGCCGACAAGAAGAAAGAACTTCTTGCAAGGTAGTCAATGGTATTTCTATTTCATGAGTTTGCACAACGCGTGATATCTGCAGTTCTGTCAGTTGAGAGTGACAAGCGCAGTCAGAATTGTTTCAGATCGCTCGGCCAAGCTATATGCTCATAGTCGACAAATCATAAGTTCAAACCCTATGTTTGACGTTAACCCTCTTGTAGCCAGACTCTGTAGCGAGGTACCAAAGCAACGCTCCTTTGAACCGATCGATGTACAGCTTTCAGACTTGACTGCCCCTAGTGCGAAGCCTTACGAGGAGTCCCCGCAAGCCGTTGCCCTCGATTCGGAAAATCAGCCGAAAATACGGTCGTTTCAGTCTAAATTCCCGCTTGAACACGACGTTGTTGCTATCGATAGCACAAGTGTCGTCCTTGGCTACGTCCCCGAGGGTTTGGTCGGCGCTATCCGAGCGTCGGTCATTATCAAGCCTAAAGGCAAAAAACACTATCGAAAGGAGCAGTATGGCGCGTATCTTGTTGTTGTCACGAATTACAATAAAGACGATCTCTATGCGAGCACCTGCGAACTAGTCTACAGAGAGGGAACTCATGCAAGAGCGCCAGATCTAAGAAAAACGCTTGACCGTCTACGAAGTCTCTTGGAGCGCCATCTCCAGTTTGAAGCTGTGAAATCCTTTAATAACGCGCTGCTTTTAATTGACGGGAGCTTGATGGCGGGTGCTGTTGCAGATCCAATGTTCGTCATCAAGAAACTCGTTAGCGATGCTGCTGCCAACGGGAACGCTATTGTGGCATTGTCCAAGTCAACAACTCTCACGCTGCGTGAGAACCAGTTTGGTATCCTTTCCTTGATTGATGGCATTCCTAATGCGTGTTACGTTGGCGATTTAAGAGAGCACCTTACACAGCAACAGGACAGATACGTAGGCTGCGTCTATGTTGGTCGGCTGACACCTAATGGCGAAGCATTTCGCTTTGATATCCCGGAAAATACTGCCCTTCCGCACAAGGAGGTCTTCCCGATGGTAAGCGGATTGTCTGGCGAACACGGATATCCAGAAGCCCTTAAGCTTGCTCATATGACGAGCGTTTTTAGCTCCATCGAAGTAATCGAGCTGCAAGCTGCCGCCATCAACTTGTATGGCTTGCAACTGCGAGAAAGTGTGCGAAGGAAGTTGTTTCCGATGTAATGCGTTGTGATCGAGATGTATGTATTGACAAAATACGGGGATGAATTGGCACTGGTCTTTTCGCCTGACGAAACCGTGCGCTTAGGCGACACGCTTCTCATCGATGATATCGTTACGCAGGTCGTCGATATTCAGTTTGCAGACCTCCCAGGCGTGCTTGAACACATCTTACGAAAGTCGCTCATAGCGAAATCGGAGACCGAAGAACACGTCCAACCTGAGTTGCAGAGCGTTGTAGACTCCTTAACTGATCAGAAACTCGCTCGAACGAAGATACGGGGTCATCTCGTCTCGGATGATCCTAGGAATGCAAAAAACGTGTTCAAAACAGGATTGAGCGAGTTTAACATAAGCAGAGCAAGCGCCAACATTCAGAGGCTCCCCCAAGACGCACTTTTCGACGCACTTGATCTATCATTCCCCCCATCCTGTGATCTCGCAACAACGCTCTCAGATGAATGCGCCGATTTCGACATCCTCATTGACAAACTTGGCATTAACCTGATCACTGGGATGAAAGGTTCTGGAAAATCATATCTTGCGAAACGCCTGTTATTCAAGCTCATAGATAAAAACGTGCTCACGCTGGTTTTTGATCTTAACGCAGAGTATCTCAATCTAGGAAACGCTGAAGATGGAACGCTAAATAAATACGCTGATCGGATCGTCACATTCACGCCATATCTGGCCGAAGAAACCGATTTTGAACGTGCGCTGACGATTCCCGTCCACGAAGTATCTTATGACGATTTCGCTACATTTTTGAATGTGCAGCGAGATTCGCCTACTTATCTTTACCTCATACAATTTTGGCGAACGAACCGGGACAAAGTCTTCACGCTAGATCATCTTGAACAGTTTGTTAACAATATAGAGAACGACTGGGTCAGGGAAGGGCTGCTTCAGCGGCTTGAAGTAGCTCGAATATCGGGTCTTTTTGGGTCCAACGCCGTCACGGCATTCATCAAAGCAATGCACAAAGAGGGAGGAGCAATTATATTCAACTTGTCTGAAGTGAGTCACTGGGAGCGCAGAATAGCAGTCGAATTCATACTGCGAAGGTTAGTGCGAATGGGGCAAGCCAAGGAGTTTGAGGCAGTCTCGCTATTCCTTGAAGAAGCGCAACTTTACGTCGAACGAGAAAACATGATAGACATTATTACGAGGATGCGTCACTCAGGCATTTTCCCGACATTTATCACCAATACCCCCAGAACGTTACCAGACGATGTGTTTGCTCTCCTCGACAACCTGATTGCTTTTAGTTTCAGGAACGAAGATGAACTGCGACAATTAGCACATTCCGGGCTTATTGACCAGAAGTCAATCAATGCTTTGCAGCATCTGGAAAAGCGGCAATGCATAGCAGTGGGCAAGATAACATCACAGTATCCTTTGTTTTTGGAGATTCAGCCGCAAATTGGTGCCCTTATGGGTGGCGAAACGAGACGGCTGACATCGCGAGATGCTTACATTGTCTAAACTTATTATGAATCCTATTGCACTTTCTGCAGCCGTCATCGCTTCTTTTTTTTCAAAGAGGGCCGGGAACGCCGACATCCGTAAAAAGTCAAGATAGGAGATAAGAAGAATGGCCAAAACAGAACAACTTGTAACCTTTGCTAGAGCTAAGAAGGCTGAAAAGCCATTCGTTTTTGAACCGCTTAATTTAAGAAGCTCCTATTTGTGGTGGGGGGCCGATACGTATTTCGAGCGCTTCAATGGCATGTGGCAAAATCTCGATATGAAACTAACGAGTCCGATCTATATAAACGGAAAACAATGGCTAAAACAGAGCCTAATAAGCGAAATAGGCGAAATTTTTCACTCGATTACGGAAGAACTCGAAATAGACGGTGACAGCGCCGTTATGGTGACCAAAAGCCTCATTTTGAAGCGAGAAGGTAAGCAAATCGATCACGACGAGAGAACCGAAAAAATCTATGTCGTGTTAAACAAGTTTCTTGATGAGGTCGAAGCGGCGATAAAAGCCCAGAAGGAGATCGATGAGAAGCTCAAAAGCTACGAGCGCGATCAGCAACATCAGCGCGATGATTAGATATTTGCCTATCACAGCCATGGTGCGCGGGAAAATTTCGCGGCACGAATGTTGGCGGGGAAACTGAGGTGCAGGAGCTTTGGCAACGCGAATGTTTGAGCTTTCCGGGGCTTCTTTAGATTCAACATCAAGTATTTATTAGGGCTGGAACTTCATAAATCAGGAACCTAAAGTGACGAGACAAGAGTTTTTTTCAAATTCGACTCCAGCAGAGTTCTGCAATAGACAGGCCTTTACTTACGTCGAGGACTCACATACAGCGGCTAGAAAGAAGGAAGGTCAGTTAATATGTGAGACAGGCGGAGACTCCACCCCTCTTTTGTGTCATTTTTGGGGTAGTAAGAAATGAGTGGCGTCACAGAGATTAGGAATGCGTCGAGAAACAATACGCTTGTTGACGATTCACCCGTTCACTCATGGTATCAATTTGTGTTGGGGTACCCCCCTCACCTAGTCAGACAATATCTAACCAAGTTTAAAATTGTCAGTACAGATATCGTTCTCGACCCTTTCTGTGGGACAGGAACTACTCCGGTTGAATGCATCAAGAACTGTATAGCGAGTTGTGGCATAGAACCGAATCCTATTGCGCGGTTGGCCTCTAAGGTAAAAACGACGCTAGATCTGGATATTGACTTGCTAAACGACTACTTTGGATACGTTTATGGGTCGGCTGTCCTCTCTTTTGACCGTTTCGGGATTAAAGACGACTTTCCGCCCTTATACCGCTTGGATACAAACTACGATCTAGTTTGCTTAAGAGGGATACCTACGCTATCAGAGGAACAGCGACGAATTATTCCGGAAGGGTTTATCAGCAGCAAGCCACTCATCAAAGTCCTCGTACTAAGAGATATCATTCGAACCGTGGATGACCCGACAATAAGAGATTTTCTCACTATATCCTTAGCTAAGTTGATCGTAAAGAAGGCAGGAAACATAGGTTTCGGGCCTGAAATATACAAAACGAAGCCGAAAGACGATATCAATGCACTGGCGTATTTTGCTTCTAATACTTCGAGTATGATACAAGATGTTGAAGCTATGCACAATGACAGTGTCCACTCAACTATTTTGGACGGTGATGCACGACACGTGGACAAATATCTTGACGCTAGTTACTTGAAAAGGATAAAATCCGTCATAACGTCCCCTCCATATCCAAACGAGAAGGATTATACTCGAAGCACCAGATTGGAAAGTGTCCTGCTTGGTTTAATAAACGATAGGAAAGAACTCAGAAACCTGAAAGAGGATCTTTTAAGAAGCAACTCCAGAAACGTTTTTGTTAACGATTCAGACGGCGATTATATCCGACAGTTTGAGCGAATTGAATCCCTTGCTAATGAGGTAGAAAATAAGAGAATTAGCAAGAATAAGAATTCCGGTTTCGAAAAAATGTATCACAAGATCGTCCGCCACTATTTTGGCGGCATGTTTCTTCATTTGCAAAGTTTGAAACCGTATCTGGCTGAGGAAGCAAAGCTCGCTTATGTTGTCGGCGATCAAATGTCCTATTTTCAAACCCCTATTCCAACTGCCGAACTATTGAGTGACATTGCAGAAGCACTTGGATATGTTGTGAAGGGCATAGAGCTTTGGAGAACGCGGCTCTCGACCGCAACTAAGTTGCAGCTAAATGAAAACGTTTTGATACTAGAGAACTCATAACTCCGCTGGAACATGCCCAAAACTGATGTTACAGACTATGATAAAGTAATTGTGGCTATTTTTTATCAGAAATTCGATGAGTTGGGAGATACCCGCGTCGAAGAAATTGAGTTTGCTTTGGATGATCTCGTAGATGTCATCAAGAAACTCGGTATTACGATTAAGAACATTCCAGATATCCCTTATACGTATCGATGCAGGCGACCGCTTCCTGATAGCATACTCGCGAAAGGAAACTGGATCATTAACCAAAAAGGGAAAGGCAAACTTGCTTTTGTAAAAATCGAACGTGAACCTTTTGTAACGATCCAAGAAGGTCTTGCAGTCAAAGAAATTCCGAACGCTTTGCCAGAGATAGTCGAGAAGTACACTGCTTCGGATGAGCAGGGGCTGTTGTCAGCCATACGATATAACCGATTAGTTGATATTTTCACAGAGCTGACGTGCTTTCATTTGCAGTCACACATAAGAACTACACTTCAGGGGGAGGGGCAAATAGAAATAGATGACCTGTATGTGGGCCTTGATCAAGATGGGCAAGAATACATCTTACCCCTTGAAGCAAAAAGTGACAATCAGCGAGACAGTCTCGGCTGGTTTCAGGTAGCAAATTTGGTTAGGTACGCCCATCAAAACTATCCAAAGCTTAAATGCCGACCCATATGTGCGAAACCAGTAGACAGGAACACGATTCACTTGCTCGAATTCAACGATGATCCGAACTACAATACCATAAAAATAGAGAACATCAAACTGTACAAGCTTGTTCGTAAACAGCCAAACGGGCAGACTCGTCTTTTTGTAACCTAGCAAATCGGCTTTTTTACCACCCTCTATTTAACAACCCACCCAAAAATGTAAGAAATTCTGAAAAGTGATGTTTCAAAATCCCGCTCAGCCGTATTACGTGCGCCTTTTTTATAGCTACGCCACCATATGTTCGGGTTGATAGCTTATGCGTTACTGGATCTACGTCACAAACTCAGACAATTGGGCGGTGACAAAGAAGACAAATATTCTTGGTGCCTCAGCGAGACATAGAAATGCATGCTCCAAAGTAAAGAAATGCGACAACTGCTTAGTTTATGTGAAAGGTGCGGTGGTCGCGGGCGAAAGGATCAACCCCAAAATAGTTGCCGAATATGAAATCGCTTCTACGGTCTTCGAAGACAGTACGAAGATGTTTCTCGCACCTAGCAATGCTCCACACGAAACTTTTCGGTGGAGACTGCGGTTAGAACCTGTGAGGGTGTTTGAACCACCCATCGAATTTAAACCACTAATACCGCGACTTTCTTTCTTACCGAACAAGATAATCTGGACTGGCCCTATTAGGGGTAAGGCTCTGGTTCAGATCCCCGCCAGTGATTACAATCTTATTGTACCGAGTTAACGAGAGTATCACTGCACAATTTTCGCAACAATCGCATTAATTTCATTTAGTTCATCTTGCAGCATCTCACGAACTGTTGAGCGTAACTTCCCCACACTTCTCATCTTTCCTTTTCCCCCGCCTAACACCCAGTTCTGCACTTTGTCCGTACATTCTTCACCTAATTCGCTCAATTTGCGATGTTCGGCGTTCGTGGCGTCAAATTGTGGGATAGGAAGCTCAAAAACTTTTTTGTGAATATCTCGCGGCCCCCACGCCCCTCGACTCTGCATTGGCTTGATAAGCCCATCAATGATAGGAGCATTCAAAATCGACGCTAAGTAAAATGCTTCGCTTCTGTTGTTTAGATCGAAAAAGTAGAGTTTGTGATCTGCGACAAATCCTTTGGTACTGGCTTCTTTCTCTCCTAATATGTGCTTCATATCTGCGCTTTCAATAACCGCGGCTGTTAAATAAGTGCCAGATGTGTTGTAGATTACTCGCCACTGTGCTTGAGGATTTTGTTTTGTCAGACCGTTGCGATAATCTAACCGTTCCAGTGCGCTCATTCGCCCCTTTTTTGAAGTGCCCCTTTTTGCCCATTCTTCTTCTGCGCGTTCCACCCATAGTGCTAGGTCAGAATACCCGCGCAACCGCGCCTCTGCCGATTCAATAAGTTTATATTGATCTGCCTGCGGTTCAACGGGAAGAACCGTCAAACGATAGTCAAAATGTCCAAAAGGAATCAGATCTTCCGAATAAAGTGTTGCATAAAGGAAGTCACTTTCAACATTGCCCTTTATGAATAAGTCGTTATACGGCTTTTTTGCTTTCTTTACGGCATAACCTGCAGTTTCTACTAGAGGGCGAGATTCGTCAAATCCATATTTTTGTGAGTTAGTTTCGACAATCCACGAAGAGCGAGGTATGATTGTGGCACCTTGCATAAATTTCGTTTTGTACGGACTAACCGCTTTCTTTTCTTTACAATCCAGAGTTGACCAGAAAGAGCGTTTCCCGGTAAAACATAGTGATATTCGTGTATCTTCAACCTGCAGTTCTTTTGCCGCGCTCTGTAGTGATGCATTTTTTTGGCTCAGTTTTCCAGTTAGTATTTGCCCTTTGATTGGATACTGAGTTTGCTTTTGGCTTTTTTCTGCAATTAATACGCAAGCAGGGATATTAAAAAGAGGGGTGACTCCTTCACAATCCCACACTTCTTGAAACTCTAGATGTTGTTTGCTGTCATTGCTTAATCTGAAAGTACCTCTCCGCAGTTCGTCGTGCTGATCGCTGCTAAATATGCTCCTTGTAAGTACAAAGGCTATTTTTCCACTTGGCCTCAGATACAAGTCTGCTGCTCGTGCTAAAAAAAGAGAAGCTACTTCCAAATGGGTGATCAACTCCGGGCGTTTGGTTAACAATCTGTATTCGTTCATCACCTCTTGTTTCAAGAACTCTTGATACGCAGGCTCTGCGGTTCGTAACACTATCCACGGTGGATTACCCACAATGAAATCGAACTCTTGCATAAAAAACAATGGCTTGTAGACGTTTTTGAGAATATATGCCCAAATAGTGTCTCGGTTCGCTTCGATAAAATGTTTCAAGATAGCCGCCATATCAAAGAGAGCTTCAACGAGAATTTCGTCGTCTATTTTCGGGAAATGTCGTTTCTCTAGAAAATTGTGAAAAAGCCCAAATTCGACGTCTTTGCCCTTATTCAGCTCGGCGAAATCCTTTACCAGCTCAATTGCGTGATCATAGAGTGTGAGATCTTGAAGAAGAGGTTCGGGCAATCGTATTTTTTCTCCATCTAGTTCGACACGATAGCTTGAGAATTCCATTGACAATTTATGCTGCGTTTCCCATTCAGGTAAGTGAATCGTGTCTGCCAGATAAACAGGTATTGTAATCGTGCTTTTTCGCTTTTTCAGCAAATCGCCCAGTGCTAAGACATAGTTTGTTTTAGCAATTATCACGGCAAGAGGGTGGATATCTGCACCATATACAGACTCTAATACGTGTTGCAGGGTTTTAGGAGAATCGGACATCCATTCACGCTTTTCCCTGATAGCGAGATAAAGAAAAGTCCCCGACCCACAAGCAGGATCAAGGAGGATCCCTTCGGGCTTCTCATCAAGGAGCTTCGTCACAATGCGATCAGCTAACCAATCTGGCGTGTAAAACTCACCTAGATCGTGCCGAGTTATGGGGTCTACCAGCTCTTGATATAATGTCTTTAGCACGTCCTCTGACAAGTCGTGCAAATTGTAGTTCTGCAGCAGGCTGAAAAGCCAGCGTACAGCATTGACGCCTATTTTTGAAGCTTCTTTGTGAGTGAGCCACGAAAAAAAGTCTTCTTCCAAAAAGTTGTCAATCCCATAGACTTTAAAGAATCTCCCCTCTAATATCTCTATTATTTCATCGCTATGTGGCAGGCTTACGCTTTCACTGATGCGCATCCACGACATTAGCTTCGCTAGTGTTGCCAAGTAGGTGTGTCGAATGAACAGTTGTTGGTCTGAAACGTCACTCCCGTAAACTATTCGGAGGTACTTTTCCCAGTTGCTGTATATTACCTGATATACACTCTGTGACTCAACTTCTTGCCAAAGCGTAGCAAGGAGATTTGTAGTCGTCTGAAAAGCGTGGCTCCTTGTGCCGAAATCGTGGATTACGCGCTCACTTGTCACTGGAAGAACTTGGCGGCGAAGAAAATATCGATCAAGCCAGTAACAGACCTCAGAGGATGTCAGCTCTGTCCAGTTCGTTTTTTCAATTGTGTTGAGGACGACATCGTCTTGGGTGACGTCTTTGAGTGTCGCGTCCGCAATCACTGGGGAGTACGTTAAAAAGCGGACACCGTCGGTGCCAATACAAAGATAAGGCGTTCGCGCATTTGGTGTCTCGTTAGACCATAGTATAGCGACATATCGGCGGAGTTGTTCTTCAGCTTCGGAGCGATTAACCTCAATGTCGGCTTCAAATTCTATTATTATATTGCCAAAAAGGTTGTCTGCTCGCCCTCTTAATATACGGTCAATTTGCTCGACTCTCAAGGATTGCTCAATGCCGCTGACATATTTTCCTATGAAGTCAGCTTCGACGCCTAACAACTGTTGCAAAAGTGATGTGAATCGATGCGAACGAGACGATTCGTTGTGGAGTTGCCCAATTTCTTGAAAATATCTGTCGAGGGCTGCATCCCACTGCCTTTGGCGTGCGGTTGTAACGGGAGCGACCTCATCCGTAATCTTAGCCTGTTTCACCTGTTTGCTCATTTCGTGGATCTCTCTTAGGCGTCGTTGTTTGTCTAAGCCCTCTAAGGCAATATTAAAGCACTGGTTTCAGTCGAACTTGGTTTTCAAATACGTCAACCGAAAGCGTTTTAACCTTCGTCTTGTTACGGAGAACTCGATGACCTCCATTACGTTCTACGGTGGAGTCAACGAGATCGGCGGCAACAAGATCCTCCTAGAAGATCAAGATACGCGCCTGTTTCTCGACTTCGGAATGAGCTTCAACCTAGCTAACCGGTTTTTTGATGAGTATATGAAGCCCCGAAATTGCAACGGAGTCCATGACTTACTCGAACTCGGCTTGCTTCCCAACTTGGAAGGGTTATATCGTTGCGACTATCTTGAGCATCGTCACTGTTCTTTCAAGCCAGAACCTGATTTTGATGGAGTGCTTTTAAGCCACGCGCATATGGATCACGGTGCTTATATTCATTACTTGCGGGAGGACATACCGCTTTACTGCACACAAGCTTCTAAGGACATTTTACAATCTATTGACGAAACTAGCACAAGCGGAAAAAACGAATATGTTGCAAGAAAAGAAGCGTTTGCGATAAGGCCATCTGGTGGCGACTTTGTTCGCCCAAGAGATCGAGAGAAGTATCCCCGAACCTATAACGTTGTAAAAGATTCCTTTGAAGTCGGAGAACTCGGCGCAGAATTATATAATGTCTGTCACTCACTCGAAGGCGCTGCATCATTTATTTTACATTCAGAAGCTGGCTCAATTGTCTATACCGGTGATCTCAGATTCCGAGGCTACAAAGGCTACCTAACCCGCGAGTTCGTTCAGCGTGCGGCTGAAGCAGATCCTGTGGTACTGATTTGTGAAGGCACGCGTATCGCATCATCCCCAAGCAAAGATGAGCAAACTGTGTTAGAGGAAGCTGTAAGTGAAGTTGAAAAGACGGATAACCTTGTCATAGTGAATTTCCCAATTAGAGACACCGATAGGTTGTCTAGCTTCTTACAAGTTGCTCGGCAGACTGGTAGGGAGTTGGTTGTCAACCTGAAGCAAGCTTACTTGCTTGAACTATTCGAGAAGTCTGACGTTCTTGCGCCAACGATTGATGATGACAATATTCAGATTTACATTCCCAGAAAGAGTTATGGGGTATTTAGGGATGATCGTTTTACCGAGAAGATTCAGAAAGCAGATTATAAAACGTGGCAACGGGAATTCCTCGAAAGATCGAATATTGTTAGTGCTGAAGACATTCGAGAGAATCAGCAGGATTATATCTTTCGCTGCGATTATTATGAACTCACAGAGCTGATTGATATACAACCGGGAGCAGGTAGCTGTTATATCCGCAGCACATGTGAACCATTTGACGAGCAAAGTGAGCTAGACAAGCAGCGCGTTGAACAATGGTTGAAACATTTCAACTTGTGTCCCTACAAACAAATCCACGCTTCAGGACATATGGAACGCAATGAGATCAAGAAAACCATAGAGACCATTAACCCAAAAATACTGATTCCTGTTCATACAGAGAATGCGACTGAATTCGAAAAACTACACGATAACGTGATTATTCCAGAAACAGGGCGAGAGATAACGCTATAGCTGTCCAATCTGCTGGCAAACATGCTTGCGCAAGATTTATTCCGCCATGATAAAGGCAGTCATTTTCGACATCGACAATACGCTCATCGACTTCATGAGCATGAAACGGGCGGCTTCTATGGCTGCAGCAAACGCTATGATAGAGGCGGGACTGCAGGATGCGCCAGAAGACCTCTCTGAAAGGCTTTTCACGTTTTATCTAGAGCATGGAATTGAATCGGATGATGCGTTCGAGGAATATCTAAAGCAGGAATATAAAGCGGTTGATTATCGAATTCTTGCTTCCGCTGTTAATGCATATGTGAAAGAAAAATATTTGCACCTCAAGCCGTATCCTGGAGTCTTAGAAACCCTTCGAGAGTTAAAGCGACAGGGATACAAGCTTGGCGTGGTAAGCGACGGTGTCAGGTTAAAGGCCAGGATGCGCTTAAACGAAGCGGGTTTAGATGGTTATTTTGATGCGGTTGTAACATACGAGGATACAGGAAAGCAAAAACCTGCAAGAGAACCGTTTCTGCGAATCTGCGATGAGCTTGGGGTTAACCCAGAAGAATGTCTTATGGTTGGAGACTGGCCTGAACGAGATGTGCAGGGCGGAAGACTGGCCGGTATGAAAACCTGCCTTGCGAAATACGGGCAGATGCACGAGACGAAAGCAGATTACCAAATAGAGAGCTTCAGCAAACTTCTGACAGTCGTAGATCGTTGCAATAAAGAATGAACTAAATGCTTTGGCAGTCCTCGTTTTTTTGACTATCCCCTGGTCTAACCGTCCCCGAAGATTTCCAGCACAGAAATCGCAAGCTTTTCTGCATCGTGTGTGCACATCACCTGCTGCAACACGTCAATGATCTGGCGAAGAGGTGGTTCCGCAGCACTTTCCTCATCTCGCCTACGCGGCTCTGTCAGAATCGATGTGACAAACGTAGTTAGCGTCTGTGCAAGCTGTTCTTTCAATTCAAGCGCAAACGTTCGCAGGTACGACCCTTCGAGCCGTTCAGCTCTCGCGAGGCAGTAGCTGCAAGTCGCCCCGTATATCACCACGTACTTTAGTTTGGCCTCTAGTCGGGCTCCTTCAACGCTTTTTATTAGCTCTTCCAGCGGTATTGTGTGAATGTAGGCGGCAAACAGGTTGTAGATAGCCTGTTTCTTGTCACCGGTGTCGGTCTGATGGTGGATTGCTTGCACAAGAGTTGAATCTGTGCTGCAGGTGATAACTCAACTGCAAGAACGGGCGGAAAGTGAAAGAAAAAAAAGAAAGAAGTGAAGAGGATAAACCTCTTCACGACCCCTGCAACGCTTGTAGCTCCTGTATCAGATTCTGCACCTGTGGATAGAGCTGACCCTGCGCGGCGCACGTCCGTACCCAATCGTCGCTGTCCGGCTTTCCGGTCTTGGCACAGCCGTCCGTCCGCGGCAGCAAGGCGCTCTTAAGCTCTGTCGTAGCCCCGCCATAGCTGCCTACCATGAAGTTAACCTTAGTGGCACCAATCACTGCAAGCGTCGCTATTTTTGTGCCGGGTATGAATGCCGAGCTTGGGGTGCCCAGTACGGCCAACGAGAGGGTGTTGAGGTCGGCAAGAATGCTCGCCTTGCTGACCACCTTCACGCTGACGACGTTGCTTGTCGCATTGGCATACGTGGCGTTCCCGTCGTAGGAAGTGCGGTAGTAGTAAGCGTGCGCCGTTGATTCGCTCCTGCTGAACTGATACTGCCCGGCGCCGTTGGTCGCCGTGTTCGTCACGTTGTTCCACGTGGCGTTGTTCGTAGAGCGCTGCAGGGTGATGGTAGCGCCTGCAAGACTTGTCGTACCGGCGCTTAGCGTTCCGTTGATGCTGAACTGCTTGTTGACGGCGACGAATTTTGAAGAGACGGTTGCATTTAAGGTTGTCGACAGACGAGATGCAGCGAATACTGTGACGCTCACCGTGTTGCTTGTGGCGTTCGCGTGGGTGTCATTGCCGTCATACGCGGTGCGATAGTAATAGGTGCCATTGGCTGACTCATTTTGGCTAAACTGGTAGCCCCCCGTTGAGTCCGTCACGTTCGTCATGACATTCGTCCACGTGCCGCTCACGTTCTTTTGGAGCTGAATGGTAGCGCCTGCGATTGGGGTGCCGCCAGTGGTGTTGAGCGTCCCGTTAATCGTGAAGTTCTGGTTAACCACAACTGAGGTGAGATTAGCAGCCGCGGAGAGCTGAGTTAGTATCACGGGACGCAATACACTAACGACATTGCTCGTCGCGTTAGCGTACGTGTCGTTGCCTGCGTAGGTCGTGCGATAGTAGTAGACGCCGACAGCGATTTCGTTTTGGGAGAACGCATACCCTCCCGTCTCGTTGGTCACGTTCGTCGCGACGTTCGTCCACGTGCCGCTGACGTTCTTCTGCAGCTGGATGGTGGCGCCTGCGATGGCTGTGCCATCGGTGGTGTTGAGGGTGCCGTTCACCGTAAACTGCTGGTAAACGGTGGTTGGATTCACACTCGCACTTAGCTGCGTCGGTATCTTATTCACCGTGACGGTGACGCTGCCGCTGTTGGTGCCGGCGTAGGTGTCATTGCCTGCGTAGGTCGTGCGGTATTGGTACTTACCAGCAGTTAGCTCGCTTGTGCTGATGCGATATGCGCCTGTTGACGTGGTGGTATTCGTCTTCCCGGTAACGTTCGTCCACGTGCCGCTCACGTTCTTTTGGAGCTGAATGGTGGCGCCTGCGACTGGAGTGCTGGCTGTGATGTTAAGGGTGCCGTTAATTGTGAAGGGCTTGTTGATGGATGCTGTGGATGGGGCGGTAACGGTGAGGGTGGTCGGTGTCGTTGGCAGGCTGCTTACGGTGACGCTGACGATGTTGCTCGTGGCATTGGTGTAGGTGGCGTTGCCGTCGTAGGCAGTACGATAGTAGTAGATACCTGCAGCAGACTCGTTTTGACTAAACTGATAGCTGCCGCTCGTATCGGTCGTCGCGTTCGTCAAGTTGCTGAACGTCACATTGTCGGTTGAACGCTGCAGAGTGATGTTCGCATCCGCAACACCGAATGTGCTGCCGCTCAGTGTGCCGTTGACGGTGAAGTTCTGGTTGATAGATACTGTGGATGGAGCGCCGGCGTTGAGAGCGGTGCTGTTGTTGCCGATGGCGCAGAAGTTGTCGTCCTCGCTCCCCACGAAGACGACGCCGTTGACTACGGCGGGGGAGGAGGTTACGGTGCCCATGGTGGGGTAGGAGTTGGAGTTTCCGATCAGGTAGTTCCACAGCTCGGTGCCGTTATTCGCGTCGAGGGCGAAGATATCGCCGGGTAAATATCCCCCCACGTAAACCACGCCGTTGGCGACGGCGGGAGGAGAGGCCACCCCGTGCGCGGTCGTAAAGTTCCAAAACTCTGTGCCGTTGTTCGCATAGATAGCGTAGAGGCTGCCGCGATAATTAGTATACCCTCCGGCGCCGTAAAGGTCACCCACGTAAACCACGCCGTTGGCGACGGCGGGGGATGTGAAGCTGACCTCGAGGGAGGGGGGCACGACTCCTCGGGTCGTGTAGTTCCAGAGCTTGGTGCCGTTTGAGGCGTAAAGGGCATAGAGGTTGCCGTCGTAGCTTCCCACGTAAACCACGCCGTTAGCGACGGCGGGGGAGCCCCACACAGCGTCTCCGGCCGTATAGTTCCAGAGCTTGGTGCCGTTTGAGGCGTAAAGGGCGTAGAGGTTGTTATCAGCACCAGCGCTCCCCGCGTAAACAATGCCGTTGGCGACGGTCGGAGGGAACATCACGCCTCCCCGGGTTGTGAAGTTCCAGAGCTTTGTGCCGTTGTTCGCGTAGATGGCGTAGACGTTGCCACTGTTGCTCCCCACGTTGTTGTCACCGCACCCCACGTAGACCACGCCGTTTGCAACGGCGGGGGAGGATTGAGAGGAGAAAATCGAACCCGGGGTCGTGAAGTTCCAGAGCTTAGTGCCGGTGGTGGCGTTGAGGGCGTAGACGTGAGTCTCGTTTGCGAGGTAGAGCACGCCATTAACGACGGCGGGGGATCCGTACCCCCCCTCGTAGTGCCACAGCTCTGTGCCGTTGTTCGCGTAGATGGCAAAGCCACCCACGTACACCACGCCATTAACGACGGCGGGAGACCCACCCCCGGCCGTGCAGTTCCACAACAGCTGCCCGTTCGACGGCACCGGCCCCGCCACCGGACTATAATCGCCAGTATGCTCAGCGTTATACCGGAACTGCATCGTATCGTACTGTGCTGCCGCAGGAACGGTTACAGCGCCTGCGAACAGTACGGTAATGAGAAGAATTACTACAGAAAATGAGACGGTTTTGTGTACGCCCATATGATTGCCTCTTACATTCGTTGACGCCCAATGACGTGTCAGAAGACACGATAAAGGCTGCGGTTTGAAAGCAATAGCGAGAGCGGCACTTAAAGAAATTTGACCTCACGACTCCTCATACGCATAGCCGTATTCGCGACGCTGATGTATTTGCACTTGAATACTCTTGATAATCCGTCGCAACTGCTGACGTGCACTGTCTGGTAGCCAAGCTTCGTGCACGCGGTCCCGCAGGTATTGATACGCTGGCCAACTGGTCGAGCACTTCCTAAAGAGTTTTTCGGCAGCCACGTCGGCACAATCGTTTTTGTAGTCTGCAAGTACGAGTATGAGTTCATCGACCTCTAGGCAATCGTTGTTCACGAGCGGAGATGAGGGGTCCAGCTGGGTGATTGTTCGCTAAAAGTGGGGTGAAAGTGTGGTATCACGGAGCGGGAAACTAACCGCAGCTAAACGACAACGCTTAAGCTGTCGCGCACCGTTTCTACGGCCCAACGTTTCGTGTCATGCTGTGACATGGGTCACAGCTTGTGCAAAACGAGGGGGGAATTAACATAAATCCAATAGCTAGGATGATGAAGCGGTACATCAAGACGCCGCTTAAATACGCGTTGCCTTTGCTTTTTATCGGCGCTCTTGTTCTCGTATCAATCAGTGGTTGCACGTCGCCTGCTACCACTAGCCCAAGCCCGTCTGCCAGCAGCGTACCGACGGCAACACACACAGCGACGGCAAAACCTACAGCGACGGCAAAACCTACAGCAGCGCCTACAGCAGCGCCAACTGCTGCGCCAACCGGCGGCTTAAGCCCATTGCTCACCAAGATGGAGGCCGCACTTAAGGCAGAGTATGGCAGCACGTGGGTAATAAGTCAGACGACCAGCCCTGGGAAGATCGCTATGACACCTATAGCGGACGGAAACACCATTACGAATGTAGTATTCAGCGATGAAGGAACCATCGCCAACGCGACGTCTACCTTTTCCGCACAAACGAATCCAGGACCAGTAGATTCAACATTGACCCCAGCACTCGAAACCCATATCGGGGAACAGGCTGCAACAGTCGCGCTAGGGCATACCCCAACCGTGGTCAACGACGCGTTTTTTAAAGGTACTGGAGATCAGGCTGGTTTCAATTATGAATACCTACAGTACGACCAAATCGGTGTGGTGGTTATTATAACGCCAGCGTCGTGATAGGACATTCCGATAAGCTAGTTTAAGCCGTGTGGCTCTGTTCAAACGCAGACCACTTCTCTTTCTTTACTGTGCTATCAGATCTATCGGAGGGTTTTCAAGTCTTAAGAGAGTTGCGTTTGTAAAAAACCGGTGCCTACTTAACTAATGAGGACACGGCGCTTGTTTTTTAACGCTTTTGATTTCGTGCCCGTTAATAGGGGTTTTGTCAATCCTAAGTCTTAGGTTTTCTCGCGTTCTGTTTGCGGGTGTAATAAAAAAAAGAAGCTGTCGGCTCCGGTCACCCCGTAAGCCGTCTTTTCCTTTTCTTGAAAACATATAACGGAGCATATACAAGAGGACGATTTAGGAAACATTTTCACTATCTTGAGAAGTGACGACGGGGAAACTAACCGCAGCCAAACGACAACTTTTAAGCTATTACGCCGCTGTCTTCTCTGTTTGATTCATTTTTCGGCCAAGGGGGGTATACATGACAAGAATTACGCTAAAAATGGTTTTGATGCTTGGCGTCCTCGCCGTGCTTATAGTTAGCGTCGCGGGTTGCACATCATCAACTAGCAGCAACCAAGCGGCAGGCAATGCTTCACAAGCAGCAGCAACGACAGCATCAACTTCTGCTGCAGCATCCGCATCAGCAACGCCTAAAGCAGCACCTACGGCAGTACCTACGGCTGCGCCGGTTGTGCCTACAACGCCAACAACGCCAACGCCAACCCCGACTGCAATCCCAACGCCAACGCCTACGCCAACTGCTACCGTATATATTTTGGATATGCCTTCGAGCGTGGCGAGCGGCGCTACGATGCAAATAAGGATTCAGGTAATTAACTCAATAACCGGCGCTGGTATGCCTGGTGTGCCAGTTATACTCTATTACGGGCCACCATCAACTTCAATAACAACCGGAACTAACGGTGAAGCGATATACTCGTGGACCGCAACCCCGGGGGGTGTAGGAACTACTACACAGTATGTCACTTTAACGGTCGCTAGTACCTTTGGCCCGAACGCATACTGGGGTTCAGAGGTAAGTGGGGCATACCAATTAGTTACTCCTGCAGTAGGTAACGCAACAGCCTAACTGATATACGCAACCGTATCAGGAGGCCAACCCTATCAGTCGATAGACTCGACCGATGTAAAAGACGACATACCGCCGACGCTTCGCCAATGGTGGGATACTAGCGAGTAATAACGATGGGGCTGGCTGTAGTCGCGTCGCTTCCGTACGCCGTCTCGTCGATAGAAAATAAGTCGTCAAAGCCGTCAAAATCGTCTTGCGCAGCCTGCGGGGCCGCACTTCCCACGTTTCCATCTTCTTCACCTCTTGTTTGGGCCGTGGGCCTCCCGACCTCAGCCTACTCTGTCATAAATCTCAACGTCACCTGAATTGGTGACCTCTGCAAAAATTGTTCTAAAATCGCCCCCGCGCAGCCTGATGGTCACCCGATAAACGGCTTCCTCAAGATTCTGGTCGTGGCTTATGAGTTGTGCATCGACATCCCGAACGTCGGCAGTTTCGAGAGCCTCGTAAATTCGGTTCTCAATCCCCTCAACGTCGCGGTCTAATTTCTCTAAAAGCATTTTTTCACCTCTTCCTTCGAAGGAGCCCCGCGCCGGTCTTGGTGCGGCCTGCGTCCTTACCGCGTCGCCTCGCGGATTTGACGACCATCCGCACCGGCTGCGCGGCGTCCTTTGTTGGCGCTGGTTAATGCGCTTACAACAAATATAAAGTTACGCATTGAACAACAGTTATTAACTCAAAACTATTATAAGATAACAACAAACCGAAACAGTATAATGAGAGTGATAGCCATAAACCAAAACGGAATGAAAAAAGAGGACAGGGCATCAATTTCAGTGAGCAAGGACACGAAAAAGCGCATCATGGAACACCTAGCGGTACTCATTGGTGAGCACGGGCGGATGTTCTCGCAGGACGAGATAATACGTCTTGCTCTTGACGCCCTAGACGAGAAGCACAAAAAACTAACCTGAATCGCTTTTTTTTGCTTTTAGATGATAACGACGCTCGATGGTTTAGACCGAATGGGCCGAAGCGAGGCTAACGAATTCCGAAAATTCGGTCTCACACCCAATCTCTACAAGCGCTATGATTTTGGGGGCCGCCGTCAACTCTGAGCTCCCCCCTATCCCCCTCGCCGATTCTCTCTCAGTTTTTTTTCGTGGCGCCACGGCAGTGGCCACGGCCACGGGCGGCGGCGGTACCCTGGGCCGAGGCTTTGCGATGACGATGACGATGACGATGACGTGTTGTGTTGTGTGTGTGTGCGCGAAGCGCGTAGGTAGTGGGTGCGTGTGCCCTGCGTCCTGTGTCGCGTGTCTTGTGTCCTGTGTGCCGAAGGCTAGTCTGGTGTCGGGGTCTGGGGTCTGCCTTCCCCACCTCGGCGTGCCGAAGGGTGCGTTAGGCGCTAGGCGACCTGAGGAAGATACGACCTGCCTCACCTTCCCCACTATACTTATGCCTATCTTATCCGCGCCTGCCTCACCCACAGGCGTGGGGTCGGGGCCGAGGCAGGTAGGGTGGGGCAGGCAGAGGTGTGGTATGCCGCGAGAGGATGCCGCGCGGTAACGGCACAAGGACATAAGGACGTACGGACACAAGAGCGAACGGTCGGGCGCGCGAAAGATAAAGCTATAGTGGTCGCGATATATCTATAGGACTACCACCGGCGTGCGTGTCGTTGTTCGCTTGTGTTCAGGTGGTGCGAACACTGCGCATTTTTGCTGTTATGTTAAGTCATCTTGTGGGTGACCTTGCATACCACGCACCCATACCACGCGCGCGTACGACGTGTCATGCTCGCAATAGTCTTAGGGTTGCGCGTCCGGTCTCTGTGGTGGCTCGGTGCGCAACGCGCTCGCTAGACTGACAAACGTCGTGGTAGTCTCAACTAGCTACGAGGTAGGTCGAAAAAAGGATACACATAGTAGAACGAATTGACGGACAGGCGCATTTCGCTATAACGTTAATTATTTTTTCTTGCTATCGGCTTTCGCAAGCTGGGGGGGTTCTGCAGCGCGTAGACGGCTGCTTCAAGCGCCGCGAGTCTATCAAGAACTTCTTTCAAGACCAGCTTTTCAAACTCGGTTCTGTCATAGGTGGCTGCGGCATCTCCGCTTGCCATCACAAGGTTGCTGCCTTGTACGTATGTTTGTTCGTCAGTGTCCAATGTTGAACTTGTGTATGTCATTTCAATCAACTCCTTATTAGTTCTCCACGCGTTCGCCAATTGCAAACTTTGGCATCCGCCTTGTAATTTTAATCGTAACTTCATCGCCTTTTTTGGTGTTCGGGACAAATACAATAAGCCCATTAATCCTAGCAACGCCGTCCCCTTTTCGGGACACGTCCTCAATTTTCACGTCGTGCTGTTCGCCAATGACAACTTCGTTATCTCTACTATCTCTATCTCTAGAATCATCATACCAATTCATAATCTCAACCGTTCCTTCAATCGTTCAATCAATCGTCTAAAGTTCCAAGATCCTTCCTTTTTTTTCCGCGGCGGGTTCCTGTAGCGGTGGCACGGTACAGCCTTCCAAGCCCCAGATTCCGTCGTCTAATCGCCAATCGTCCCACATTCCCTGCCCGAGCGCGTCATCGATTTGTTCTGCAAGCGTTCGCATTTTAGGAATCATGCCCCCCACATTCTAAGCACGCTCCCGCTGACTTCCACGTCCAAGGCTAAGCAGGATAGCATTAGTGAGATTGCCATGTCATCAGCACTCGTGCCAATGCCGCTGAATGTCATGTCTTGTTCAGAAGGTGTGGGTTTTAGTTCAAGGCTGGTAAGTTCGTGTATCAAGGCATCAACTTCCTTGCTCCGTGAACCGATCTTGAGATTTTCCCCTTGCAGCGCGATAATGAAGTTGGAGAGCAGCCGCTGTTTGGCAACCGAAATGCTGCTCTTGTCAGAGTGAACGGTAACGCCGCGCCCGGGGCCGATGACGACACCCACTATCTCGGCAGAAGGGAGAACCTTTCGGATACTTTCAGTTATCGGCGCGCCACCCGACGTGGCATCGACATAAAGGGTGGCGTCAAACGTGCCGCCGTGTTTTGTGGCGTTATTTTTCAGTTTCGTGTAGACACCTGCAACCGCCTTCGGGATACCGCCGAACATTTTTGGCCGGAATCGCCTGCAGGCTTCAAGTCGGCCGTACGCTTCCTCTTCTCGGTAGGCTATCGAGAGTATCGACACAGCGCACGGGTCACTTTTCGCGCTTAGGCCGCCGAGGTCGAGTCCTATAGAATAAACACGACCCTTGCCGTGTTCAACGGGGATTTCGGCTTCAATTTCTTGCTCTGTCTTTACTCGCCTGCCGTCAAGCGATGATGTAGGTATGCGGTCATCGGGCAGACCCCACACCTCCAGCTCTCCGGAGTCAACGAACGCGGCACCATAGATGTGTCCTGCATCTTGAATCGTCCCCCTTGATAAACCGCTCAGATTGCTCCCCGCGCGAATCCCTGATAAGTTGGAGCCGGAGTGTGGGCGTCGTTGTAACCGTCGCTTCGTCTGTTCGTGGTCGTCCGTCATTCTTCTAGTTCCTCAAATATCTCATCTAGTTCTTCCTCTAATGCAGTCTTATCTTCCTCGTTTCTCCGCGGCCTCTCTTTCGCCGTCTTGCCGATTGACGTCCACGAATCTCCCCACTCTTTCTTACTAGGCGAAGAGTCCTCAACTTCGTCGGCCAAACCGCTGTCGAAGAGAGCCTCGTCAAGGAGGCCGTCAAGGTTCTCTGTGTTCTCACTCATCGCGCTCATTATCAGGTCGCGCGGTATCAAACCGGCCTGTCCGGTCAACCAGGAATTCTTATATTCTGCCGCAAAAACCGAGGGGGATAGCCGCTGCCGCATTTCTTCGATGTAGTCTGTTGAGAGGTGTTTACACTCCGCGGGCAACGCTTCGATTCTCGTCCATCCCTCGCCGCGTTCCCAGATGTTATAATAATCACCTCGCGCCCAAAATGGCGTCGATATAAGGACAAGGCGCGGGCATGGAGACGCCGCTAAGAACGAAAGGCACGCAGCGAAAAGGTCAGAAGACATTTGTGCTGCCTCATCACAGAGCAAGAGATCGCAGCCGAAGCCCCGCAAGTTCTGAGGTTGCCCGCCCGGCATTGCGACCACACTCGACGTGTTATCAAGGCGAAGGGTCAACGCGGTCGCGCGGCCTTTCATTATTTTCGTTTGTCGCCACAACGTAAGAACCTCGTTCATCATGATGCTCGATTGGGCCTGCGTCGGAGAGATTATAATGGTCTTGGAACCGGGATTACTTAGCGCGAAGTAGTACGCGAGCCACGAGCAACAAACCGTCTTCCCTTGCCGCCTACCTGTTTTCATGATAGTCTTCGTGCCCGCGGCGTCGTTCGCTAAGACGGAATAAAGAAGCCGTTCCTGATATGGATAGGGCGTCATTGATAGGCACTGCTCGACAAACTCCACAGGGTCGTCTGGAATCTCCACCTTCGGCGGGCGTTTCCTGCTTGCTTTTAAGCGATTAACGCGCGTTCTGAGTTGCATTTTCTATCCGTAGCGTAATAACAACACCGGCTAACGATGAATGTAACGCCGTTATACAAAGCCCCGATCGCAAGGATTACCACTACCATACATCGCTTCGGCCCTTCGGGCCTTCGCTGCGCTCGGCGTTAGGAGTCATGAGGAAGATATACCCATTACCCTACTACATACCATACTAATCTCACTCTTTCTCCGCGCATCCCCGCGCGAGTTGTGTTTTGCTCACGCGTCGTCAGAGCCCTCGTCGTCGGGGTCGTCGGCGGCCTTCTTCTTAACCGGCATCGCAATCACTTCAAGACCTTCCTCTTCTTCCATAGCGGCGACTTCTTTTTCCAGAGCCGCAAGTTCTATCGCCTTTAGTGATGCTAACGATAGCTGACTCACGCGGGAAGCTCTGATTGCTTCGTCTAATGGCGCGGTCATAAGGCGGTTTAACGTCGTGCTGAGGACGTTAAGGACGTCTTCAGCCGTCTTTATATCCCGCTCTGTCCAATTCTCTCGTAGTGCCATTACCTCGTTTGCCTCCTTTACTGCTTTAGCCGCTGCCTTGATTGCTTTAGTTTCTATTGCTTTAGCCGCTGCCTTGTCTAGGCCCAATGCCCTTCTTTTTCTCATGAGCTCGCGCTGATACTTGTTGCGCTTTGCCTTAGTCTTCCATCCCATGCTTTACTTACTACTTCTGAAAACACTACACATCTTTCTAATTCTCCGCGCCTAAGCCCTAAGCCCTAAGCGTGCCGGGCGTCGGGGTGAACGCGGAACGGCACCGCAGTCCGGCTTCTGCCGTGCGCTGGAACGGGAACGCGCGTGCTCTCAATCCTTTGTCGTTCCCACTCCTCTAGTTCGGAAGAGTCAGGTTCGTGTCTATCGTGAACACTCAACCCAATGAGTCTCACGTGGTCTACTTCCAATTCCTCGAGTTTATCAAGCACCTCGTGTTCGAGTCGTTCAAGTTTGGCGCTCAGGTCTATGATGTCCGTAGCCGCGCTGTGGTTGTCCTTCACCCTCTCCACCGCTTCCCTAAGCTTTTCTTCCGCCGCCTTCTTTTCCGCGAGGGCGTCTAATGAAGAACCTTTTTTCAGGTGCCAATAGCCGCGGTAAGCATGCTGACTTCTCTCCCAGATTTTCCCTAACACGAGCTGCGCGTCACTAAGTGCTTGTTCCTTTTCCGCGAGGGTCTTGCGGCGTTCTGCGATGTCTATATCGCAGTTCCGCATATGGAGATGTCCATTAGCCCATTGAGCCCATGTAGGCGCGTTGTCCCGTTTGTAGTCCTCGGCCATGTCAACGTAGGACTGCCAATCATTTCGTTCGGCCTCGAGCGCCTCCACAACTTTGTGCTGCCTGCTATATTCGCAATCTAAATCAAGGACTTTCTTTTCTTTCTTCTGTCTAGTCATTATTTTGAAATACTCCTTCCGTGACGGAACCCGCTTACTGATGGATTCTGGCCCCTTCTTTTTGACATAGTTTGAGCCCTGTCCTTCGCCTATCGTCATTTATGCCCCCTCACGTTCCGCGTCTGCGTCGCTCCGGCGCCGAAGCGTAGCGCACCTTCCCGCCATGATGATGATAGTGTTGAGGTCGAGGTTCGGGTTTGTTTTCTTCTTCTTCCGTCCCCTACTGTACATTTCATTTCTCCGCGCCCTTTTCTTTCCGCGCGATCCGCGCGATTGACTGATTGACGAGCGCCTGGGCGATTAAACGGCACGCATGGGGCGACTCGGACAAGAGCCTAACAGAGGCGGAGACCCCCTCGCGTGCCATGGACACGCAAAACTCCTGTCTCTTTTTTTCCATGCGTGCTTACGTCTCGTCCTGTGAGCTGCGTTCTGCGTTCTAGCGGGCGAGAGCGAATAACACCTCGAAGAGAAACGAGAATGCGATGCTTCGCTCTCCGCCCTTAGCGGAAGGCCGCGCGACGAGGTGAAGAAGATAACGCGAGCCGTCCGCCATTTGTTTTCAGGGGTACGCGAGGGCCGGACATGGATATGTGGATAAAGACGCCCGGCACCCGCGGTTCCTGAAGGTAAAGTTTAAAGTTCAATTTTGGTCAACGTGCTAGCCAAATCCTCATCCTGTTCAGTTTGCGCGCCTGCGCCTTGGCCGTTTATCTCCGCCAAATGCTGTTGGAGATGCGCAACGGCTTTTGAAAAAACGGGGTGTTCGCCTTCCGTAACGCCGCCAAAAGCGCCGGAACTAGAACTAGAAAGTGCTTTGTGCATCGCTTCGCCGTACAGTTTAGAATCACTCTGCCTGAGCTGGTCGAGACATTTCACAACTTGCGATTTGTGAACGTAGTGTGGGGGCTTACCCGTGTGATGCATCAAGTCGTAGTCGTCAACCGAAGACAAATTGCCTCCTTTGAACACCGCGTGCGACGCTTTGAGCCGTTGGGGGCTGCCATCTGCAATTTGGGCCTCTTTTTTCGGGAAAAACTTGGCGGTCGCGGCAGCGATGGGCGTCGGTTCTGTGTGGGCAGCGCTGTAGGGGGTTCCTCCTACGGGCAAGGGTGCCTTTTTCGCGTCGCGGTTGTAGATTTCGAGGCGAACCTGCCCGCGGAGCCATTCTTGGTCGCTCTTGGCGAAGCCGTCGTTTGTTTTTCCTGCGGTTTCCATAGCGTTGAGCTTCACAGCGTATAAGCGCAGGTCTCGGGTTTTCTCTTTTGATATTGCCTCAATGAGGCGAGTTCTGTCGGCGTCATTCAAATTACCGGTTATTTCGCCGACCGCAATTTTTAATTCTTGGGCCAATGTTTCCGGATTGAACGAAATTTCTTCTTCCGGGTTGCCCTTTATCCATCTGTTGCGATGATGATCCATCGTGTTTTCTGTCATGATAAAATCTCCTTAGGTTTATATTCAAAATCGTCAAAATGTTGGCATTTGCCAACTTCGGCCCCGCGACAAGGCGCGTAATGTGTGAGCGGGCAAAACGTTAGGGGGCACGATCTTAGTCTAGATCCAGAATTTAGCATGCCCTCTCCGTGCGTCTTTCCGCGCAGCTAAACCGTTTTCCCGGAACCTTCAGCTCCCAGCGAAAACAATACAAGACTTCCCGCGTTTCGTGCTCGCTCGCGAACAGCCCCGTTCCATGCCTGATATATTCGGGGCGCATCTTCGAGTATCTACAATCAACGCAATGCATTCTCAATCTCCGTCATCCTCTTCCGCCCGATCTGACGCTGTATAGTTTTTCACGTAGTTTCTCACATAGGGGCTTTCATTAATCATTCTCCGCCGCCTTTTTCGCGTGGTGTTCTCGATATCCATTTGTTCTTCGCGTTCTATTGCAAGGGCGTTTAGTATGTCGGACCAACTTGCTCGGTCGTCTAAGGGCTTTTTAGAGAATTTACCTTGTTTGTGCAAGTCATCCACCGTTGATTGCGCGATCGCGCAATAACTCGGATATGTCATTCTCGCTATCGCGCTCGCTCGCGAAGTTCTTGAGGTCGTTATAATCGTCCGCGTCCACGTTGACTCCTTCTGTGCCGGTGTTGCCGGGCTCTGTCGCGATACGATATATGCTGTCTTTCAATGCTCTCGAACGACCGTTTACGACCCGGATCACCCCCGTTTTCGGCCCACGAATGGCAATCGACGCGACGTCGCCTTTGACAAGATAGCGGTGTAGGAGCCGTGCTAGCGAGACGAAGCCTGGTTCGGACAGTTGTTCTGGAAAATCCCACTCCAAAATTGCCCAGATGTTCAACCTGGAACGCTGGGCCGTAATTGTTATGAGTGGTTCTTGGGGCGCTGGGGGCGATTCGGCAACTGGCGTCTTCGGAATAGCGTTGTTCATGATAAACTCTTATGTGGGCATCAGGCCGTGCTCGCCGTGCTCGAAGCGTGCGGAACGTGCTGCGGCGACAGCGTTTCGTATGTTGAAGTCCTTCGTTGCGCATCCATACCCTTTTCGTCGGCGTGTTCTGTATCAGTCATATTGAGTAAGCCTCTCCTGTCCTTCGTTAACCGGCTCAGCATACTTCGGCGTCGGAGTAAGATCAATCGTGGGAGTATAACCATCCATTTTAAGGTTACGCCACCACTTCTTACCGCCGGAATCGAATTTCGCCACACCCGGAACTAAGTGTGGTAAACGCCTACCAACGGAAACGTCAGATGCTTGCTCCATCTCGTTTTTCGTACAGAACGTTTCATATAAGCCCCTAAACTCAGAGGCGGGTACGTGAACGCCTGGCTTATACTCGAGGTGGTATGCTCCTGCAAACGCCGCGAGGCTATCGGTGTGCAGCTTCCACCTATATTCGACATTGAACGCCGACTCACCTTTGGAAAATCCGTGCTGCGTTAAGACTCGCCGAAGCCCTTCGATGAAGTATGTAGTCGCCCAATCGATATTTTCTTGTTCTTTTAGTAGTGGACCAAGTATCTCGCCTTCGTCCTTAACCTGTGATGAGTCATTCTCATCGGGCTCAGCAACGAACCTACGTTCGGTTTCTATAAGTATGAACCGTGAGTAGAACGCTTCTGCTTCTGCCTTCTGTACCTTGGGCGAGAGCGCGGGAAGGTCATTCGTGCTATAGTAGTGCGTTGCGTAACTTTCAAATTCAAACCCATCAACGCCTTTTTTCTCACAGTTCTGCGTGTCTACTTGTCCGGTCATTTCATTGAATTTACCAACTGCATCGATTCCCAAGCTACCAATATCTGCTGCGATGTTTGATGTTTTATGGTAGAGAGCAGCTTCCGCAAACCTACTCTTTATAAGGTCTTGGAGCGTCTTTCGCGCCCGGGCATCTTTCCCAACGCTGTTTCGCAGGATGGCCAAAATGACTGACTTCCCTGTATTTTTATCTCCGAATAGCATTAGTCCTTTCTTATAGAGGCAGAGTCGGTAGAAGCCAGCACCGCCAATCTCTTGAAACTCCGTTGCCCGTGAGACCGTTCCCTCGGGCTCATCACCTGCGGGGGGCAACACCGCGTCAATACACTTCTTAGCGAGTGTTTCTTTTCCCAGCAGCGCCTTATTATATGCCCCGGGATGAATAAAGAAGAACGGAACATCCGGGTCATAATCGCATAGCGTGCCAGTGTCTAGGTCAAATACCCCGTTACGGAGCGGAATCAGGTTAAGCGGTGCGTTGTCGATTTCGTCGATATCCTTATACGTTGCTTCATTAACGAACGAAGTAATTTCGTTAATATTACTCGTCCGCATTCGGTGTAGCAAGCGTTTTTTAATCTCTTCATGCAACCATCTATCGCCGTGCTCTTTAAAGCACCCGATTCGGCGACCATCAACGGTGTGCTCATCGAAGTAGTACATCTGCTTATTATCGCGCCGAGTGATAAAGCGGTTATGTTGTAGAATATCCCGTACAGTTAAATCGGGCGAAACCGAAAGACTGTTTTTTCCCAATTCTAGAAACTCGATACAATCGGCGTCGATAAATCCATCAACTGCGCAATCTGCCTCTAGTTCGATATGGTGACGGAGCCCGCGTGTATCGCCCATGTAGTTTTTAAGTCTCTTTGAGTTAGCTAATAGGCGGAGCACGCGCGCTATATCGCAGTTGCACCAGTGCACAAGCGTAGCAACAAGTTCGTTTATGATCTCGCGGTGATTATCATCTACCCCATCATATAAGCGCGTAAAATCTTCGTCCTTCCGCGCGAGCTTTATCAATATACGGTCTCCGCGGGTCATTTCGACTTTGGTCGGGGGTGTCCAGTGGCTAAAACACCACTCGACCTGCTCGCGAATATATGATTCATCTTTCGGTGGGTCGCATTGCGTAGCGTTAAAGGCTAATGCCGTGTCGAGCATCGTTTGCTGTGTGAACCCTTTATTTTTTAGCGTTCCCAAAAGTGAGATTAAACTGCGGTGCCGGTCTCCGGGATATACCATCCCTTCTAGCGCGACCGCCGATTTAGAACTAGAACGCTCGCGTGGGGGAATCAGGTCATCGGGTATGAACTCAAGTGGTATGTCCCGTTTGACCCACGTATAATCGCCTAATCGGTGATTACTGTGCGGTACGAGAGCGAACTGGTTCTTACTCGCGCGAAGAGTAACGCCCTCGGCGATCTCAGTTGTAGTCACATCTGTCCGATTAGAAAGATAGAGTATGCCATTCCCGCCGCTGCCGGTCTTCCAGTTCGGACTAATCTGTGGTATTCCGCGCTTGCATAAATCACGCCAGCCTTTACGTCCGTCTTTGACCCCGTTACCGTTCGTAATTTTCGGGTGTCCTTCGGGCACGTCGATATCAAGGCTCATGACAATCGGCATCCCGTCGTGCTGGAATAGCGGTATTCCGAGACCGATTGCTATATTTGCGTCTGGGTAATCCTTTCCGATTCTAGCTATGTCATCCTTGTTGCACGTTGGGGGGATTGCCTTTCCGTGTTCGAAAATGGGGTGCTTGCCCCACGATTCTTCGGGGCACGGATTACCATCGGCCCACGGTCGAGGCTTATCGCTATACCCGCAGCCGCACTTCCCGTCCGAGGTAATCCAAAAAATAGGCTGTACCGATAGTCCCATATCTATGAGCGGGTTCGCTTCATCGGCGAAGTTGGGGGCACTACTTCTCACGATGGTTCGCCTCCGCGCGACATAAGCGGGTTATTTCTGAGTCCTTGGTATATTTACCACACTTTCTCTCTTGTAAACCTACCAGGGAATGGGGAAAAAGTAGCTTATGGGGCTTATCTAATAGGAGAGGTACCCTAATCGGAAAACATGGCCCAGTTTGTCGTCTAACATATAGGGTCGAGCATACATTATCTTCGTTTCCAGCATCGACCGACGTCATACGGGCACGCCCTCCATCTGAGCCTCGTCGCCTTGCATCAGGAAGTCGATTTTCTCTTCGAGATCCAAAAGCATCTGGCCGACCGGCTCTCCTTGAACGCCTAACTCAACAAAAAAGCCATAAACTTTTCGCACGAAGGTCAGAACTTCGTGGGCGGTCATCGCGTATTCGTAGTCGTTCTCGGTGTTCTCAAAATTTTTCTCTAAATCACACATTTACCACTCCTGCTTCACCTCTTACTCTCGTTTCACCTCTTACTCTCGGTTCTAGTTTCCACTCCTCGTTCTCGAAATCTGAAAATGCGGGCCGCGGGGAGCGGAGTCCACGGCCCAATGAAATAGGTAAAAAGGAAGAAAAAGCCACGCGTGGTGTCGAATATGGATGCGTAACCTTTATGTTGGTATAAAAGAATACCTTTTTGAAGCATGTTGTTGTTTCCCAACGATGTTTCACTTCGTTCTTTGTGAAGCGCGAAGCCCCCCAATTTGGTGACGGGTGGGGGACTTCACGCTGTTCAACTTTTTTTGGGTATTATGCTGCTATTCCCGCATCGTGCGTATAGACTTTTCTTGGCGCTCCGCGTTTACTCGGCTCGCTGTTAGCGCGAATGTCCTCAATTCGTGGAGCTATCGCAAGAGTTATGTCCAGCAATATTTCTATCGCGTCGGTCGCTGTGATATAGCGTCCTTGAATTTTCTCCATCGCTTCGGCGAACGCAAGAACCATATCATGTGCTTCAGGACTGACACGCAGCGAGGCGTATTTCATATGTCCCATTCTGTTTTTCAAGTTATTTATAGTTACCTTTAAATACTATGTTGCGTTTACCCTAACCTAATGCTAATGTTAATCTTTAGCATACCCCTACCGACATCAGATTACTATTAGTGCGCTCCTCTAACATCCTGCGCATCGCGCTATCGTGCTCCTGCTTCGCGGGCGCTTCGCGCCCGCCGCCATTGCGCAGCTTAAACGCACGCCAAAATCGAAAAAAAACGATGCCGCCCGCGAACTCAGAAGGCAACCTTTTGGTAGATTTTATTGATGAACGCATCATTAAATTGCAGGTAGATACTTGTGGTCTGAATCGACTCGTGGCCCATCAACATCTGCAAGGTTCGTATGTCCATGCCCTCTCTAATGCAAAACACGGCGAAACTGTGCCTGAAAGAATGCGGGTGAATATCTGGGCGCTCAATCTGCTTGCCATACCCTTTAACGATGTTGAAAACCTGAATCCTGCTTATAGGGAAGATTGGTGCGTCGTCGTCGATTTTCGCTTTTTTGGTGTACGCTAGGAGTGCTCTGAGGGTCTTGTCGTCGCAATGACATCTGCGCTGCTTGCCGCCCTTTGCGTGGAGGATGTTGATTACAAAGTGTGTGGGCTCAATGTCTGCGGGAGTGATGGTTATGGCCTCGCTCACACGCACGCCCGTTGACCACATCAATCGCAAAAGAGTATAGTCGCGCCGGTTTGAATTGGCCTTCATCGCGAGTTTCAGTATCGCGTAAATCTCGTCCTTCTCAAGATACTTGGGAAGTTTCTGGCTCGCATAGGTTCGCTTTTCTTTAGTCATTCTTGTTTCACCTCTGAATTAAAAAAATGTGGGCGCGACCACTCTATTTCGTTTGGAACTGCACTCACAAGAGACCCACACGCGCCGTCTCTACTTAATGCTTTTTGCCTCAGAACCGAAAAGCGCATAGCTTTTTCGCAAACAAACGGCGTTTTGGTGTTCTTAATACTTCTTGATGCCTTTTTTGAGAAACGGCAAGCAACGGAAAAAAATATTTAACCGCATTATCAATATTGAATTACCACATAGAAGCCAAAAAAGCAAAAGCCACAATCCCGCAAAACAGCGAATAGCGCTTAACAATCTATGAGTATTGTTAACTGCCGCTTTTATAGTTTGTTGAGCGTCGTTTTATCTCGCTGCAAGTGCCCTCGTAGGTGTTGCGGTTTGCACATGTGGGTCACAGGCGCTTGATGACCGCCTCTAC
>Ga0182027_10002032_pt1 | contig 33096 bp, 16 predicted proteins | sample 712E1DmetaG_FD_121300 | JGI IMG/M metagenome (GOLD analysis project Ga0182027, IMG submission 121300) | Permafrost microbial communities from Stordalen Mire, Sweden - 712E1D metaG (Illumina Assembly) | ecosystem: Environmental > Terrestrial > Soil > Wetlands > Permafrost | place: Sweden...
ATTCCGATGTTTCCACAAACTAATGCCATACCGCCGGCTGGTATTGAACTTGTAAATTCTGTTGACTTGCTTATCTGCTGTCCGTTTAAACTGAAAGTTACACCATGAACGATTCCTTCCGGACTTGGACCGGAACCCCTGTTTATAACAGTTGCTAAAAAGAGAACCGAATCACCTTCCAATGGATAAGGTGGAACAGTAGTAATGTTGGCTATTTTTAAATCCGGCTTCAGGTCAGCTGATGTAATTTGAAAAGTACCGGATAAGGGAAGATTGTCTGATGAACCTCCTGCTTTTACCGTATATGTTCCTACTGCTACTTTATAGGAATTTGCAGATTCGTCAAAATAATACAATTCATTCGGACTTAATTGAAAAGTGACTGTGGCCTTTTGTCCGGGTTGAAGTGTTATTCTATTAAATCCCTTTAATTGTTTAACAGGCAATTCGAGACCTGTAACCGAAAAACTTAAATATAACTGGGCGACCTCGTCTCCCGGTTTAGAACCCGTGTTTGTTACATCAATGCTAACGTTTATTATTTGTCCTGCGGGCGCTGAAGACGGAGTAATCTGCAGGTTACTATATGAAAAAGTAGTGTAGCTTAATCCAAAACCAAAAGCGAACTCAGGCTGCAGGTTCAATTTATCGAACCATCTGTAACCGCATCCGTAGTCATTTGTGAAATCATCATCTCTCGCTGGCAATTGCGCTGTCGTTTGCGGCATAGTTACAGGGAGTTTTCCTCCGGGGTTGTACATGCCAAATAAAATTTGAGCAAGTGCATTTCCTCCTTCCTGTCCCGGGTAGAATGCATAAATCAAACCTTTTATCTGGTTGATAAAACTGTGTACACCGCATATACCACCGCTATAAAGAACGACAATAATGTTTTTATTAACCGCGGCCAGGGCATTAATAAGAGCCTGCTGCTGACCGGGAAGATCAATCGAATTATTTACTCTGTCAAGTCCTTCCCCCTCCTGGGTTTGATCAAGACCGCCTACAAAAATTACAATACTTGAATTCTTGGCAACATTAATTGCTGCGGCAAATCCGGACGTATCAGTGCTGCTTATGCCGCATCCCTGCACATATAAAACTTTATTTGATCCAATTAGATTCTCTATTCCTTCTTTAGGACTGACCGAATAAAACGGGGTGACATATGCACTGCCTGTACCATCTATTTGTGCAACATCCGCGCTTGGACCAATTAATCCGATTGTTGTAACCAAATCCTGATTAAGCGGAAGTATGTTATCCTGATTTTTCAACAGGACCATGCATTCTTTTCCTGCCTGCAGACAAAGGCTTTGATGATCGGTGTTGTTAACAAGCGAAGGATCTCCCTGTGGGAAATAATCCAGCATACCTGCCATTATTTTTGTGCGTAAGACTTTTCTTACAGCATCATCAATAACGGCCTGAGATACTGTTCCGTTTGTTACAAGGTTCAATAAATTAGTCTGGTAAAGTGTGGATCCCATTTCCAGATTACAGCCTGAGTTGATTGCTCTGCCTGCATCCCAAATAGAACCCCAGTCAGAAACTACGTAATACGGAAATCCCCATTGATTTCTTAAATTGTTTGTTAAAAGATTATAGTTTTCCGCGCACTTTTCACCATTAATTAAAGTATAGGCATTCATTACACACATGGCACCGCCGGTTTGAACCGCATTTCTGAAATTCATTCCATATTCATCCATTAATAGCTCTTCAGTGACAATAACATTATTGTTTGTTCTGTTTGTCTCCCTGCTGTTACAGTCAAAATGTTTAACTGTGGAAATAACTGGATTCATTTGAATGCCTTGAACAACACCAGTTGTAATCAGAGCGTCAAGGTATTGATCTTCGCCTCCGCTCTCAGCACTTCTGCCGTTCCGTGGATCCCTGTCAATATCCAAACATGGTCCGAGAGCCTGACTAATTCCCTTACCCCAAAATTCCTCCCCCATTGCCTTGCCAATCAATTTTGTTATCGCTGGATTCCAGGTTGCGCACATAGCTATTCCGACAGGAAATGCTGTGGCCATTCCGTTTCTGACACCATGCGGTCCGTCTGACATTATAAAACCGGGAATTTTTAACCTTGTATTATCAGCAGTATTGAAGCCTCCCTCCTGGTGGAGCTGATCTATCTTTTCCTGCAAAGTCATTTGAGACATTAATTTTGTAATTCTGTCTTCAACTGTCTGGGCAGAAATTATATTGATGCAAAAAAGTGAAAATAAAAAGATAAAAAAAATAAATTTGGTTAGTCTTAAGCTGATATTAAAAATTTTCATTAACAAAATTCCACAAGAGTATTTAATAATAATTATAAAAACGAAATTCTTATTTTAATAAGACCATTTTCTTTACCTGCACTAAATTTCCTGCGCGGATAGAATAAAAGTATATTCCGCTTGGTACATCATTTCCGTTTATATCTTTTCCATTCCAGACCGTCCTGTATTCTCCGGGCGTTTTAACTTCATTTACAAGAGTGCTAATTGTTTTACCAAGCAAATTGTATACGCTTATATTCACTAAATCTGATCCCGGGACCTGATAGTTTATTATAGTTAAAGGATTAAAGGGATTCGGATAATTCTGACCGAGTGAAAAAGATTTTGATGTTTCAGAGTTATTACCAACAGAATTAATTGTCCCTACTGAAAAGACAGCTTTTGAAGTATCAAAAAGTGAAGTGTTATCCTTATCCATTATAATCAATTTACAGTTTGCAGAAATAACTTTCGGAACTTTCCACCTGTAAACTCCAAATCCGGCATCCACTCCATTTTGAACTGACAACCAAAAAGTTCCACCATTTGTAGAAAACCCTATATTAACTGTTCCGACTTGAAGACTGTTCCACTTAACTTCAACTATACTATCGGGTGCAAATTGTTCACCTCCCTCCGGGTAAATGAAATTAATTGATGGTTTTGCATCCGGCGGATATATATCGAATTTATTTACATTAAAGCCGGAAGTGTTAATAAAGAACTTTACCTGATGAATTCCTGATGTTAGAATGAAGTTTTTTGAAAGAACTGAAGACCATGTCTGCCATCCGCAAGTGTTAGGGACATTAATTGTTCCCGTAACATCATTCCCGTCTATTTCAAAATGCATTGATCCTGTTGTAGAATTTGAAGAAACTCTGGCACTAATCTGATATGTTCCACTGTCTTTAACAGATATAGTGTATTTAATCCATTCATTATTTGCCGTCCAGCCGACATCATATCCTCCGCCTACGTCAGTGCAGGTTTCAATATCAACTCCCTCAGATGGTCTGTACTGGCCGCCGTCATTTGGAGTATCTGAATCATAATACGCATTGTTTTGTCCGCCCAGATCAAAATTTTCAGCTTCTATTGTACCTGGAACCGGGGCCGGTGTTCCGCCATATGGTGAAGTTACAGCATTACTGCCTACATTAACATTTATGATGCCGGAGGTTGTATTAGAACCGTTATTTGAATAAGCAACTGCTGTAATACGATAGTTACCCGCCAATACATTATTCCAGTTCATTTGATAAGGACTTACAAATGTTTCACCTATTTTAACTGCATCCTGATAGAAGTCTACTTTGGCAATACTCCCGTTCGGAATTGAAGCATTTGCAGTTAATATAATATTTGTGTTCGCCGCAAATGCGGAATTATTTTGCGGGGAAATAATTGAAACTGACGGAAGGGAAGAAGTATCCTGGTATACTCTTACATAGTCTACCTGCATTGTTTCAGGAAACACTGATGTGTTATCGGGATTACCTGGCCAGTTTCCTCCCACAGCTAAATTAAAGATTATAAAAAAGCTTTTTTGGAATGCACCCAATGCTGCTGGGGTTGTATCAAGTGTGTTGTAAGTTATTCCATCAACATGCCAAGCTATCGATTTCTGATCCCACGTTATATCAAATATGTGAAAATCATTGGCGAATATTCCTGAACTTAGACTATATGATTTTGAATAATCACCCCCCCAATGAGCTGATCCATAAACTGTATTGTCCCTTCCCTGACCACCGATTAATTCCATGATATCTATTTCACCACATCCTGGCCAGCTAACCTGATTTATATCGTCGCCAAGCATCCAGAATGCGGGCCAGATTCCCTGACCGTATGGAAGTTTTATCCTTGCCTCTATTTTACCGTACTTTACAGAAAATTTATTCTGTGTTAATATCCTTGCAGAAGTATAATTGTATCCACTATAGCTTTCTTTTACGGCTGTAAAATTTAACATCCCATTTTGGACATTGCAATTTTGAGTCCTGTTTGTATAATATTCTAATTCATTGTTTCCCCACCCGCCATTGTTCCCTGTTTCAAAGGACCAAATTGACGGATCTAAAGATGTACTGTCAAATTCATCCGACCAAATCAGTTTATATCCTTGAGGAAAGGTTAAAGATGATAGTAATAAAAAACATAATAAAATTTGGAGAAATATTTTCATTTTGTGTCCAGAAGGTATTCAGATAAATTTAAACTAATAACAGAGCAAAATTCATGCAATCATAATAATAGTATAATTCGGTATAAAACAGGATAGGTTTTATTATTTTGATAAGATCTGTTTATCAGAAAAATAAGAAACTATAGGGCAATCCCTTTTTAGAAAAATATCAATTATTCTGAAACTGATAAATCAGGGCGTAATATTAGCTTTATTATCAAGATATTTTACCCAATCGTACCAGGCGTCAAGAAAAGGAAGCGCCGCTATTCTTCCACCGAATCCGATATATTTAAATGTAAACATCGGGATGTCAATAACCTTTAAGCTTTTTAATTCCTGATTGTTAACAGAATAGTGATATTTTTCAGCCAGGTTTGCAATATATTTATAAAACTTTTTATTAAATTCTTTAGTTAGCAGTTCATCTTTTAACTTGTCTTTCACATCTTCAAAATCCGAAATGGATTTGGTAGTATCAATTTTTCTGCCTATTAATTTAATAATTGAATAACCGCTGTCTGTTTTTATGGGACCATAAATTTGATTTAATTTTAATTTAGAGGCGACTAATCCAATTTCTTCGAATTCAGAAACAGGGAAATAGCCGAATTCACCTCCTTTGTCTTTAGTCCATATCCTTTGCGTGTATTTACCCGCAAGTTCACGGAAATCTTCATGAGCCTTTAATTCTTTGAAAACGGCATCTATTACATCAAGGTTATTATTTAATATCTCAAGTATATTTACCTTTTCAAGTCCTTTATATTCTTTGAAATAGATTTTGACATCTTCATCAGTAACATGAATTGAGTCACGGAATTTGTTTTTTAGCATCTTTGCTAAATAGTCCTCTCCCCAGATGTTAATATCCTCTTTTACATCTGAATTATTCTGGAATCCCTCCCTGAAACCCTCTTCTGATAAAAATTTATATTGAATGTATTTATTAAGATTATCCAATAGAGTATGGGCTACTGATCTTAATGATGGGTCGTCAATTAAGTAAGGATAAATAATTAAACTGTACAAATATTCTTTTAAAATGATTGGGCTTTTTGCAATATGGACAATTTCCTGATTATCCACCGAATTGCCAAAATCATTTAATATGTTCAAAATGCTTCCTTCATCCAGGAACAATTTATTTTCCCGTCCGAATTCATGATTACGTTCTTTTTCGGTTAAAACAGAAGAAATCTTTACTGCAAGCTTGATAAATAAAGTGCTGTCAATAGTCGCCTTCTTATCTATGTAAAATTTGTCAAGATATTTTAATCCGATTATTCTTGATTTTCTTATCCGGATTACATTGGAGATGGTTCTATTGTAATTCGGGTCATTTGCATTTGGGGCAATCTCAAAACTTCTTCCTATGAGTTTAAATATGTACCACCCGCCATGTGTTTTTAAAGGTAAGGAAAAATGTCCGGGCTTTAAACTATACAATGTATCTTCAACAAAGTCATCTTCCATTTGTCCGTAAGTTATTTTTAGCGGTGTCTTATTCGAATCATATTCTATCGGGTCCGATATTTTACCAAGTGAGTCAAAAGAAGCACCATGCCTGAGCTGCTTGAAATAATTAAATATAGTTGATGAATCAGAAGCTGAAATTATCCTTACTGATAGAAATTCAGAGCGGCGGTTTAATGCTTTTTGAATTTCATCCTTACTTATGTTGACCTTACTATCAATTTCCTTTTTATAAAGAGCATCACGTACATAAACGTCTCTCATTTGCTGCAGCGAGCACTTATAATAATCAGTAGTATCAAAACCGAGCCGGCTTGCTTCCTGAAACAACAGCTTTTCAGCTATTATGGAATTGAGCAAATCTGTTTTAGATGAATCTTCATTAAACTGGTCGCGTGTATAATGAGGAACAAGATCATATCTTAATTTAAACTCTCTTTCGCTAATCTTTTGATTTCCTATCCTGGCAATCGTTTTATCCGTTTGTTGGGCTAAAATTTTTATATTTAAGATCAGGAAAACCGCGAACAAAACTTTAAAATATTTAAACATTGAAACTTCCCGGGGCTTATTAAAAGTATTATTATATATTATCGGTGTTTACATTTTTACAATATTATTCAAGACCTAAAGCCTTAATATATTCTTTATTTATTTTACAATTCTCAAGCTTAATATTATGCAAATATTCGGAGATAGTCTTAGTTATTGTATCTTTATCTGGCAGTGATTTTCTTATATCATCAAAAGTTTGTCTGTTGCTGTTGGCATAATTGATTATTTTATCATATCCGTCAGGCCGGTTTATTGAAACTATACTCCTGTCTGTTTCAAGTCTCTTATAAGTCCAAAAACACCAGCCGATATCGTTTTTTTCCAAAAGGTTCTTGAATGAAGTAATCCATTCCATAGTGTTCTCGCCGGATTCACCAAGCCAAATAGGAACATTATATTTATTCCTGAAATCAATATACTCCTGAATAACTGATTGAGACGTATCGCTCCAATATTTATGAAAAGTGTAAATGAGCTTTGAGTCGAACGGTTTTCCAAATATTTTAAAATTAGAATCCCATTGTGCACCACCGAGAATTATGATGTGGTTTTTGTCTACAGTCCGAATAGCATTTGTGATTTTAATATATAGTGGTTCCAGCATGGGGTTTAATTTATCACTATTGAAATAGGGGGCTATTGGTTCGTTTAAAAGATCATAACCAAGTATATAGGGTTCATCCTTATAACGGTCTGCCAGGTCTTTCCAAATCTTGATTGTCAGATTTTGACTCTCCACATTTTCGTACAAATAAGGATAACCCCAACTATCATCAATATTGGCTCCTGTTTGTCCGCCGGGAGCACAATGCATATCCAGGATAGCATAAATTTTATTATTACTACACCAGTGTATTATATCATCAAGCAGTTTAATTCCGTTATTGGCTTTGGCTGCCGAAAAATCTTCACCGGTTAATATCTTATAATCGAATGGAATCCTTATAGAATTAAAGCCGTTTTCCTTGATAAATTTTATGTCATTTGCGGTCATATAATTATTCCTGAAATCATTCCAGAAATTTGCGGCTGCATCCGGCCCTATTATTTCATTAAAGACCTCATAAATTTTTCTTGATGACTCAGCGTTTTTAAAACTAAACATATAACCTTCGGGCTCAAGCCAGTTGCCTACATTTATCCCTTTAAGAAGCAATTCTTTCCCGTCAGGAGCAAAAACTTTATCTCCTTTTACATAAACAAAGTTATTCCCCTGAGAAAATGAAAATGAAGACTGCAGAGAAAAAATAATGATTAAAGTCAGTAAAGAACCTTTATAATTACTCATTGAATTATATCCGAATATATTAAGGGTAAAATAATGATGGATAAATGTTACAAAACATTAATGTTATATCCTGTTTACAAGATTCCGGGTGTTGAATATTAGCTATAATCAGTTAATGATTTTTTGAAAAACCCTGACATAATCAACGACCATTTGCTGCGGGAAATATGTTGTATAATCAGGATTACCGGGAAAGTCGCCGCCTACAGCTACATTTAAAACAAAATGAAATCTTTGATCAAATGGCTTTGCTATAACAGCAGTGAAATATTTTGTGCTGTCTACAAAAAAACTGATGGTTGTTGAGTCCCACTCGCATGCAAAAACATGAAAATCGCTTAAGAAATAACCGGTAGGCAAATAATAAGTCCCGCCCTGTTGTTGATGGGGGGTCCCGTAATGAATAGTTCCATAAACTTTATTTGCGGTCTGACCAAGTTCTTCCATTATATCAATTTCACCGCTTGCGGGCCAACCGCCGTAAACCCAATCAGTCGGCAGCATCCAGATCGCGGGCCATAGTCCCTGGCCGTATGGAAGTTTAGCACGGGCTTCAAATCTTCCGTAAGTCCAGTCACCTTTATTGTTTGAATTAATTCTGGAGGAAGTATATTCTTTTCCCATATAATTCTGCTTAAGGGCCTGAATTACAAGGCAGCCGTTTTGGATAAAACAATTAGCTGAAGAATCAGTATAATATTCAAGCTCATTGTTCCCGCCGCCATCGCCATTAATTTCATAATTCCATTTGGAAGCATCAAGTGCCGGGCTGTCGAATTCATCATGCCAGACTAATTTATAACCCGCTGGTGGAATAATCTGATCACCCTGTGTTGTATCCGGGTTAGTAACCCCATCCTTCTTTTTGCAGCCCGTTATTGTTGTACTGAGAACAAAAATCAAACTAATTATAAAAATAATATTTTTCATTTTAGTCATCAACAAATATGCTGTTATTTTTTTCCAGTTCATTCCAGATTAATGCTGCAGCACCGAGTACAGCTGTGTTACCTTTTGTCAATTGAGATGGAAGCAGCTTAACTTTGTTCTTAAATATGTTAAGAAGGTTCTCTTCCATATATTTTTTTGTTGGAGTAAAGATAAGATCACCCGCTAATGCCAGTCCGCCGAAAAGAATTATTGCTTCAGGGCTTGTATGTGCAATTGAGTCTGCTAATTTTAACCCCAGGACCTTACCTGTATAATCAAAAGCCTGAAGAGCAATCTTGTCCCCCTTTAATGCGGCTTCCGAAATCATTTTACCAGTAAGCTTATCAAAAGAAATATTTCTTAATTCACTCTCCTCGTTCATTTCGGCAAGCAGCTCAAATACTGTCCTTTTAATTCCGGTGGCTGACGCATAAGTTTCGAGGCATCCTTTTCTACCGCAGCCGCATTCTCTCCCATCAGGATCATAAATTGTATGACCAATCTCCCCGGCAAAACCATCAGCACCATAAACAAGCTGACCGTTTACTACTATACCACTCCCGACACCTGTACCGAGAGTAATTAAAATAAAATCCTTCATTCCCCTGGCAGTGCCGAATTTCATCTCACCTATGGCCGCTGCATTCGCATCATTCGTTATAGCGCATGGAAGGTCGTAATATTTTTTTACAATCTCCGTTACATTAACAATTCCCCAGTTTAAGTTTGGAGGAAGCTCAACAGTACCTTTATAATAATTTGCATTTGGAGCGCCGATGCCTATTCCTATTAAATTATAATTGTTGCTGATTTTTTTAAAAACCTCGTCTACCTTTTTATTTAATCTATTAAATAAATCTTCAGCAGAATTTTGAGGCAGAGTAGGGATTGATGAATCCAAAACACATTCGCCATTTTTATCCACAAATCCAAATGCAGAATTTGTTCCGCCTATATCTATACCTAGGGCTAAATCTTTTTTATTCAAGTTAAGCTTCCAATTTTTTCAAAATACGTGGAGCATACCCCTTTATTCCATAATACATTATAAACAAATAACAGAAAACCGGTAATATGAAGGCATGATGAATTCCGATACTGTCTGCAATAAATCCCTGGGCTACCGGAATAATTGCGCCTCCGACAATAGCCATACAAAGAATTCCCGAACCCTGGCCTGTATGTTTTCCCAGACCATTTATCGCAAGGGTAAATATAGTAGGGAACATTATCGAGTTAAATAATCCGACCAAAAGAATAGACCACATTGCAAGATATCCGAATGAAATCATAGATGTAATAACCAATAAGATGGCAAACACAGCGTTGAAGGCCAGGACAGGTCCAGGTTTAATCTTTCTTTGGACTGCCGAACCTATAAATCTGCCAACCATCGCTCCTCCCCAATAAAAAGAAACAAATTTAGCTGCCTCACTCGTTGATATTCCAAGTACATCTTTATGGCTTATGTAATTTACTAAAAAACTTCCTATCGAAACTTCAGCACCCACATAAACAAAAATTCCAACTGCTCCCAATATGAGATGTCTGAAATGCCATGCGCTTTCATACTGAAGTTCTAGATTTTTTCCCTCTCCTCCGCTTGAAGCGATAGATGAGGCTTCTATATGGGGCAGTTTTACAATTGCAAATACAACCGCAATTAAAATCAGGGCACCGGCTAACCAAAGGTAGGGGACCTGTACCGCGGTAGCCTGAATTAATTGGTAAGCGGATAATTCTGTCAGGTTCATCTTTTTTATGTCTTCCGCACTCTTTACTGCAACCGAAAGAATAACAAGAGATCCGAAATAAGGAGCAATAGTAGTTCCGAGAGAATTAAATGCCTGTGTTAAATTTAATCTGCTGGAAGCTGTTTCCGATTTACCTAAAATTGCCACATAAGGATTAGCCGCTACCTGAAGTAAAGTAATACCTCCGGCCAGAATAAACAATGCAATTAAAAATAAAGGATATGACTGCATTCCTGCTGCAGGATAAAATGCAAGGCAGCCTATACCTGCTGTTATCAAACCTGTAATTATTCCTTTCTTATATCCTATCTTTTCAACTATTATTCCTGATGGAAGAGATACAATAAAATATGCGGCAAAAAAGCTAAATTGGATCAGCATTGCCTCGGCATAATTAAGGGTAAAAACGGCTTTAAGATGCGGGATTAAAATATCATTCAGGCATGTTAAGAACCCCCACATAAAAAACAATGAAGTTAAAACCGTCAAAGCCGGCGTATAATTCAGGTCCTTCTTTGCTGGGGCTTCAGTCATGGTTAAAATTTCCTCTTTAACAGCCATTATTTACTCCTTATTTATTATTTAAACTTTCCATTTTATCTTTCAGGTATAATAGTTTTTTTATCTCTAACAATTCTTATGCCTTATTTTTATTTATTATTTGTTTTAATACTTCAATAAATTGTTTTAATTAAGGCCAATGTAAACATAAAATTAACTTTAAAATCTAAACCAAACAGGAAATTTAAGTGCAAAACAACAGAATCTTATTATTTTAATAGTTTTTTATTATTAAATTGATAAACAGTTTTGTTACAAGGTTAATACAAACAATCAAAATATAAACTGAATAAATTCAGTTATGGGTGAGATTAATGGTAAAATATTCTAAACAATTTTACAAATGGATTTTATTAATACCTTAAAACACTTATTTAATTGAGATATCTATGCATTTTTCTAAAATTTTTTATGTGGTATTAAGTGCTATTCTTGTTACCATATTCATGCTTATTATTTATATTTTCCCTTCTTTTAATAGTACAGACAGCAGGGAAGGAAAAGCGGTTAAAATTTACTTCGCAGATAACATTTCACCTGCACATAGAAAATTAATAAATCTTTTTAATGAAAAATACAAAGGACAAATAGAAGTTATTCCTCTTGATCTTCCCTTCAGTAAGTTTAGCACTAATGACAGAAAGGAGCTATTAGCCAGATATTTCAGGAGTAAAAGCGACAGGATTGATGTCTTTTCAGTTGATCAGATCTGGGTTCCCCGCTTCGCTAAATGGGCTATTCCACTGAATGAATATTTTCCCGATTCAGTGAAAACTACTATTCTAAAATATGCTCTTAAAACTTGTAATTACAACGATACCCTTATAGCAATTCCTCTTTATATTGACATCGCACTTATGTACTATAGAAAGGATCTTATTAACCAACTCAGCAATTCAAAACAGGTTGTGGCTAAACTAAAAAATTCAATAACCTGGGAAGATTTAATAACACTGAATAACAAGTTTCCAAAGAATCCCTTGTTTGTTTTTCAGGCTGATGATTTTGAAGGCCTGATTTGTATGTATACAGAAATTCTGGCCAATATGAAAGGCAAACTTATGCAGGGGGATTCTCTGATATTAAAGACACCTCAGGCAGAAAAGGCTCTTCAGTTTTTAGCCGACCTTGTAAACAAATACAAGATTTCTCCTCAAAATGTATTAAGATTTAAAGAAGACGATTCCTATAATTACTATCTGCAAAATAATGGTGTCTTTCTTCGGGGATGGACGGGATTGTTTAAAAACAACAAAATCGGATCTAATTATTTGTCTATGAATGATTCAATTGGCGAAGTACCCACCCCGCATCTGAAGGGCTCTAAACCAATATCAGTTTTCGGAGGGTGGGATTTAATGGTTTCCAAATTCTCCACTAAAATACCCCAATCAATATGTTTTGTTCAATTTTTAATGAGCCAGGAAGCACAGAAAATTCTTTTTGAGGAAGGCGGATATATTCCGATTAACAATTCAATTTATAAGGATTCGTTATATATAGCTAAAAACCCGGAATTATTATTTTATGTGTCTTTGCTAAAAAACGGAATTTACCGGCCATTCTCCGAACAATATACTAATGTGTCCGATGTGCTGTCATATTATGTTAACCTTGCAATTAAAGGAAGCTTATCACCGCATGACGCACTCCAGAAAGCAGATGATAAACTAAATTCAAAAAGTATTTTATTAAAATAAGATTTTAAGTCATGAGAAATAAACTGATTGTTGAGAAGCTTAAAGAATATCATTTCCAATTCAAACATTTAACGGTGATATTTATAGCCCTTTTTTCTTTCCAGCTGATTGTCTCCTTCATAAACAAATCTTCAATTAAGTCATTTTTTGAAACAACACAGAGCTGGTATCAAAACGATTCTGCTGAAAGACTTGCCAATCTGTCAACTACTACATTTGAACTTTTATTAGAAACGATTAACCGTAAAAAGGATATCGATAATGAAGAAGCTGACAGAATACAAAAGGCATTTGATATAATATTCAGCCAGGAGGTTTTGCAACACAACATTGAAGAAATGTGTATACTTATAAAAAAAGGAAATAAAATTTATGCCATTGATGACGGAAAAACTTTGTACCAGGTCCTGTATCTCGATTCAACAGCTGCTATAAACAGTAATAGATTACATGAACAAGCGGTTTCTATGTATAAAAACATGCACGATGTTTTAGCTTCCAGAGAACAGATAAAAAGTATAATCACAAATAAAAACACTTTTAATACTTTTGTCCCGTTAGTATTACGCGGCGAATATATCGGGGCGGTATATATGAAAAACACTCCTGATTTCTCATATATTTCAAGCAAAATCATTTCCAATTATGACGAAACTTCAATTTTGTATTTATCTCTTATCTCGCTTGGTTTATTATCAATGTATTTCGTTTCTTCATATACCGTTAAAGAAAGAGATGAGACACAAAAATTGTTCTTATCAGAACATAATGAAAATCTGAAAAAGCAAATAAACTATCAAAAGGAAATGATTTTCACTAAAAGGATCTATCATACCCATCATAAAGCCGAGAAAATAATGGGTTTTGTAAAAATGGATTTATCAGTGCTCTCACCGGACAATATAAATGAAATAAAAAATCGTGTTTCCAAGTATGCAAATTATATTTCCAGAATAATTTATGATATGAAGTGGTTTGAACCCCCGGTACAAACTATCCGAAATCCAATATTTAGAACAGATTTAAATGAGGTTATCAGTTTTATTATAAATCATATTTTCCTTCGCAGCTCTCAAAAGAGCGGAACTTTTTCTTTCTCATTTGAACAAGGTACTGATATCCCCTTGTTGCAGGTGAATGAATTTGTAATTTGGGAAATTATCGAACCGATTATTCAGAATAGTATAGATCATTCCGGCATAAATGATTTAGTTATTAATGTTAAAACTCATTATTCAAGCCAGGACAAAATTGTTCATGTAATTCTAAGCGACAATGGCAAAGGTATTGCGCCAAATCTGCTGAAACCGGATGACCGGGGGGTAAAACTGATTTTTGGAGAAAGTATCTCTACTAAAGAATCACCAATCCATAACGTAGGTTACGGGTGTTATATTGCCTATGAAATGACCAAAAAATGCGGCTGGGATATCGATGTTGTTAATTTTGCAAGCGGCGGCTGCCAGTTCATTATTTCGATTAAAGTGTAGAACTATTTAATTATTAATGTGGATTTTATATAAAAATAGAAATATTTTTCGTGCCCGGATTCCGGTCAAAAGGTGTTTTAATAAAAGGAAATAAGTGTATATGATAAATGCTATTAAAGTTTTGCTCGTCGAAGATGAAGAATTCGATGTGATCAGAGTTAAGAAAACTATTGAGCCTTTTGCTGATAAAATTAATATAACGGATGTAGTCTCTGATGGAAATGATGCAATAAACCTCATTGTACAAAAGCCCTCCTTCTATGACGTGGTAATAATGGATTTCAATCTTTCCGGTGGAGTAATGGGGGACAAGCTGATTCAAAAAATAAAAGAGCTTGAACCAGCTGCCCAGATTATTGTAATTACCAAAATGACCGTTAACCTGACTGATTACAATTTTGCTCAGCGATTAATGAAGGCCGGGGCTTTCTGGTACTGTACTAAATATCCGGGCGATATTGAGGACTACATTTATCAACCTACTGATTTTATCTTAAGCATCCTCAATGCTAATGAAAAATCCCAGATTGAAAAAGCATGGAATAAGTCCAATCAAAAACTTATAAAAAATATTGAAGATATCTTGTATCAAAAAAGAATAATAGGCGAGTCATCTACAGTTCAGTATCTAAAAAGAGAAATCACAAAATATTCTCAAAGTGATGTTAATATCTTAATCAGCGGTTCTTCAGGAACAGGCAAGGAGCTGGTTGCCTACAATATTCACTACAACAGTAATAGAAAATTTGAAAACTTTGTCACCATAAACTGCGGCAGCCTGCCCCAGGAATTAATAGAAAGTGAATTATTTGGCTACGAAAAGGGCTCCTTTACCGGCGCTGATAAACGCAAACCTGGACTATTCGAAGTTGGACATAATGGCACAGTGTTCCTTGACGAAATAACAGAACTGCCTCTTTCGGCACAGGTGAAATTACTTCGTGTAATTCAGGACGGAGAACTTGAAAAAATCGGAAGAACTGAAAGAGTTAAGGTTAATGTAAGGATTATCGCCGCAACTAACAGGAATATTGAAGAGGAAGTTAAAGCTAAAAGATTCAGGGAAGATCTTTATTACCGCCTGAATGTTATTTACATAAATGTTCCGGATCTAAAAGAAAGAAAGTCTGACATTCCCATCCTTATTGATCATTTCCTCACTTTTTATAGTCAGAATATGGGCAAAGAAAAACCTGTCTTAAATTCAGGTGCATTAGAAACCCTGATTAACTATCCATGGCATGGCAATGTGCGGGAACTGAAAAATGTTGTTCAGAGAATGTTATTTATTGAAACTCCCGTTATTGATGAAAAGAACGTTTTAAGGGCACTTGGTGTATTTTCTAATGAATATCATTTTTCCGATGAGTTTGAGACTTTCTTTACTAATAATGAGCTCCCCCTTTCACAAATGGAAAAAACAATCAGAGAAAAATATTTTATCCATATTCGTAAAAATTCTTCCTCAGACACCGAAGCCGCTAAAAAACTTGGTTTGGCACCTTCTAATTATTATAGGATGGCAAAGGAGCTTGGTCTGAAATAGTTCCGAAATTAAATTAATGGCGTGATAATTGCTCTAAAATTGTGGCTATAAATTATGGAATAATTATGAAGCACAATTTTACTCTTTTTCTCTCAACAATATTAATATTTGTAATAAGCTCATTTCAGTTAACTTATTCTCAAAATTTTTTAACTGTGAATGGCACTAAAATAGTCGATCAGTTCGGCCAGGAAATAAACTTCAAAGGAATGGGACTCGGTGGATGGCTTGAACCCGAGGGCTATATGTTCCAGATGTCAGGCTTTGCAAACTCACCTTCCCAAATTTATAATAAAATTCAAAGTTTAATCGGCGTTGATAATACGAATTTATTTTATACTGCTTTCAGACAAAATTTTGTTACTGAAAGCGATATAAAAGCTCTGGCAAACTGGGGTTTTAATTTAGTCCGGGTTCCTTTTCACTATAATATCCTTACTCCGGCTGCTTCACCGGGAGTTTATTTAGAAAGCGGTTTTGCTATTTTTGACAGCTTACTATCATGGTGTACTAAATACCATGTTTATGCTATCCTCGATATGCACTGCGCCCCGGGTGGTGAAAGTGATCAGACAATATCCGATTATGATCCTTCTGTACCGTCTTTGTGGCAGGATACTGCAAAGCAAACAAGAACTGTGGATATATGGCGGACAATTGCCCAGAGATATCATGACAACCCGATTGTTGCAGGTTATGATATTCTAAATGAACCAAGATGGGATTTCCCCAATAACAATAATCAACCCTTACACGACCTGTATGTCCGGATTACAAATGCCATTCGTGTCGTTGATACTGTGCATATCTTTTTTATTGAAGGGAATCAATATGCTACTGATTTTAATGGTTTAACTCCCCCCTGGGATAAAAAAATGGCATATAGTTTTCACAAGTATTGGAATGCAAATAATGCAGCATCAATTCAGGGATATTTAAATCTAAGAAGCTCTAATAATGTCCCCTTATGGCTGGGCGAAACCGGGGAAAACTCCAATACCTGGTTTACTGAATGTGTTACTTTAATGCAGCAGTATGATGTGGGATGGTCTTGGTGGACACTAAAAAAATTTAGTACCATAAATGCTGCTATGAATGTGCCAATTACTAGCGACTATCAACAACTTCTAAATTATTGGAATGGTTCCACTAGCACTAAACCTACTGCTACTTTTGCTTTTAATGCATTATTGAGAATGGCTGATAATTTAAATTATGAAAATTGTATTGTTCAAAATGATATGATCGACGCTATGATAAGGCAGCCTTATGATAATTCTATTTTACCTTATGCTTCAAATGATATTCCCGGGATTGTTTATTTTGATAATTATGATCTCGGCAAAATAACTTATGCTTACAATGATGCAGACTATGAAAATAACGGCGGCACACAAACTTCATGGAATTCCGGAAACAGCTATCGTAATGACGGAGTCGACATTGAGCCGTGTAACGACCTTCCAACTAACGGATATGACGTAGGCTGGATAAATAGCGGTGAATGGTTAAAATTTACGGTGAATATTGCCAAGTCAGGTACTTACAGCGTCGACCTGCGGTATGCTTCTAATCAGTCTGGCGGTAAGTTAGTCATAAATCTTGACGGAAACCTTATTTCTCCATATCCTTATGTCAGTATTCCGGTTACAGGCGGTTGGCAGACCTGGCAGACATTAACACTGCAAAATATTATAATGTCGGCTGGAACTCATACAATGCAGGTTCAGTTCCTTTCCAGCGGTTTTAATTTGAATTACATGCTGTTCTCTCTAATTACAGGTACTGAAGTATCACAATCAAAGAACATTGCGTTCAATTTAAATCAGAATTATCCTAACCCGTTTAATCCTTCTACTGTAATTAAATATTCCGTGCCTGAAAAAAGCTTTGTTTCGCTTAAAATATTCAACATTCTTGGAATGGAAATATCTACTTTGGTTAACGAAACAAAAAATGCTGGGAATTATTCCGTCAGTTTCAATGCGGCTAATTTACCTGCCGGAATATACTTCTACAGTATAACTGCCGGAAAAAATACTGCTGTTAAAAAAATGATACTGTTGAAATAATCAGATTTATAAATATATAATCACGAAAATATTTTGTCTTGAATCTGTATGCATAATTTCAACAGCCTCTCCCCACACATTTTATTAGAATAATAAAGCCTTTTTTATCTATTTAATAAGAAAGGCTTTATTATTTGATGGAAATAATTACTTTAAGTTTTATAATCTGAAATTAATTAAAAAATCATTACTGGCATATTTTGTGATTATCACAACATCATAAAACAACGGTAATTTATTTGCAATTTGATTTTACTTTTTGGGATAGCTTAATTCTTCTTGTTTATTTAGTGATTGTCTTAAGTATAGGCTTTTATTACTCAAGTAAGAAGGAACAAAATTACGAAGAGTATTTCCTGGCAGGGAAAAAAATGGGGTGGATTACTATTGGATTGTCAATATTTGCAACAAACATCTCAAGTGAACATTTTATCGGACTTGCAGGTGCAGGAGCAACAAGAGGTCTCGCTGTAAGCCAATTTGAGCTTATGGCTGTATTTATTTTGATCCTGCTCGGTTGGATTATAGCCCCGATTTATATTAAATCAGGCGTAATGACTACACCGGAATTCCTGGAAAAAAGGTTTGACCCTTCATTGAGAAAACCTTTTGCGGCAATTTCCATTGCAATGTACATCCTTACAAAAATTACCGTAACTCTTTTTGCCGGTGGTATCTTATTCAACCAAATGTTCGGAATAAACATTTATACCTCAGCAATTATGCTGGTCCTTTTTACAGGAATTTATTCCGTTCTTGGCGGTGCAAATGCGGTAATGAAAACACAGGTTTTCCAGGCCGTAATTTTGATCACCGGTGCGCTTCTGTTAACAATTTTCGGCCTAAAAGCTGTCGGGGGTTATTCCGGTTTACAGCAAAAATTGCCGCATGATTTCTTTAATATATTTAAATCTGTTCACGATCCGGATTATCCATGGACTGGCGTAATATTCGGCGCCCCTATTCTTGCATTTTGGTACTGGATAACCGACCAATACTTTGTCCAGAAAATATTATCGGCAAGATCAATTAACGATGCACGCAGAGGCACTCTGCTGGCGGCTCTCTTAAAAATATTACCCATATTTATTCTCGTCATCCCAGGTTTAATAGCAGCCGCTATGTTTCAGGGTATAAAAGGTGATAATGCTTATCCACTTTTACTTGCAAGCAATTTACTGCCGGTTGGGATTAAAGGCATAGTATTGGCCGGGCTTCTGGCCGCTATAATGTCTTCTCTTGCAAGTATATTCAATACAACTGCTCTGCTTTTTACTAATGACTTTTACAAAGTTAACCAGCCCGGAGCTTCAGACAGGGAACTGGTTTTAGTCGGAAGACTTTCAACAACTGCAATTGTAATTTTTGCTATCATTTGTGTTCCGTTAGTTAAACTTATCAGTTCTCAGGTTTATCTTTATATGCAAAGCCTGCAGGGATATATTAGCCCGCCCATAACTGCGGTTTTCCTTTGGGGATTTATTTTGAAAAAAGTCAATGGTAAAGCCGCTATTACCACGCTTATTGTGGGCGAATGTATTGGGTTCCTGCGGTTGATATTAGAATTGGTAAATGGCGTTAATGTTCAGGGATTGGGATTTTTAGCTGTACTTGTTAAAATGAATTTTTTATATTTTTCTATTTTTCTGTTCATATTCAGCACGCTAATCCTTTTAGTGTTAAGCTATTTACCCAAGAGGGAAAAACAACCAAAGCTATCATCTGTCCAGTATTTAGTTCCGAATAGTTTTTCTGAACTTGTTGTTGGCTTTTCAGGTAATGCTTCCAGGACTGCTATACGAACAAATATAATGATGTCAGCTTTCATTCTTTTGGTAATAATCGGGCTATGGAGTATTTGGTTATAATAAATTTCTTAAATAGTGTTCAAATAATTAACAGTTAATTAACAAAAAAAAGGAAGAAAACAAATGAAAAAGGTTTTACTACCTGTTCTTTTGGCTCTTTTATCATGGTCCTACCCGGCATTTGCCCAGGTTGTCATGATACAAAATTTCGACAACATTGCTCCGGATACCAATTTTGTCTGGGTCAGTAATGTTGAAGGAGGCAAAAGCTATTTACATTGGAGTCAGGATGCTACCGATAAAGTGGAAGGGACAGCCTCTCTTGATGTTAAAACAGCTATTGATTCTCTGCATCCCTGGGGAAGCTATTCCCAATTAATATATCGCTTGCCAAGTGGTCAGACCATGAATTGGAGTTCCAGCGATACTTTACATCTCTGGATAAAAATCGTAAGAGCACCCATATATCCTCAATATATGTCCTTCAGGATTCAGCTTGTGGATAATGGTATTAACGGCACCGATCAAATGGAAACATACATTTATCAGAATGATGTCGTGCTTGATGCCGTAAAGGATTGGTATGAGTTAAAAATTCCACTGCATGAAATAAATTCTCTCGGCAGAACTGTTACTCCCGGCGATTCAGGTTTTGTTGAAGCTCCAAGTAGCTGGGGCGGTTTTACTTATAACGATGACCATCTGAATATTGATAAATTAACCGGCTGGAATATCGTTTGTGTTACTACAACTACCGCATTAAATCCTAACCCGCCGGCTGGTTATACTAACGTTCCATTGGATTCTCTTGAATTCAAAATTGATCAATTTGAAAGATCAGGAAACAAAGCAGTTCCTTTTGTAATATTTAACGGCCAGGCTGTTCCAGGTAATCTTGGTACTGTTTGGACTTATGGAAATGCTTCTGCAGATATTCAAACAGGAAATGGTCCTGTCCCAAATACTAATACTGTTCATTGGTTAATGGGTGATCAATGGGCTAATGGCTGGAATGGTTTCGGATGGAATGTTTCACCAGCTTTTAACCTTTCCGGAGGTTGGCTGGTTGATAGTCTTAGTTTTTATATGAAATCACAGACTGGCGTTGACTCCCTAGGTATTCAATTTGAAGATGGAAATGCTAAGGTTAGATACGTACTAAATGTTATTCAGGATACTTTATGGCACAAATACAGTATCGCTTTAAAAGATATTAAAGCAAGACAAGATGCTAATCCTGGTGATTTCAATCCTTCTAATGTTACTGTTTTTCAGATTATGTCACAGGCAGATGGCAAAGCCGGCGTCAATGTTTGGTTCTCAGATATATGGACAGGCAATCCTTCCGCGCCAGTACCTCCAATAGCCCCTATTGGTGTTTCTGCTATCGCGAACAATAATTTCACAAACTCTGTAATTTGGAGTGATGTTCCTAATCAATCAGGTGAAACTTATAATATCTATTATTCTACTTCACCTATTACAGATATTACAGCTGCAGGTATAGAAGTCGCAGGTACAGCTGTTGCTCATGGAGCACAAATATTTGTTCATAAATTAATCGCTCCTGCAACTGATCAATCCGTATCTTATTATTATGCGGTCGTTTGTAAAAGCGGCGATGGTCTTCTTGGAACCCCCGGTATTTCAGGTACTAAGGTTACTAACACTGCCCAGGGTGTGAGAATCATATACCCCACAGCACCTCCTAACTTTGTAGCTGATGGTGACCTTTCTGAATGGACTACTGCTGGAATTGCACCTTTCCGGTTATTTGTACATGATCATAGCGGTACAGTTGTTACAAATACAAATGTTCCGAGTGATACTGTAAGTTCCGGCGAAGTTTATGTTGCCGTTGATAATACCTACTTATACGTTGCTGGCCATATAAATACTAATAATATTGTATTTGTTTCTACTAATTCTTCATGGCTTAATACTGCTACTGATATTTTCCTCGGCTTATATAACGCTCATGGCGCCCCGCACACTTCTCTCCAGGGTAGTGCTCAACCCGATTATCATATCAGGTTTGCTCAGGATAGAGTAATTATTGATAATGACGGCGTTGATTCTCTTGTTGTACCCGGACCTAATTATTATTGGGGTTCAAGATTCCCTGACCCTCTTGCCGGTTACAATTTCGAAGTTAAAGTTTCCTGGCAGGATTTGGCTCATAAAAGAAATGGTGGAAACACCGGTACTGATAACGTGTTTGTACCTAACGTTGGTATGAGAATTCCTTTTGATATTGAACTTAGCTCTTGCACACCTGGTGCAACCCAAAGAGATGGTCAGTTGGATTATTCTTCAATTGCAAATGGTAACTCTTATGGTAATGTTTCGCTTTGGTCTAATACATGGCTTGGAGATGCGTGGACCGGTGTTGCGGATAATAATATGACCGTAAATACTTATCAGTTAGCTCAGAATTATCCTAATCCGTTTAACCCGACTACAACTATCCAGTATTCACTTATGAAACCTGGTATGGTTACTTTAGCGATTTATGATATTCTTGGAAGAAGAATCTCTACTATCGTTAATCAAAATCAAACAGCAGGTACACATTCAGTTAGTTTTGATGCTTCAAAATTTTCTAGTGGTGTATATTTCTATCGCATAGAATCAGGTTCCTTTACTAGTGTAAAGAAAATGATGCTGCTTAAATAAGCTCCTAAAAGTGCGGCCCCCTTATGGGGCTGCACTTTTCTTAAATATAAGATGAGGTTGATTTAATAATTATTTTACTATTTGGGAAAAAACATGTTTAGTTTTGGTACTTCAGATGTAAAGAGTGTGGTGTGCTTTTTTATAAAACCTAAAAAAATATTATTCGCTTTATTTCTGATAATATTTCTTTCTGGTTTACCATTTAATTTGGAAAATGTCGCATTTGCCGGTACTACAGGTAAACTGTCGGGCAAAATAACAGATTCTCAAACCGGCGAACCTATAATCGGCGCTGACGTTATTATCCAGGGTACTTATCTTGGCGGGGCCGCTACCCGCGATGGGTATTATTATATAAATAATATTCCCCCCGGCGATTATACTATAATCGTAAGTTCTATTGGATATGAAAAATCTACAATAAAGAAAGTCACAATTAAAATCGATTTAACATTTAAGCTTGATGTTAAATTGGACCCTAGGACGGTTAACAGTAAGGAAGTCGTTATTACCGCTAGTAAACCTTTGGTTCAAAAGGATCTTACGTCTTCTTCTGTTACTGTCTCTGCTGATGATATTAAATTAATGCCCGTAGAAAGCGTAGGTCAAATAATAAACTTGCAGGCTGGCGTTGTCGGTGGACATTTTAGAGGCGGCCGTTCCGATGAAGTTTCTTATCTTATTGACGGTTTACCCATTGCTGATTCTTATAACGGCTCCCTTCCTATGCAAATTGAAAACTCCTCTATCAGAGAATTGGAGGTTATAAGCGGTACATTTAATGCCGAGTATGGTCAGGCTATGTCCGGTGTGGTTAATATTGTTACCGAAGATGGCTCCCCTGATTTTCACGGGATGCTTACTGGTTACACCGGCGGGTATGTTACTACCCATACTAGCCTCTTCCCCAATATAGGCAAACTCGCTACTTTTAGAACTAAAGATTACTCCTTTAGCTTAAGCGGACCAACAAAAATTTTGAATGATCTTACCTTTTTTACAACCGGCAGATATTTTAACGATCCCGGTTATTTGTATGGTACAAGAATATTTAATGTGACTGATAATCCATTAAATGGACCAAAAGACCTTAGCGGCAATCCTATAATATTTCATTCCGGCGATAGTTCTTATGTCCCCATGAATCCTTCTGAACGTTATACGTTTAATGGTAAATTAACTTATTCCCTGTCAAGTTTAAAACTTTCTTACAGTACTTTCTGGAATAAAGATTGGAATAAATATTTTAGCCAGCAATGGGTATGGAACCCGGATGGTATGATGAATTATTATAATACCAACTGGATACATAGTTTCCAGATTACTGAAATTCCATCTCAAAGTATTTACCAGACATTAAAATTTTTAGTCAACAGATTTGATTATAAGGGTTACGTTTACGCTGACCCGCTTGACCCGCGCTATGAAGACCCTAGCCAGGGTGTACCGAATTCAAGCTACACATTTCAATATGGCGGGCAGCAGACAGGCAGATATGAAAGACAGACTATTGAAAGCATTCTGCAATATCAGTTTAATGCCCAGGTTTCAAGAGAGCATAAGATCGGTATCGGTGCTGAAACCGATTGGTATAAATTGTATGATCACGAATATGGGTTGCAGAGTCCTAATTCCGGCTCGGCTTCTGATTCTATTTATACTCCTATTTATGCTCAACTCGGTTCCCCGGGCAATCAGGCGTATACAAAATATCCAACTAATTTTTCTGCTTATATTCAGGACAAAGCTGAATACGATATTATGATTATTAATTTCGGCTTGCGGTTTGATTATTTCAAACCAAATTCGCAATATCTTTATGATTTAAATAACCCTGAAAGAGATTACAATTTTCCCAATGCCGGTAGAATGGTGGAGGCAAAAGTAAAAACTCAGATAAGTCCGCGCCTTGGAATTTCTTTTCCTATTACTGATAAAGGAATTATTCATTTTTCCTACGGCCATTTTTTCCAGACACCTAGTTTATCTAATCTTTATGTTAACTCAGATGAAATTATTATGCCCAACGGTTCCTTGTCTACTATAATGGGTAATCCTGATCTGGAACCCGAAAGAACTGTGAAGTATGAACTCGGTCTGCAGCAGGCCCTCGCTTCTGACCTTTCTCTTGATGTTACCGTCTATTATCAGGATATACGAAATTTACTTGGTATGGAAATTATTAATACCTACCACGGAAATAAGTATGCAAGATTTGTAAATAGAGACTATGGTAATGTCAGAGGTTTTATCGTTACTCTTGATAAAAGATTTTCTGAACTATTCAGTATAAAGCTGGATTATACTTACCAGTTGGCTGAGGGCGATGCCTCTGATCCAATGTCGGTATATTATAACAACCAAAGCGATCCCCCGGTGCAGTCCAACAAAACTTTTGTTCCGCTTAATTGGGACCAGAGGTCTACTCTTAACATTTCTGCCAATATAGGTTTTGAAAATGATTGGAATATTGGGATAATTTTTAATTATGGTTCCGGCTTCCCATACACTGAAGATGTTAGAATTTCACAGGGATTGATGTTCGAGAACGACGGCTTAAAACCCCCTACTTATAATGTTGATCTTAGAGCTCAAAAAACATTCAGAGTTTCTGGCCTCGAATTGAATTTATATGCTCTTATTTATAACCTCTTGGATATAAAAAACGAAGAGAATGTTAATGCAGCAACAGGAAGAGCTAATGATTTGTTAGTGCAGGATATAAATTCTGCCGGCAATATTATAGGTTTGAATACTCTTCAGCAATATTTAAATGATCCTACAAGTTATTCAGCGCCAAGACAGATTCGCATAGGATTAGGTGTAGGGTTTTAATAAATCAATTTGGAGTTGAATATGAAAGGTAATTTTTTAAGTATTTTAATTTTTATTAGCGTTTTCAGCACTATGTCTTTTGCCCAAATTGATTATGGGCAGGAAGACCCTAGAATTCCGCTTTACCGGCAGGATCCTTACGGGAATTCCCAGTATGAAAGACAAGGCATTATGGTTGGCAATAGAATTTATACCCTCTATTACAATTATGGCGAAGTTGGGTATTGGGAATTTGCTCCTTCAATGGAATGGCCGGCTGGTTCGGGCCATAACAACCTGGATGGAACCGCAGTTCTTGTTAGTGCAAGAATTACAACTCCTACCGGTTATAGAGTAAATCCCTTAATTACGCGTTATAGAGAATATGATAGTCAGGATCCTGTTACCGGCGTGCACTGGGGATTGGAACCTGTGCCCGGTTATCAAAATCCTTCCGGGAAAACTCCTGCTGTAAATATTGATACAACGTCATTTCCTTCTGCTTGGCCTAATGCCCTTGGTCTGGATCCTACCTGGAATGGTAAATGGTACGGTTATTTTGGTAAAGGTGTTTCAAATGCCGACTTTGAAACCTTTTTTGTTATGGATGATTCTCAGGATAAAAAGTTTACAAGATTCCCCTATAATTATTATCCCCTTAATAGCGATTCAGGACGCGGAGGTCTCGGCTTAAGAGTTGAAGTCCGCGGTTTTCAATGGTCTCATGTTTTGGCTGAAGACTGTATCTTCTGGCATTATGATATCGTTAATATTTCTGACCATACTTACGATAGCACTGCTTTCGGCTTTTATGCTGATCCCGGCGTCGGCGGTGCAAACTCTTCAGAGCCTGCAAATAGTGCCTATTATAATACTTTGTTGGATTTGGCTTATTGCTGGGCTCCCGGAGGTTTGGGATCCCCCACTAACTGGATCACCGGCTATCTCGGGTTTGCTTATCTCGAAAGTCCCGGTAATCCTTTTGACGGAATTGATAATGATCAGGATGGGATGATAGATGAAAGAAGAGATGATAATATAGATAATAACCACAACTGGGTTTCTTATACCGATTTAAATGGTAACGGTAAATGGGATCCCGGTGAACCCTTGAATGACGATGTTGGTAAAGATGGCATCGGGCCTACCGACCCCGGTTATACAGGCCCTGATGTAGGCGAAGGTGACGGTATGCCTACTCATGGGGAACCGGATTTTGATGAGCTTGATAAAGATGAATCCGACCAGATCGGTTTAACATCAATGGCTGTTAAAGTACTCGATAATTCTCATGGACCTACCGGTTTGTGGGGCAAGAATGACGATGTTATGTGGAATGCAATGAATAATGCTTTCAAAGATACTCTCGTTCAAAATAGCAATATATATTTGGTCTTTGCTTCTGGTCCCTTTATCCTGGGTAAAGGCCTTAGAGAAAGATTTTCTATCGCAATTTTAATGGGTAACGACTTAACTCAATTGTTGAATCATAAGCAGACAGTTCAGCAAATATATAATGCAAATTATAATTTCTCTAAACCTCCTTATAAACCCATTGTAAATGCGGTAGCGGGGAATCATAAAGTCTTTTTGTACTGGGATAGTAATGCCGAAACTTCGAGAGATAAATTTCTTGGATTCGAACACGGTGATCCGAAACAAGGTTATAAGAAAATTTTTGAGGGCTATACTCTATATAGAAGTGAGGAACCCCAATTTGAAGACGATAAACTTATTACTGATTCTCAGGGTGAAGCAACCTATTATAAACCGATTGCTCAATTTGATTTAATCGATACAATTGCCGGACCAGATCCTATTGGCGTAAATGGTGCAAGATTCTGGCGCGGGAGTAACTCCGGTCTCCAGCATTCTTTTGTCGATACTACTGTAACAAATGGCAAAACTTATTATTATGCGGTCTGTTCTTATTCTATCGGCGATACTGCATACGATGTTGTAAATGGTCATCCGGTTGGATTACAGCCTACTGAATGTTCTAAAATTATCCGTCAGGATGAAGCAGGAAATATTACTTTTGTTGATCAGAATTGCGCGGTTTGTATTCCTAACGCTCCGGTAGCTGGCTATGTGTCTCCTCAGATTTTAGGCGATTTAACCAAAGTTGCAGGCGGATTGGGTACAGGATCAGTTAATTTGCAGATATTAAATCCTAAAATAATTTTACCGGGTGCTCAATATAAAATATTATTTAATTCTACCGGTTCAATCCCCAATTATCAAACTTCATCTTATAGTGTTGTTAAATCCTATAATGGAGCAACCGATACTGTGGAAAGCCGGATTGATGCTGCGACTTTCGGAACCAATAGTTACAGTGCCCCCTTTGACGGTATGGTCTTCTCTTTCCGGAACGATACTTCTGTCTCTGTTAACTATCCTTTAACTGGTTGGTATGTCGGCAAAAGCAACCTTAATATTATGGTGATTCCCGATAATGCTTCCCCAAGTCAGGATGTTAAATGGCCCACTGACTATGAGATTCAATTCTTTGATCATGTTATTTCAACCACTCCTTATAATAAAATTCCGGTTGATTATAATATTATAAATCTAAATACCGGAGATACTGTAAAATCCGAAATAATTGACAATGATAAGTCTAAAACCCTGACTACAGGTGATGACATTGTATTAATTCAAAATGCGAATACCCAGGTTAAATTTACATGGCGCATTCATTATCAATTGCCGTTTAACCCTGCGTTGACCCCCACTTACCCCCAGCCGGGAGATAAATTCAGGATTTATACGTTCAGGCCTTTCTATCAGAATGATTATTTCAGTTTCTCCACAAAATCTTCCTCTGTTGATAATAATCTGGCTAATAAAGATCTTGCAAAAATATCGGTGGTTCCTAACCCCTATATCGCTACAGCATCCTGGGAACAGAGGACACTTTATGCTACCGGCCGCGGCGCCAGGATGATTGATTTTATAAATCTTCCTGCCAAATGTACTATTAGAATATATACCGTTTCCGGTGCTCTTGTAAAAACGATTTATAATGATGAATCCAATTTATACAACGGCGGTTCAGTCCCATGGGATCTGGTTACTGAAGATGGAATGGACATTGCCTATGGAGTTTATATATTCCACGTGGATGCGCCTGGTATAGGCGAATATATTGGCAAATTTGCTGTAATCAAATAGCTGGAAAATAAAGATGAAAATTGATTTATATAAAATTCTATCGGCATTATTTTTAATCTCTTCATTAACATTTTGCCAAAATAATTTTGTGTCGGATGTTTCTAAAAGAGGAACTATTGCAGCTCCCTTCTTGTCTATTAGCCAGGGTGCTAGAGCTACTGCAATGGGTAGTGCTTTTGTCGGCATCGCCGATGACCAGAGCGCCTTGTATTGGAATCCTGCCGGTCTGGCTAAGCTGGATGGTGTTGGCATTATGATTGACCATACAAATTGGATTGCCAATATCGCCTATAATTTTATCGCTGCTTCTTACAGCCTTGGTGAAATGGGCACCATTGGTTTCAGTTTCACTTCCTCCGATTATGGAGACATGAAAGTGACTACTGTTGACGCTCCCAACGGTACCGGACAGATATTTACGGCTTCCGATATTGCCTTTAGTCTTGGTTATGCCCTTAATTTAACTGATAATTTTTCAATTGGTTTTAATCCCAAAATAATTTATCAGTCTATCTGGGAAACTAACGCTATCGGTTTTGCCATGGATATGGGCGTTCTTTACAGAACTCCATTCGAAGGAATAATCCTTGGTATGTCAATTTCAAATCTTGGCACCAAGATGCATTTGCAGGGCAATTCTACTCTGGTAATTTATGATCCCGATCTTACTACTACCGGAAATAACGGAAAAATAGCGGCTAACTTAGGCACTGATTATTGGTCACTGCCTTTAAATTTTAGAGTCGGTCTTGCATACTCACCAATAAATACTGAAAATCATAAGCTTACTGTCGACGTTGATGCTATCCATCCCAGCGATAATTATGAAAGCGTTAACATCGGCGCGGAATATGTCTATAATGATTTTATCGCGTTCCGCGGCGGTTATAAATCTTTATTCCTGCAAAATTCTGAAGAATCCTTCACCCTCGGGTTTGGATTGAAACAGATATTAATTGGTAATGTTGCCCTTAGAGTGGATTACGCCTATCAGAATTTCGGACGGTTAACCTATGTCCAGAAATTCTCTGTTGGTGTAACATTTTAAAATGTATGGCTTATATATGGAAAAAATACTCAGGTAATAAAATGAAAAATAATCTTATACTGCTTTTTTTAATAGGAATTATATCTTTATCCCCTTATAACTTATTTGCCCAGTGGACAAAGACTGTTCTCCCTAATCCTCCGGGTGGACATGGTGCTTTACCTGGTCGTATAAATTCACTTGAAGCCGATGGTTCAAATATTTTTGCCGGCACTCTCGGTGGCAGCCTTTATATGTCTGCGGATAATGGGAGTACCTGGAATTGCATAGACTCCGGTTTGACCTACTCTGATATAAATTCTATTAAATATATTAATAATATCCTTTTTGTCGGTACCTATGGTAGCGGTGTTTTTACTTCCACTAATAACGGCGGAACCTGGAACGCTTCAAACTCCTCTTTATCTAATAATAATATTTATTCATTAATTACTATTGATTCTAATATCTTTGCCGCAACCTGGGGCGGGGGAGTTTTTTCTTCTACCAATAACGGTGCGTCCTGGGCTCAGGTTAATTCCGGACTCACAAATTTGAACGTCCGTACACTCGGCGTTAAAGGCCCCCGCCTTTTTGCCGGTACCTGGGGCGACGGTATTTTCTTGTCTGACGATAAAGGCTCTAGCTGGATCCAAAGTAACTCCGGAATTAATAAACTCTATATCTATGTTATGGCCGCCGATGGACCCAATGTTTATCTCGGTAATGATGAGGGTATCTATTCAAGTCCTAATTATGGCTATAGCTGGACTTTGCTCGATTCAGGTTTAACAAATACTTATATCCGCGCTTTAACTGTCATCTCTCCTAATCTTATTGTCGGGACTTCCGGCGATGGTGTTTTCGCTTCTACTAATAGCGGAACTTCCTGGTCCGTTGTGGATACTGGCCTTACAGATGGTTATATTTATTGCTTGACTGTTAATAATTCTAAAATATTTGCCGGTTCGCTAAATGGTGAAGTATGGAGTAGGCCTATTTCTGAGATTGTTACTGAAATTAAGGAACATAATCAAACTAACACTGTGAATAGTTTTAACCTTTTTCAGAATTATCCTAATCCGTTTAATCCGTCAACAAATATTTCTTATCAGTTGCCCCAAAGTGGAATTGTTACTATAAAAATTTATAATACACTTGGACAGGTAATTGAAACCCTGGTAAATGAAAATCAAAATGCCGGTACACATTCGGTAAAATTCAATGGAGCCGGTTTGTCAAGCGGAGTTTATCTCTGTCAGTTAAAATTTAGTAATTTTAATTCTGTCAGAAAAATGATTTTAATGAAATAAAAAACTCCAATGCTATTCCCCCTTAAGAAAGGGGGGTAGGGGGGTTGTTTTTCTTGTCATTCTGAGCGCGTGCCCCGACCTGTCGCGGGAGCGAAGAATCTGTGCTTGTTTGTCATCCCCGCGAAAGCGGGAATCCCATGATTTTTTTGTCATCCCTGCTCAGATCTGTCATTCTGGTGGAGCGAAGAATCTGTGCTATTCCCCCTTAGTAAAGGGGGTCGCCCATAGGGCGGGGGTTGTTTTTCTTGTCATTCTGAACGCCTGCCCGCCGCAGGAGGGAAGCGAAGAATCTGTGTATGTTTGTCATCCCCGCGAAAGCGGGGATCCCATGATTTTTTTGTCATCCCCACTCAGATATGTCATTCTGAGTGGAGCGAAGAATCTCTGCTATTCCCCCTTAAGAAAGGGGGGTAGGGGGTTGTTTTTCTTGTCATTCTGAGCAAAGCGAAGAATCTCCTCCTTCAGAATGATAGTTCAGTTTGTTTTTGAGACAGCTACTTTAACTATATTTCAATTGTAGAGAGTATATTAGATGAAAAGAATTGTTTACTTAGTCTTATTTATAATAGTATGTTATTCGTTTCTATGGCCCGCCAAAATGAAACAAAATAAGAAAGAAGAAGTTGTTGACCTGAAAGTAAAAGAACTGCTTTCCCAAATGACTCTCGAAGAAAAAATCGGCCAGATGACCCAGGTTACCCTGCAGGTAATGGCTAATCAGCATGGCACTGCCGCACAGCCTTTTGATTATGACTTAAATAAAATGCGCGAAGCTATCGTAAAATATCATGTCGGCTCTATAATAAATGTTTATGATGTCGCCCTGAGTGTGGACTATTGGCATAAACTGATTACGCAAATTCAGGATATCGCTGCAAAAGAAACAAGATTAAAAATTCCTGTCCTCTATGGTATCGATGCAATACATGGTGCAAATTATACAACAGATGCTACCCTCTTTCCGCAGCCTATAAACATGGCAGCCACATTTAACAGCGATCTCGTAAAAAAAGAAGGAGAAATTACCTCTCTTGAAGTCAGAGCCTCAGGCATTCCATGGAATTTTTACCCCATACTCGATTTAGGCCGCCAGCAGCTATGGCCCAGGCTGTGGGAAACTTTTGGTGAAGATGTTTATCTCGATTCTAAAATGGGTGAAAGTTATATACAGGGTGCACAGGGGAATGATATTAGCGGCAAAAATAAAGTTGCCGTTTGCCTTAAACATTATGTCGGTTATGGTTTCCCCTTTGATGGTAAAGACAGAACACCTGCTTTCATTTCTGAAAGAATGATGCAGGAATATTTCCTTCCCCCTTTTCAAAAAGCCGTTGAGTCCGGTGCTCAGACAATTATGGTAAATTCCTCCGAAGTTGATGGCATACCCGGCCATTCTAATTATCATTTACTTACAGAAGTCCTTCGCGGCCAGCTTAATTTTAAAGGTATTGTCGTCTCTGATTGGGCCGATATTGAAAGACTCTTTTCAAGAGATAAAGTGGCCGATTCCCCCGAAGAAGCCGTTAGAATGGCTGTTATGGCCGGTGTCGATATGAGCATGGTTCCCCTGGACTATAGCTTTTATGACTATCTCCTTAAACTTGTAAAAGAGGGTAAAGTCCCGGAATCCCGCATCGATGAAGCCGTTACAAGAATCCTTCGCGTAAAGATAATGTTGGGACTAATCGATAATCCTTATCCCGATGAAAAATTAAAATCTTCGTTCGCCTCAAAAGAATCTGATGAAACAAATCTTAAAGCCTCCGAAGAATCAATAGTCCTCGCTAAGAATGAAAACAATATTCTGCCCCTTCCCAAAACCGCAAAAGTACTAATAACCGGACCAACCGCTAATATGTTGTCAGTCTTGAACGGCGGCTGGACAATAACATGGCAGGGCGATGAGGAATCTCTTTACCCAAAATATAAACCCACGGTACTTAAAGCAATTCAGAATAAAATAAACCCTGAAAACGTGAAATATGTTCAGGGGACGGTGTTTGATAGTGTTATAAATATTAATGAAGCTGTTAAAGCATCAAAAGATGTCGATGACATTATCCTTTGTCTGGGCGAACATGCCTACTGCGAAACTCCCGGCAATATCAATGACCTTACTTTGGATACTGCCCAGTTAAATCTTGCTGAAGCTTTAATAAAAACCGGCAAACCAGTTATACTCGTTATGATTGAAGGCCGGCCGCGGCTGATCAACCCCATTGCCGGTAATGTTAAAGGCATTTTACTCGCCTTCCTCCCCGGTATGAATGGTGGACAGGCAGTTTCCAACATTATATTCGGCGATGCTAATCCAAGTGCAAGACTTTCAGTCACATATCCCAAATTCCCTGATGCCCTTATGCACTATGATTACAAACCCCTTGAAGGATTGGAAGGAAACCAGTTTGATCCGCAGTGGTCATTCGGATATGGCTTAAGCTA
>Ga0182027_10002035_pt1 | contig 33089 bp, 31 predicted proteins | sample 712E1DmetaG_FD_121300 | JGI IMG/M metagenome (GOLD analysis project Ga0182027, IMG submission 121300) | Permafrost microbial communities from Stordalen Mire, Sweden - 712E1D metaG (Illumina Assembly) | ecosystem: Environmental > Terrestrial > Soil > Wetlands > Permafrost | place: Sweden...
GTAGGTTTGCAAAAATTTTCTCCGGATGAAAATTCAAAAATGGTTTCATGTAAGCGCTTTAGTGACAGCAATATTGCTTACAGGCGCCTGCAAAAAGGAAGTTTCCCGCACAACAGGGTGGGAATATAACAACTCAAAGAACGGCGGCTTTGAGGTACGTCCGTTTCAGGACCAGGGTACCGGGCCGGGGCTTGTGTTCATTGAAGGAGGCACTTTCACGATGGGTCAAACCCAGGATGATGTACTTTATGAATGGAACAACCAGCCCAAACGGGTGACTGTCGCCAGTTTCTATATGGATGAGACGGAAACCCGTAACCTGGATTACCTGGAGTACCTGTACTGGCTGAACCGGGTTTATGGAGCCAATTACCCCGGCGTATACCGCAAGGCCCTTCCCGACACTCTTGTTTGGCGCGATAGGCTTGCATATAATGAGCCGCTGGTGGAATATTATTTTCGTCATCCGGCTTACCGCAATTACCCTGTCGTCGGCGTGACCTGGCAACAGGCGAATGACTATTGTGCCTGGAGAACCGACAGGGTCAATGAAATGCTTCTTATCCGCAAAGGAATCCTGTCAATGGACCCTGCACAAAAGGATGACAATAACTTTAACACTGAAGCTTACCTTGCCGGCCAGTATGAAGGCCTGGTCGACAAACCGATGCCCGACCTTAATCCCAACGGAACCGGCACGCGGAAAGTCAAGATGGAAGACGGGATCATGCTGCCGAAATACCGCCTGCCGACCGAGGCCGAATGGGAATATGCCGCTCTCGGGCTTATCGGGAACACGGTGTATGAGCGAGTCGTGGAACGTAAGAACTATCCCTGGAACGGTAGTTATGTCCGTACCAACCAGTCACGCTACTACGGCGCTTTCATGGATAACTTCAAACGCGGCAAAGGCGACTATATGGGCGTCGCAGGAAACCTGAACGATGCTGCGGATATCCCCGCTCCCTGCGGTTCCTATTTCCCGAACGACTACGGCCTTTATAATATGGCCGGGAACGTCAGTGAATGGGTTGCCGATGTTTACCGCCCCCTTTCATTTAATGACATGTCTGACATCCGCCCCTTCCGCGGGAACGTATTCAAAACCCCTGTCAGGGATGCCGAAGGCTTCCTGGCAGAAAAAGACAGCCTTGGCCATATCAAATACAGGAACGTTACGACTGCTGAAGCACAGAACCGTAAAAACTACCGCCAGGCCGATAATATTAATTACGAGGACGGCGATTACCAGTCCAATATCAGCAATGAATACTGGAATAAATTTACAAGCGATACGTCCGGAACAAACATGATGTACCAGTACGGCATAAGCTCCCTTATCAGCGACAAAGCACGCGTCTATAAGGGAGGAAGCTGGAAAGACGGGGCATTTTACCTGAGCCCCGGCATGCGCAGATACCTGGATGAAACAGATGCCTCCGATGCCATCGGGTTCCGTTGCGCCATGACGCGCGTTGGCGGAGCAATTCCCGGCAAATAAGTATTTTTTTACCTAATAAAAAAAGCTGCCATAACAATTGGCAGCTTTTTTTATTTGTAATATATTAACTTTTAGTATTTTTGCACCGAAATATCTTTAAGGATGCTTTCTGACCTGATATGCCTCTACAATACTTTTCTCAAATATCCCCGTATTATTACTGACAGCCGTAAAATAACGCAGGGCAGCATCTTTTTTGCACTAAGGGGAGACCATTTCAACGGGAATGAATTTACGGCTGCAGCCTTTGAAAAAGGAGCAGAAGCTGCAGTGGTTGATGAACCCGCATACATGATAAATGATCAATGCTTCCTGGTCGAAGATGTCCTTAAAGCACTTCAGGAACTGGCAACCTACCATAGGAAAAAACTGGACATACCGGTCATTGCAGTGACAGGCACCAACGGGAAAACAACGACAAAAGAGCTGACAGGCGCCGTGCTTTCAAAAAAATTCAACCTTGTCTGTACCGAAGGAAACCTGAACAACCATATCGGGGTTCCCCTCACATTGATGAGGTTGAACAAGGAGACGCAGATTGCGGTCATCGAGATGGGAGCAAATCATCCGGGAGAGATTGACTTTCTTTGCAACATCGCCCATCCTTCTTTTGGTATCATTACCAATGCCGGCAAAGCACATCTTGAAGGCTTCGGTAGCTTTGAAGGAGTCGTACGCACAAAGACCGAGCTTTACCGCTTTCTTTCGGCCCGGCATGGAAAAATTTTTGTCAATTATGACGATCCGCTGCTGATGGAACTTTCGGAAGGCCTATACCGGATCACATACGGCCTGCATGAAAAAGCATGGCTCTCAGGCACAAGCTCTCTCCGGGATGAAATGGTCAGTGTGAGTGTTAAACCAGGCAATGGAGAAGCCTTCCAGGTTCACTCCGGCCTGTTCGGCGCTTATAACGCATTGAACATACTCGCGGCAGTATGCATCGGCCGGTATTTCAAGGTCGATGACCAGGATGCTTGCTCAGCAATTGAAGCCTACCGGCCATCAAACAACCGTTCGCAGGTAAAATCCACCGGAAGGAACCTGCTTATCATGGATGCATATAATGCCAATCCTTCCAGCATGGAAGCAGCACTCCGTTCCTTCTCCCGGTCATCTTACCGAAACCGTTGCCTTATCCTTGGCGATATGCTTGAACTCGGGAGTGAATCAGATGCCGAGCATTCACGCATTCTCAGCTTGATAGAAGCCCTTGGTTTCGAGGATGTGTACCTGGTCGGTCCGGTATTTGCCAGCCTGAATTCCAGGCGGGAATACCTGTGTTTTAACGATAGTGAACTGGCGCTCCTCTGGCTTTCCCACCATCCGCCTTCAGGCAGGACCATACTTTTGAAAGGCAGCCGGGGAATAAAACTTGAAACCGTCATTGACGCACTGTGAGAAAGAATTATAAGGTGATCGGATTGATGTCGGGAACTTCCATGGATGGACTGGATATGGCATTCTGTCATTTCAGGCAGGAATCAGGAAACTGGTCTTATTCCGTTATACAGGCAGAGACGATTCCCTATACTGCCGAATGGCTAAAGCGCCTGAAGGGGCTTCCCGCAGCATCTGCACTGGATTTTACTTCTGCCGATTACGACTACGGCCACCTTCTTGGGTGCCTGACGCGCGATTTCATCAGCAGGCACAGAATCAAAGCCGACTTTATCGCCTCTCACGGGCATACCGTCTTTCACCGGCCTGAGAAAGGGATTACCAGCCAGCTCGGAAACGGGGCGGCGATTAAGGCGGAAACCGGTTTACCGGTAATCTGTGATTTCAGGTCAGAAGATTTGGCCCTCGGGGGACAGGGGGCTCCTCTTGTTCCGGCCGGGGACATGCTTCTTTTCCGGGGCTTTGATGCATGCCTGAACCTTGGCGGATTCGCTAACATTTCTTATAATCTCAGCTCCGAACGTATTGCTTATGACATCTGCCCCGTCAATATCGTTCTGAATGAACTGGCCGGAAAAAAAGGAAAACAATATGACATTAACGGAGAAATTGCTTCCTGGGGCTCGGTTGACCGTTCCCTGCTCAGGATGCTGAACAACTTGCCCTACTATTCCCTTACACCGCCAAAATCACTTGGAAGGGAATGGGTATTTGAAAACATCTCCCCGCTGCTGGAAAACCCGGCCCTTTCAGTGGAAGATCTGCTGTGCACCTTCTGTTCACATATTGCTTTTCAGATCTCACAAAGCCTGGGAAAAATGGAAACAAATGTCCTGGTAAGCGGCGGAGGTGCACTTAACAAATACCTGATGGCACAACTCCGTTCAGGCACCAAGGCGAACCTGGTCACACCCGACCTTCTTACCATAAATTTCAAGGAAGCAATAATCTTTGCATTCCTTGGAGTACTGCGGTGGAGAAACGAAAACAACTGCTTCCGGAGTGTAACCGGAGCCAGGTTGGATCATTGTTCCGGGGCTATATATTGACTTTTACATGTTTTTATTTTATCTTTGTTACAAATCAGTCTGCGTCCATATAATTTTATCTTGATTATTAACAATTTTTAAACTTACAACGTATGAGCTATAAAGAAGCAATTGAATATATGAATGCGCAGCTCCCGATGTTCCATCGTATCGGGGCTGCTGCCTATAAAGCCAACCTGGATAACACAATTGCATTGTGTGCCGTGCTTGGAAACCCTCAGAACAATTTCCGATGTATCCATATTGCAGGAACCAACGGCAAGGGTTCAGTCTCCCATATGCTCGCCTCAATTTTACAGCAAAGGGGTATCCGTACAGGTTTGTACACATCACCGCATCTGAAGGATTTCCGCGAAAGGATCCGTGTGAACGGAAAGAAAATCTCGAAAGCTTATGTGCCGGCATTCATCTCAAAGCACTCGGAGGAATTTGAAAAGATAAAGCCTTCTTTTTTTGAGCTGGCAGTGGCCATGGCTTTCCGGTATTTCAAAGAACAGGGCGTCGATGTGGCAATCATTGAAGTGGGTATGGGCGGGCGCCTTGATTCCACCAATATCATCAAACCCATTCTCTCGGCCATAACAAACATCAGTTTCGACCACACTCAGTTCCTTGGTGATACCCTGACCAAAATAGCCCAGGAGAAAACCGGTATTATCAAACAGGGTGTCCCGGTTGTCATAGGTGAGAGACAGGAAAAAACCGATGTATTGTTTAAAAAGGTGGCCAAGGCGAATAATGCAGTGATCAGTTTCGCATCCGAACAATTTTCTGTCGTTAAGATCCGCAACTGGGGCCGCAAAGCTATCCATCTGAACGTGGATGCCTATAAAGGAGATCGGATCTTTATCAAAAAAATTCCCTGCCCTCTTGGAGGTGACTATCAGATGAAGAACCTGGTGACCGTGCTCGGGATCGTCGAGGCCCTTAACAAACAGGGCTTTAATATAACTCCCGACCATATCCGGAAGGGTATACGCTATACCGTTGTGCGGACCGGCCTGAAAGGCCGCTGGCATGTTCTTCAGCAAAAACCACTGGTGATCTGCGACACTGGTCATAATGAAACCGGGTTAATGGAAGTGGTTACCCAACTGTCAAAGATACCCTATGAAAAACTCCATATGGTTATTGGCATGGTCAGCGACAAAGACACAGCGTCCATGCTGAAACAGCTTCCGGTTAAGGCTACATATTACTTCTGCAAGGCCGATATTCCAAGGGCTCTGGATGCCGATTCACTCAAACAATCTGCCTCGGAATTCAAATTAAAAGGCAAGGCCTATAAATCGGTACGGAAAGCCTATGAAGCAGCACTCCAGTCGGCAGGCGAAAAGGACCTGATCTTTATCGGGGGAAGCACTTTCGTGGTCGGAGAAGTGATCTGAGCAAAGAATACGACTTAAGGCATCCTTAATATTCAGGAGAGGTGCTGCTTGTTACAGGTAAAAGTCCCCCGGAATCTACATGTTCAGGGGAGGCGCTGATCGTGATCAGCCTCCGCTTACTAGGTGCAGGATCATTACATCATCCCCGTCCCTGACAGCAGCGGTTTTATATTCCTCCTTTTTTACAAGAGCGCCGTTAATCCTGACGACCAGCATCCTGAAACTGTACTTCTTTAGATTCAGCAATTCGTTTATCGTAAGTGTTTCCTGCAGGAACTCTTCGGCTGTATTATTTAGGATGATCTTCATCTTGTTCTGTACCCGGTTTTTACAATGATCTGTTTTCTGATATTTCTATTCACTTCGGATATGGCAGCATCCTGAGAGGTTCAGGTTTGCATGAGTATTTCAACAACAGTGTTGGCCTGCATGTTGGCCACTATCCCCACCCTGGGGGCAAGAGGCGGAAGCTGATCGGAGATCTCCGAAATCTCATCACCGCAGATGTATATATTCCCTGACTTTCGGAAACGGATGCTCTCATTCTTCCCCCAGCCTGCCATTCCCAGCCCTACCACCAACGGTTTTTCAGGGAACAACGAAAGTGCAGCCTCGATAAGCATTTTCTTCTGGTCTGCCAGGTCGAAGGCTTCCACCAGTACATCACAATCCCTGAAATAAAGGAAGATCTGTTCCGGGTCCAGCCTGGCTTTATAAGAGATCACCCTGATTGCGGGGTCGATCCGGTGGATCACATCTTTAAGGGCTGAAACCTTTGGCTCACCTACCTGGGAAAGAAAATAATACTGCCGGTCCAGGTTTGATCCACTTACAGTATCATGATCGGCAATGACCAGAGTTCCGATCCCTATTCTTGCAAGAGCCACCGCACAATTTGAGCCCAATCCTCCGCAGCCCGCAATTCCGACGGTTTTTGCCTTCAATCTTTCCCTTAGCTCTTCAGAAGTCATAGATGAAAAATTCTTACACCAGTTTTAATCCCTGAAGGCACAAAATTACAAAATAAATCCGTCTCATTTTGATTACCTTTGCAGGACTTGTTAAACTATTCACAAATGATCAAAAAGAAGTTATTAATCAGGGATTTAACGTTGCGTGACGGTCAGCAATCCCTGTTTGCGACCAGGATGACCCAGGACCAGGTTGACCGTGTTCTGCCTTATTTCAGGGATGCCGGGTTTTATGCAATGGAAGTCTGGGGCGGGGCCGTACCCGATTCCATCATGCGATACCTGCATGAGAACCCATGGACCAGACTGGAAAAAATCAAAGCTGCCATTGGCGATGTAAGCAAACTCACCGCGCTTTCGCGTGGAAGAAACCTGTTCGGATACAACCCCTACCCGGAAGAAGTGATTGAAGGGTTCAACAGGAATGCTGTCAGGTCGGGCATCGGGATCATGAGGATATTCGATGCATTGAACGATGTTGATAATATGAAGTCCACGATCAGGTATGTAAAGGAGAATGGTGGCCTGGCCGATTGCGCCATCAGTTTCACAGTCGACCCGAAATTTTCAACACGGCAAAAGGTCCGCTCATGGATCCATTTCAAAGCCCTTCCTCATGATATTTTCACGGTCGATTATTTCCTGGGAAAAGCGAAACAGCTTGAGGCCCTTGGCGCTGACATGATCAGCATCAAGGATATGGCAGGCCTGATCAGTCCTTCCCTTTCAGGTGAGCTGATACGCCGCATGAAGCAGGAACTGAAAGTCCCCGTCGATTTTCATACTCACTGCACCCCGGGATTCGGGCTTGCTTCGGTGTTAATGGCCATTATAAACGGTGTTGACATCGTGGATACCAGCATCTGGAATTTTTCAGGCGGCCCTGCAGCTCCCGCTTTTGAACTGATCCAGATATTCTGCGATAAACTTGGTGTTGAAACAGGAATCAACCTGGATGCAGTCAGGAAAATCAACGTGGAATTAAAGGAAATACGAAAGGAACTTTCCGAATTCGACACCTGCAAACAATTCCCGAGCGATCTGGATATCACTGCATATAAATTGCCAAAAGAAGTCAACCGTCTTTTCGTCAAAGCAATTTATATGGCCAAACACGATAAGGAAGCTGAACTCCTGGACGCCTGCCTGGAAATAGAAAAATATTTTAATTTCCCCGAACCCGACGAAGAAGTGAAAAAGGCAGAAATCCCCGGGGGCATGTACACGAATATGCTGGCCCAGCTTAAGCAGCTTAAGCTGGACCATCTGCTTCCCAGGGTGCTGGAACTGGTGCCGCTTGTGCGCATTAAATCGGGATGCCCACCCCTTGTTACACCAACATCCCAGATCGTCGGAGTACAGGCTGTCAATTGCGTTATTGATGAAAATAAGGAGCAGGCTTTTTTTACAACAAAATCCATTCAATTCGTGAACCTTGTAAAGGGTATTTACGGGAAAACACCTATACCCGTGGACCCCGATTTCAGGGAACTGCTGACCGGCGTCAGGGAAGAAACCCCATATGATACAAGGAATTATAAACGGCAGGTAAATACGGTTTTCGAGGAATACGGGGATATGAAACTGGCCGATAATGAAAAAGACGAATTGCTTCTTGAACTGTTCCCGACTGTTGCCAGGGATTTTCTCCAAAAATGTGTTGAAGAACGTTATTTGTCAGATATTTATAGGATTGAGGAGGATAAACGACGCAAGCAGAGGGAAGCCCGTGAGGCTTACCAGCGCCTCAGCCCGGAAGAAAAACAGAAACGGCTGGTCGAAGGACTTTACTCCTGGTATGACGTCTCCGTGAGCGGGGATGAAAACCTTGGAAGATCCTGATTGCTGAAGGGCCTGTTCGCATCCACCGGAAAAGACCTGAATTGAATTCCATCGATCCGTCGTTATGCAGCAATCAGCATATCGAACTTTTTGATTGATGCAGCTTTACGAAGATTTTTTCATTAAATTTGCATTGCTGTTTTTTATTAATTCACTAACCCGCAAATTCCCCCATTTATGAATTTCTCGGAATTCCAAAACACCCATAAACTCCTGGCCCGGTACAAATACACCTGGGCTCCCATCGACAAGGGGTACAACAACCGGACCATCTACATTAACGTCGGTGACTTTACCATAAAGGAGAAACCGGTCAGTCAGCAGATGAAGGATAAATTTGTCGGGGGCAAGGGGTTTGATCTTCGCCTTCTCTGGGATTCAACTGAACCTGGCACGAAATGGAATGATCCCGGGAATGAAATTGTGATTTCCGGCGGACCGTGTTGCGGGATCACGCAGTATTCCGGGGCTGGCAAGGCGATCTGCTGCGCCATCAGTCCTCAGACGGATATTATTGTCGATTCCAATGTTGGCGGATTTTTTGGTCCCTTCCTCAAATTCTGCGGGTTTGATGCCCTGGAGGTACAGGGTAAGGCGGAACAGGAAGTGATAGTGGTATTTGAAGAAGAGCGTGAAGTGGTCGAGATTTACGAAGCCGGGGATCTTCCCACCGACAGCCATATCCTGGGCGAAGTTCTGCATGAGATGATGGCCAACCCGGGCAATGAAAAGGACAAGTACAATGTTGCGGTGGTTTCAGCCGGTACCGCAGCCGATCATTCACTGATCGGGATGCTGAACTTCACATTTTATGACATCAAGCGTAAAAAAGTCCGCCTGAAACAGGCTGGACGCGGCGGCATCGGGACAGTTCTGCGCGATAAAAAGATCAAGGCCATTGTAGCCCATGTTAAGACCATCGGCGGTAACCGGAATAATGTCGTCAACCTGGAAGCCATCCAGGAGAGGGGGCGAACGTTTAACAAAGAAATGCGTGAGCTCGACGACAAGCAGTGCGAAATGCGATCGAAAGGGACAGCCCACCTTACACATATTATGAACGACTATGACCTTCTGCCGGTCCATAATTTCAAATTCGGCAGTCATCCCGATGCATACAAGATCAAAGGTGATGTGTGGAAATCATATTTCACCCAGAATGTGCCTGACGGATGCTGGGTGGGATGCAATATGGCCTGTGCAAAAGGTGTCGACAATTATGAGCTGCGAAGCGGCCCTTATAAAGGGGAAAAAGTGATCGTTGACGGCCCTGAATATGAAACCACTTCATCCCTGGGTTCGATAGCGGGCATCTTCAACCCGGATTTCACTATTGAAGCTAACTTTTATTGCGATACTTATGGTATCTGTACGATCTCCTGGGGAACAATCCTGGGGTTCGTGATGGAATGTTATGAGAACGGTATCATTAATGAAGAACGCACGGGCGGACTGAAGCTGAACTTCGGAAACGCTGATGCTGCCATGGAATTATTGCACCAGGTATCGCGGGGTGAAGGTTTCGGCCTGATCGCCGGCCAGGGTGTGCGCAAGATGAAAGAAATTTTCGCGAAGAACGGCTGGGGGGATCCCGGATTCATGCAGGACATCGGCATGGAAAACAAAGGACTGGAATACTCCCAGTATGTTTCCAAGGAATCGCTCGCCCAGCAGGGAGGTTACGCAATGACCAACAAAGGGCCGCAGCATGACGAGGCCTGGCTCATCTTCATGGATATGGTCAACAACCAGATCCCCACATTTGAAAAGAAAGCAGAAGCCCTCCATTATTTCCCCATGTTCCGCACATGGTTCGGTCTTGCAGGATTCTGCAAACTGCCCTGGAACGACGTGGAACCGGCAAATAATGCCCAGACTGCGGAACCGGCAAAAGTACCCGAGCATGTCGACAATTATGTAACAATTTTCAATGCCGTGACCGGTTTGCATATTGACAAGACTGAACTTGTCAGCATGTCGGAAAGAGTTTATAATTTCCAGAGGATTTTCAGTATACGGAGAGGATACGGCCTCAGAAAGCATGACGCCCAGCCATATCGCGCCTGCGGCCCAGTGACAAAAGAAGAATATGAATCAAGGGCTGAAAGGTATGATAAACAACTGGTTGAAAAAGTCGGGTTTGACCCGGCCGGGAAATCCACCGAAGAAAAAATGGCTGTTCTAAGGAAACACCGGGAAGAACAATATGAAAAACTCCTGGATGCCGTTTACGAACGCCGAGGGTGGACCAAAAACGGGGTTCCCAGGATCGAACATCTGAAAAATATCGGTATGGACCTGCCGGAACTGATTGAAGTCGTGTCACCACTTCAATAAATTTATTCCCGCCGCCTATTCATAACTGAACCTGTATCCTATTCCCGACTCCGTATTGAGCAACTTGGGACTACCGGGGTCGTCTTCGATCTTCTTACGCAACTGGGCAATATAAACTCGCAGGTATTGCGGCTGTTCGATATAACCCATCCCCCATACTTCCTTTAAAATATACTGATGCGTCAGCACCCGGCCTTCATTCCTGGCTAAAAGCGCTAAAAGGGAAAACTCGGTGGATGTAAGCCTGATGATTTCATTATTCTTTCGGACAATATGGTTTGCAATATCAATGACAAGGTGACCAAACTCAAGGACCGGTTTGTCGGCAATCCCCTGGCTTTGTCTGATAGTGACCCGGATCCGGGCAAGCAATTCGCCTGTACGAAAAGGTTTTGTAAGGTAGTCGTTTGCCCCGTTGTCAAGCGCTTTAATGATGTCTTCTTCTGCATTCCTTACCGATAAAATAATTATTGGTTTCAGGTACCATTCACGCAGCTTTAAAAGAATATCAAGTCCATCTGCATCCGGAAGACCCAGGTCAAGGATTATTAAAACGGGTTGATTGGTAGCAGCAAGCGCCAGTCCCTCCTTTCCCGTTGAGGCTTCGGAAATCCTGTAACCATTTGCCGATAGCGTTATAGCCAATAAACGTCGGATTTGAACCTCATCATCAATAACCAGTATGTTCCCTGAGTTTCCCATTTAATCCTCATGTTGCCTGAACTCTCCCATTTCGGAAATCCTGACAGGGATCCTGATGGTAAAAATAGCGCCACCGTTTTGCCGGTTCGCAGCAGTTACCGTACCCTCGTGAGCATCAATAAACCCTTTCACGATCGACAAACCGAGTCCAGTACCACCTGCTTTTGCATTTTTCCCACGGTAGAATTTATTAAAAACGGAGGATAATTCGGATGGAGGGAACCCCTCTCCCCTGTCCATCACCTGGATGGTCAGGAAACCATTATCGTAGAAAAACTTCAGCCTGATCCGGCTGCCGGCTGGTGCGTTCTGAGTGGCATTCAGTATAAGATTGTGCAAGGCCTGCTCAATAAGCCCGAAATCAATGTTTACAAGGGGCATGTCGTCCGGAATGACTACCGATAGCTTGAATGGCTGCAATTCCTGTTTAAGCGATTCCGATATACTGTGGGCAAGATCATGAACATCACACCAGCCCGAACGCAAGGTTATGCGCCCCGATTCAAGCCGTGACATGTTGAGCAGGTTTTCGATCAGCCGGTTCAGCCTTACAGATGCCATATTGATTTCAGAGTACAATTTTTGTTTCGTTTCTTCCGGGTAACTCTGGGTTAAAAGAGTATCTGATGCACCCATAATGGATGCTACCGGGATACGCAGCTCGTGTGAAATGGAATTGAAAAGGGTTTTGTAAAGCTTGTCCGATTCGTTCAATATGTATGCAGTTTTGGAAACATTCCGTAAGAATTCCCGCTCATACTTGCCGGATATCTGCGAGAGAAAAGCTTCCCAGAATTGTTCTTCCCCCTGCGTGAACACATTGGTATGCTTTACGGCGATAACACCCATATTATCGATATTCCCGGCCAGGGGATAAAATGTATAATCGGTGGAAGGCAAAGTATCAGTGTACTTCCCGGCTTTTAACGAATGGCGGAAGACCCAGGCTGCAATACTTAATTCATTTTCAGAAAATCTGATACTGGTTTCATTCTGGACATGATCATCGAACTGGTTCATGTCATTCTTATGAAATATGGCGCAATCCAGATGAAAATACTTTTGAATATAGCTGACGGCAATTTTCGAAACCTCATCAATACCAGTGGCCATCGACAATTCCCTTGTCAACTGGTACAATGCATGCGTCCTCTCCTCCCTTATCCTGATCCTTTTTTCCTGCCGCCTTACTCTTGACGTGAGTATTCCATTAAGCAATGCGATGATAAAAAACATGATCAGCATCAGCATATCCTCGGTTTTTTCAATATGCAGGGTAAACTGGGGCGGTATGAAAAAATAATCCCAGGACAATGCACTCAGTGTTGCAGCAATCAGGATAGGTCCGGTCCCGTAAAAGAGAGAAAGGATGGAAACAAGGAACAGGAGGATGAAAGAAACAATCTGGTAACCGACATAATCCTTCAGAATATAGCAAATGACGGAAGATAAAATAACAAGAAAAGAAGTGATCAGGTATTGCGGGATGTGCGATGTAATGGAAGGAATTGAAAAACGATTCCTGAAGTTGTCTTTTGCAAGCCTGTCGGAACCCAGTATGTAAACATCAATATTACCGCTGTATCGGATCAGCCTGTTCACAAAATTGCCCAGTTGCAGCATGGAAAGGACATCCCTTACCCTGGGTTTTCCGACTATAATATGAGTGATGTTCTCTTTTTGCGCAAAATCCACGATCGCTTTGACAATATCGGCGTTGGTAATGATCCTGACTTTAATTCCCAGCTGCTTTGCCAGGTTGATATTTTTCTCAAGCTGTTCGTGTTCTTTGGATGTAAGCCTGTGGAGTGTCTCCACATATATCGCCTGAATATCGGCATCCATGGCATAGGCGAGGTTTTTGGACCATCGTAATAATTTCCCGCTGTAAGGGCTTGGACCCACTGCAACCAAGAGGTGCATGCCTGTTTTCCATGGTCCGCGTATACGTTTGTGCTGCATATAATCATGCAACTGTTTGTCTACGCGGTCGGCAACAATTCTCAAGGCCATTTCACGCAAAGCCGTAATATTTCCCTTCCTGAAAAAATTTTCTATGGCTTCTTTCGAACGATCCGGTGTATAAACCTTTCCTTCCGACAATCGCTGCAGCAGCTCATCGGGGGTAAGGTCAACCAGTTCGACTTCATCGGCATTTTCAAAGATCTCATCGGGCAGAGTTTCCCGTATAATGATGCCGGTGAACTGGGCAACGGTTTCGGTGCGGCTTTCAAGATGCTGTACATTCAAGGTGGTATACACATTGATGCCGTTCTCAAGAATTTCCTGGACATCCTGGTAGCGTTTTGTGTGCCTGCTGCCGGGTGCGTTGGTATGGGCAAGTTCATCAACCAGTACAATCCGCGGCTTCCTGGCAATAATGGAATCCAGGTCCATCTCGTGGACCATGGTTGACTTGTACTCGTATATTTTCCGGGGTATCAATTCAAAACCTTCCGCAAGCTCGGCAGTTTCCCTGCGATTATGTGTTTCGATAAAGCCAATAATGATATCGCTGCCTTTCAGTTTCTCGGCATGGGCGGTCTGCAGCATGGTATATGTCTTACCCACTCCGGCGCACATACCAAAAAATATTTTGAGCGTGCCCCGTTTGCTCTTTTCTTCTTCGCTGATCAAAGAAGCCAGCAGTTCATCCGGATCCGGCCTGTTTTCGTCGAAACTGTTCATCTGATATTATCAGTAGCTAAGTTAAGCAAAAATACATTGATCCTTTCTTCACCAAGGCATAAAAACTGGGGTGGTTCAGTGAGTTCCTTTATACACCTGGCCAGCTCCTTTTTCTGGCCGGGATTGAAACCCCTGGCCAGGGAAATCCTGTCGACCTGCAGCAAAGCAGCTTCCGGGGAAATATGGGGATCGAGCCCGCTGGCCGATGCAAAAAGCATCTCGGGGGGAACAGGAGTCAGGCTGTCAAGGAGGTTAAATGCAATAAATTGCGCTCTGCAGGAGTCGACGAATTTTTTCAGTTTTACACTGGTCAATCCATAATTTGAACCGCCTGAAGGAAGAGGGTTATAGGAAACAGCCGATGGGCGGGACGAAAAATAGACAGGGTTGTTAAACTGTTGCCCGATAAGCTCACTTCCTACTTTCTTCCCGCCTTTGACGACTAAACTGCCATTGGCTTGCACAGGAAAAACCACCTGAACTATTCCTGTAACCAGAAGCGGGTAAATAATTCCTGTCAGAACAGTAAAAAACAGGAATATTTTTAATGATATAATGAGCGTTTTCATGATGCAGCCTGATTACATGTTGATTAACATATCAATAAGTTTAATCCCGATAAATGGTGCGATAATACCCCCCAGACCAAAGATAAAAAGGTTCCGGGTCAGTGCTGTATTGGCAGAAACCGGTTTGTAGCGGACGCCTTTCAGCGCCAATGGTATTAAAAGTACAATGATAATAGCATTGAATATGACTGCACTTAAAATAGCGCTCTGAGGTGAAGCCAGTTTCATAATATTCAGAACCGACAAGGGGCCTGCCCCGTTTTTACCAGAATACAGTGAAATTGCGATTGCAGGGATTATTGCAAAATATTTTGCGACATCGTTGGCAATGCTGAATGTTGTCAGCGAACCGCGGGTCATCAGCAATTGTTTCCCCACTTCAACCACTTCAATTAATTTGGTAGGGTTGCTGTCAAGGTCAACCATGTTGCCGGCTTCCCGTGCCGCCTGGGTGCCTGTGTTCATAGCCAGCCCCACGTCAGCTTGTGCAAGGGCCGGTGCATCATTGGTCCCGTCGCCGATCATGCCAACCAGGTGGCCACCGGCCTGCTCATCACGGATACGGCGGAGCTTATCCTCGGGTTTGGCTTCGGCCATGAAATCATCGACTCCGGCTTCAGCTGCAATGGCGGCGGCTGTCAGGGTATTATCGCCGGTGATCATTATCGTTTTAATCCCCATTTTCCTTAATTCGGCAAAACGGTTTTTAATGCCGCCTTTCACTATGTCCTTAAGATGAATGACCCCCAGTACTTTCTTATCCTCGGCAACCACAAGGGGGGTTGCCCCCTGCCTGGCCAGATCGGAAACAATGTTTTGAATTTCCTGGGGATAAAAACCATTATTGTTTTGTACAAATGTCCGGATAGCTTCAGAGGAACCCTTTCTGATCCTGTGGATCGTATTGTCATCGGTTCTTAAATCAACGCCGCTCATTCTTGATTGTGCAGTAAAAGGAATAAATGTTGCGTTTAACTGATGGACTTCCCGGCCCCGGATGTTGAATTTTTCCTTTGCAAGAATAACAATGGAACGCCCTTCCGGGGTTTCATCTGACAGCGATGACAACTGGGCTGCATTGGCAAGTTCCTCCACTTTTATGCCTTCGGCCGGGATGAAGTTTGTCGCCATCCGGTTGCCCAATGTGATGGTCCCGGTTTTATCCAGCAACAGCACATCCACGTCTCCGGCAGCTTCAATGGCACGGCCGCTTGTTGCAATAACGTTACGCTGTATAAGCCTGTCCATACCGCTTATTCCGATGGCACTAAGCAAACCTCCGATCGTTGTGGGTATCAGGCAAACCAGTAAAGCGATAAGTACCGGGATCGTCAGGTTTTGCGACATCGGCAATCCGGATGCTGAAAGGCTGTATCTGAAAAATGCAGGAAGTGTAACCACCACAAGGAGAAAAATAATAGTCAGCCCCGAAAGAAGAATGGAAAGGGCTATCTCATTGGGCGTTTTCTGGCGCCTGGCTCCTTCAACCAAAGCGATCATACGGTCAATGAATGTGTTTCCGGGTTCAGTCGTGATACGCACCGTTATCCAGTCACTGATCACTTTTGTCCCCCCTGTTACTGCCGAACGGTCACCCCCGCTTTCCCGTATTACCGGGGCTGATTCGCCTGTGATTGCCGATTCATCCACACTTGCAATCCCTTCGATGACTTCACCATCCGAAGGGATGATATCGCCTGCCTTACAACTTACGACATCGCCTTTTTTCAGTTCTGTCGCGATGACTGAGACTTCCTGTTTCCCGATAATTTTCCGGGCGATGGTTTGTGTTCGGTTCTTGCGAAGGCTTTCAGCCTGGGCCTTTCCCCTGCCTTCAGCAACAGCCTCGGCAAAATTGGCGAATAGTACGGTAAACCAAAGCCATATCGCTATCTGAAGATTGAAGGATGAGAAATTACCCTGAAAAATCCCAGCAAAAACAATGATGGTAGTAAGAACTGAACCGATCGCCACTATAAAAATAACAGGGTTTTTTACCTGCAAGGCCGGGTTTAGTTTTATCACGCTGTCCTTTACAGCCTGAAGCAATATCCTTGTATTAAAAAGGCCTGTATTTTCTTTTGTGCTCATGTTGACCTCCGATTAGAAAGTAATACCCATATTCATCAGTAAATGCTCGACTACAGGGCCAAGTGCCAGGGCAGGGAAATGCGTTAAGCCTCCAACAATCAGGATCACGGCAATAAGCAGACTGATAAACAACCCATTGTCGGTGCGGAAAGTGCCTGATGACAAGGGTGTAACCTTCTTCCCGGCCATGCTTCCGGCAATCGCAATAACCGGAATGATCACCCCGAACCTGCCGATAAGCATCCCCAGACCGAGTGTCAGGTTATAAAAAACGGTATTGGCATTCAAGCCGGCAAATGCACTTCCATTATTGCCCGCAGCCGAGCTGTAAGCATAAAGTATCTCGGAGAAGCCGTGAGGTCCTGCATTATTCAGGCCCGCCAAGCCCAAGGGGCTGACCGAGGCCCAGGCAGTGAACAGCTGGATCACAAAATTGGGCAAGAGGATTGCAACGATGGCCATCTGAACTTCAAATGCTTCAATTTTCTTACCCAGGTATTCAGGTGTACGTCCGACCATCAATCCTGCTATAAAAACAGTGATAATAATAAAAATCACCATACCGTAAAGGCCGGAACCTACTCCTCCGAAAATAATTTCACCCAGCATGATGTTAACCATTGCAATCATTCCTGCAATGGGCGAGAGGCTGTCGTGCATTGCATTCACAGAGCCATTGGAAGCTGCAGTCGTGGATGTTGACCAGAGGATACTGTTCGTAATGCCGAACCGTGTTTCTTTGCCCTCCATCAGCCGTAAATGCCCGAAAATGGGATTGGGTGAATACTCTGCGTAGAGTGAAAAGCATAATCCGGCAAGTAACAATATCATCATGGCCGTATAAATAGTCCAGCCCTGCCTGGTTGAACCAACCATTTTTCCATAAGTAAAGGTCAGGGCAGCCGGAATCAACAATATCAGCAACATTTCGAGAAAGTTGCTGAAGGGGGTTGGGTTCTCAAACGGATGCGCGCTGTTGGCATTGAAAAATCCTCCCCCGTTGGTTCCCAGCTGTTTTATCGCAATCTGTGACGCTGCCGGGCCCATGGGAATGACCTGCCGTGCCCCGCTTAATGACTGAACGGTTTCATAGGGCTTAAAATTCTGAACGACTCCCTGGCCGGCCAGTGCAATGGCAAACAGTATAGAAAGCGGTAATAATACATAGACGGTAGTACGTGTAAGGTCAGTCCAGAAATTTCCAAGCCTGTCCGTTGTCTTCCTCGAAAGTCCCCTGATGAGAGCAAGCAAAACGGCTATACCGGTAGCAGCGCTTACGAAATTCTGAACTGTCAGCCCGATCATCTGCACGAAATAGCTCAGCGTTGTCTCCCCGGCATAGGACTGCCAGTTGGTGTTTGTCATGAAACTTACTGCCGTATTGAACGACAGATGCCAGGGTATGTTGGGAAGATGGGCGGGATTCAGGGGCAAATATGCCTGTATGACTTGAATCAGGAAAACGAAAATCAACCCGGCCAGATTAAACATCAGCAAACTGAAGGTGTATGACTTCCAGTTCGTTTCTTCTTTGGAATCAATTCCTGAGAATTTATAGGCTAAGTTTTCCAGCCATCCGAGGACAGGTAACATAAGATGTCTTTCACCTGAAAATACTTTGTACATGTAATTCCCCAGAACAGGAGTCAGGCCTGTCAGTAAAACGAAGAAAAGTATTACCTGAATAACTTCTGATACCGTCATATTTTCAAATGTTAATTTTACCAGGTCAACAAAGAAATTTTAACATTGCCGATCCTATCCGGAATTTTCCCGATACCCTGCTTCAAGGCCAGTTTAGAATTTTTCAGGTTTCACAAGTGAATAAAAAAGGTACCCGAGGATAAGCAAAGCTATCACGGCTCCAATGATATACCCCGTGGAAGTGCTCATGACAAAGAAGGTTTTTGGGGCAGCCAGTAATATTGTTGCGTTCATGGCAGATCGTTTTTAACCGTTGCAAAGATGCAACTTGATTTATAAGGATTTTGAAAGAAAACTTCCGGGATTATAAAAAAAAAATAAAAAAAGGTTGTGAATGAAGTTAATCATTCAAAGAAGGCAGCAAATCAAACTGAAAGATCAGTTCAATCTGACATTATTCCGGTATGCTGCGGTTAAGGTACGATGAATAATCCCTGACTTTACGCACGTATTCTTCTTCCATGAGCGCTGAAGAAATGACGAAATCAGCAGTGGCGCGGTTGCAGGCCGATGGAATATTGTAAAGAACTGAAATCCTCAGCAATGCCTTAACATCTACATCATGGGGATGAGGCTGCATAGGATCCCAGAAAAATATCAGGATGTCGATGCGTCCCTCGGCGATCATGGCACCCAGTTGCTGATCCCCTCCGAACGGCCCGGATTTTAAACGGATAATCTTTGGATAGGAATATTTTTTCTTTTCATCCGGCCGCATTGGCTTTTCAGGCCTGGACATGTTGTCAACCACTTCCTGATCCTCCCTGTCCTTTTCTATTTTTCTCATCAGCGCATCGTTGACCAGCTGCCCGGTTGTACCCGTGCATATCAACTGGTGCTTCAGAAGGATTTTCCAGTTCCATTCAACCCATTCCACGATATCGTGCTTGCAGTTATCATGTGCCACAAGTGCAATTCGTTTTCTTTTTATAATTGCCATATGTTTGTATTAATAATCAAAGATACGACTTCTCAGAGAAGTTTACCGGAAGCTGAAAACCGGTGGTCGTCCGACCACCGGTTTCAGACAGGAAATCTCAGTATTATTGTAAACCAATTCATCACCGGATCGTAATTCATTTAATTTTACTCATTCAATATTAAAAGTTTTCATCGTGATCCCAAATCAATGGTATGTAATCCTGGAGTCCCGCGAGATACGGAGAAACCAGGTCAGAGGATTTACCCGTTTCGGCGAAAAACTCGTTGCCTGGAGAGATAGTGACGGGAAACTGGGTGTATTCAGGGACCGCTGCCCCCACCGTGGCATCCGGCTTAGCCTTGGGAAAGTCATAAATAATCGCCTTCAGTGCCCCTTTCATGGATTTGAATATGATACAACCGGTAAATGCAAGCTCATACCTGCAAACGGGAAGGCTTCACGGCCTCCTGATTACATCAGGGCCAATACGTATCCCGTCAGGGAAGCACATGGATTTGTATTCCTGTGGTACACACCCGATCCGGCCGCTGACGAACCCTCCTCCGAAAACCTGCCGGCAGTTCCCTGGTTTGATGACCTGGATGATTCCTTGATCTGTTCGGGATTCACCGACCTCTGGAAGGCACATTATTCACGGGCCATTGAAAACCAGCTGGATGTGGTTCATGTTCCGTTCATCCACCATAATACCATAGGCAGGGGAATTGGCCCCGTCGTGAACGGTCCTTATACCGTGGTGACAGAAAATTCCATCTCGTTCTGGCCTTTGAATGAACAGGATCACGGGCAAAAACCTCTTCGACCCGACGAGGTAAGTGAACCACGGGGGAGAAGCACCTATCTCACTTTCATCTTTCCGAACCTCTGGCAGAATCATATTACGGAGTCTATGAGAATAATAGTAGCCTTTGTCCCGGTTGACGACTGTCATACTCTTTTCTATCTCAGGACCTGCCAGAAAATGATCAAGATCCCAGTTTTAAGGAATGTTTTTTTCGGCCTAACAAAGGTCTATAACCGGATAGTGCTCTCACAGGACAGGAGGGTAGTTGAGACCCACCAGCCACAGGTGTCATCCCTGAAGATGGATGAACACCTGATCCAGGGCGACCACCCGGTAATACTTTACAGAAAAAAAAGAGAAGAACTCAGGAAAACTGTAGATCAGTGACACCTATCCTCTTTCATGTAAGGGTATGTGAATTCAGTTGGCGGTACCAGGGTTTCCTTGATCGTACGTGGATTGGTCCAGCGAAGCAGGTTTAAATAACTGCCGCTTTTATCATTGGTCCCTGATCCCCTTGCGCCACCGAAAGGCTGCTGCCCTACCACGGCCCCCGTGGGTTTATCGTTGAAATAGATGTTCCCTGCAGCATACCGCAATATCCTGCAAGCCTCGTTAAGTGCTGCACGGTCTTTGGAAAACACTGACCCGGTGAGGGCATACGGTGATGTCTGGTCACAGATATGGAGGGTGTCCTCGAAATCCTTATCCTTATAAACATAGATGCTCATAACAGGACCGAAAATTTCCTCTTCCATGGTCTTGAAATGCGGGTCTTTAGCCTGTATCACGGTGGGGTGGACAAAATAGCCATTTGTTTTATCCCCATAGCCTCCGAAAACAATTTCGGCATCATTCGATTTTCTGGCATATTCAATGTATCCCATGATATTTTCAAAGGAAGCATCATCAATGACGGCATTCATGAAATGACTGAATTCGCGCACGTCTCCGAGCGTAACCTGCGACAGCATATCTCCTATCCTGGTCTTAATATCGGTCCAGAGGGATTGCGGAATATAGGCACGGGAAGCTGCAGAACATTTCTGGCCCTGGTATTCATATGCCCCCCTCACAATCGCCACTGCTACTTCCTGTGGATCAGCCGAAGGATGGACAAAAATAAAATCCTTTCCCCCTGTTTCCCCGACTATCCTGGGGTAGGATCTGTAAGCCGGCATGTTGTCGGTAATCGTTTTCCATATCCCGTTGAATGTACCGGTGGATCCTGTAAAATGAATACCTGCTAGATTACTGTCCCTGAGGGCGATCTTCCCGATGAGGCTACCCGGCCCCGGAATAAAATTGATCACCCCGTCGGGCATTCCGGCTTCACGGAAAATCTGCATCAGGATATAATTTGAGAGGATGGAAGTGGACGACGGCTTCCATACGGTCGTATTTCCCATCACCACAGGGGCCATGTTCAGATTCGAGGCAATGGCCGTGAAATTGAAGGGAGTGACCGTGAACACAAAACCCTCCAGGGGACGGTATTCCACCCTGTTAATGATCCCTTTCTGGGAATGCGGCTGCTCCTTGTAGATCTCGGATGTGAAAAATGCATTGAACTTCAGAAAATCTATAGTTTCGCAGGCCGAATCTATTTCAGCCTGGTAAACACTTTTTCCTTGCCCAAGCATGGTTGCGGCATTGATCAGCTGACGGTACTTGCCTGAGATCAGTTCTGCTGCTTTCAGCGTGATGGATACCCGTTCAACCCATGAAGTCGAAACCCATTCCTTATGGGCCTTCAGCGCTGACGCCACAGCCATCTCCACCTCTTTCTCCCCCGCCAGGTGAAAGTTGGCCAGTACATGCCTGTGGTCGTGAGGCATGATCACTTTCCCTGTTTTCCCGGTTCTTACTTCCTTCCCCCCGATGATCAGGGGAATGTCCAGTATCTCGTTGCTCATCCGGTCAAGCTCTGCATTCAGGACTTTTCTTTCCCTGCATCCCGGCGCATAGTTGAACGTATATTCGTTTAAGGGTCTCCCGAGATTGAATATTGCGTTGTTCATAAGTTCTTCAGGTTAAATTTCTTTGGAATTTTACCCGGTTTTCAGCCGGATCATCTGTGATCCTGACAGCGGGCGAAAGAAGTGCAAAGTTACAACAATTTTGCGATATGCAGGTGTGTACATATCGGAAAAACATTACTTTTGCTCAGCACTGCCGGTATCCTTCCGAACTGAAAACTGGAGTTTAACTTATGGAGACAAAATTCAAATCCAAGCTGGACCAGATCACGCTGGACTACAAGATATGGCTCTCTGACTGGGACGGGCAAGGCATCCTGGGCGACGGGAAATGGAGAATGCTTAGGCTGATCGCCGAAAAAGGATCTCTTAAAGCCGCCTGTGATGAAATGGGTTATACATATCGCAGGACCTGGGGGAATATAAAAAAGATCGAGGAATTTTTCGGGTTTCCCCTGCTTGAAAAACACCGGGGGGGTGCCGAAGGAGGCAGCATGACATTAACGGAAGAGGGGAAACTCCTGGTCAGGGCTTTCGACAAATTCCATTCTTCAGCGGATGCCTTTATCCAGAAAGGGTTCCTGGAATTCCTGAATGACATTTCGCTGAAATAACAATTAAAACTTAACCTTCTGTTTATGAAACGAGTTTATTCAATTCTGTTTTACTGCCTGTTCCTGTTTTCGTTTACCATGGCCCAAAAAAGCGCCGGGGTTAAAGGCGACCTGATCATTTTTCATGCAGGAAGCCTGTCGGTTCCCATGAAAGAGATCAAGACAGAATTCAATAAAGCGTACCCTCAGGTCAATGTCCTGCTCGAATCGGCCGGCAGCGTGGAATGCGCGCGAAAGATCACCGATCTGAAGAAATCCTGTGATATCATGGCCGCCTCCGACTATCTGGTGATTGATAAAATGCTTATCCCGGCCTATGCCGACTGGAATATTAAATTCGCCAGCAATGAGCTGTGTATTGTCTATACCGAAAAGGCAAAATATAAAGACCAGATCAATGAAAAAAACTGGTTTGATATCCTGATGAAGCGGGACGTGGCTTTTGCCGGGCCGACCCGAATGAGGATCCCTGCGGGTACAGGTCGGTGATGTGCATGCAGCTTTCAGAAACTTTTTACAATAAGCCCGGGCTTGCCAAACAGCTCCAGTCGAAGGACCTGAACTACATGAGGCCGAAAGAGGTTGACCTGGTCGCCCTGCTTGAATCCAACAATGTGGATTACATTTTTCTTTACAGGTCAGTGGCCGTCCAGCATAACCTGAAATACCTCCTTCTCCCCGGGCAGGTCAACCTTAAGAATCCGAAAAACTCAGCAGATTACAATAAAGCTGTTGTGGACATCAAAGGCAAGGAGCCGGGAAAGACCGAACAGGTGAGAGGGGAACCCATGATATACGGGGTCACAATGCTCAGGGATGCTCCCAATAAAGAAGCTGCCCTGGCTTTCCTGCAATTCATGCTTTCGAAGGACAAGGGAATGAAGATCATGGAGAAAGACGGCCAGCCTTCAGTGATCCCCATGGAAGAGAAAAATTATTCAAAAATTCCTGACCCGCTGAAACAATTTGTCAAAAAACCATAAAAAATACGGATTATGAAGTCTGGATTGTTTCTGGCTGCAGGATTAATCTGTTTAATACCATTCCGATTTATGGCACAGGATAAACCCAGTGGGAACCTGCCTGTTGACGGCCCGAAAATAATATCAGCCGGAGATGCTAAGGAAAAGACGAACAACTTCTATGATAATGCTGAAACTTACGCATTGTCCGGCAGTGAAATCAGCATTGAAGGGGAAGTGGAGAATCCCGGCAAAGTTGATTTCCGGGAGCTTCAGAAACATTCGGTGATCGCAAAGGAAGCTATTCTCGGACCCGATGGTCAGAACCGCTTCACCGGCGCATACCGTTATGATGGGTATTCACTTTTCGACATATTGAACAATTGTATCCTGAAAAAAAAGAACAAGGATGAATTCCCGCCCGTGATCGATCTTTACATCTTAATTGAGAACGATAAAGGAGAAAAAGCGGTTCTGAGCTGGGGTGAAATCTACTACCCGAACAACCTGCACAAATGCATTATTGCAACGGACGTGGCCAGGATTGTTCCAAGCAAGACAGGAGAGCTCTGGCCTCTGCCCTCCCAAAGAAAGCTGGTGATAGGGAATGATCTCCTGGGTGAAAGGAATATCAGCAATCCTGTCAAAATAACGGTTATGACTCCATCCCGGGGCATCCCGCTTAACAGGGACATCAAACCCTTATTTTCAGCCCGGGTCAGTGTCACTTCAGGAGAAAGGGAAATCCAGGGGATTGAGAATATCCCTTCCAATACCGCTCTTACAACTTACAATACAATTTTTTACGGAAAAGGACGGGGGATCCACAGCACCACCCCGTTTACCGGGATCAGGCTTAAAGACCTGCTGGCCGCCTCCCTTAAGATCAGCCACGAGGACCTTCAGAAAGCCATTTTGACAATTATCGGCATCGACGGGTACAGGGCTGTTTTCTCCTTCAGCGAGATAATGAACCGTAATGACCAGGAGGAGGTCCTGCTGATCCCTTGTAACGACAAGGAAGAAGGGGGCAGGTTCAGGGTTTTCCCCGCCTGCGATTTCTTTTCAGACCGCGCGATAAAAGCAGTTTCAGAGATTTCAATAAGCCGGGTGGAATGAAAAAACAAGGGCTTCAATGGGTATTTTCCATACTCGGCGGGTTATTGCTTTTATTTGTCCTCGGACCTGTTCTGGGATTATTATTCTCGACTTCACCGGTTAAAATTTTTGAGACTGCAAGGGATCCTGAAGTCAAGAACAGCATATTGCTTACGCTTGGCACTTCGATGGCGGGGACAATTCTCTTTGCAGTGGCGGCGGTTCCTTTTTCCTGGCTCCTTGCCCGCTACCGGTTCCCGTTAAAAAAGCTGGTCACTTCTATAATCGACCTGCCGGTGGTCATCCCGCATTCTGCGGCCGGGATTGCCGTCCTTGGGTTCATCTCAAGGGATACACTTCTGGGAAAGGCCGGTTCATTGGCCGGGTTCAACTTCGTTGGGCATCCTGCCGGCATCACACTGGCAATGGCTTTCGTCAGCCTGCCTTACCTTATCAATGCAGCCAGGGATGGGTTCCTCTCAGTGCCAGAACGCCTTGAAAAAGCTGCATTGACATTGGGGGCGTCTCCGGCCAGGGTGTTTTTCACAATCTCACTCCCCCTTGCATGGAAAAATATACTCTCGGGGCTGATCCTGATGTTTGCAAGGGGAATGAGTGAATTTGGCGCAGTGGTCATCATTGCCTATCATCCCATGATCACCCCGGTGCTGATCTATGAACGGTTTACTTCATTCGGGTTGAAATATGCCCAACCCGTGTCCGTTCTCTTCATCCTTGTTGTGCTTGTATTTTTCCTTATCCTCCGGCTTTTGCTCTCAAAAACTAAAAATAAAGATGGCAGATGATGGCTTGCATCTCCTGAAATAAAATGAAATATTATGCTTCAGCTGGAAAATGTCAATAAGGATTTCAGGGAGTTTTGCCTGAAAGATATTTCATTCAAAGTTGAAAAGCATGATTATTTCATCCTTCTGGGCGCCTCGGGGGCCGGGAAATCCATTTTACTTGAGACTATAGCAGGTTTGATCCGGCCGGATTCAGGAAGCCTTATACTGAATGGAAGGGATATCACCAGGCTGCCGATACAGCAGCGGAGGATCGGGCTGGTATTCCAGGACCATGCCATCTTTCCGCACCTGAAAGTCAGGAAAAACCTGGCGTATGCCCTGCACGGGCAAGCCCGGCACGAGGTCCGCGGGAAGATCAACAACATATCCGAAAGCCTGGGTATTGAAGACATGCTCGACCGCTACCCTTCCACTCTTTCAGGGGGAGAACTTCAAAGGGTGGCGCTTGCCCGCACACTGATCCAGGACCCGGAGATCCTTCTCCTTGACGAGCCGTTGTCGTCCATGGACAGCCGACTGAAAGCAGGGCTCAGGGCTCTGCTCAGGCGAATCCACCGGGACGGGCAAACGGTCATTCACGTCACCCACGATTACGAGGAAGCATTGTCCCTGGGCAATCGCATTGCAGTGATGGATCAAGGCAGGATATTGCAAACCGGAACTCCCGACGAGGTTTTCCATTATCCAAGGAACGGGTTTGTAGCCCATTTTATAGGATTGAAAAACTTTTTTCCCGCCACAATCAGGTCCGAAGAAGGGCAACCCTTTGCCGAAACCCGTGAAAAAATGAAGATCCGGCTGAACAGCGGGCAAGATAACATGAAGGGATTCGTTATGATTCGCGGGGAGGATATCATACTCTCCGAAGCGATTCCTGACACATCTGCCTTAAATATTTACCAGGGCATCGTAAGGGAGATCTCAGCTACTCCTGCAGGATTTGATATCTGCCTGGAAACACCGGAAACTTTTCATGCCCTGATAACCGGCCAGTCGATGAAAAAACTGAATATACGTGAAGGAATGCAGTTATGGCTGAGCTTCAAAGCCACAGCCGTTAAATTCATTGAGGAATGATTGAATTTGAAAAAGCACTGGAGATTGTTTTAAACCAGGCCGGGACTGCCGGGGAGGAGATGGTCGGACTGGAATCAGCCGTGGGAAGGGTTCTGAGCCGGGACGTTTTCTCCGATATCGACATGCCCCCTTTCGACAAATCGGCTGTGGATGGATTTGCCTGCCGTTTGGTGGATATCCACCCCGGATCGGAGCTAAGGATCATTGAGACCATTCCGGCCGGCTCGGTCCCCCTGCTTACAGTCCGCGCAGGTGAATGTTCGAGGATAATGACCGGGAGCATGATGCCGCCGGGTTCGGATGCTGTGATCATGGTTGAAGAAACCGAATTATTGCCGGTAGAAACAATCAGCCCTCTGAGTCCAACCACATCCAGAAATATTTGCTACAGGGCCGAGAATATCAGCAACGGTGAGAAAGTGCTGGATAAAGGGACATATATTCAGCCTGCCCACTTTGCAGTCCTTGCTTCCGTAGGCATGACCTCAGTATGGGTATCGATACAACCACACATCGGGATCATATCAACTGGAAATGAACTGGTCGAACCAGGCCGGAAACCCAATGGTTCAAAGATCCGCAATTCGAATGCCTGGCAGCTTTATGCCCAGGCCCGGCAATTACCTGCCGGATGTTCCTATTTCGGGATTGCGGGTGACAGCCCCGGAGAACTGAAAGTTAAACTATCAACGGCCCTGGCGGGGTCGGATATCGTGATCCTTTCAGGCGGGGTCTCCATGGGTGAATTTGATTATGTACCTGCAACAATCAGTGAGATGGGCGCCGAAATAATGTTTAAAAGCGTGGCAATACAACCCGGAAGGCCTACCGTCTTTGCCCGATACAAGGATAAATTCATCTTCGGATTGCCCGGTAACCCGGTATCCTCATTCGTCCTTTTTGAACTGATGGTCAGGCCCTTTATCCTCACCATCATGGGCTGCAAGCCAGATCCCCTCACTCTCACACTTCCCATGGGAGTTGATTATTCAAGGAAGAAGACTTCCCGGAAAACAGTTGTACCTGTTCGTATCATGAATGGAGCTGTTTACCCTCTTGAGTATCACGGATCTGCGCACATCAATGCATATACCAAAGCAAACGGGATGATGGTCATGGATCCCGGTCAAACTGAAATCAAAAAGGGAGAACCTGCTGATGTACGACCGCTATGACCGCCGGATCAGGTACCTGAGGGTTTCCGTAACCGACCGCTGCAACCTGAGGTGCATATACTGCATGCCCGAAGATGGGATAAAACTGATCTCCCATAAGGATATCCTTTCATACGAGGAGCTTATTAAGGTCATAGTAGCCTCGGTTTCACTAGGGATTGACAAAGTAAGGATCACAGGCGGCGAACCACTGGTAAGAAAAGGTATAGTGCCTTTTATAAACCGGGTCGCAAATATCACAGGGATAAAGGATCTCGGGCTTACGACAAACGGGATGCTGCTTGAAGAATTTGCATTCCCCCTGGCGGAAGCAGGCCTGCACAGGATCAACATCAGTCTTGACACGATGGATCCCGTCAGGTACAGGGATATTACCAGGGGTGGAAACCTGTCTAAAGTAATAAACGGAATTGAGGCCGCCCGCACTGCAGGGCTGGAACCCATCAAGATCAACTGCGTGATCAGGAATTCCACGGAGGAAAAGGATGCCATGGGGGTACGGGATTTCTGCGGCAGAAATGGCTATGAAGCCAGGTTCATCCACCAGATGAATCTTGAAGACGGATGCTTTACAATTGTAGAGAACGGACACGGGGGAGATTGCAGGAATTGCGACCGGCTCAGGCTTACAGCAAACGGGAAGATCAAACCCTGCCTCTTCAGCAACCTGGAATTTGACATCCGCTCTATGGGAATAATCCCTGCTTTGGAAGCAGCGGTTGAGGCCAAACCTGAAAAAGGGACAGTCAATACCTCGGATTTTTTTCATAATATTGGAGGATGAAACAGCTTTCGCATACCGACAGTTCAGGAAAAGCAAATATGGTTGATGTGTCTCCCAAAGCCGACCAGTTGCGAACAGCAGAAGCTACCGGGCATATCCTCCTTTCCGGGGAAACAATCCGACTGATCAGCGACAATCGCCTGAAGAAAGGTGACGTCCTTACGGTGGCTGAAATTGCCGGGATACAGGGAGGGAAAAGGACTTCCGAGCTTATCCCTTTATGCCATCCCCTGAACATAACAAAACTGGAGGTCAGGGCCGTTACCGATGAAACCGGGGTCAGGATCAACAGCCTGGCCCGCTGCACGGGGAAAACTGGTATTGAAATGGAAGCCCTCACAGCCGTGTCCGTGGCACTTCTGACGATTTACGACATGTGTAAATCGGCCGATAAAACAATGAAAATTGACGAGATCCGGCTGCTGAGCAAGAAAAAAGAAGACATTTGATGTCAAATAAACTCGGGGTCATGAACCAGTTGAAAATTGTTTCGGTAAATATCTCTGAAACCAAAGGTACTGTCAAGAAGCCTGTTGACCTTATCACAATAACTCACAGCGGAGTGGAAGGCGATGCGCATTCTGGCCCGTGGAACCGTCAGATGAGCCTGCTCGGTACCGACAGCATAGCGAAGTTCGAAAAGCAGGCCGGCAGAAAAGTCAAGCCGGGAGAGTTTGCTGAAAATATCACTCTTGAAGGATTCGACTGTGGGAAAGCCCACGCTCTCGACCGCTTTACCTGCAATGAGGTCGAATTAGAGATCACCCAGATCGGCAAAGAATGCCATGGTACATCCTGTGCAATCTTCAGGGAAGTGGGCGATTGCGTCATGCCCAGGGAAGGGGTCTTTGCCCGTGTACTTCACCCCGGCCGGATATCAGCGGGCGACATTGCCGAATTTCATCCCAGGATGTACAGGGTTCTCGTGATCACCTTAAGCGACAGGGCCAGTGCAGGGGAATATACGGATAAAGCCGGAGCCAGGCTGCAGGAAAGCCTGCAAAAATTTTTCAGCGAAAAAGGGATGAACCTTTTTATCCATTACGCCCTGATCCCGGACGACCCCCACAAGCTTGAAGAACTTGTTCACCAGGCCAAGGATGAACTGGTCGACCTGGTATTCACGACCGGGGGAACGGGTATCGGGCCCAGGGATTTTACGGTGGATAAGATAAAACCAATGCTTGACAAGGAAATTCCGGGCATCATGGAAATGATCAGGATGAAATATGGTACCGTCAAACCACAGGCTCTGTTAAGCCGTTCAGTGGCAGGCGTGATGGGGAAAACACTCGTTTTCACCCTTCCCGGCAACCCGAATGCTGTGACCGAGTATATGGACGAGATTCTTAAATCGCTGCAGCATCTCATCTATATGATGCACGGGCTTGAAGTCCATTAATGAAAGAAAGCCAGGTTTACTTATCAATTCTCAATTTGCTTTCATAACTTTGTCATGGAAAACTTTCAAAAAATGCCCATGGGAAAGATTTTATATTTAATGCTGGCTGCAATCCTTCTCACAGGATGCTCAAAAAAATCCACCGACCAAACCAGCCTATATAGTAACAGCCTGCAATTCGGAACCGGCATAAGTATTTCCGACCTGACTGCACTCACGGGTATCACTACTACTTTCAATGCCGGTGACATCATTTATTTCAGGCTGGAGACCATTGATGACCGGTCGGCTTCAGCCATTAAAATCCAGATCGATAAGCAGGATGGGACTTCATACACATCCTTTCCCTATCCTGCAGCACAGGATAATGGTCACATTTTCGTTTCCTATTTTTCCATCACTGATCCGGGGACCTATAAAGCCACGGGGATTATTGTAACCGGGAATCTAACTGTTGCCACACAAAGCCTGACGATCAGGGCCACAAAGCAGGTTCGAATCTAATTAAGCGACAGGGCCTTATTTTATCTACCGGTTTACAAAATTTTCAAGTTTTTCCAGCAATTCCTCACTGCTTGCGGGTTTGGGAATAAACTTCACCTATTCTGGATAATAATAGAGAAGTTGACACATTGGGCACAAATCCGTTCAAATTCAAAAGGACGCTACTTTCGGGGTTCCGTTCCTGGCAATGCCAATATGGCTATAAAATGGTGGTATCAGATTCGATAGGCCATTGCCCTAAAGCAATGGTTCTGAGAAGTATAATCGAAAAGCAGGATATAATGGCCTTTATATTACTGATTCAGTCATTGATTTTTAACGCATCGGACACTGAAACCCGTTGTTTTCATGTCCCCTCCCATCCAGCATGCTGCTCTGGAATTATAGGCAAGACCCCAACTCCATCCCTGACTGATGGTAACTTCATAAGATGACCACCAGTAAGCGTTCTGTTGAATATATCTGAAGACCCCATTGCTCCCATCTCATGCGCCACCCGGTAAAGCCGTAAACCCAGAACCATTATTATTCTTTTATAAATTTCTCAACCGCTACACCTTTTTCTGTTTTTATCTGCACAACATAAATTCCACAAGGCAAAGCTGAAACATCTACATTTGTTTTATTGCCGGTGGCTGTAAGAGTTTTAATCAGCTTTCCTTCGATGTTTGAAATTTCCACTTCGGATTGCAGGGGGGCTTCTATGGTTATATAATCACTAGAAGGGTTGGGAAAAACCGCAATTTCGTTTGATTCTATGCCGTGTGAAGGAAAACCGGTAGTATGTGTGGAAATAAACTTTCCCTGGGCTATTGGGCCACTACCCACCGAAATTCGAGCCGAAACTGCATTTGTTGCACAGTTTATTACAGTCACAGAATCACCGCCATAATCTGCAACATAGAGCTTACTCCCATCCGGACTCACAGCTAAACCTTCAGGAGCGTTGCCAACTGTGAAAGTCGTTAAAACCTCATTTGAAGAACTTATTATTACACTTAGTGTATTATCCATTTCATTCGTAACATATATTTTGCTTCCATCGGGGCTGACACACACGCCATAGGGCATAACGCCAACATGTATTGTCTTGGAAACAGTATTTGAAGTCGTATTTATGACACTTACTGTATTGGAAATAGAATTAACAACATATACCTTGCTGCCATCAGGGCTGACGGATATGTCATGAGGACCGGAACCAACCGTAATTGTAGCTGAGACATTATTTGTATTGCCATTTATTACACTTACCGTACCATCAGTTTGATTCGCGACATAAATAAAATTTCCATCGGGGGTCACAATTAAACCATACGGTTGCTCCCCGACAGGCACGGTTGCTATGACAGCATTTGCTGCGGCGTTTATTACACTAACGGTAAAATCATTATAATTTGCAACATATACCCTACCGCTATTGGGGCTTACAGCTACACCGTAGGGATTATTGCCAACTGTAATGTTTATTGAGACAGAATTGTTAGCTGTATTTATTACACTAACTGAATTGGAATTTTGATTTGCAACATACACCTTGTTTCCATCGGGGCTTGCAGCTACACCCCAGGGATCGTCCTGAACTGTAATCAAAGTTATTACTGTATTGGTAGCAACATTAATTACGGACACGTTATTATCATCCGAATTCGATATGTAAGCATATTGTGCTTTTGCGCTCAAGCAACAAATGGCGAACAAAATTAAAATTGTAATAATCTTTTTCATAATTTTTTAATTTTTAGTCAAACATTGAGTTATTTACCTTTTCATTTTTAATTTGGGAATCAACTGATGCGACAGAACTGCTGGTGTTTCTTAACTCCGTTCTTGTTTATGTGAAGAACTATCCTTGAATTATTTTGCTTTAAGCATGCAGAAGACCTTCATACTCAAGAGAATATTTTAGAAGGTTATACGGGACGACATGGTTTGTTTGACATGTCAGGTAAAAGTACAACATTTATTAACCTCGAACTAGCAGGTTGAATTATTTTTATCACGCATCCGTGAGCGCCAGCAGCTGGAAGAGAAATACTACCATACCGGGGATGAAGCATTGCTTCCTGAGATTGAAAAGGCAAGGGAGAGGATTAGGGAGGCTATGATTTGCTGAAAAGCTTCACGGATGTTCAACGCCTTCATAGTTTTCAAATTGAGTCCGCTCAGTTGAATATCTGGGTTCTTTGTCAAAATGAATGGGTAAATTCAAAAAATAAATATATCGTAATACAATGCCAATTTTGAAAAATCCCGACCGCTATGCGGTAATTATTAAATGGTTAAATTGTTAAAAAGCCCGAACAGGCCGAACATAGTAGCTGACGTACTTATTTTGGCTGGACTGGGAGCCATTGGTGAAGTTCTCGTACCACGCGGAGGAAGAAGTGTACTCAGTGCAACTCCAATAGTAGTAATCAGCAAAGCCGCCAACAACGGCTTTTTGCAGGTACAATAAATTCAGCTCATATTTTGACGGTAAATACCAATCACCATAGGTAACATCCCCCATTGTTACTGAATAATCCGCACAAACTTTTGCAGCAAAATTACCACTTTGTTAATCAGCCATTTGTGTAGCTATAATCAATGTATACTCAAAGAAAACAAGTTTGCAACATAATCAGGCTTGAAGCAGTTGGAAATTATCGGTCATTAATGTCAATAATTCCGGCCTGTATTTTTTAATGTTTTTAAAGAAATTCAAACAATAAA
>Ga0182027_10002036_pt1 | contig 33071 bp, 30 predicted proteins | sample 712E1DmetaG_FD_121300 | JGI IMG/M metagenome (GOLD analysis project Ga0182027, IMG submission 121300) | Permafrost microbial communities from Stordalen Mire, Sweden - 712E1D metaG (Illumina Assembly) | ecosystem: Environmental > Terrestrial > Soil > Wetlands > Permafrost | place: Sweden...
AGCCGATGGAATTGAGCCAGGCATCGCCGCTGCCGGTTTTGGAGATGCCGAAGTTGACGAAGTAAATGACCATCATGCCGAAGATGATGGCGAATTGGTTCCAGGCAACGAGATTTCCGCGGACCTTGGGCGGCGCGATTTCCGCGATATACATGGGCGACAACATGGAGGCCAGGCCTACGCCAATGCCGCCAAGAATGCGGTAAAGAACGAAATTGGCCATGTAAGCCGGACCGCCGTGGCCGATGGGAGCGAAAGGAAATTCCGGCGCGGCGGCGCCCAGAGCTGAAACGAGGAAAAGCACGGCGGCAACGATCAATCCGCGCTTGCGGCCGAAGTGGGTGCTGACCCAGCCACCAGCGAGCCCACCGACGATGCAACCGATGAGCGCGCTGGAAACGACAAAGCCAAGCAACGAATTGGCGGCGTTGGCCTGGGCAGGGTTGGCCAGATCGGCAAATCGCGGATTGATGAAGTAGGCCTTCAGACTGTCGACCGCGCCGTTGATAACGGCCGTGTCGTATCCGAAAAGCAATCCGCCCAACGTGGCGATGAGGGTGAGCAAAACGACATACGGATTCAATCGCGACATAAGATCCTTAAAGATTACGGGTGGACTGAAGGGGGTTGCGCACCCTTTGGCTGCGGTCTGGGCACGCCTATAAACAATGCTGTTCTCTCAATCTCTTCTGGACGTCCTCGAGCGTTCCTTGGAAGGGGCCGGGGGTTTCCATTTTGATGGAAACCAGCGCGGCAGCGAACTTCAGGGATTCGCGGACATCGTGATCCAACCGCCAGGACAGGTACGCCGCGAAGGTGGTGTCGCCGCGACCGGTGCGGCCGGAGATGTTGCTGTTGGAAAACTTCTCGTAGTAGGTCACTCCATTTACCCGGGCGAGGACACCCTGGGAATGCGTGATCAGCGTCTCGGGGCAACCCCACGACTCGACGATGATGGCGGCTTTCTCAAGATCTTCAGTGCCGGTGAGAATCCGGGCTTCAACGACGTCGAGCTTGAGCTTCGACATCATGGCCGCAATTTCTTTTTTGTTGGCGACGTCGCTGAATTCGATGTCATGGGTGACCGGGGAGACGTGGCGGACAAAATTCTGCATGTCGGCCGACAAGCTGTAGTCCCTGGATTTCAAGCCCTTCATCAGCGGCATGTCGAATTCGGTATCGGAAATGCCGGCCAGGTGAACGCACGTCGAGCGCAACTCCGGAATGTCGTTGATGGAAATGAGGCCGGCGGATTTGACGAGCGTGAGTTTGCGTTCATCAACATTTTCGGACTCGTGCAAAACCCTCGAATAGGTGGTCTCCGCGCTGGGGATGAGGTAGGTGTCAACGCCGACATCCTTCATCGGTTGCAGGATGTCTTCGTCCTTTGTCGCCATCTTGACCACCGCGGCAACTGCTTTGCCGATGCGGGCGGCAACCATGGCGCCGCACAACACGGCGCTTCCTGGGGCAATGTGGGGTTTTCCTCCGAACGGGATAATCTCGTCGTAGCACATGTGGCCGACGAAGGTGATGTCGTACTTCCTGGGCATGTCGATTGATTCCTTAGTCGGGCGTTTGCTTTTTTGACTACGATGGACACGGACCCGCACGGATCAGCAAAGGGGAAAAACGCGTTCACATTGGTTTCCCGGTCGATTCGCGAACCTCTCGCCCCATCTTATCCGTGTTCACCCATGCGCATCCGGTGGTTCCCTTTTATTTTCCGTCGCCCGGACCCTTGAGCAGCTCGGGGTAGAACGGCATCAGGTCCTCGGACTCGATGGTTCCGGATTTCTTCGCCGCTTGCAGGTCCTTGATGTAGTTCATGACCAGATGCGTCCAGACAGCTCCCGGCCGGGGATAGGCGGCGACGATGTAGTGCGGGCCGGGGGCCGTCTCGCCCATTTCCGTTTCCAGCTCCGCGCGGAGATTGTCGGGGGTGATCATGGAATTGGCGTAATCGAAGACGACGCGGTCCATGTGCTTGTAAACTTCCTTGCTCTCCCTGACCATGCCGTAATAATCCAGCAACTGGGCGAAGACGTAATTGGAGGTCGTATAGACGTCTTTTCCCTGGTCGGACTCGACGGGGTTGCCGTCCTCGGTCTTGCACATGGCCCAGCCCATGAAGGAGAGGTTGTTCCGGTAGATCGTCTTGAGGATCTTTTTGGCGCGGTCTTCCGGGATCAACGGCTCTTCGCCAATGGAGATCAGGTACCACAGGGCATCGAGCTGGTTGGTCCAGACGTCGGTGTTGGAGTTTCCGGTCTTGGGGTCGAAACAGGTGAGGTAATACTGGAGTTTCTCGCCCTTCTTATTTTTTCTATCGCGCCACAATTCCTCGAGGCTGTTCCAGCCTTTATCGAACAACTTTTGGATGTGCGCCTCGCCGGCTTTGTCCTTGAGCATGCGAGCCATTTTGATCATGGCCTGCAAGCCGCCAAGGAACTGCGTAGCGTCGTAGGAGTCGGCGCCGAAGACGACCAGGTTGTCGAAGGTGTTTTTCACCTCGTCGGGATAGCCTTCGGGGATGCCGTCGCCGTCGAAATCGAGTTTCAGCGCCGAGTCAAGGCCGAATTTGAGCGTTTTCCAGTTCTTCTTCAGGAAATCAACGTCGCCGGTGAACTTCACGTTGCGCAGAACCCGCATCATGAGTTTGGGGAACAGGTCAACCCAGTAGTTGTTGTTGTACCAGGCGTAATCGCTCACGTTGCGCAGGGGATGTCCCTTGGGCATGGCGCCCAAGTCGTGGGCCACGCTGCCCTTGGTCTTGAAGGCATCGCGGACCTGCGTCATCGACATGCCTTCGTATGCTTCCGGGTGCTCCTGGAAATGCAGCCGCGCTTCGACGGAAGAAGCGTGATGGTGGTAAAAGCGCAGGGTAGGATCCTCGGCCAGAATCGAATCGATGAAACCCTGGCACAGATCTTTTTCCACGCGCGGGAAGAGCATCAAAAGCACCATCGAATACCAGTCCACGTCGGACGGGTCGATATAGGCGTAATCGAAACACTCCAGAAAACGGGCGCGCTCCTTTCCCTTTTTGTCCTCGATCCAGACGATGGCGTTGGAGAGAGGGAAATGGAGTTCATTCAGGATCAGCCGGGTCAGGCGCAAGGCGCCGGTCCGGTCACCTTTGTAGGAGGGGCTGGACTGAATCCTATTAAAGATTCGTTCCTGAATCGTCACGGTCCGGTCCCACCACTGCGGATAGCTGTCCAAGGCGACCTTGGCCATGTCGACCGCCCTTGCCTCGACGTCCTTGAAGCTCTTGACGTACTTGCGCTGGAATTTCGTGCCGTCGATGTAGATCTGGTCCGGGAAATCCAGCACTACAGCCACCGGAATCTTCCTGGAGGCTTTCGGCTCCAGGGTGAAGGTGAGGCTGATGGCCGCTCCGTAGTCGCTGCGGAGGACCGGTTGCCGTTTTTCGAAGAAGCTCCCGTCGGCGTTCAACAGCAGGTCGCCCGTGTACCGGTTCAGGCAGAAGTAAGGCTGGGTGTCCACCGCAACGCCAGGCAACTCGGGAACAGCCAGCGCCATGCGGTTGGGGCTTTCCTTGCTGCCCATGATCACGCCCCGGACGCCTGCGGACTGGAACTCCTCATGCTTCTGGCCACGGACTGCAGCGGAGCAGACGTAGACGCTGTCCTGGTCGGTCGGTTTGAGTTCCTTCTCCTGGAGGTTGACGAGGGACGGCCGGGGCACCACGATCGTGATCTCCTGAGCCTCGTTGGCGGCGTTTTCCACCTCGAACTCCTCGACTCCGAGCGGCATCAACACCTGGTCTCCGCCGGACAGCAACGGAGAAATCAGTCTCCGGATTACTTTCACCTTCTTGAGCGTGTAGGCAATTTCCAGCGACGGCGTGGCCATGGTGAGGGCAACGTTTTTTTCGGGGACCGGCGGATAGTAGTAGTTCTTGACCGCCGGGATGTCGTCGGGCTGCTCGGGAGCTCCCGGCGCCTTCTGGGTCAGCATGGTGCACTTATCGCCGATGCGGATGAAGGGCGCGGACGCGAACTGAACCGCAGTTTGGTTGAGCATTATGAGCCGGCCCGCGTCGTTCAGGCGGTTGTACAGCCCATAGGGGGAAATACCAATCGAGCACGTGGGCGCTCCTTGCAGGGCCACCGTTTGCGGAAATTGCAGGGTCTTGGACATCCCCTGGAAGTGGACCGCCATTTTGTTGTCCTCATAGATGGCGGCGACCTTGGTTCCCGGGATGGTATAAACATCGCGCACGTCGAACGCAGTGGATTTCGGCATCTTACTTTCCCTCATGGGTTGTTTGCGTCTCGCCCGCAGGGGCAGGACGTCGTTTGTGTTTCGCCCGCAGGCGCAGAACCTGAACTGCTCAAGCGTCCAATCGCTGTTCCGAGCGCCAGCCCGGAATTTCTGTTCCGCCGCTGGCGCCCGGAACGATGATTGAACCCGGTGTATGGAGGGCGCTTTCCCCTAGCACTTTCCTCCCCATGGATTGGCGTCTTTCGCCGCCTTCTTTGCTGTCTTCTTCGGGAGAGCCACAGGCGCCTCGTCGGGGAGGTTCTTCTCGGCACTCAGGTCGATCGGCATCTTCGTCGTCGGATAAGGCTTCACCGCACCGAACACAAGATCCGCGGCCACCCGGATGGAATCGGGCGAGCCTGAGAAATTGCAGATCACGGCATCGGCTTCCTTGGTCACGCCTTTGCGGTACGGGAAGTTGGTCACGACGATGACCGTATGTCCCGCGCCTTTCAAGGCCTTCACCAGGTGCCGGTTGTTGCCGCGCTTTTCAATGCGCGCGTAGTAGTTTGTCATGACTACCAGGTCCGCTTGCTTGGCCAGGTTCAGCGCCTCCTCCACTTCCTCGTCGCCGGCGAAGAAGGCCGTGTCATCGAGGATGAGGTTGGTGGAATGCTTGGTCATCTGCTCGCAGAACATATGCGGGTGGCTGTAAAGGTCCTTGCCAAGGAAGGAGTAGGGAATGACCTGTTCGACGACCAGGACTTTCTTGTCCTTGCTCACCGGCAGCAGTTTCTTGGGGTCGCGCACCACCAGCAGGGCTTTGTGTGCCACTTCCTGAGAGAAGTCCTGGACTGCCTTGCTCCGAACGTGGGCCGCCGTTTTTGCGGGATCCATCTTCCCGGCCTTCTCGAACAGGCCCTGGTCGTACTTCATCGACAGCAACCGCCGGCACGCGTCGTTGAGCCGCTCTATGGAAAGCTCGCCGCGCTCCACGGCGCCCTTGATCCCGAAGAAGCACTGGGAGCGGGATTCGTCGTCCGCCTTGAGCAGGATGGTGTCCACGCCGGCCTTGATGGCCATGGCGCACGCCAGGGGGAGCGGCCACTGTCTCAGGACGGCGGCCATGCCGATGGCGTCAGAAACCACCACGCCCTTGAATCCCATTTCTTTCCTCAGAAGATCAACGAGGACTTTCGAGGACAGCGTGGCGGGGAATTCTTTGTCGAAGGCCGGGTAGATGGTATGCGCCGTCATCAGGGCCTTGGCGCCCGCATTGATGCCCGCCTGGAAGGTGACCAGCTCGACCTCGTGCATCCGCTTCAGGTCCCCGCGGCAGGTGTCGAGCACGTCGTGCGCGTCGGTCGCCGAATCGCCGCGGCCGGCGAAGTGCTTGACCGTGGCGACAATGCCGGCATCCTGATAGCCGCGCACCGTGGCTTCGACATACTTCGCGCAAACCTTGGGATCGTCGCCGAAGGAGCGCACACCGATTTCGGGATTCAACGGATTGATATTGACGTCGCAGACCGGGTGATAGAACTGGGTGACACCGATGAGGGCCATCTGTTTGCCCAGCGTATTCGCCACCTTATAGGCCAGATCGAGGTCGCCGATGGCGGTCATTCCCATCGGCGGCGGGAACTGCAGGACATGACCGGAGGTGTAATCGTTCTTGAAATCGCCTTCCATGTCGATGGTGATGTGCAGAGGAATTCCCGAAGGCCGTTTCATGGCGATTTCCTGCAGTTTGTTGAGCTTGACGGTGAGCTCTTCCGGAGTCACGCTCACGCCGAAGCTGCGATCGTCGAAGTAGGTATGCGCGATGTCGAACCAGTCCTTCGGTTTCTTGAAGTTGGGATCGACCTGCGAACGTCCCCAATATTTGTTCTTGCAGGTCTCCAGCGCATACGGTTCCAGACAAAGGCCGCCGGCGTGCAGCTTAGTGACCTGTTCGATCCCCGAGGGCGTCAGGTAAGCTCCGCGCCAAGTGAAGGTGAGAACCTGGCCGCATTTTTCCGCCAGGGTCATTTTGGCCAACTTCGCTTCGACGAACTTGTCTCGCTCTTTCGACATCACGTATCTCCTCAAGGATTTCTTTGCGACTCCGATTATATACACTATGCGATGCCCCTGGCCGGTTCGAACCTGAAAAAATTCAAAGGTAAATTGATTTTGTGGGACCATCGACGCCGCCCTGAATGGGCGCGCTGTGGATCGGGTGAAGACAAGGAAAAGGGATCAGGTTCTAACTTCTAGCTCAGAGCTTTTCTTGCCGAGGTGGGAAGAAGGTGGGGGGCGCCGGCCGCTCTTTTTTTGGCTGCTATCGACAGATTGCTCTTGCAATTCCCTGCAAAACCCGATAAGAATCCAAAGTATTCAGCGCCGGCCAAAGAGTTCCCCGGGCCGAGGCGTTCCCCGCTGGATATCGACGATGAACGCGGTTCAAAGGTTCGCATAAGCTGTTCCATGAGCAGCCGATTCTCTTGCCTGCCGAGCCGCCTCACCCGGACAGGGAGGTTGTGATGGCGACATTTGCGTGGCAGACCTGGAATAGCGGTCCCTTCAGCATCGAACGCAAAGCGGGCAAGGCGCCGGGCACGGTGATTCTGCGTTTCTGCGGTCCCTTTACCGTGCGCGACGCGTACACCGCTCTGCCGCCGCTGGAGTTGAACAAGATGCTGGAATTGGAATCGGCGCCGGGCGAGGAGCCGCCGGTCAAGAACATTCTGGACCTGACCGCCTGTCCCTATATGGATTCTTCCGGGCTGGGCATGGTGGTGGCTCATTATGTCCGCTGCCAGCGTAGGGGCCTGAGTCTGGTTGCCGCGGGAATGAGCCCCAAGGTCCGGGAGGTCTTCAAGATTACCAAGGTCGACAGCATCATTCCCATGGCCGCCACCGTTGAGGAAGCCGATACGAACTGAATTTCTTTCGAGAGTGAACTTCGACATCGAATGCTTTCGAAACGGGCGGCGATTCAGTGGCTTTTGGCGCCGCAAAGAGCTGTGACTTCTCGACCGTACGGGATGCCCGATCCCCGGAACTCTGATTCCCCGCCACACAAACAGCAAAAAACTCGAAAAGAGTTGAGCCAATTTTCCGGACGATTTCGCAATAAGCGGTTGAAGGCCGTTTACTGAACTTCGACCCCAGGCTTAGGCCGTCGGGCTGCCGTGTTGTGCCCGCTCAAGCAAGCTTGGGGGCGAAGAACGCTTCAACGTCGGTGATGGTCTGGGTGATCCGGTAGGGAGGAAGGCTTTGGAGGAAGATCTGGCCGTAGCGCTGGCGGGTGATGCGTGGGTCGAGGAGGACCAAAACGCCCCGGTCTTCAAGGGAGCGGATGAGGCGGCCAAAGCCCTGCTTGAGAGTGAGGACGGCTTCGGGGACCTGGTAGTCGAAGAAGGGACGGCCGCCGGACTCTTCGATGGCTTTCATGCGGGCCTGGACGACAGGGTCGGAGGGGACGGCGAAGGGGAGGCGGTCGATGATGACGCAACTGAGGGCTTCGCCCTGGACGTCGACACCCTGCCAGAAGCTGGCGGTACCGAAGAGGACGGAGTTCGGTGTGGAGCGGAACTCCTCGAGAAGAGCTTTGCGCGGGGCTGTGCCGTGGAGAAGTATCGGGAAATCGAGGACGGGAAGGAGAAGGTCGTAAAGGGCGCGCATCTGGTTGTAAGAGGTGAAGAGGCAGAAGGCGCGGCCGCGGGTAATGCGGAGGACGCGCTCGATGGTGACGGCGGCGGCTTGGGGGAATTCGGCGGAGCGAGGGTCGGGCATCGCTGGCGGGAGATAGAGGAGGGCCTGGTCGCCGTAGCGGAAATGAGATGGCACGACCAGCTCGCGGCAGTCGGCGAGGCCGAGACGGCGGCGGATGTGCTCGAAGCTGCCTTGGACGGTGAGCGTGGCAGAAGTGAGGACGACGGTGGGGATCTGGTCGAAGACGAGATCGTGGAGAAGCTGGGAAACGTCGATGGGTGTGGCCTGGAGGAATGTATTGCGGGCGCCATTGCCGCGGGCACTCCGTGCCTCTTGTCCTTTGGAAGAATTCGGTGCGGGTCCACGCCGCTCGAGCCAGAAGACCATGTTGGAGGCGGTGGATTCGAGCATGAATTCGAGGTCGGCGCGGAGAGTGGCGGCGCGGGCCTTGAGGCCGGGGGCTTCGTCGAGATTGGTGAGGCGGTCAAGGTCGGATTCGATGAGCGATAGCGTGGAGCGAACGGCGAGGTAGAGGTCGCCGGAGGACTCGAGGAATTCTTCGCGGTTGGTGAAGGGATGGCGGCCGTCGGCGGGCATGGGGAGGGCAGCGAAGAAGAGGCGCGCGCGCTCGCGGAGCTGCTGGGTGAGGGCGGGGATTTGCGTGGCGGAAGATTTGCCGCGGAGGAGGACGTCGGTGTCGCGGGCGAGGTCTTCGAAGCGGAGGTTGGAGAGCGAGCGGCCGAAGTACTGCGAGGCGACCTCCTCGAGCTCGTGGGCCTCGTCGAAGATGACGGCGGCGGATTCGGGGAGAACGCCGGCGTCGGGAGCGTTGCCTGCGGCGAGGCGGACGGCTGTGTCGGCAAAGAAGAGGTGGTGATTGACGATGATGAGGTCGGACTCAAGGGCGCGGCGGCGCATCTCGGTGATGAAGCAACGGCGATAGTCGGGGCAGGAGCTGCCGAGACAGGCATCGGAGCGGGCATCGAGCTTGTGCCAGAGGGCGGAGGATTCGGGCAGGGCGGAGAGCTCGGCGCGGTCGCCGGTTTCAGTCGTGCGCTCCCACTCGGCGATCTGGCGGTACTCGTCGATTTCGTCTAATCCCGACAAGATGGGCTGGTCGCGTAGAGCGAAGAGCTTGCGGCGGCAGAGGTAGTTGGCGCGGCCCTTCATGTAGCAGACGCGCAATTCGCCGAGGAGCGTTTCGAGAAAAGGGACGTCGCGGAAGAAGAGCTGGTCCTGGAGGGCCTTGGTTCCGGTGGAGACGATGACCCGCTTGCCGGTGCGAAGTGCAGGCAGGAGATAGGCGAGGGTTTTGCCTGTGCCGGTTCCGGCTTCGACGATGAGATGCTGGCGCTCGGCGAAGGCGCGCTCGACGGCTTTGGCCATTTCGTATTGGCCGAGGCGGTATTCGTAGGGGAGCGGAGAGCGCGCAAGGATGCCGCCGGGCGTGAAGAACTCGTGGAGCGTGGGCAGTGCGCGGGATGAGGAGGCGGAGGAGGGCATGAGGGCGCTGCTTCCATCATAGGGAAGGCGGAGAGTAGAGAGTAGCCATTAGGGAGTAGAAGAACAAGAAACGAAGGAACGAGGGAGTTGAGGCTGCGGATCAGGCGAAGTCGGGGTCTTCGCCTTCCGCTGCGGCGTGGTACTCGTCACCGGGCAGCACCTGGCTATGGCGGCTGTCGAGCCACTGACCGATGAGGAGCGATTCTTCGGGGGATGCGTTGGTGTTGGCGCCGGTGCCTTGTGCGGCTTTGAGGAGGCGTTTGCGAACTTCAGTGGCACGCTCGGCGGCGGCTGCACGTTCGTTGCCGGAAGCGTAAGTATTGATGGGATACAGGCCGATGGCGGAAGGGTGAATGTGCATGGAACCCTCCGGTGGTTGGAGGGGCAATTCGAGAGCCGGAGTTTCTCCGCAAAGATAAGAAAAAGCTTATGTTATTGGTTCAGTTGCCCTTGACTTCAAGGAGATGAGAGGTTGACATTACAAAGTGGACTAAGCATACTTAGTCCATGGCGTACACCGTCCATCAAGCGAAGACGCACCTGTCGCGGCTCATCAAGGAAGCCGAAGCGGGCGCGGAAGTTGTGGTTGCGCGCGGGAAGAAGCCGGTGGCAAAAATCGTGGCGATCGAATCCACATTCTCGCGCAAATCTCTGGCGGGAGCATACGCGAGAGAAGTGCATTGGGACGATGATGCTTTCGATCCCATGACAGATGAAGAGCTGATCCAGAGCGGCCTCGGATACTTGCTCGACGTTCCGCTTGTTTCTCCGCCAGACAAAGCGAATCGCAAGTGACCTACCTGCTCGACACACACGCGCTGATCTGGTTTCTCCGCAGTCCGGCGTCACTGCCTGCCACGATTCGCGAACTTATCGAAGATCCAGCGTCAACTCTGGCAGTCTCGCTGGCGACGCCGTGGGAGATGTCGATCAAGACCTCGATTGGGAGGCTCGATGCCGCGGATATTCTCGACGATTTCGAATCGATTATGACGCGGGGACAATTCAATCTGCTGGCGCCGACTGTGGCACAGGTAATTCGCAGCGGCCGGCTGCCGTGGTATCACCGCGATCCTTTCGACCGCCTTCTTGCGGCCCAGACGCTCGAGCTCGGCTGGAGCCTGTTGAGCAAGGACACCGTCTTCGACGCATACGGAGTCAGACGCCTGTGGTCGTGACGCGTAGCTAAGAAGACAACAGGATTTGTCGTTTCGACAGGAGTTCCCTTGCCCACGTATCGCAGATCGGTTGTGCCGGTGAAAGCGGGGGCCGCGAAGCTGCCGCTGGTGGCGATCGTGGGGCGTCCCAACGTGGGCAAGAGCACGCTGTTCAACCGGCTGACGGGAAGCCGGCGGTCGATTGTGGGCGACGAGCCGGGAATCACGCGCGACCGGATTTACGGCGAGTACGAGTGGGCGGGCAGGAGCTACCGGCTGGTGGATATGGGCGGGATTGTGCCTGACGATGCGGAGGAGATGGCGGCGGCGATCTTTACGCAGGCGCAGGTGGCGCTCAAAGAGGCGGATGCGCTGGTGATGGTGGTGGACGCGCGCACGGAGCTGGCGCGGCCGGATTACGATCTGGCGCGCCTGCTGCAGCGCGGAGGCAAGCCGCTGCTGCTGGCCGTGAACAAGGTGGAGGGCGAGGGACTGGCAGCGGAGGCGGAGAACTTTCGCCGCCTGGGAATCCGCAATGTGTTTGCGGTGAGCTCGGAGCATGGGCTGGGCGTGGGCGAGCTGCTGGATGCGATTGCGGAGGCGATTCCGGAGACACAGGGAGCGAGGGAGCAAGAGCGCGAGGGAGCAAGTCAGTCGGTCAGCGAGTCAGCGGGTCAGCGAGTCGGCGATGATCCCAATAATGCGCAGGCACCGGAAGAGGTTGAAGAGGCGATCGAGGACGAGATGGAAGAAGGCGGACCTCTCGTTCCTGGTGCAAAGCCGGTCCAGGACCAGAAGAAGATCCGCACCCACGGCGAATTTGAGCAGCGTGAAACGTCAGTGGCGATCATTGGCAAGCCGAATGTGGGTAAGAGCACACTGCTCAACGCGCTCACGGGCACCTCGCGCGCGATCGTGTCGCCAATTGCCGGCACAACGCGTGATGCGGTGGACGAAGTAGTCGAATTCGAGGGCAACGCGCTGCGCTTTGTCGACACAGCGGGGATCCGCCGCAAAGGCAAGACGAAACTGATGGCGGAAAAGATGAGCGTAGTAATGGCGCGACGCCATCTTGAGGCCGCGGACGTGGCGCTCCTGGTGATTGACGCGGCCGAAGGCGTGACGGCGAGCGACGCCACCATCGGAGGGTACGCGCACGAGAGCGGGCGCAGCGTGATCATCGTGGTGAACAAGTGGGACCTGGTGACAACGAGACGGAGTGATGGGAAAAAGCCCGCGGACCGCGAGGTTTTTGAAAAGCAGGTGCGCGGAGCGTTGAAGTATCTGGATTATGCGCCGGTGATCTTCTTGTCGGCGCTAGAGGCGATCGGGCCGGAGCGCAAGGGCATGACGCGCGTGCTGCGCGAGGTGGTGGCGGTGGCGAAGGAGCGGCGCAAGCGCGTGTCGACGGGCGCGATGAACCGGTTCCTGGAGCGAATCGATTTTCAGCGGGCGCCGGTGCCGATGGCGAAAAGAATCAGAATTTTCTATATGACGCAGGCGGCAGTGGCTCCGCCGACGTTTGTCCTCTTCACCGATCGCGATATCAAGCTGCACTTCGCCTTCGAGCGGTTTTTGGAGAATCAGATTCGCGACGCGTTCGGGTTCAAGGGGACGCCGATCTGGTTCAAAGTGAAGGCGCGGAAAGACAGTGGACAGTGAACAGTGGACAGCCGGTAGCCAGTAGCTTTTAGCCGGTACGAACCAGGCAATTGGGATCAGGACGGGCTGTGCGCTGCGCAGCCCTTTTCATTCAGCGCGACATGAGCGAGGTGGCGTGCGCCTTCTTATTGCTGGACGGCGGCGGGTGAAGATGAGGACGAGTCGCTGCCGGCGCCATCGAGATCGCGAATGTGGACGCTGGCTTCGGTTTCGGGGACGGTGCCGTCGTTGGCCTGGACCTGCGTGGGTTGGCCTTGCATGAGGATGCGTTGCGTGGCCTTGCCGCGCGCGGGCACGACGACGCGCTGGGTGACGGAGGCGTCAGGATTGCTGACAGTGACGGGGATTTCGGCGGCGGCGTAGCCGGAGTTGGAGAGATTGACGGCGACGAGCCAATTGTCTCCCTCGGTGTGCGAGGGAAAGACGCTGTCGATGGCGATGTCGGGAAGGCCTTTGTCGGCATTGACCCAATCGGAAAAGAACCAGGAGAGATCGCGGCGGAGGCCAGCCTGCTCGAGGAGTTTCTCAAAGTTGCCAGCGCCCGAGCTCGGGCCGAGACCGCGAGCTGCGTCTTCGGCGGGCGAGTAGGCGCGCAGAGCGGCGGAGAGTGCGGGGTCACCGGCTAGGTCGCGCAGCATCCAGAAGACGTAGGCGGCCTTGGTGCGGTAGTAGACAGGCGAAATGGCCTGGGCGAGAGGCTGGCCGGAGCTTTCGCCGGGGCTGGATGGCTCGGCGAGCGCCAGGGCGGTGCGACCCGCTTCGAGCGATTCGAGGGCCTTCTGACGGCCCTGCTGTTTTTCAAGCCATAGAGTTCCCATAAAGTGGGCGACGCCCTCGCTGAGCCAGGCGCGGGGAGAAGACATCCACGCGTGAGTGAGGGCGTGTGCGAGGATGCCGTCGAGCTGATCGGGCGTGGCCTGGCGAATGGCGGTGACGAGGAGCGAGCCGGTTTCGAAGGGCGCGTCTTCGGGGTCGGGCAGAGCGAGGATGGTGAGCTGGGAGCGGGGTGCCTGGCCCAGCCAGCCCTGAAGAAAGGGAGTGACGAAGGCGGCGGCCGAGGCCCAGCCCTCGATGGCGGGCTCGTCGGCGGGGAGGGTGAAGAGCGTGGTGTTGGTGGCCTGGCGGGGCGTGCGGATGGCGAGGAAGAGACTTGGCGCCTCGAAGCCGAGGGTCGCGCTATCCAGGCTGGCGGTGGCGACGCCGGAGACTTCAGCGCCAGTGGTTGAAGGTTGAGTGAGCGTGAGCGGAGCAGAGTGGCCGTCGATGAGGACAACGGCGGGCGCCTGGCCATGGGGAAACTCGTCGGTGAGGCGGAGACGGAAATGCGCGCCAGCCATGCGGAGCTTGTGCTCGCCCATCTCATCGAAGACGCGGGCGCCGTCGCCGAGGATGACGGGAACGCTGGAGACGGGATACCAGACGACGTTGCCGAAACCGCGCAGGCCTGTGAAGTCGACGGCGATCGAGTCCCAATCGGTGTGGAGCGCGGCGTCGCTGGGCGTGCCGATGGCGAGGAGTCGCCGTGCGGATTGCGGGATGGCGCCGGAGTAGGTGACGTCGAGCTGAAGGGCTGCGCCGGGGGCGAGCGGGGCCGCGAGTGGAGCGGTGAGGGCGACGACAGCTTCGTGGAGCTGACCGGTGTGATCGACATCGGAGTTGAGCGTGGAGACGGTGAAGGCGACGTCGCGGGCGGCGATGCGGATGCGCTCCCAGTTGAGCGAAGAGGAGATTTGCAACGGGACGTGAGCGAGAGGGGTTGCGCCATTGTTCCGCACGGTGATGAGGGCGCGGACGGAGATTTGCTGCTCGGCGGGGCGGAGATGCACGTCCATGTCGAAATCGGTGAAGGTGACGGCTTCGCGCTCGGCATCGGTGGCGGCGGGAGCGCTGATGAGCTGGCCGCCGACCTGAGGCGCTGCTGGGCCCTCGGTGGTGGTAGCCTGGCCGTTTTCGTCGATGGAGCGAGAGAAGATGACCGTGCCGTGAGGTTGTTGATCTTGAGTGGATGAAGGCGCGGAGGGTGTGGCTTGGGGCGAGGCGGGGAGGGCGGCGAGGCAGAGGGCGACGGTAAGAAGATGCGTCGCGCCGATGGAAACGATCTTCATGAACCGAGGCCTCGCTGCGCTCTTGTTTTGGACGCGGCCGGAGACATGGAGCGAGCGTTCGATGCCGCGGAAGCGTTGGCGGCGCGTGAGTTGATGGCGGCGCGGCGCTGGCGCGCGGCCTCGAAGAGAACAGCGGCTCCGGCTGCAGAGACGTTGAGCGAGCTGACGCCACCGGCCATGGGGATGCGAAGGAGATGATCGCAGGTGCGGCGGACGAGCGAGTGGAGGCCGGCACCCTCGCGGCCGAGGACGATGACCAGATCGCCGGTAAGGTCGAGCCGGTCGTAGTCAACGGGGCCGCGCTCGTCGAGACCGACGATCCAGAGGTTGTGGCGCTTGAGCTCTTCGAGGGCGCGGACGAGGTTGACGACGCGCGCGATGCGGAGGTGCTCCGCAGCGCCGGCGCTGGCTTTGACAGCCGCTGGGCTGAGGGGCGCGGAGCGGCGCTCGGTGAGGAGAACGCCGTCGACGCCGGCGCCATCGGCAACGCGGAGGAGCGCGCCGAGGTTCTGCGGGTCCTCGACGCCGTCGAGGGCGAGGATGAGGCGGGGGGATTTGCTTGCGGCGGGATCTGGCGCCAAGAGGTCTTCGAGGGAGAGAAATTCCTGCGGACGGACGACCGCCACGACGCCCTGGTGGGCGGGAGTTTTGGCGGCGAGGGTGAGTTGCTCGCGGGGCTCCTGGCGGACGCGAATGCCGGCATCTCGGCACAGTGCGATTAGGCTTTCAAGGCGGTCGTCATGGCGCTCGCGGGCGACGAGAACGTGGTCAAAGCGGCGCTTGCCGGCCTTGAGGGCTTCCTCGACCGGGTGCAGGCCGTAGAGAACTTCCATGAAATTCAGTTTAGTCGGCGTACGCGCTATGCGGACAGCTTGGCGCTGGCGAGGCGATTGAGACTGACGCCCTGCTCAGCGGCCTGCACGGCCAGCGAACGATGCACCTCAGGCGGAATGCGAACGCGAAATTGCCCGCTGTAATGCTTCACGGACAACGGGGTGGGAACCAACTCACCCGCGTCTTCCATGTCCCTCACAGCCGCCCTCACGATTCTGCGAATTCCGGCGAGCGCATCTTCAGGACTGCGCGCCAGCCAGGAGAGCGAGGGAAACTCCGCACAGAGACCGACGTACTCGCTGTCCTCCGCCGACCATGTGACGCGGTATGTAAAGCGGTCAGCTTTGGGATTCCTTCTCAGAGTGTGCTTCATTTTGAATTCCTTTGAGTTTGTCGATGGCCGCCAAAACCTGACGAACCTGATACGCCTTGGCTTTGCCTTTCGCCTCTTGTATGTTGACGCGCGGGTCGCCTGGCCACGGAGTTTTGAACACTGCATGACTTGTTCCGCGTTGGCGGGGCTCGCCGAAATGCTCCACGTACACTCGAAACAGGTCTCTGAATCGGACATTCGCGGGCGCGCGGCGCATTGCTTCGAGGAGCTTCTTCGAAGTTGCCATGCTTTTGCCATGGTATCACTATTGGCACCATTTTTCAGAATTGATTTGCCGCTGAAACTCGCAGTGAACACGAAGGGCGCCGGCTTGTGACGCGGCGCCCCGGTGAATGCGGATTTGACCTTCAATCACAAAATGGAACGGCTACACCAATGCGCCAGCAGATGATTGCTGCCCCAAGAAGGCCGGCGTCTCGACGGCGCCGCGGTGCTTGGAGTCGACCTGGAGAGTGAGGGTCTGCTGCTTTTTGCCGCGCAGGATGGTGATCTGCACGGGCTTGCCTTGGTTGGAGCGGAGGGCGCGATCCCAATCGGCGGAGGTGTTGATGGATTCGGGGCCGACCTTGAGAATCACGTCGAAGGCCTTGAATCCGGCGGCGGCGGCTTCACTCTTGCGCGTCACCTGCTTGACCATGAGGCCACCCTCGACGCCGAAGTACTCGGCCATTTGCGAGGTGAGCGGCTCAACCAGTGCGCCGACGTTGAGGCTGCTGGTGAAGCTGGGCATGTGGAAGCCGCCGGGAAGGGGCGCGTCAGAACCGACGATGCCCATAGTGGGCGGCGGGGAAGCGGGCGCGATACCGTCGGCATCGATGCCGATTTTGGCCCAGATGTCGTGCTCCATCGCCTTGCGGTCGACCAGTTGCACGGCCAGTGTTTGGATGTTGCCATCGCGGCTGATCTCGAGGCTGATCTTGCGGCCGGGCGGAATTTCACGGAGCATGCGCCGCAACTGCTCGGCGCCATCGACGTTTTGGCCGTTGATGCCGAGGACGACATCATTGACCCTGAGCCCTATTTGTCCGGCGGGCGCGTCGTGGTCGATGAGGGTGATCACGGCGCCGCGGACATCCTTGAGCTTGAGCGCCTGCGCCTTGTCGGCATCGACGTCGGCCACGTCGACGCCGAGGTAGCCGGGCGTGCTTGCGTGGGCCAGCAGCGGGCTGGGATTCTCAAAGAGCGGCGCCAACTCCTGCGCCTGGGCGTGGGCTGCGGGTGGCGCGACCAGAAGACAGGTTGCGGCGGCGGTCAGCACGCCAAGTGCGAGGTTCAGATGCGATTTACGGTACGGCCTCAAAAGGTGATTCATTGCGTTTACTCCCCCGGTAGTTTTTCGTCCGGTCCGCGCTCTTAAAGACGGCGCAGTGACCGGAAGGATAGGCAAAATTACTGAGTCTCAGACACCCGCCTCAAAACCTGACGGGAAACATTCCGGATTTGAGGATTCTGGTCCGAATTGGAGACCGAATAGAGCACTTGCCGGACGCTGGTATCGGCGTCGACGGGCTCCAACAAACCAATCGCAGCGGTCCGGATCGCCGGGTCGCTGTCGTTCAACACCGCTTCAAGAACGGCGTCGCGGACGCGCACATCGTCGGCCACGTAAGGCTCGAGGCCTTCGAGCGCCTTCTGGCGAACTTTGGGGCTGCGGTCGTAGCGCAGCGCCACCATGAGCGCATCGCGAATGCCCGAGGGCTGGCAACTGTGGCCGGCGCGGCACTCGGCCGCAAGCAGGGCCACGGAGTCATTCCGAACGCCCGGCGAGGCCGCGCTTTCAGAGGCCAGCATGAGCAATTGGCGGATGGCCGGGTCGTCGAGCGAGCCCTCCATCTGCCGCGGGACGACCTGGTTGTAGCTGACGTCGACCATTTCGCTGTTGGGCTGGCGCACGATGCTGGAGATACCGGCGACATTGGCCAGCTCGGGCACGGGCGCGGCGGGAAGCACCTGAGCGCCGGTGGAAGCGGCGGCTTGGGCAGCGGTTGCCGCGTGGGCGGCGCGGCCCAGTGCATACTCGTATCCGCCAAGAACGCCGGCTCCGGCTCCAGCTACGAGCAGAAGCAGCGCGGCGACGGGCGCGGCCTGCAGGCTGGCGAAGTTGGTCAGGATGCGTTCACTCAGGCGTTCATACCAACGCTTGGGCGGCAGAGTGTCGAGCGCTTCATCGAGACGCAGGTGAGCGCGGGCTACGAGATTCGGAGACGGATCGGCGACGGGATGGGCATCGGCGAGCAGCTTGATCGCAAGAACCTGCTCGCGCTCCTTCTGGCACTTAGGGCAAGCGGACAGGTGCCGCTCGAGCTCATGGGTCTGGTCGTCGGGCAGCTCCCCATACGCCGCCGTCACCAACCGTTCTTGTGTAAGTTCGCAATTCATAGTTACGTCCTCTTAGCCTCTAAAGAGCAGCTATTAGCCCTTAGCCAGTCGCTGCTAGCTCGCCGTGCGAAGGCCGAGCTTATCGTTTCTTCTGACGGCTCATCGCGTTGAATGGATGAGTCTCGTATTTCTCCCCCGAAAAATCCGAGCCGGGAGAAAATGGCTATCAACTATCTCAAGTCCGCCAGTTGTGCACGCAACTTCTTGGTTGCGCGGAAGAGGGTGTTCTTGGCGGTCTCTTCCGTGGTGTTCAACATTTCGCCGATGGTGCGCAGCCGAAGTCCCTGGTAATGCTTCAGCTCGAAGACCATCCGCTCCCGCGGCGTGAGCTTGCCCAGCGCCGCCTGAATCTTTGCGCCCAGCAGCTTGCGGTCGAGCTCGCGGGCGGGATTGGAAAACGATCGGTTGTCGGAGACGGACGCCAGAATGTCGATCTCGTCGCCGGTGCGGTCGACCACCACAGCATGGTCCTCGCGGCGGGTCTTGCGGCGGCGCAACTGGTCCAGGCAGAGATTGGTGACGATGCGGTAAATCCACGTATAAAACGAGCACTCGAAGCGGAAGTTGCCGATGTATCGGAAGGCTTTGAGGAAAGCTTCCTGGTAGATGTCTTCAGCGTCCTGCTCCGAGCCGGTGAGGTGCAGGGCCAGGCGGAGGACCTGGTGCTCATATTGACGTACGAGAGCGTCAAAGGCGGCGCGGGAACCGGCCTGGGCCTCACGGATGAGGTCCATTTCGAGAGCGCGGCTTTGCACGCGCTCCTGTGCGCGGCTCGCATCCTCTTGGTTTGAGCCTTGCCGACTCGCTCCGCCCATTGCCCTCGTCGAAGCCATGCCTGGAGAGGATTGTACCCTCCGCCCTGCCGGCCAAGCTAAAGTGCCGGCCGCCTCGGCGAGACTCATGGATGGGGTGATGGAAAGACCGATCGCGTCAGTAGCCATCGCTTCTCCGCTCCGGGAAGATGAAGCCTGTGCGTATAGAAATAGACGTGGAATGACGGGTTTGGTCAACCGGGACGGGGCTTACGGAGGTTTGAGCTGCATTTGCCGGCCGGGCGGGCGGGATGCGGCCCGGCAGCGCCCGTTACACTGGGAGGCGATGAGCGGAAATTTGTTCGACGGCGTCGAGGACGGGCGGACGGAAGGGGTTGGCGGGTGGTTCACGGCGCACTGCGACGGTGGCTCGCGGGGGAACCCTGGGCCGGCGGGGTACGGAGCCGTGATTGTGGACCCCGAGGGCCGGGCTGTGGCACGGCTGTGCGAGTATCTGGGCCGCCAGACGAACAACTATGCCGAATACAAGGGTTTGCTGGCGGTGCTGGAGTGGGCGCTTGCGAACGGGGTGAGGCGGCTGCGGGTGACGTCCGATTCGGAGTTGATGGTGCGGCAGATGAAGGGCCGGTACAAGGTGAAGAATCCGGGGCTGCGGCTGCTGTGGGACGAGGCGCAGCGGCGGGCGCTCAAGCTGGCGGGGTTCGAGATGCGCCATACGCTGCGCGGCGGCAACAAAGAGGCGGACCGGCTAGCGAATGAGGCGATGGACAAGGGGCAGGGAGTAGGGGGCAGGGAGTAGGGAGTAGGACAGGTCGACGAGTCAGCGAGTCGGCAACCTGGATCTGCATTCACCGATGCCGCGCCTAGACCTGCTCCGGCGATCGCGCGAATATCTCATTCAGCTCGCGGGAGCTGGCGGCGTCGTTTGCGAAGGTGAACGTGCCGCATTCCCGCATTTCGCGGGCGGCGCGCAAGAATGCGCCAAGCGCGGCGCGCGACAAGGTGCTGCCCAGGCTGACGCGCTTGACGCCAATTGCGGAGAGCTCTGCCAAGTCGAATTGCTGGCCACTCAGACCCGCCAACACATTCACCGGACGATCGACTGAGCGAACCACGGCCACGATTTCTTCTTTGCTGGTGATGCCCGGAGCATAGAGAACGTCGGCGCCCGCCTGCTGATATGCCTGCAGGCGACGGATGGTGTCGGCGAGATCGGGGCGGCCATTGATGTAGTTTTCAGCGCGGGCTGTCAGCGTGAAAGGGAACGAGAGGGTACGGGCTGCCTCGGCAGCCACCGCGACGCGCTCGGCGGCCGCGTCGATCTCGTAGATCGGATTATCCGGGCGGCCGGTTGCGTCTTCAATGGAGCCGCCAACCAGTCCGGCCGCAGCGGCGAGCAGGATGGTTTGCGCGGCATCCTGCGGGGAATCGCCGTATCCGTTCTCGAGATCGCCACTGACGGCCAGATCGACTGCCGAAGCAAGCTCGGTTACATGCTGCAACATTGCGTCGCGACTAATGCCGTGGTCCGGCTTGCCGACGGAGAAGGCATACCCGGCGCTGGTGGTGGCCAGCGCCTCGAAGCCGAGGTGCGCGAGCAGGCGCGCCGTGCCCACGTCCCAGGGGTTGGGGATGATGAATGCGGCCTCGCGCTCGTGAAGCGAGCGAAAGATGCGGGCTTTTTCGCTCTGAGTCAGCATGGAACACTACTCCGTTCGCAACTCTGCATCAGGATACCGGCGGCGCGCCGAAAGATTCCTTTGGCCTGGGAATTCGAACCAGATCCAAAGGCAACGGAATCGAGTTCGCTCTTCCCTTCCCGCATTTTTACGTGTGGCGGCCGAGGTCGTTGCGCCACGCCTGGCCATCATTCTCCAGCAGGTGGTCGGCGCACTCGGGGCCCCAGGAGCCGGCGAAGTAGTTGGGAAAGACCTCAGGCTTTTTGGCGGCCCAGGCTTGGAGGAGGGGCGTGTAGAGGGCCCAATTGGTTTCGACGCCTTCGCGATGGGAGAAGAGGGTCTGGTCGCCGAGCATGGCGTCGAGGAGCAGGCGCTCGTAGCCGTTGGCGCTGGATTTGCCGAAGGCGGCTTCGTAATCGAAGTCCATGTCGACGGGGCAGACCGCCATTTCGGGGCTGGTAGGGACTTTGGCGCCGAAACGCAGAGCGATGCCTTCGTCGGGCTGGATGCGGATGGTGAGCAGGTTGGGCTGAATTTCGCTGCAGGGGCCAAAGGAGGCCATGCGGTTGAAGATGAGCAGCGGCGGCTGCTTGAAGACGATGGAGATTTCAGTGGCGCGCTTCTTCATGCGCTTGCCGGCGCGGAGATAGAAGGGAACCCCGGCCCAGCGCCAGTTTTCGATTTCGAGGCGAAGAGCGGCGTAGGTCTCAGTTCCGGACTCGGGATTGACGCGATCTTCGTCACGATAGCCGACCACGTGCTCACCGGTGACGATGCCGGGGCCGTACTGGCCGCGGACCGCATTGAGGATGGGGATGGGCGGGATGGCCTGCCAGACCTTGAGCTTTTCGCGGCGCACGCTTTCAGCGCCGAAGCTGGAGGGCGGCTCAAGGGCGACGAGGGCGAGAAGCTCCATCATGTGGTTCTGGACCACGTCGCGGAGCGCGCCGGCCTTTTCATAAAACGGGCCACGGCCTTCGACGCCGAGGGTTTCGGCGACGGTGATCTGCACGTGGTCAATGTAGTTGCGTTTCCAGATGGGCTCGAAGATACCGTTGGCGAAGCGGAAGACGAGGAGGTTCTGCACAGTCTCCTTGCCGAGGTAATGATCGATGCGGAAGACCTGGGTCTCGTTGAAGACAGCATTGACCTGATGGTTGAGCTGGCGGGCAGAGTCGAGATCGTGGCCGAAGGGCTTCTCGATGACAATCGCGACGCGGCCTTTTTCAGGCTGGGCCATGCCTTGCGCGCCGATATTCTCGATGATGCCGGTGAAGAACTCGGGCGCGGTGGCGAGATAGTAGAGACGATCGTCGCCGATTCCCTTCTCTTTGGCGATGCGATCGAGCTCGGTTCTTAGACCTGCATAGCTGGCCGGATCGTCGAAGTTGAGGGGAAAGTAGCTGATGTGGCTGACAAAGTCGTCGAGTTTCGGGTCGGTGGCTTCGACGTCGCCAAATTCGACGATGCCGGAGCGCATGTCGGTGGCGAACGCATTGCCCAGCGGGCGCCGCGCCACGCCGACGATGGCGAACTGCTTGGGCAGGAGGTTCGCCTGAAAGAGATGAAAGTAGGCGGGCAGCAGCTTGCGCTTGGTGAGATCGCCGGAGGCTCCGAAGATGACAAGAACCCCAGGACCGGGGATCCGCTCGGCGCCTTTGGGGAACTGGGAGAGATCCTCGGGGCGGACTGTCATTTGCATGGTGGCCATGTGTTTTGTACTCTCCGGGGGTCGGCCGAAAGCTCCTAGCTACTAGCTTCTAGCTGCCAGCCCAATGTGCGAGAACGAAGCTGTGTAGCTCCGCAAACAGGCTAGAAGCTAGTGGCTAGAAGCTGGAAGCTGCCTTTATTTCTTCGCTTTGGCGAAGCGCTTATTGACCTCGGCCCAATTGACGACGTTCCACCAGGCGGCAAGATAGTCTGGGCGGCGGTTTTGGTACTTGAGGTAGTAGGCGTGCTCCCAGACGTCGTTGCCGAGGATGGGGTAGATACCTTGCGAGAGCGGCGAGTCCTGATTGGCGGAGGTGATGACCTTGAGCTTGCCGCCAGTGAAGACCAGCCAACCCCAGCCGGAACCGAACTGCTTGGCTGTGGTCTCGTTGAAGGTCTTCTTGAAGGCGTCGAAGTCGCCGAAGTCGGCAGTGATCTGCTTGGCGAGGTCGCCGGAAGGCTGGCCGCCGATGCCGGGGGAGTTGGCGGGACCCATGATGGTCCAGAACATGGAGTGGTTGGAGTGGCCTCCACCGTTGTTGCGAACGACGCCGCGAATGTCTTCAGGGACGGCGTTGAGATCGGTGATGAGGTCGTCGACGGACTTGGCCGCGAGCGCGGGGTGATTGGCCAGGGCGGCGTTGACGTTGGTGATGTAGGTCTGATGATGCTTGTCGTGGTGGAGTTTCATGGTTTCGGTGTCGATGATGGGTTCGAGCGCCGAGTAGTCGTAGGGAAGCAACGGTAACTCGTATGCCATAGGGGAAATCTCCTCCGTTTGGATTGTACTGTGTGAAATCGGCCCCGCGTATCAATAGCGCGTATATAAGGATGGATGCGGAAACGAGCGGAAGGGGTGCGGGAAAGTTCATCGATTGAGATGAATAGCGCCAGAACCGGCCGGCTTGGGCCTGTCGGGCACCGTGGGGCTAACTCGCGGCAGGGAGGATGGGAAACCACCGTTCTTCGCGATCGGGCAGACGCCTGGGTGTGGACAGCAGCGGATGCGATTCCCATACCTCGAGGCCAGAGGCGGCTCCCTCCGCTACCAGCGCGATGCGGTGCTCCATGTGATTGAGCAGGCAGAATCGCCAGCGAGCGGGGTCGTCGTCGATGCCCGCTTCGACTCGCAGGCGAATGCCTTCGGTACCGCCAAAGAGAAAGGAGATTTTGCGCAGCGGGAGCGAGAGGCCCATGCCACGCGCCTTGATGTAAGCCTCCTTGAGGGTCCAGAGCGAGAGAGCGCGAGCGGGGCGATCTGTTGCGGAAAGAGCCTCAAGTTGCGCCTGTTCCGCGAGCGAAAAGACATGAGACGCCAGGCTGACGATCTCTTCCGCGCGGCTGGAGGACTCGACGTCGACGCCCACTTCAATGCCCGTAGCGGGGGTGGCGACGGGGCTCACGTGAGGGCCGAGCGTGGCAGGAGACGCGACCAGGCAGACGGCGAGACCGACGCTGTTCGATTGATTGAAGCGCAGGCCGCAGTCCGGAACGGGAGCCGGCTTGCCGTATTTGTTGAAGGAGTAGCTCCAAGCCTGCGGCGGAAGGGGATAGGAGTGCGAGAGCGCGATGCGCGCCAGGACATGCGTGGCTTGGTACTCGCGCCGGTGGCGCTCGAAGCGGAGCCTGGCGGCTTGCGCTCGCTCAGCGTCGTTGAGGAGCGCCGCGCAGGCCTCGGCGACGGCGACATTGGAGAGATCGCCGGGATAGGCGAACCAAAGCTGGAGCACTGCGTCCCCCATTTTTCAGTCACTCTCTGATTCCACGGCAATGCTTGCGAACAAGGATAATGCGCTTCGACAGGATCGGGGAAGATGGTCTACAATTCGCGCGAACTACGCATGCTTGAATTAAGAAGCTGCTCCGGTTTCTCTGTGCGCAGCTTCGGCCGAGTCAGAAACGAACGAATGGAGGATGAAATTCCGTGGACGGAGTTCGTGTAAAGCAGAATTACCTGGCGGTTCTAGTAGCGGCAGTGGCGTGTTTCGCGTTCGAGGCGGTTTGGTACTCGATCTTTTTGCAGGCGTGGATTAACGGGATCGGACGCAGCCGCGAATGGCTCATGAGCACCGGAGTCAATCCCTACCTGCAATATGGCACTGCGCTGGTTTCGGCGGCATTCATTGCCTCGGCAATTTCGTGCGTGACGCAACTGACGGGGCCGCAGACCGCGTGGCGTGGCATGAAGGTGGCGGCGCTGCTGTGGCTGGGCTTCGTATTGACGACGTGGGCGACCGAATACGTATTTGAGGTTCGCACCTATGCGCTGTTCGCCATCAACATGGGCTTCTGGCTGATCGGCATGGTGATGATGGGCGCGATTGTGGGCGCATGGAAGAAGAAGTAGCCGCGCAGGCGGGTGGCGCTAATCCGGCGGAGGATAGAAGGGCAGCTTTTCGTTCTTTTCATTGGCGCGGCGGACGGTGGCATCGTCAAAGAGCAGGGCCGGAGCGAGGACGGTGACCGGAGGGTCGCCGAAGTAATTAGCGACCCAGATATCCTTGCCTGCGGCTTCGACGCTGGAGCGAAGGGCGCGCTCGTCGATGTCGTCGAGTACGGCGCCGCGCACCAACTCGCGCTTGCCGTCAGGACTGACGCGGTAGAGCAGGCGCGGCACGCGCTCGCCACCCATCGTTTGAACAACGTAGACGCTCTTGAGGCCGCGATCCTTAGCCATCTGCAAGAGCTTTTGATTGAGTTCGTCCGTCGAGAGTCCGTTTTCCGCAGTGATTTTGAGAACGCCAATCATGGGGCGCGCAGAGCCAGTGGTGCCTGCGCGGCCATGGCCGTTCGATTGCCCAAAGTCGCGGATGGGCTGGCGACCGATGAGGTAATTCTCGAGGCGGCCGGCGCCGACAAGTTGGACCGCCTGCGCAAGGACACCTTCGTCGTCGACGTCGTAGGCGCCGATGAGGCCTTGGCCGCTGTAGCTCTTGAGGCCAGGGTCGTCGGCCACATTCAGGAAATCGGGCAAAACGCGCGCGTGGTAGCTGGACGCGAAGGGGCCATTGGTGCGCGCTTCAGTACCGAGAGCGGGACGCGTGGCCGTGACCGCAGAAGCGAGGAGGCCGCGAAGCGTATCAGTGGCAGCGTCTGCGCTCATCAGCAGCGGGCCGTGATACTCCTCTTCGACGAGCGGCGCCTGGCGCAGATCGGCAAGGGAGGCGATCTCATCGACGGCACGCTTCAAGAAGACGGCTTCGGAGTCGAGGTCCGCAGGCGAAATTCCGGCCGAGGAGTAGGAGCGGTCGAGGTGCATGCCGTCGGAGGCCTGCGTGCCTGCGGCGAATGACTCCTGGGACTCGGCGTTGGATTTGCGAACAATGGTTCCTTCGCTGTTGACGAGCCAAGTGGTGGTTGCGCGAGCGCGAAAATTTGCGGTGGAGTATTCGATGTCGCGCAGGTTGGCGCTGACCGAAGCGTCAGTGCGGTAGAGACCGCTGGCGCGGGCTACTCGATCGGTCCAGGAGTTCTCGTCGACGCGAAGGGCGATGGGATCGGCGAGCGAAATGATGGGCTTCTCCTGGCTGAAGTCGTCGGCCTGCGGCGGGGTTTGGACCTGTTTCAGTTCCGCCTGCTTCTGCGCGTATGCGGAGAGCGCGTTCTTGTAAGCCTGATCGGTTGCTGTCCAGAGCGAGGAGCGGAGGGCGATGGAATCGTCGTCAAGCGCGGTTAATTCTATGGAGCCGTCTCCGCGGGCGCCGGAGCTGTCGATTTTGTAGTCGCCGACGCGCACGGTGACGCGGGCCACGCGCTGGTGTGCGTGATCAGAGCCCTCGCTGGAGCCGAACTCGGCCTTGGTCTCGAAGTCGTCAACTTCTTCGATTCGGTACTGGATGAAGAAGGGCTTGGCGAAGCCCTTCAACTGGAGCTGGCTCATGCTGCGGTCGAGCTCGGCGAGCATTGATTTGAGGACGGGGTCCTTTTCTGCATCGGCGCGGGTGGGCTGGGCGAGCGCCGGAGCCAACGCACAAAGGCCGATCAGAAATGATCCCGCGAGCATTGCAGTCGTCCGAATCGGCTTCATTGCGCCTCCTGCGGAGTCTGCCGGCCGGCGCCGTTTTCTGTTCCCTGATCCCTGTTCCCTGTTCCCTGCTCTTCCGCGCCTGGGATCGGCAGGATCGGCGGCCTCGCCGTCCCCTGCGGCTGGCGCTGGGTCTCGATCGCACTGAGCAGCATGGCCGGAGCCACCGCGCTGACCGGGATGGTGCCGGATTCGGCGCCGCACAGGCCGTTGAAGACTTCGCTCTTGTCGCCGGTAGCAACGATGCTCTTCATGGCGGCAAGGGGCGTTCCGACAATGCTGACGCCGCGCACCAACTCGTCGGGACGGCCGTCGACATAGACGCGCCAGACGACGAGGGGAATGACCTGAAAGGCCTGCGGCGATGCTCGCTGCGTGACGGCGAAGCCTGAGGAGATGTCTTCAAAGTAGAGACCGTAGGGTTTGCCCTGCTTTCTTGCCTCTTCGATGAGCTCCTTGCGCAGTTCGGGTTCGGAGACGGTTTTGGTGGAGGTGACGATGAGGTTGCCCTGGCGGCCGGTGGGCACGTGGCCGGATTCGGCGCGGCCGTGGCCGTTGGAGGAGCTAAAGCTGGCGATAGGCAAGCGCGACATGAGGAAGGTTTTCAGCACGCCGTCCTGGATGAGATCGACGCGCTCGGCTTTCTGGCCTTCGTCGTCGTAGTGGTAGCTTCCACTGAGCCAGGTGTTGCCGAAGGTGGTGAGGGTGGGGTCGTCGACCACGGTGAGAAAGCCGGGAAGCACTTCCTTGCCGACGTCCTTGGTGAAGGTCTGGCCTTCTTCGTCGCCGCGCTGGCGCTGGCCCTCGAGCCGGTGGCCGAGCACCTCGTGGAAGAAGACTGCGGCAGCGCGCCCAGAGAGGATGGCGGGGCCGTCGAAGGGCTCAGTGACCGGAGCCTTGCGCAGTGCTTCGAGACTCTTGCCCAACTCGCGCATGGCCGCTTCAAGATCGGATTGTTTGGGCAGGCCATCGATGGTTTCGGCCTCGAAGGTTTGCTCGCGGAAGAGATCCATGCCATCGTCGGCGCGCGCGACCGCAATGGCCACCAGCCGCGCCTGCAGGTGGGGCGTGACGATTTGCGAGCCCTCAGAGGAAGCGAAATAGTCCGTCTCGTTCTGCACGGTAAGAACGACCATGTTTTCGTAAACGTCAGGGTAGTCGCGGAAGACGCGGGACAGTTCCCTCACCCGCTGTTCCCATGCGGCGCGATCGATGGCGACGGGCGGGGCGATGGCGCCGATATGCGTTTGCGCGGCTTGCTGGCTGAAGTCGGGCGAGGTGTCTTCTTCCTTAGCGCGGACTTGCGCCTCGGTTTTGACTCGGAGGAAGTTGTCGAGAGCGGCGCCGTAGCCGGTGTTCGTGGCAAGCCAGAGCGAACGCGCGAGGGCTTCGCGGTCGTCGCCGAGCGGAAGCTGCAGACTGTTGACGGCCGAGCCGCGATGCGCGCCGTGGGTGTTGTCGAGCTTGGGATCGCCGACACGGACCTGTACGTCGGCGCCGCGAGTGCGGCCGGCCGTGCTCTCAGCGAGCGCGCCGTAGAGAGCGCGCATGGAGAAGAAGCTCGAGTCGCGGACCGTGTAACTGAGGAAATAGGGCGGCAACTGCTTGTCGCCGGCGGACGCGGGTGTTGCTATCCCACCGTTGGAGTCCCCCGAGGCGGCCGTCAAGGATCGGGCGCTCATCGCGGTTTTGCCAAGCGAGGTAAAGGCGCGATGCAGCTCGGTCGTCATGGCGTCGAGGAGGATTGGAGCGGGCTGCTGGGCACGGGTTGAAGCGGAGAGAACCAGCAGCGACACAATGGCCGCTGCGGGCACGAGGTGCGGGAATGGAAACGTCCGACGCAGAGATGCGATTGTAAAATCGATTGGCAAGTGGCTCAGGGGTTTAGGTAAAAGCATCTGCACGTTCGATTGTCGCAGAGTTGGCCATGAAAGGAGAATTGGCATGAGATTTCCCTGGCGATTGGTTCCGGTGATGTGCGCGGCCGCGTTGTTGGCCGGAATAACTTCCCTGCTGCTTGCCGCGCAGAGTGGCGCATCGACGGCGGCTCCGGTGCCCGCAGCGGCCACGCCGGCTCCTGCTGCTTCGGCAGCAGCGGCCACGCCGGCGCCTGCAAATCCGCAAGAGGCTTACACACTGCCGCCAGACAAGCTGGCCAAGGCAATCGCACTGAACCGCATTCGCAACATTCTGAGTTTTGTGGACTCCATCTGGGGCATCGTCTTCCTGTGGCTGCTGTTGGCGACGCGCGGCTGGTCTGGCCTGGAGGCGTGGGCGCAGCGGATCTCGGGCCGGCGTTGGGTTCAGGGGCTGGTATTTTTCGCCGCGTACTTCCTCATCGTTGCTGTGGCCGGGCTGCCGCTGGACTGGCTGAGCCAGCACTACGAACGCGCTTACGAAATCAGCGTGCAAGGGTGGGGAAGCTGGTCCTGGGACGAGACAAAGGCGCTGGGGCTGACGCTGCTTTTCGGCGCGCCGATTCTGCTGCTCTTCAACTGGATTGTCCGGCGCTGGCCGCGGCGCTACTGGCTGGGGCTCTGGGTGGTCACGCTGCCCATTCTGGTTCTTGCCATCTTCGTGGTGCCGCTGTTCGTACCTCTCTTTTACAATCAGGAGCCGCTTGAAAAGAATCATGCAGCGTTGGTGGCGAAGATCGAGACGGTGGTGGCGCGCACTGGGATCAACATCCCCCCCGAACGCATGTATCTGCTGAAAGCCAGCGCAAAATCCAACGGGATCAATGCCTTCGTCGCCGGATTCGGAGCCACGAAGCGCTTGGTGATGTGGGATACGACGACCGACCGGATGCCCGACGATCAAATTCTGTTCGTCTTCGGCCACGAAAGCGGGCACTATGTGCTGCATCACATTCCCAAAGAGATTGGCGGCGACGCGCTTGGGTACTTCTTTGTGTATTGGGCGTGCGCAGGGTTTGCGGCGTGGATGGTGCGGCGTTTTGGGACACGCTGGGGCGCGGCGGAGATGTCATCGCGGACCGGATTTGTAGTGCTGCTGTTTGCGATTTCGATTGTAAGTTTCCTGCTGGAGCCCGCAGGAAACGCCTTCAGCCGCCACTTTGAACACCAGGCAGATGTGTACGGGCAGGAGGCGATTCACGGCATCGTGCCGGACCCGCAAAAGACGGCAGTCGCGGCGTTCAACGCGCTGGGCGAGTCGTACCTCGAAGATCCGAATCCCAGCCCGTTCATCGAGTTCTGGCTCTATAGCCACCCGAGCGTCCAGCACCGGTCAAACTTCGCGCTGCACTACGATCCGTGGGCCAACGGGGGGCATGGAGAGTTCTTTGCAAAATAGGGACCAAGGATACGAGGGAACAAGAAATCCAGCGACGCGCCGGGAACGTGCGGCGACAGGTTAATTGAGCAGCTCGAAGATGCCGGCGGCGCCCATGCCGCCGCCGACGCACATGGTGACCATGCCGTAGCGGGCGCTCCGCGCTTTCATCTCTTGGAGGAGAGTAGCGGTGAGTTTAGCCCCGGTGCAGCCGAGGGGATGGCCGAGAGCGATGGCGCCGCCATTGACGTTGACGCGGGCGGGATCGAGCGAGAGGGCGCGGATGACGGCGAGGACTTGCGCGGCGAAGGCTTCGTTCAATTCGATGAGGTCGATGTCGTTGAGAGTGAGGCCAGCCAGGCGCAAGGCCTTGGGGATTGCGGTGATGGGGCCGATGCCCATTTCTTCTGGCAGGCAGCCGGTGACGGCGTAGGAGACGAGGCGGGCGAGCGGGCGAATGCCGAGCGCGCGCGCGCAGCCGGTTTCCATGAGGACAGCGGCCGCGGCGCCGTCAGAGGTTTGCGAGGAGTTGCCGGCCGTGACCGTGCCCTGTGCGTGAAAGACGGGCTTGAGCTGAGCGAGCGCTTCGGCGGAGGTATCGGCGCGAGGACCTTCGTCGGCGGAGAAGGGCGGTTCTTTCGTGACGGGCTTGCCGGGTTTTGGTCCCGGTACGGACGTGGTCACGGTCACGGGGACGAGCTCTCGTGCGAAGCGGCCTGCGGCTTGAGCGGCGAGCGCTTTCTGATGGCTCGCGAGGGCGAAGGCGTCCTGGTCAACACGCGAGATACCGTAGCGGCGGGCGACGCGCTCGGCGGTGAGACCCATGGTGAGGAGCGAGGCGGGGTAGTTGGCGGCGAGCCAGGGATTGGGGCTGGGCTTGTTGCCGCCCATGGGAATCAGGCTCATGGACTCGGCGCCGCCGGCGACGATGATGCTCGCGGTGCCGGAGCGGATGCGGTGATTGGCGAGCGCGATGGCCTCGAGGCCGGAGGCACAGAGGCGGTTGACAGTGACGCCGGGGATTTCGACCGGAAGGCCGGCGCGCAATGCGGCCATGCGTGCGATGTTCCAGCCCTGCTCGCCTTCGGGTTGAGCACAGCCGAGGATCACGTCCTCGATGGAGGCTCTTTCCAAGGCTGGGACCTTGTCCAAAACTCCGCTCAATGCAATTGCGGCAAGATCGTCAGGGCGGGTGGTGGAAAGCGCGCCTTTGGGGGCTCGGCCAACGGGCGTGCGGACGGCGGCGACGAGAACGGCTCGGGGCATGGGTAGCTCCATGAGCAGCGAACAGTGGACAGTGAACAGTGGACAGAAGGCCAAGTGGCTGCTGGCTCATTGTTAGATGCCGTGGCGTGTAGAGGTCAAGTCATCCAGAGTGACGGGGCGGATGCGGGCAGTGGACCAATGCTCAGTCCTGGGTGTCGAGGAGCGTCCAGGCGTTCTTGGAATAAAAGTGGTAGACGGTCTTTTGGTCGATGATGGAGTCGGCGAGGGCATCGTGGTCGAGGCGCGGCGGGGGACGCTTCATGGGGAGTTGGGCTTCATGGACGTCCTGAGGAGATGCAGGATCGACGGCCCAGTTGAAGCCGAGGACCGGGCTCGCGCCGTGGGACTGGAGGCGTTCGGTTTCGGGGGCTGTGGCGAGGACCATGGGGTCGCCGTTGCGGCTCGAAAAGAAGACGAGCAGCGAGACGTTTCCATTGACAGAGCAGAGGACCGCCCAGTCGGAGGAGCCGGGCCGCTCGAGGCTGGCGTGAATGACGTTCTCCGGCTGGTGCGCCTCGTAGGTTTGCGGGATAAGGCAGCCACGCCGGGTGAGCGCATCCTGGACGGCTGGCGGAAGCTGGGGAAAGGCATTCACGGGGAGATGGCGGATGAGGTAGGGAGTCGGGTGACCGTCGAACAGGATCTGGCCGGAGGCGTTGAGATCGTTGGCTGGGGGCATTACTTCCTGGCTGGCCGCACTAAGGAACATGAGTCCTATGCCGATCATCCACGTACACGCGATCTTCCGCCGGACTTGCATGCGACCTACTTCAGATTCAGAGCAAGTTGAACCGCGATCGCTGTTTCGACTCGTGCGATGTCTTCGACGTTCAAAACACCTATTCGACTTCCGAGCCGTTGCTTGCTCACGGTTGTGAGCTGATCTGCCATCGCCTTCCGCTTTTCGCCGTTGAGCGATACAAATGCTTCTCCCGGATAAAGACGGTCCGTATTTGAGGTGATTGGAACCACTTGCACGCGGTTCAGATGAGTGTTTGCGGTATTGTTTGAGACAACGACCGCGGGGCGGGTCTTCTTGATCTCACCTCCCAAGCTGGGTTCGAAGTCGACCCAGAGGACATCTCCGCGTTCAATCGATGTCGCCAATCAGTGCCTCCACCCATTCTTCCGCTTCGGCTTCGCGCGTTCGATCAGCCGCCATCTGGCGATACCCTTCCGCCAAAGCCGCCTGCATTCCTCTTTCTTTCTTCTTCGCAGCTTCCAGAACAGCTTCCTCGAGTTCGTCAGGAACAATAAACCACGCAGGATTTCCCCGCGACTGAGGAGTGCCCTTGCTATTACCGCTATCGCCGTTCCACCGGATGCCGACGGCGGGCGAACCGTCCCACTCGATTTGTGCAACTGACCAGCTGCCATCGACGGGGCCTTTGTCATAAATCACTTCCACGGACTTTACTCTGTCTTTCGGCGAGAGAACTGTCTTCGGGTCGTGATACATGGCGATTCTCCTTCAGCAATTATCTTCTCATACATACGTACGTATGTCAATTGCGCAGCGGCTTGCCGGTTTTGAGGGTAAAGGCGATGCGCTCCTGCGTTTTGCGCTCGCCGCAGAGGGAAAGGAACGCCTCGCGTTCGAGATCGAGGAGGTACTGCTCGGTGACGAGCGTGCCGGGGGTGACGCGGCCGCCGGCGAGAATATAGGCAACCCAGCGTGCGACTTTCTGGTCGTGCTCGGAGGCGTAGCCTGCTTCGCCCATGAGATAGATGCCGGTTTCGAGCGTGGCGAGCGCGGCCGTGCCGGGGGCGGGGATTTGCGTGCGCGGTTGCGGCGGGGCGTATCCGGCCTCAGCGAGCGCGGCGGCCTGCATTTTGGCCTCGAGAAGCAGGCGCTCGCGGTTCATGGTGATGCGATCGGCGGGCGAGAGCAGGCCGAGAGAGCGGGCTTCAGCGGCGGAGGTGGAGACTTTGGCCATGGCGATGGTTTCAAGCGCGCGCTTGAGAGCCGTGGCGAACTCGGCGGATTGGGCGAAGCGCGACGGCGGGTCGCGAGGGTCCGGCGGAGCGAGCGAAGCGGCTGCGTCGAGGGCGCGGAGGAGCATTTCTTTTGTGCCGCCGCCGGCGGGGATGAGTCCGACACCGGCTTCGACGAGGCCGATGTAGGTTTCAGCGTGGGGTTGGCGGAACGCGGCGTGGAGGAAGATTTCGGCGCCGCCGCCAAGGGTGAGGCCGAAGGGCGCGGCGACCACTGGGCGCGGGCAGAACTTGATGGCCGCGGTCATCTGCTGAAAGTTGTGAATGACACGGGCCAGCTCTTCCCATTCGCCTTCCTGCGCGGCGAGCAGGAGTTGCATCAGGTTGGCGCCAACGGAAAAGTTTTCGCGGTCGCCGGAAATGACAA
>Ga0182027_10002038_pt1 | contig 33027 bp, 22 predicted proteins | sample 712E1DmetaG_FD_121300 | JGI IMG/M metagenome (GOLD analysis project Ga0182027, IMG submission 121300) | Permafrost microbial communities from Stordalen Mire, Sweden - 712E1D metaG (Illumina Assembly) | ecosystem: Environmental > Terrestrial > Soil > Wetlands > Permafrost | place: Sweden...
GTATAACACGGCCGCCACGTCTGAATCAGCGAGGCATGACTGACGCTCAACCCTTTGGCCCATCCTGGGAAAGCCTCCGAATAGTTGGCAAACCGGACACTACCCGTCAATTGATGAAAAATCTCGATTTCACTCGTTGACCGGTTCGGCCAAAGGGAAATCCTCTCGCGGCAAGTAGAGAGTGGAAGCAAGAAGGTCTGTCACACCACGCTAAAAAGTTGGGTCCGTTTTGGGACCGGATCTGTCTTTAGCCAGGAAACTTGGGTCCATCTTGAGACCAGATAGCGCCGAACACCCCCTAAAACCGTGGTACAAGACGCAGAACCGAGCTAAGCGATTCAACAAGTTAGACCACCGAAACTGCTTCGGGACCAGGGGGTCGGAGGTTCAAATCCTCTCTACCCGACCAACTTCTTTAAAATCAAACTGTTGCGGCGGCAAGAAGTTCGTTCTAGATGCCTGTTTCATTGGCTCCAAGTTTTTCTATCAAGTCGCATACTATTTATAATCATGGACTTATGAAGTTCAATGAACCCCTGGTTGAAAACCAGGAGTTCAAGAGTTCAAAATTCGTCGGGTATTCCACTGAAGACGAACGGCTTCGCCACGTACAACCAGTGAAACCGCTTCGGGCTGTGGTGGACGGCTCGGGCCCGAGTCTGATTCGGGCACTCGAAGGGTTGCGCCAGTTCCCGCCCTTTCGGCGGTGTTCTTGGTGATCTTATGCGCAACCACATTGCACTGATGCCACTATGGGGTTCCTCTACCAGACGCAAGTCCACTGGTTTTTGCGCACTTGGTGAGTTTGCCAGCATGGCAATTGCAGTCCACCCGATTTCCGCGTGTGCTCTCTAATACAAGATGAGTTTGCCGAAGAAACTGCAATCCCTCCAATAGAGGTCGTTCATCCCGGACCAGTGCAGTTGCTGCTTCAAAGGTCCCTTGCCTTCATCGTTGTCGTTGATGGCTATGTCGAATCCGATAAAACGGCCGCTGTCATGTAGCGGCTTCATCAGAGCACCCGGAAGCGACATCCGAAGTTCGAGGTTGTATCCGTCGGCGGTGCGTCGAAAGGCGAAAGCACCGTTATAGGGCGGATTTGCGAATACTCGCGTGATTTCGTGTTTCGCCATCACTTCATTGGCAAAAGCCAGCGGCTCTTTTTCGCCGTTGGGAAGCGCGAACATCGGTTGCGGCGCTCCCTCCTGATATTTCCAGAAATTGTCGAAAACCAGGGGATGGTTCGCGCTGTAGACGAAGTGAAACTCGTGGTGCATCGGATCTCCAATGTAGTAGTGCGACATGTTCGAGCCATCGTTGTCGAACATGAGCTCAACCCCATCGTCATCCCACGAGCCGGTGTCCATCCCACTTGCCAGCGAACCAAAAGGTTCGTTTACCTTGTCGTCGACAACGTGCACGGCGACGTAAATGTATTGTTCGTCCCAAACGACCTTAAAGGTGGCCGAGAGATCTCTGGGGCCGCCCCAGCTTTTCGAAGACATGCCCTGACCGACGAAGAAGAACTTCTCCTGGTCCATCTTGAAACCTCTGACCGATTCCCAATCCGACAAGTCACCGTCGATGGTGATGGCCGTAGTCCGCTTGGGAGCGTAGTAAGTAGCCCAGGAATAGGGTGACGAAGCGAGAGACGCTTCGGGTGTCATCAGACACGCGCAGACAAGCAGGAAGACCATCGCGATTTGCGGCCATCGACGGGTAGACACTTCGATTCTCTCCTAGCACCTTGCTGTTGGCAGCCCCAACTTGGACTGGGCTGCTCAGTATTGTGCGGTCAGATGTACCGTTCCGGACATACCCGCCGGAATTGTGATCGTCTCCTCGTCTGGATTGAATTGCGTCCAAGACTTTCCATTCAAAATGACGGACTTGATCTTGGCGTTCTCCGGCGCGCGCAAACGCAACTTTGTAACGGCCGGAAATGCAGACGGGAGCTGAACCTTGGCGGTAATGTTGCGCGCCTTCATGTGCGACTCGATCAAGTAGCCCACGCGGCCCCACCGCGTCGGTGCATCCGAAACCGAAGTGCTCTTTCCGTCCTCAAGCCACGCCCGCGGAACGGCCTTACCCAGCCAGAGTGTCTCCGATTGCGGATCCTCGAATACCAGGAGCCAACGCGTCATGAGTGAGACAACAAGTTGCGCCGGTGTGCAATACGGAGCGGCTGGGCGATCAATCAGGACATTTCTGGTCTCCGGCGCCGTCCAAGTCCCGCGAGTATATTGATGCGCCATGTCGGAATACATCATCAACAGCGCTTCGCGAATCATGTCGTGCTGAATCAGACCATATCCGTGTCCGTAAGAAAGAAATCCGGCCAATTCAGTGGTTGAGTAACCATACGCAGTCGGCATTCCAAGAATTATGTCGTGATGATTGCTGCGGTAGTCGACCACCATTCTGACCTGCTCTTTGGTCAGGTTGCCGGAAAACAGCATCTCCATATATGCGCGATAGGAACGGAACTGCGGATCGGTTTCATCGCGCGCCACGACCACGTGAAATGGTTCTTTGACTCCAGCAATCGACGGCAAAACGGGCTTGCCTTCGGACTTAATGATGGAACGCGAAATCGAGGTTTGAATGTCCTTTTGTAGTTCCTCAGACTCTAGGAACAGGCGCTGGCCCCAAGAAGTCAACTCGGCATTGCCGGTTTTCTTGCCAATCTTCTCCCAGACTTTCCCGAGATCGCGGAAGCCGCGCGCCGCCTCTGTGCTATTGGAGAAATACGGCTGCATGTAGCGCGGAGGATCGGCATCGAGACAGGCATCTGCCTCGCTCCATCCGGCGATCATTCCGTAGGCTGGATCGGTCGGTGGCAGTTTCTTCGCTTTTTCGCGGAGCAATAACAATAGATTGGTGACGCCATCGATGCGGCTTCTGCGCCGAAGAAGAACTTGAGGATCGCCTCCGTAATTGATGTACTGCGCGACCAGCGTAAGCATGCGCCCGTACTGCCCGGTCTCCGGACCGCGGTACAGGATCGATCCGTCATCTCTGACGTATTCGTCGAAGTAGTTATCGATGTAGCGTCCCGCCAAATCGATCAGGCCCCAATCGAGGCTGGCCGCGGTGTCGACGGTGAAGGTGTCGGGGAATCCCTCATGCTCGCTGCCGAAGTAGTCCTTATCAAAGGCGCCATAGTGCGGATAATCTTTCACCCGCGTCATCATGTCGCGCACCAGCGAAAAGCGCGCCATGTTGGCCACGCGGTCGTCGGGAAGATTGATCTTCATCCCCGGCTCAAGGATCTTGTTCCACCCGTCGCTCAGATTGGCGAGGTCACGGTAGAAAACCTTGGGATCGTAATCGGTGCGCGGCGGGAAGGGATGATAAGAATCAATGTAGCGAGCCCACTTGAACACGCCGCCTTCAACTCTGACCACGCGATACCACACGGGCTGAATGCGGTCGTTCTCGTTAGAAATTCGAATTGCGGCGAACGCAATCATCTCGGTCCAGTTGCCTTCCGACTCCGGATAGACAAAGCGCAAGATTGGAAGATATCCGCCCACGACACCGTCGAGTACTTTGCCGCTGTCGCGAATCTTGCCGATCGGCGGGTAATAGGGCGCGGGATCGAAGTTGGGAGTACGACCGCCGTACACAAACCCGACTTTGTCAGCATTGTCCGGCGTTCCCACGAAGCTGTAGGTCTTGATTTTGCGGATGGGCGGGAAGATGCGCGCGATGTCCTCGTAGTCAGGATCTCCGGGCTTTGCCAGGATCTCGTTTCCCAACAGATCGGCAGCGCTGGCGTTAATTTCTTCCGGAGTGTGGCCTGCGAGGATCGTGGAGGGATCGGCGCTGGTAGGTTCAGAAGACTTCGGAAGATCGATGCGCACTCCTCGCGTATCGACGAACACAACGTGTCCGTTGGGATGAACCCAATCTTCGAGAACAGCATAGGGCGTCTGTCCCGGCTCGTTGATAACCTCCATTAATGTCCATTCCCCAATTCGATCGCCAGCACGAAGGGTTTGGGCGGGCCCGTTGCTCACGATTTCAACGGAGGAACTGTAAAAAACAGCAACCTTAAAGGTCGGGTTGTTCTGGTTAGGATTTCCTTTGGCCGCAGCGGCACAGAGTGAAGACGCAAGACATGGCAATACCAAAGAGAGGAGGAAAGCGCTTCTGTGCATTCTCATTCAATACCATCCTTGTTGATCGCACCTGCTAGAAACGTTTCGATAATGGTGAGGCCATTCGCGAGGCGAGGCGCGAATTCCGCTCCGCTCAGAGCCTGGGTAAAACGAAAGTGTTAAATACAACGACTGAGAGAGAAGAAGCTCTTGACAATTTATCGCAACATAACGCAAACTGCAATCGCATAATCGTAACGTTTCGAAACGTAAACCATGAATGGATGTTTCTCGGGGCAAACAAACCCCACGTTCAGACCGAGTGCGCTGGCGGCTGAGGAGTGACTCCCTTGATGGCATGAATCACGCTAGTCTGAGTGGCGCGGGCAACGATCTTGCCGACGGCACCTCATCTCGCGGCGTTGCGAAATTCGAAGACCTGAAGCCGGGAAAGAAGCATGGAAACCACCTCTCATTTGCAGGGAAAGACTGCCGGAACTACAGTTCCAGGGTGTATCACCGCCAGCGAAATCTATCGTCAGCCAGTCCTCTGGAACGACACATTCACTCGGATGCGAGATAAGAGTTGGCGCGGATGGGCCGAAGGCAGAGGCGTCCTCTGCGGGGCGGGCACATCTGCCTATGCGGCGTCAGCGATTCAATCCGCGTGGCCGAATTCCAGGATGGTTGCCACGACCGACTTGCTTACCGATTCACGAGCTCTGAAACAAGCGGACTTCATGTTGTCTATCGCCCGCTCGGGAGACAGCCCCGAAAGCATCGGAGCAGTCAGGCTGGCGCGGCGTGAGTTCGCAGCTCTTCCGCAACTCGCGATCACATGCAATGCGAACGGTCAACTGGCACAAGACGGGCAAATCGAAGTGCTGCTGCTCGATGAACTTACGAACGACCGCAGTCTGGTAATGACAAGCTCTTTTTCTAATCTTGTTCTCGCCGGGCTTTGTTTGAGCCATCGAGAAGACTTGAACCCTATCTTGGGGTCATTTGCCGCCGCGTTGAAGATCAGTTGCCGGGACTGGGGGCGTTGGCCAGAGTCGCTGCGTCGTCGCTTCCGTCTCGCGTGATTGTTCTCGCGTCGAGTCCGTTGTTCCCTTGGGCCCAGGAAGGTTGAAGATGCTGGAAATGTCGGTCGGACGAATCGCCGCCATCTCGGAAACGTATCTTGGGTTGCGCCATGGCCCGATGAGCTTCCTCGATCGCGAGACTCTGGTCCTCTGTTTGGTTTCAACCGATCATCAACGACAGCTCTATGAGGCGGATCTGCTTCACGAATTGCGCACGAAGCAGCTTGGGCGCATCATCGCTTTGATGCCGCCCGGATTTTCAGGCGAGGGAATACATACCCGCGTCGCGGCTGTGGCGCCGGAGCTTCCCGACCACCTCCGCACGCCATTTGAGATCGTTTTCCCACAACTGCTGGCTTATCACTTGAGCCTGGCGATGGGGTTGAACCCGGATAATCCGAGTCCCGATGGCATCATCAACCGAGTGGTCAATGGTGTGACGCTATACTAGTCGGGTGCGTCGGGTTGTTGTCACTGAGATCGATTGATTATGAGGCTCGACGCTCTTGTCCTTAGGATTTTCGTGAGAACTTTCGGGTGTGTCCAGTTCCTCATATTCCTCTTGCCGTATTCCATTCTCGTTCTTGGGCAGACTCCCTCAACTCCAGGCAATGTACCAGCCAAACCAGCAACGACGCATCCGATGGGAGGCTCAGCCACATCTGGAACGTACGCACCTGTGTTCGATTCCGAAAAGCGTCCGATTACCGCCGGAGGGTTTGTCGATCATGGACCGATCGTGTTCGAAGATGTCAGCAAACAATCCGGGATCGCCAACTGGACCCACGTCATGGGAACAACCGAGAAGAGATACATCCTGGAGATGCCAGGCTCGGGGGTTGCGCTGCTCGACTATGACAAAGACGGTTGGCTCGACATCTACCTTGTGAACGGGTCAACGGAAGATGCTTTGCGCGGAAAGGGGGCCTCGCCTCACGCGGCTCTCTTCCACAACAACGGTGACGGAACGTTCACGGATGTGAGCGTGAAGGCCGGGGTCACGAATGACCGCTGGGGCTTCGGCGTTACCGTGGGCGATTATGACAACGATGGCTGGCCCGATATCTACGTCGCCAACTTTGGCAAGAATCGTCTTTATCACAACAACCATGACGGAACATTCACCGACGTAGCGGAACAGGCCGGGGTTGCGCTGGGAGGCTGGTCGACCGGGCCGAGCTTTGGCGACTACGATGGCGACGGCAGGCTGGATCTGTTTGTCCCCGGCTATCTTAAATTCGACGTCGACCACAAGCCTGAACCACGTTCTTCAAATGGCGACCCATTTTGCCAGTTTCGCGGAGTGAGCGTGATGTGCGGTCCACGCGGCCTGCCGGGAGAACACGATCACCTCTTTCACAACAATGGCGACGGGACCTTTACGGAGGTCAGCGAGAAAGCAGGGGTCGGCGACCCCGGCGCCTACTACGGGTTCTCTTCGGTGTTCGTCGACATTAACGACGATGGAAAGCTGGATCTGTTGCTGGCGGATGATTCGACTCCCAATTATCTTTACCTGAACAATGGCGACGGAACCTTCGAAGACGCCAGTATTTATTCGGGTTTCGCTTTTAATGTGGATGGGAGCGAGATGGCGTCCATGGGCTTGGCAGTAGGAGACTATGACAACGATGGCCGCCTGGACCTATTCACCACAACGTTCTCGGATGACTACAAGCCGCTGTGGCACAACGACGGCGACGCCAATTTCAGCGAGATCTCGCACCGAGCCGGGCTGGGTAATCCGACGATTCCCTTTCTCTCCTGGGGCACCGGGTTTGTGGATTACGACAATGACGGTTGGAAGGATATTTTCGTTGCGAACGGGCATGCCTACCCCGAGGTCGATCAAAACAACTGGGGTACAACGTACAAGCAACGGCCTCTCTTATTCCACAATCGCCACGGGAAGGACTTCGAACTGGTGCCAGCGGTGAACAATACCGGCTTGGCCGACGTCATTCCGGCGCGCGGGGCGGCGTTTGGAGATCTCTTCAATGATGGCAAGATCGACGTCGTTATCAATTGCCTCGACACACATCCGGTCCTTCTTCGCAACGTCGATCAGAACCACAATCATTGGATTGAACTTTCGCTTGAAGGCGGTGCGAAGGGGCCGAAAGACGCCGTAGGCGCGAAAGTGTTTGTGACCGCTGGCGGGCTTACCCAAAGAGCGGATTTGATGAGCAGCGGCAGCTTCGAGTCGAGCAACGATCCGCGGTTCCATTTTGGTTTGGGAGAGAGCACGTCAGTTTCGAGGGTCGAGATCCGCTGGCCAGACGGCAAGATCGAGCGCGTTCATTTGCCGGCCGTGGACCGCATCTTTTCGATCGCGGAAGGGAAAGGAATCGTGCCCGGAGTTTATGACCAGGCACGTGCTAAAACACACTGATCGTTGCTATTGGCGCTTGCAGATGATTTGGACCAGGTCCGCCCGAAACGGCTTGTCACTCTCGCCGTCCGCTTTCAATTGCAGAAACAGTTGATTCTCCCCGGCGGTGAATCGCACTGTCCCCAATTCGACGCCGTTACTTTGACCCAACGATGTCCCGTGAAAACTGGCAGTCCTCCCCGATACTTTATTGTCGACCATCAACTGCACGGTTCCTTGCGACGGCCCCCTCAAGGCATCAAGCGACACGAGGTAGTCCCCAGTTTTCGGAATTCTTATAGAGAACGCGATGTAGTGGGGCCCAAACATCTCCTCCCCTTGTGCCTCGATAGAAAGGACTCGAACATCTTTGCTGTCAACCTTTATCTCCTGCTTGCGCAGACTCATGTTCTGGAATGAGAAAGCGTAAATCGGCTCGTTCCACCCAGGCACAAAAACGATCTTCTCGGGATCATTCACTGCACGGTCACTCGCTGGCGGAAGGTCCGCGAGATTGGCTGGAGGATTCTCCAAGTACAAGAACGACGTTGCGGCATAATCCGCGGGCACGCGGTTTCCTTCTCCGCCATGCTCTATCGTTAGTTTCAAGCTGTTCTGAAATGCGTATGCGTCGCTCAGCATCAAGCGGTAGGCACCTGTGCGCCCCAAAGACTTCTGATAGTCGAGCGCTCCGCTCAGGGGGAGAGAGAACCGGCCGTTCCATCGTCCGGGGATGTCATACCAGCCGCCATTGAAGAAATCTTCCGACCCTGTGCCGTGAATGGTGAGTTGACCATCGAGCGTCGCTTCATCATCACCTTCAAAAAAAAGAGTCTGGCCTGACTCGAAACCTTGGGCCTGCAAAATCACGCCGACGAGGTGGCCGCGACCGTCGACCTCGACAAACTTGAATGGCTCCCCCTGCGGCACTGGATTTTCTCGATTCCAGCGCGCGTAAAAGCGACCTTCATTTTTCTGCCGAGCTTGCGGGGTTGAAATCACCTCAGATGTGAATCTCACCGGCGGGCCAGATTGCCGCTCCGAGACGATCTCGATGCGCGCCGAGTTGTCGTAGGGCATGGGGAAATACGCATACGCGGTGTCGCTCTCCACCCCGACAAGCAGCGAGCGAGCACTGGGATCGCCAAAGCTGTACCCGAAGAAGTCTCCGACGGGCACGAGAATTGCCGGTTTCGCATCACCATCCCATGTCGCCTTCAATACGAGGCGGCGATCGGTCCCAGCAAACGCCGAAGCGGGAGTCAGCCGGATGGCAACAACTCGGCCTGATTGTAGGGATTCAAACACCGTCACACTCTTCCCCGCTGCAAGCGTGCACTGTTTCAATTCACGATGGGCGCCTTTCGGAATGATTGCCTCGGAAACGGAGTCCCAAATTGATCGAATCTCTCGGAAATCAAGCGACTGCGCCGGGGGCGAAGCCTCAAACGTGTCAACCTTCGTACCTGGTTCATAGAGTCCGTAGTTGATTTGAAAGAACTGCATCTTGGGGCCTTGCAAACGGATCTTGCAGGATCGTTGAAATGGCAGGGGCACATAACTGTAAAATCCTCCGCCACCCGAACCGGCCAGAGGCGCGAGAAACGGCGCGTGAGTTCCCTCAAAGATGTCACGAAATGGCAAGACGATTCGCGGAGTCGTTTCTCCGTCGAAAAAGAATTCCAACGGAGAGTCGTTCGGCGTCGGTGTCCAGATGCGCGTTATGACACCCGGGCCCTCAAGTTCTGCAATTACGAGCGCATCCCCTTCTTTGCGAATGAAAGAATATTTTCCGGAGAAGCCGTCGTCATTTCCACCAGTGCGGTCGTAACTGGAAAATGAACCTACTTTCACAAAGGAGCGCAGCTGAGCCAATCGATCGAGGTGCAGAAGGTCATCAATCGCCGGCCGGATCTGGGCGGGTGCTCCGGCACTCACCACGAGAAGAAAAGCGAGAATGCGGGTTCTTGCCCTGATAGTCAACTGCAATTTCGATTCGTTTCGATCCATAGTCATGAGGATACCTCAAGACCGCTCGGTGAACCCTTCGGAAGGCCATGGGCGAAACCCCGCGCGCCCCAGTACGACAAATCGATGCTTCCATTCAAATGAAAGAAAACACGATAATTGACACCCAATTACACGCCTGCTACAAACGAAGTGTCGAAGGGCGGAAAGAAGCAATCCCGTCCTGCAGAACATTCTTCTCGCCCAGCAACCCGTTTCTCATTGAGGGCATAAATCATGTCGATTCGATATTTGGTTCTTACGTTCCTTGGAGCCGTCGCATTTCTAATAGGGGGCCTTGCCACGGCGCAGGATCTGGTGGTTGATTCCACGCCATCGCGCGTCGCGAATGAGTTCAGCCCCGTGCGTTCGCTGGGCGGGACCGTCGACCGCATTGAGGAGAGAGCGGCTGACCACGCTCTCCAGCAGCCCATGCTCAACGAAATTCTCGGTGCCGGATGGCAAGTTATCTCTTATCGTCAAAACACGGAACTCGAGGCGGAAGCCTGGCATTGGAATCCAGAAGGAACGTGGAGCGATCCCTCGGGCAAGGGCTACTTCGTGGGGAAGTCGACACCATCGGCTGTCAGCCTCGACCATTCTTACGGCTATGCCCTCCCCCATCGCGGAACCACCATGGACAGTGCTGAGCAGGGGTTCCACTACTCCAAGCTCACCGATGGGGACACAGACACGTATTGGAAGAGCAATCCATATCTCTCGAAGCATTTCACGGGGGAAGACGACGCCCTTTTACCGCAATGGGTAATTCTCGACTTGGGCAACATGCAGAAGGTGAATGCGATTCGCATCGCATGGGGTGAGCCCTACGCGACCCAATATCGCGTTCAGTTCTGGACCGGTCGGGAAAGCAATCCGCGCCACCAGGCTACGAGCGGAGTGTGGCAGACCTTTTCCAATGGAATCGTCGACGACGGCCACGGCGGCACGGTAAGCCTGCCCCTCACGAAGATTACGATCTCCGCACGTTACATTCGCGTCTGGATGACGGCTTCCTCCAACAGTTGCGATTCGCACGGATCATCAGATATTCGCAACTGCGTGGGCTATGCCATCCGCGAACTCTACGCCGGTATGCTCCCTGATGACGGAGCCTTCATCGATGCGGTTTTTCATGCCAGCGGGCCGGGACAGACCCGGACAATCTGCTCGTCGGTCGATCCTTGGCATACAGCAGACGACATCGTGAAGAACGGCCGCGAGCAGGTTGGCTTCGATCGATTCTTCAAGAGCGGCATCACTCGCGGACTTCCCGCGATGGTTCCGATCGCCATGATCTATAGCACTCCAGAAGATGCAGCCGCGCAGCTAGCCTATCTCGAAAACCGTCATTATCCCGTTTCCTATGTCGAAATGGGAGAAGAGGCGGACGGGCAGTACATGCAGCCGGAAGACTACGCGGCGCTCTATGTGCAATTTGCCGCGGCTCTGCACAAGGTCGATCCCAAGCTAAAGCTCGGCGGCCCATCGTTTGAAGGCGTCAACGAAGACATCGAGGTTTGGCCGACGGCGGACGGCCGCGTCTCGTGGCTGGGCCGTTTCATTGATTACTTGAAAGGTCGCGGACGAATTTCCGACCTCGCTTTCATGTCGTTCGAACACTATCCCTTCAACTGTGTCTCGAAGTGGAATGAGCTTTATCGTGAACCCGAACTGATCACGCACATTCTCGAGGTGTGGAGAAACGATGGCGTACCGGCCGATGTTCCCCTGATGATGACCGAGGGTAATCTCTCCGGTAGCAGCGGCGGTATTTTCCCGGACATAATGGGCGCACTGTGGCTGGCGGATTTTGAAGGGTCGTTTCTCACTGCAGGTGGCGCGGCCAGTTACTTCTACCACTCCATTCCCGAGCCCATGTGGCGTGGATGCGACGCCGGTGGCGGCAGCTTCAACGCTCTTCAAGTCGATAAAGACTTCCGGATTAGGGGATATCTCTCCCAGTATTTCGCAACGCAGCTCATCACACGCGAGTGGGCACAACCCGTCGATCAGCCGCATCGGGTCTTCCGTGTTGTGAGCAATCTGTACGATAGCTCTGGATTAAAGCCCGTGACAGCCTATGCGCTCCGGCGGCCAGACGGACTGTGGGCATTGCTGCTGGTGAATCGGGATCACGATCAGGGGCACCACGTGACCATCGCATTCCGCACCGGCGAGGATGCCACGAGCGATCAACACTTCACCGGCCTGGTAACTCAAATCACGTTCTCGGACGCACAATATCAATGGCATTCCCGTGAAGAGAACAGCTACGCGGATCCAGATGGCCCGCCCTTGAGGTCAGAGATAGCAGCTGGCGCAGGAACGCGGTATGACATTCCGAAGGCATCGATAGTCGTTTTACGCGGAGAAGCAAAGTAATCCGCCTGCAATCGCGAGCGGCCGGAACAATAGCAGACCGGCCCGCGAACGCGATCCGATTCAGCAAAAAGGAATGCCGCCGGGGGAATCGGCGGCATTTTACTGCTGCTGCGTTTGGTCCGTGGCTAGAAGATGATCTTTGCTCCCACCTGAATCACTCTCGGATCCAACTGCGATTGCACGGTCCCGAAGGTCGAATCGGCGAGGTTGCTGTCAACCGAGCCAAGGTTAGCTCGGTTGAACAAGTTGAAGAAATCGCCGCGGAACTGCATCGTCCCGCGATCTCCGAGGAACGGCACCTTGGTCTGCTTGATCACGCTAGTGTTGATCCCGAAGAACCCCGGATTGCGATACGAATTGCGTTTGAAGTTGCCTTCCGTGCCGATGTCTGGAGTGGGAAAATCGGTTGCCGTAAAGAGGCCATTCAGGTATTGCGAGCGGCTGTGGCTTCCGCTGAAGTCCTGTGCTGGCATGTTCGGGTAGTCGTAGTTGTAGCCGTCGCGATTGTAGTCACCACCGCTTAGGTAGTCATTCGTGTTGTACACGGTATAAGGCGTGCCGGTCTGAACGCTGACGGTAAATCCAAGTTCCCAGCTACCCAGCACCGCGCGGCTAAGGCGAGATGTCGGAAATGGCGCAGAAGGACTCAGCAGACCAGAGGCCGTGAATCGATGGCGGACATCCCATGCCGATGGCGCGTTTTGTGCCATGTGATGCTGGTCAGGGAAATCCCCGTAAAGGGTTCCCAGGGTACGATCGCCTCCCTGACCTAGATCCGAACTACTCGAAAGGTTGTAAGAAGCTTGGAAGGATATTACGTGGCCAACCGACCGGCGCACGGATAACAAGAGGGCCTTATACCAAAGTTCGTTGAAGTTAAAGATGTAGTCCATGGAGCCGAAGTTGCTGGTCAGGCGATCCAGATTGCCATCCAGCAAATCTCCAGCAAAACGGTTGAAGTCGGTTCCCGAGAGCGCTCCCCAAGTATGCGATCCCGAGTAATTGGCGGTGACGATGAAACTTGCTGGAATTTCCCGCTCGACTCCGATTACCCAGTTCAAGGTGGTCGGCGAAGTCAGGTTCCGGTCGAGGCCCCAAACATTCGACTGCACGCCCACGAGACCGCCTACCGGGTTCACCTGTCCCAAAGGAATTTGCGGCAGCGTGAATCCGAAGGGCCAATCTGTATTTTGGGTTCCTAGAGAGAATAAAGGTTTGATCGGAGTCGATTGAGTAAAGTCTGGGAAAAGGAATCCAGGCGGGTTCCCACGTAGCACGTCGATGGTTTCGCCGAGGTCGATCGGATTGTGATAAACGCCGATTCCGCCACGGATGTTCGTTTTGCCACCGCGCCCCGGGGACCACGCATATCCAAACCGGGGAGAAAAATTGCGGTTCAAGCGATGCGCGAACGGCGAGCTTACGCTTCGGACAGCGCCATTCTCGAAGCGCTGATCTACATCCCCTGACCCGGGAAACAGATTGGTGTAGTGATACGTGTCCACCCCGACAGGATTGCCGAAATCGTCCCAACGGATTCCCATCGTAAGCATGAGATTGGACCGGACCTTCCACTCATCCTGGAAGAAAAGACTTGCGCCGTTGCCGCGGGCGCCGAAAACGAACGGCTTCGGTTTGCCGGTCAGAGGATCGTAAGCAACTCCGCCTTCCGAAGATGGGGTATCAGTAACGAGATCAATCAGATTATCGAAGTTGAATTGAGGACGACCCTGCGCATTGCGGAAGTCCGCGGTATCGTCGTCACGGAAAAATCCGCCGCCGATGTGGAACGAATGCGCGCCGTGCACCCAACTCACTACGTCGCGCCAATTGTAATTGTGTTGCGCGTACAAACCGGACCAACCGGGATCGATCGTCAAACCAACTCCCGCCACCGTTATGCTGGGAACGGAGAATGGCGCGGAGTGAGTGCTCCAACCGAATACATGGTCGGCAAAAAAACCGAGTTCATTGACCATGGTCGGTGAAAACGTATGCGTCCAACTGGCCTGTGCCGCCCACGACGTGGTCGAGTTCACGGAAGAAAAACTCTTTCGAATGGCGGGGTTCAGGTCGCCTTCGTCCATGTTCAGATAACTGCCGTAAATTCGGTCTTTTCCTCCGTTTGCATACTGATCACCGCGAAACGAATACTGCAGGCCGTTCCGATACGGACTCTGATCATAGGCGCCGTTCATAATGACAGGCATGTCGCACGGAATGTTGTAGGTCGCAGGGGTTCCGCAGCTGCTTCCGAAGTAATCAGAGGCAAGGCTGTTCACGCTGATATTGTTCAACCCGACGACTGGATAGTTGCTCAGAACGCTGGTTCCGATGGAACCTGGAAAGTTCTGCTGTGCCCAGGCCACAAACTGCGGGCTCTCGAACGTCGTTCCTTGTTTGCCGGACGAACTGAGCGAGCGCAGAGTTTCGACCGAGGCAAAGAAGAAGGTTTTGTCTTTGATGATCGGGCCGCCGAGTGTTCCGCTGACGTCGTGCTTTTTGAAGGGAGCATAACCCACCGTGGGATCGGTGAAATGCGTTAACGCCCACATATGTTGGTCATTGAACAGATATTTTCCGCTGCCATGAAACTTGTTGCTGCCTGACTTGGTCACCATGTTCACGACCATCGAACTTCCGAATCCCTGATCGACTTTGAAAGTGTTGGTCTCGACTGTCAGTTCTTCCACGGAGTCCGGATTCGGCGCCCAGTTCAACGTTCCGGTCGTTACGTTGCTGGTTGCGGTCAACCCGTCGATATTGAATTGATTGCCGGCCCAACTCCGGCCGTTGGCGCTCATCTCGGGAAAATATTCGTTGGTAAAGTTATCGCCCTGGTCGCTGTTGTTGCCGACTACGCCGGGGGCCAAGCTCATCAAGCTGATGATGTTGTTGCTCAGCACCGGCAGGTTCTGGAGTTTTTCGGCGTCGATGCTGAGATGGATGCGCGTCTCGGTCGTGTCAACCAGCGCTGCCTCTCCCGTCACAGTGACCGCTTCAGAGGTACCGCTCACTGCGATGGTTACGTCAACATCGCGGGATTGGTTGGCTGTTAGCTCGACATCGACGGTCTGAGATTTGAATCCCGGGGCAGTAACATTGATGGTATACCTGCCGATCGGCAGGCTATTAAAACGGTAAAATCCCTCCGTACTGGTGGTGATCTGGCTGACCACCCCCGTGCCCAAGTCGCGGAGTTGCACCTTTGCCGTGGATATGGCCGCTCCGCTGGCGTCACGTACTGTCCCCTGCACGCTGCTGCCGAATTGGGCCCAACCCACCGCGCTCAATATAAAACTCAAAAGCACATACGCCATTAGCCGTGTAAGTTTCATGGTTCCCTCGGTATCGTTCTGAATCCGGGCAGAGAGCCTCCTAACACCGGAAATTGCACTATAATCTCAGAACCATTTGGATGCAATCGAAACGTTGCGAAAATATTTCGATTCGACCATGATCTACGTAATTTCATAATGATACGAAGATTAGCGGCCACTCCATCAGCAGGATTGTTTCGCTCAGATGGTCGTTTCGGAGCTGAAATCTATTGCGGGGATAGTCCGTCCCTAGTTCCAGAAGCTCCCGCTACTGATGGGTATCAGCGGACTGGTCTTCCTGGCTTCGTAGCCAAGTTCCCTTATTGGCGGCCTGCCGGAGTTGTGCCATCCGTTTTAGGAGATCAGGAAGCTCTTCTGTATTTCCTTCTCGGCGAAGCGACACGATGAGATGGTAGAGAGCGGATTCGTTGCCGGGATCCTCTTTCAGGATTTGTCGGGCCTGCTCAGCTGCTGCTCCGAACTGTCCCGCGCTGAGATACAAACTGCAGAGGATGTTTCGGGCCGCAAGGATTCGTGGTTGCAGGGTTACCGCTTTCCGCGCCGACTCCAATGCCAGCTGAAAATCGGCGCTCCCGGGTTCGGCCCCTTTCTGCACCAACATTTCCGCCCGTGTATAGAGCAAGAAGGCGTCGTTCGGAGTCTCGGCCAGACTCCGTTGAACGCTCTTCAGCGCTTCGTCGACGTTGCCTTTCTGCTCGGCGATCTTGCTCTGGGCAACCTGGCTCAAGGTTTGCTGGGGATCGAGTTCTTGAGCTTTCTCAAAATCAGCCTCGGCTTTTTCAAAGTCCCCGATCTGTACGTAGAGAACGCCGCGCTCCAGGTAAAGCGCCACCGCATCGGGAAGGACGCGCAACCCGGCGGTCATGACATCAATTCCCGAAGCAAACGAATGATGGTCGAAGGCCATTGCCGCGAGGTCGACGTAAAGATCGATATCGCGGGGGTAGGCGGCCAGGGCGCGGTTCAACAGACCAACCGCCTCTTTCGTATTCCCATCGGCTTCGTATGCGGCGGATGCCAATTCCGCCACCCGCACATCCGGCACGCCGTTCCGGGCCTCGCTTCGCTCGGCGAGCAGAGGCTGCAAAGTGACGATTGCATCTTTTGGACGTTTTGCCGAGAGTTGTAGCGCGGCCAGCCGGGTGCGAGTTTGGTTGTTTCCGGGAGTCGACTCTACAAGCTCTTGAAACACCGCGATGGCGTCATCAACGCGATCTGTCTGCGCCAGGCATGAACCGTATTGCTGCAATGCCGTCGGCTGATTCTCGATTGCCTTACGGCTTCGTTCAAAGTTCAACACGGCACCCCGGCAATCTCCCTGCTTGTAATGGAGTGCCCCTAACATGGCGTGGCTGGTCATATCCTCGGGATTCTCTTTCAGAATTCGTTCCAGCAAAGAAACGGCAGATTTATCCCCAGCCTCGTACTCGATTTGAGCGGCTCCTTCGAGCGCGGGAAGGTAATTAGGGGAGATCTTGAGAACACGCTGGTAGGCGGCAAGGGCTTCAGAAGTTCGGTGCAAGGCAGAGAGTGCCATGCCTTGCATACTGCGGAGTCGAGCGTCGTTGGGCGAGTCGCGTAGAGCCGGATCGATGAGTCGAAGCGCCGCTGCGTATTGTTTCGCGCGGAGAGCGGCCGCAATTTCCCGGATTGTCCCGGCAGCCGCGGACGGCGATTGCGCTACCGAAAAGACGGAAGTGACGAAAATGACGGCGAAAATCGCTAGTAAAAACCAGCACTTTAGCGACCGCCCGAACCTGGTCTGAACGCGCAGCATTCGGGTCACCCTCGCCAGACCAAGCCCGCCACATGAACACCACGTTGTCCCCATCCAGCCCGTGAAACGTACCACTTGCCATCGGGAGTTTGAATCACTTCGGCCGCATGGGCGGGAAATCTTCCAACCAATTTTCCGGCATCCCAACGAAGCGGAGTGTCGCTCTCGTAGACTGCCGTCTCGTTGTATCCGCGGTTAGTGCAGACGAACAAATAATACTTTCCATTTCGTTTCACGACAAAGGGCGACTCAGTCGGGCCTCCGTATGTACCAGTTTCGGCATCGCGGAATACCTCGGTCTGCTGCGACCAATGGATCAAATCGTGACTGAACGCAGCCTTCACGGTGTGATTGCCGCCCTGGGGGGTGCTTGTCGCTGCGTAATAGAGAATCCACTGCCCGTCGTCCTGTTTCAGCACCATCGGATCCCGCGCGTCGAAGCCATCCACCACCATCGGATTTGCCGGATGGCGCGTCCAGCGGAACAGGTCGGCCGACGTCGCGAGATGGATGTGATATTTCGCGTGGTCCTTCCCTCCCCCGCAATAGAACATGTAGTAACGACCTTCGTGAAACAACACGTAGGGGGCCCAGACCACGGTCTCGCCAAGCGCCGGATCAAAGTGCAAAACGGACGACTGTTTCGTCCAGGGCCCGAACAGATCTGGGGCCGTGGCGTGTGCGAAGAATCTCTCTTCCATGGCTTTTGCGGGTTCCCGATGAGTGATGCCGAAGAGATGCCACTGGCCGTCTCGGGCACGAATGAATGTGTGGTCGTTGATGTACCACCGTTTCTTCCCGCTAACCGATGGATCATAAATGCTGGTGAAAGCTCCAACCTTGAACCCGGATGCCTCCTTCGCGTCAGAGCTAGCCTGTGCGAGCAATCGTGGCACGGCGAACTTTCCAACCAATGCGCCTGTCGCCAGACCCACGCCGCGCAGGACTTGACGGCGGGTCGCGATGAATTCTCTGCCCAAGAGTCCCTTGCCCTCACTGATCATTTCCAGTTTCTCCGTAGGTTCGCCCGAAGAGCTTCAGAGTAGAACTTCGACGCGAGAAAACCGAAACCCGTGCTGCGAGCCCTCCAACCCGCTTTTACCCCTCTGGTACGTAGGTCGTCAAGCGAAACGTTTCGATCTTGGAGCCGCAATCGCCGATACAAGTTCCGCGAGAAGGACTATTCTCATCTGGCAGGTCACGATATAACTATCATTCATGAAGAAACGCGAGAAATACACCATGAAGGACGTCGCTCGGCTCGCGGGCGTCTCCACCTCGACGGTTTCCGCGGTGGTGAACCAGAACGTTCCAGTAAGCCCCGAGCGGAAAGAGCGCGTCTTGCGGGCGATGGCAGCCCTTCATTATCAACCAGACGAAATCGCTCGCAGCCTGAAGAAGGGCCGCACGAAGGCGATTGGGGTTGTGGTCCCGGACATCACGAACGCCTTCTATCCGGAAGTGGTGCGGGGCGTAGAAGAAGCAGCCTTTGCGCGAGGCTATGCGGTATTTCTCTGTGATTCTCAAGAAGATGCGTCTCGGGAAAACGATCATCTGCTCGCGTTATTTTCCCGGCGGGTGGATGGAGTCCTGCTCGCCTGCTGCAACGACTCAATAGCCTACGAAACGACTCTAGAACTGCACGTTCCGTGCGTTTTCATGGACCGATTGCCAGCCTCCAAAGCGGAAGGCACGGTCTCCACCGACAACGTCGAGGCGGGATCCATGGCGGCCCGACACCTGCTGGATTTAGGGCATCAGCGAATTGCCATGATCGTGGGCCGGCTAAGCCTTTCTCCACACCGCGACCGGCTCGAAGGGTTTCGTAAGGCCATGCAGGAAGCGAACCTGCCGATTCGAGATGAATACCTAGTTCAAGGCGACGTGCAGATCGAGAGCGGCGTCGATGCAGCTCGTCAGTTGCTTCGGTTGGAAGCCAGACCTTCTGCTGTAATCGCTAGCAACAGCAAGCTTTTGCTCGGACTTTTGCAGGCCTTCGACGAAGAAAAAGTAAAGGTTCCGCAACAGATCAGCGTTGTCGGATTCGACGACTATGCCTGGAACAAATACCTCAGCCCCAGTATCACTACGGTCGCCCAGCCTACCTTCGAAATGGGTAGACAGGCTTTCGGACTCCTTCTTCAGCTCATGAATCGGGATGAAATGACCGAGTCGACGTCTCGCCATCTGCGGTTAGGCGCTGAGTTGCGAGTACGCCAATCCACCGCTGCCCGAATGGCGGTGTAGCCAGCCTCTCCCCCAAGCATAGTTGCCATGGCACTGCTGTGATTTCGGAAATCGTAACGTTTCTATTTGCGTATTGGCGATGCTTGGGACTACACTGCACCTGGAGAAAGCAGGACTCGTCAGCATAGTCATATGGGAAACGATACGAATGAAGTCTTTCTAGTGGCCAGCGGTGATTTGAGGCTCTCAGCCAATCAAATGTGCTGGCCGGCGCAAGCCGCCGTCGAGAAACAATTGACTGCGGCGATTGCATCTCTCGGTCATTCCGTACACCGCGCGCATCCCTATTCCGAGGAAAAGAAACACGGATTTATCGACAGCCAGCATTACGGTCTGGAAGTGTTTTCCAGAATTCCGCCGAATGCAAAGATCGTTGTGGCTGAGGCTGTATGGCAATATAGCCATCACGTGTTTCCCGGACTGCTCCGTCATCAAGGTCCAATTCTGACAGTCGCAAACTGGAGCGGCCAATGGCCGGGCTTGGTCGGAATGTTGAATTTGAACGGAGGACTGACTAAGGCCGGAGTTCCATACAGCACACTATGGAGCCAGGATTTTCGGGACGACTATTTCATGTCACGCCTGAAGCAGTGGCTCCAAGGCCAGCACGTCAGTCACGACGACACGCACGTTCGACCCTATCAGCCGTCTTCCAGGCTGGAGGGCGCGGAAAAGACTGGCGCCGACATCGCGCAGGAATTGCTGCACTATCCAGCCATCCTCGGTGTGTTCGACGAGGGGTGCATGGGAATGTACAACGCGCTGGTTCCCGACGAACTCTTGCACGCGCTCGGCATTTTTAAGGAGCGGCTCAGTCAGTCTGCTCTGTACGCCGCAATGCGCCGCGTACCGGAAGCAGAAGCAGTTGCGGTGCGACAGTGGCTCGATGCCAAAGGCATGAAGTTTCGCACGGGTAAGGATGAAGAGACCGAACTTACCGACGGCCAGATTCTTGAGCAATGCCGGATGTACATTGCGGCACTGCGAATTGCAGGCGATTTTGGCTGCGCTGCGATCGGCATCCAGTACCAGCAGGGGCTGAAAGACATTTGCCCGGCGTCGGATCTAGCCGAGGGACTGCTCAATAATGTCGACCGGCCTCCCGTAAAAAGTGCTACGACAGGCGAAGCTCTTTATCCTGGCAACGCACTTCCACACTTCAACGAAGTCGACGAGTGCGCTGGAGTTGACGCCCTGATCACGAACCGCGTGTGGCGCAAACTCGGCCTCGACCCGGAGACTACTTTGCACGACGTCCGCTACGGCGAGGAGTACGAGAACCAGTTCGTTTGGACCCTTGAGATTTCCGGGGCCGTGCCCCCACAACACCTCGTCGACGGATACAGCGGAACGGTTAGCGAACGTCAACCTCCGATGTATTTCCCCTTAGGTGGAGGAACACTGAAAGGAATCAGCAAGCCTGGGGAAATTGTCTGGAGCCGGATCTCCGTGCAAAAAGATAAGCTCTGCGCCGATCTCGGAAGGGCAACGGTTGTCGATCTTCCCCACGCGGAAGTGGAAAGAAGATGGAATGACACCACACCGCAGTGGCCGATAATGAACGCTGTTCTGCACGGGGTGAGTAGAGACCAGTTCATGGGAAGGCACAAGGCCAACCACATTCAGGTTGCTTACGGCAAAGATGCCGCCACCGCCGATCAAGCTTTACTGGCCAAGGCAGCCGCTTTCAAGAGACTGGGAATGGAAGTGTTCTTCTGCGGAATTGACCCGAAGTCCGCTTAGATCTGAGCGGGCACCGAAGCCAGGTTCAAACCATCGTGCCTGGATTCGGTCCGGCGTGAAGGAACCAGTCGATGAGGCGGGACCAAGGCACCGTCGCTTCGATGGTCGATTTCATCTCATCGCAATGGTCATCGCGGCCGGTTGCGATTTGGCCAGAAGCGGATTGCGTACACCAGACCGAAAAGCAACATTCCCACACCCCACCAGATTGCAATGTGCAGTTGGGGCATGGCCACTGCCGTGGCTGGGGGAGCATACAATCCGTAAATTCCAGAGGCTAGAATCAGCGCCCCGTAAATTGCCAGTAGCGCCCCAATAAAGAACCAAATCGAGATGAATTTTTTCTCCACGCCCACTCCTTACCAGAACCAGACATTCAATGCGATGAAGCCCACCGCGACCGCGGCAGCCCAAGTGATCGGACGTTTGAAGAATGAAAAATGACCGGCGGGAGCCAGGTCGGTGAGTCCGTAGACGAGGTTCACGAGTTCACGATCTGGCTTCGGCTTTGTCACCAGGCTGACGGCTACCGTCACCAACACATTTACGATGAGCGACCACATGGCGCGGTAAATGTTCTCAGCCATGTCTTTCGCATGCGGAGAGAAGGCGATGAGGCGGAGAGCCGACGGATCAAACTTCACCCACAGCCAGAGTGCGAATGAGGTCAGAATGCCAGCCAATAATCCCCAAAAACCCGCGGCCGGCGTCGTCCGCTTCCACAACATTCCCAAAATTACCGTGCCGAACATCGGGACAATGAAAAAGACAAAGACCGCCTGCGCGTACACGATGATGCTGGAGAAATTCATCACGAGATACGCTGTCCCAATACTTACGAACACTCCCAGCAACGAGCACCAGCGCCCCATAGACACATAATGCGAATCGGGCGCGTCCTTCCTAAATAGAGGCTTATAAATGTCGTAGGTCCACACCGTGGTAAACGCCGTAACATTGCCCGCCATTCCGGACATGAAACCCGCAACCAGCGCTGTGATTCCAAGACCCAGCAGGCCGGGCCCACAATATCGCGCCAACATGAGCGGCAGAGCCTCGTTGTAGGTGTGCGCGCCGGCGACTCCCGCCTGGCTTTCCGGCACGAGATGGAACGGCAGAACGGCGAGCGCCAGAAGACCGGGCAGAATCACAATCAGCGGCACCATCATTTTGAAAAAAGCGCCGATGATCGTTCCCATTTGCGCGGAGCGCAGATCCTTCGCGGCCATCACACGCTGCACAACGAGGAAGTCCGTCGTCCAATAACCAAAGGAAATCGCAAGCCCCCACCCGAATACGAGTCCGGTCCAATGGACGCCCATGGGATTCGCAGTGAACGAACCTGTCGTCCTCCACAGGTGGATGAAATCCTGTCCTGGGAAATTCGTCTGGATGCGATGGACCATCCCCGCCCACCCTCCGGTTTCATAGAGTCCCACTACCGGGATGACAAGGCATCCAATCCAGATCAGGAAGAACTGCAGAACCTCATTGAAGATTGCCGAGAGTAGCCCACCCGCCATCACATAGACGGCGACCGTCAGCGACGATACCCAGATGCTGAAATGAATGTCCCATCCCAGGATGACTTTCATAATGATGGCCATCGAATACATATTGATGCCGCTCATCAGAATGGTCATGACGGCGAACGAAATTGCGGAGAGCGATCTCGCGCCTTCGCCATACCTGAGTTTCAGATAACCCGGGACCGAGTGCGTCTTGCAGATGTAGTAAAACGGCATCATCACCAGCGAAAGAAACAGAATCGCCGGGATCGCGCCAATCCAATAAGCATGCGCTATCAGAATTCCATATTGATAGGTTGCGGCGGCATAGCCCATCATCTCCAGCGAACCAAGATTTGCCGAGATGAAGCTCAGGCCAGCGACCCAAGCCGTCATCTCACGACCCGCCATAAAGAATTCTTCGCCCGTGTTGGTGAACTTCTTCAGGTAAAGCCCCAAAGCGATCACCAGCATGAAGTACACGACGATGATGACGAGATCGATGGAGCCAAGCGCCAACCGGCCGTTCGCCGCCTGGAGCAGCAACATTGCCGGCATTATCGACCGCTCCCGACCGACCGAACCAGCGGCAAGAGAACCCGGTCGAGTTCGTCATCGTCCCAATCCTTTAGCAAAACATTTCGGAAGAGTCCCCAGTGCTCTATCAGTTCCACGGTCTGGCCTTGACGCACCACTCCCAGCGGGCCGAGGGACTCAACTTCAAGGAACTCATTATTGGTGAAGGTCTCGAACGAGGCGCCAAAGTCAGGATAGGTCTTGGTAGGATCGGGACTGGTTCGTTTCACAAATGCTTCGTTGTTCAAAACATACGCCGCCCAGGTATCGGGATTAAACATGCCAAGCTTTTGCGCTTCCTTATTGTTCGGGTCCTGTCGCAGCATCAAATATTTACGCGTGAATTTCCAGCGTGGATCCGCGAAATTCGTATAGGCCCACATGGTCAATGGGTTTGTGGCTTCCAGATTCGCAGGATGATGGCCTCTGGGCGGGAATCCGGAGACTGCGGTGCCCCCTTGCGCCATCATGGTTAATGCCCACGGCGCAAACTCCAGCGAGAACAGGGAGCGATTGGTGATGCGATGGATAACGGTGACCGTCGTTTCCGAGGTCGCCATGCTCACTTCAATTTCTTTCTGCAGGCTCGTCAAAGGCTCAACTGGCGCTCGCGCGATGAGACCGTTTTCCGTGATATGAATTTCGACCGGAACATTGTCGGGCGCCCACGTCGCAACGGGGTCTTCAGGGGCCTTCCAGACTCGATCTCCGCCGCGCAACTGGAACTTCTCTTCTTTCGTGCCTCCCATTTGTTCCGGGTACTCTTTGAAGAGGTTCTGTCCTCCCAAGAAACCAAAGCGGATGACCCGCGGCCCAACGTCTCCAGTGACAATGATCTCGATTTTTCCGTTGCTCACCCGATAGCAGTTGGGCCAACCCTTATACTCGGTTTTTTCAACTTTCACGCTGGCAAATATAGTGGTCGTGACGAGTCCTGTGATGATGGGTAACAAAAGATAGCGGAGCATTTCACTCCTCGAGACATGGAAGTTGGCTATGATTGCACAAAGAACACAAAAATAGCGACGGAGGGCATTCGATCACTTGCTGTGTCAGGTTGTCAACGAAAAACTGAATCGTTTCTATTTATGTTCTATTGACTATCTTGGATTCCAACGTGGCACAAACTGCAAACAACACTTAATAAACAGTTTACATAAATCTATGTGAATAGAAATCAAATCTCGTATCGTTACGGTTCTATGATGCGGATCTATAGAACTTGGTCGGACAATTGATAGACTCGAAGCATCCACCTCACGGGAAGAGAATTCGAGGTCTCCACCGCGCAGGAAAGGAGACTCACCTTAGGACTCGCGTTGCCTCCGGGCCGGTGGCCGCGCGCCGGTTGACCGACTCCGAGATGCTGATAAGTTTCGGCAGGATACTTCCGGGATTCGAGTCCCCTAGTTTGCCCAACGCAAAGTATAGGTTGGAGTAAGTGGATAAAGTTTCTCGTAAGTCTGCCGTTCTGAATCCCTCGGTAGGAACATTCGATTGGGAGGGCAAATCTTGTCTTGGGCGAAGAACAACAAACTCTCTGAAGAGTTGGCCGTTTCGCTTTATGAAACGACGCTCGAAGGGCGCACCGGGGAGAGGCAGCAGAAGCTGATTTGCCTGCTCAGCTTGTTTCACGTGGTCACCCCTCCGCTGCTGCTGTGGGCCATCTGGCGCCTGGGTTACGACCGCCGAGGCTGGCTCTACCAGACGCTCACCGCCTGGGTGGTGGTCCCCGTCAATTATTTCTGGCGTCCGCAGTTCGACGCAGTAAAGGCAGGTTGGGATCGAACATGTACTCCGTGCCGCCAAAAATGTGCGAGCCCGTGCTGAATGCTCCGGCCAAGTCGATGGTGTAGAGAGTCTGGAACAGCAGCAGTCCGGTCGCCTGCCAGGAGAAAATCAGAGGACTCTCCAACCACAGGGCGAGCAGGAGGAAGAGGTTTCCGAGATCGCAGAAGAACAGGAGGTTTTGCAGGCCGTATTGCTGCCAGTAGAACGGAGCCCAGGCGATCACCCAGACGGTCCAGCCGATCTTGAGCCAGAGCGGCACCTTCATGGCCGCCATTGTAGTCGGGCCGGGCGTCCATGACTGGGACCGGAAGTCTACGGATAAACTCAGCAAGGAACTCCCCGCAGCACGAGCCGATGGCTACGGACAAATTCCGCGCTCCTCTTCCAAAGTGTGTCAACACGAAAATCGAATACTAAGTCGGCATATTTTCTTTGTTTTCATGCAACTCTGCAAACCGAAGCTTCGGGTAGTAGCTTTTCAAATTTCGGACTTACAATTCCTTTGTTAGTCGTTCCGCGAACAACTGTGGATGCTCCTTGCAGGATCGAGAAGTGTGCGGAACGATCCTCGATCGAGCACCGTTGATCGCACCAATCGTGAGGCACAACTGGGAGAAGAATATGAATTCCAATCTCGATCAGATGCGACGACAAATCGAAGCAGACGACCGGGCATCACAGGCATTAAGGGACCTGCACAAACAAGGGCTGGACATCGAATCCGTGCTCAATGGCCTTTTCTTGTTCTGCGGCGGAAGTGCAGAAGAAGCGAGAGAGGGCCTTGCCACCGCCAAGGAATCGCGGGATAGATTTATTAATTGTGCAGACCGGGCGGAGCAATTGGCAAATGAAATGGAACGGAATCGGCCAGAGAGGGAAGCGCTGCTCGGCTACCAGTGTCATACACCCGACGATCTGCCTGCGCTCCTCAGGGCCGAAGCGGACTGGATTCGACGGATTGTGCGCGCGAAAGTGGGTCCCTATTTGGACGACGTCAGAATGGGAGGCAAGACCAAGCGTGCGAAGAAAGCCGGGGAAGCACCACTCGTGAGCAAAGTCAACATCACGGCTGGTCGCGATCAACATCTGGTGTATCTGGCGTACCTGGTAGGTTAAGTCTGAAATACTGTGGATACTTGGTGAGACCGGCTAACACCTCGCTCGTTACGAGGAACGTTGCGGCGTCGCACACAGCCACGCCCCGTGCAAACGAAACATTTAACCCAAGAGTATGGTGCGGGATTTCCATTCCTGTCAACGCTCACTTTGATTTGACCCTGACCTGCGCGTACAGCGAGACAATCTTGTCGTCGAAGCCCGTCCAGCGCGTCTGCCCCCTGGCCACGATCTTCGGTTCGAACGTGGCCTGGCGGAGTCGCCTTTCAAAGTCTTTTGGCTGTTGCCGTTGCGCGTGTTGCTCCGGTGCTGGCCCGCCGGATCGTGCTTCTCGTACCCTAGATGTGTCGTCAGTTCGGCTTGCAGCGCCCGTTCCGGTGGCATTCTCCGCCCGTCCCATTGAGTCGAAGATTTTATGAAGCCCTCAGTTCTGTGCTTCGACAACCAGTTTCTGGGCACGGTGAAAAAGGTCGAGCCGGCGCTGCTTCTGGGCTTCCAGTTCGGCGGGCGACATGGTGGCGGAGTGGCGTTCGACCAGGTCGGCGAGGCTCTCGTTGAAAGACACGTCCAAAGCAGCGACGGCAGCCTGCGCCTTGGGCAGGACCTCGTGGAAGTGCTCGATCTCTTCTACGGCGTGCTCCGGGTGGTAGCCGAGCCGGTTGCCGGATTGCATGGCGTCGACGAGCAGATCGGGCGAAGCGGAGACAGGCGAGGTCTGCTGGAGTGCGTCGTAGGCCGCGCGCAAGCGGGTCATGCGGCCGGTGAAACCCTCGAGTTCGCTGCGGCGCGCGGTGAGGCCGGCGGCGCGGCGAACTTCGATAGTGACTTTCGCCGCGACGTTTTGCGATGGCACCGGGATAATCGTGGTGAGGGTGTTGCCGATAAAAGACCATCCTCTCTCGCCGGGTGAGGCAGCGCGTTTCACCACTGCTCCATTCACGGTGACTGCAGCGGGCGGCCAATCCGCTGGCAGGCGCAGCTCATAGGCGCGCGCCAGCAGCATACCGGGGAAACTGCCTTGGACGGGACCGATCTCTACACGGAGCGTATCGCCTGATTGAGTGGCCTTGACGGGTGTGCGGGTGAAGGCGCCTCGCTGGTATTCAACGGCTACACCCGAGTCCTCGTAGACGGAATAGGTGGAGCTGGAGCCGGGCTGGAGCGGCCATACATTCACGATGAGCGGGTCGACGGGCTTTTCGCCGGTGTAGCGCATGGGCGGTTGCATGGGGACGATGGCACCCGCGCGGAGATAAACCGGAACCTGGTCCACCGAAAAGTTGCGGGAGAAGCTGCTGCCGGCTTCGTCCGCGACCGCGAAGTGTTTGCCGGTTGGCCACTCGATCCATTCGCCCTTGGGTAGCCAGACATTTTCGGCAGAGAGGCCGGTGATCTTGTCGGAGGCGGCGGCTACGGGCGCAGCCAGCATTTGATCGCCGAAAACATATTCGCCTTTGCTGCTGTAGGCCGCGTCGGCGTCGGGCCAGTCGTAGTAGAGCGGGCGGAAGAAGGCGATGCCGGTGTCGAAGGTTTTCCGGGCTTCGGTGTAGGTATAGGGCTCGAGGGCGTACCGAAGCTGGAAGGCGGAGCGGAGAATATCGGAGTAGGGTTCGGGATAGGCCCAGACGCGGCGCTCGGCATCGGGGTTCTTGGTGGTGTGGGTGCGAAGGATGGGACTGAATCCGCCGAACTGGACCCAGCGTGTGAAGAGCTCGGGATCGACGACTCCGGGAAGGTGACCGCCGATGTCGTGGCTCCAATAGGCGTACCCGACATTGGCCGCCGTGGCCGTAAACCAGAATTGGAAGCCGAGCTGCTCCCATGACGAGTTGGTGTCACCGGAAAAGCCGATCTGGTAGCGGTGGTTGCCTAGGCCACCCCAACGATGGAGGATCAGCGGGCGTTTGCCCTCGCGCTGCTGGTCGGTGAAGTGGACATAGTTTAGCCACCAGGTGGGCATAACGTCGGGTATGGAGCTATGCTGATTTGGTTGCCAGTCGCGCCACCACCAGTCCAGCCACCAGAAGTCCACGCCCTGCTTTTCCAGGGGATGGTGCAACAGATCCATGTAATTGACGGCGAATGTTTTGTCGGTCAGGTTGAAGGGAACGTATTTGCGGGTCGCGGGATCGATGCCCATGGCGCGTGCCATCTCGGGATAGGCCTTTTCCCACGGCTCAACCCCGGCCGCGGCATGCAGGATGAGTGTGACCTTCAGTCCTTCTTCATGGAGCTTCTTCAGAAATTGATCGGGGTCGGGAAAGAGGAAATTATTCCAGGTGTAGCCAGTCCAACCCAGCGGGTCACTCTGCCCCGATTGGTCCACCTCGCCGAGCGGCTTGAGTTGGGCTTCGCTGAGATGCCAGGCCGTGTCGAGGACGATGACGTCGAGCGGGACGTCACTCTCATGGAATCCCTTGACGAGTTCGTCGAGCTCCTGGTCCGAGTAGTCCCAGTACCGGGACCACCATGCGCCGAAGGCGTAGCGGGGCGGCAGCGGGATGCGGCCGGCCACGCGGACGTAGTCGCCCAGCGCCTTGCGATAGTCGTGGCCGTAGCCGAAGAAGTACCAGTCGGTATAGGAGCCAGGTTTCTGGTTGGCCGGGCGTTCGATGGCCCACGGCCACGGGCTTTTCTCGCCACCGCGGAAGGTGAAGTCGGTCGAGTCGAATAGCGGGCGGGTGGTGTCGTCGATCACGGCCCAGCCGGAGCGGGAGACCAGACCGGGTTCGAGAGGCTCACGGAGCTGGGTGCCGCGTGCGCCATCGAGGGTGCGGGCCGTGCCCAGCAAGTTGTCAGGGTCGGCCTGGCCGGGATGCCAGGTAACTTGTTTGTTCCCCATGGTGAGGCTGACTTCCAGAGTTTCGGCGGTGAAACCGGAGCCGCCCGGTGGAAGCGGTTTCCCATCGGGCATTGGCGTATAGGTCAGCTTCAGTGCATCCGTCACGATCGTCAGCGTGTTATGACCGTCGGTTGAAGATTTTTCGAACTTCGGCACCGGCAGACGCCGATTGAGGAAGACCAAGGAAGCGCGGTCTTCGAATTTTCCGTTGGTGGACCACTCCATCCGGATGAGTTGTGGCGTCAGGACGGTGAAGCGTGCGTTGCCGAGCTCGACGATCGCTTTGGGATCGGCGATTGGATTGTAGAGGCCCTCGGCCTCGGGAGCGTGAACCACAGACGCCGGGACGGCGGCCGGAGGTGCGGTTCGCGTAGTCTGAGCCGCTGTTGCCAGGTTCATTCCTACCAAGAATCCAATTACGACAAGAAAACGATGCGATTTAGGCACAGCTTTTTTTCATCTCCGCAAAATTCGCCCCGAGCGATCTTTCAGAAGAAGCGTTAGTATACGCTTGATTAGATGTTTGTCCTTCGCCTTGGCCGAGACTAAACGCTTGGAGAAACGATGCCCACGGCGCAGCTTGGGTCACCGGCAGGCTCTCGCGTCCGCGCCCATGGGGCGTAACGGTCTCCCGTTTCTTCCTCTCACCTCCGGGGCTGATGACAACCGGGCTCGGCTGATTTCCGTTTCTTGAGAACTATTCGACACCACCGATTCGCGCCCAGAAAACTCATGAGGCGAACCAGCGTTGTGCAATCCACCTGAAGGCAGCGCTTACGGCCACAAACTGGTGGGGATCACAGCCGATCTCATCGAGGATTACCTTCGACGTCGTCTTCGGCAGCGAGTTCGCAGAAAACTGACCGGGGGATACCGGGAACACGGAATCCTGAAGTCGAGCACGGTGCACCAGGAGTTTCGGGTGCTCCGTCGGATGTTGAGCGTGGCCGTGCAGAAAAAGCTGCTGCCGGCAAATCCCTGTTCGGGAGTGGAGTTTCCGGTTGCGGTCAAGGGTTTGTTCCGACCGAACTATGTAAGCTGGTCGGAACAGCGAACGATCGAAGTGCATGCTCCCGAGCATTTGCGCAACATTGTCAAGATTATTACCGAGACTGGGTTGCGTATTTATAAGGAGCTGATTCCCCTGAAGAAAGAACAGCTTGATTTCACAAACGCGACCGTTTGGATTCCGGATTCAAAGACTCCGAACGGTGTGGCCGAGGTGCCGCTGACGCCCTTGGCCGTGGATGCGTTTCGCGATCAGGTGCGATTGTCACCTTGTAGCCCGTATCTGTTTCCGAGCGATCAGAACCCGAGCGGACATAAAAGGACGCTGAAGACGACATGGGAGGCCACGTTGCGGCGCGCGAAAGTAATGTATTTTCGCATTTACGATCTTCGCTCGACCTACGCCACGCGACTCAGCGCCGGAGGCGTAGCGGACGAGTGGGCGGCACGGCTGGGTGCCGGCGAACTCGGTGCAATCGCGGTCGCTCATTTTCGTCGCGCCATGGTGGTGAGCAACGATGCTCAAGCACGAAATGCGGCAATTGACCATGGCATCGAGGTCTCAGGGAGCCTTGGCGTGTTGCAGTCAGCAGTTACGGCCGGGACGATTACTGCTGCCCGCGCAGTCCAGATAATGGAGAACATGGTTCTTGCCGGGGCCTGGTTCTCGGATGAACTGATTGAAATCTTTCGGAGCTCGGTATTGAAAAACCAGAGTTGGAATACACGTTATCGTTGCAGCGAAAGGGATCACTTGGTCGAGGTGTTTGGTCTATCACATGAACGATCACTGTGGACCACATCTGTATCGCCGAATCACTCCGTCCTTCTTTCTTATGGGCGCGATCACTGAGGTAGTGGAAACTGATGTTCTCACGAACTGCCGATGCCATGACCAACTTCGCTAGTTAAGGATTTTCTCCTCGAGCGGCAAAGAGGAGCACACTTCTCGCGCACTGCCCGCAACGGAGCCAGTCTTGATGATTCAGTTGGACGGAAAACGGCTGATCGGCCGCAAGTCAGATTGCCGTCTTTACGGATCTGGGATTGTCGGAAATCAGGCACACGATTCGCACACAGTCGAGTGAAGGCTTTCCAACTTCCGTATTGCCGACGATCAAGCGCCCCAAGGGCTGTAGTTCTGAAATTGTGGGGTTCTGAAATCGAAATTCTGTTGGCGTAGCGTGCTTCTTCCGCACTACTTCATATCAAGCAGCGCAGCCATCGTTTCGACCCCCTCCCACAGATTCTGCAAGCGCAGGTTCTCATTGGCGGCGTGTTGATTGTCATCATAGTTGGCGATGGGTACCGTGATGGTGCGAGTCTGCGCCGCGCGCTCCATCGCTCCCAGCGGCACGCTCCCTCCCATCGTGGGCAACAGCACTACATCTTTGCGCGCGCTCTTCACTGCTTCAATAACTTCCCGCGAAATGTGCAGATCCATCGGGGTGCGCACGGCATTGTAGCCTGCCTCATCGCGCACCACCAGTGCAACCCGAGAATGCTCCAGCAAGATTTGCTGCGTGGGTTCGCGATCCACAATGAAGTAGCCGCGGGAACGAATATAGTCGATGACGCGCTGCTGCTGCTCTTGCCAGTCGATGCCCACCACCAAGCGTAGATCCAGATCGGCGGTCGCGGCGGGCGGAATGACATTGACGGCGCTGGCTCCGGTTTGGCCCGAGGAGAATCCGTTGATGTTCAGTGAAGGCTGGTTGATCAGGTCAAGCAGATGCGCGCCTGCGCCGTCGACGTGCCCCAGCCAAAAGGCATTCATCAGCATGTGGTCGTTCACTGGCGCATGGGTTAGGGCTTCTTTCTCAGCAGCAGACAGCGGCTCAATTCCCTCATAGAAATGCGGTACCAGAATGTGGCCGTCTTCATCTTTCATTCCGGCGAGCAACTGCGCCAGCATCATTGCCGGGTTCGGCGCCCAGTTTCCGTAGTGGCCGCTATGCAACCCGTGGTGCGGCCCATAAACTGTGATCTCCAAATGCGCGTCGCCTCGCGCTCCAAAGACTAGCGTCTGTTGACCGCTTTGATCGATCGGTCCGTCACACACCAGCAACACATCGCCGTGGACCAGATCGCGGTTAGCATTGAGGATCTGTTCCAGATGCGGCGATCCTGCTTCCTCCTCGCCCTCCCACACAAAACGAAGGTTCGCTAGCAAGGCGATCCCGGCCGCGTTTAACGCATCGAGCGCCGTAAGCTGTGCGAAGATGGCCGCCTTATCGTCGCCGGCCGATCGGGCATAGATGCGCTGCTCGCCGTTTACTTCCCGCACAATCGGCGTGAAGGGCGAGCCGCCATCCCATTCCGACGGAGTGACCGGCTGACCGTCGTAGTGTGCATAGAAGACGATCGTATGTTGGGCACCCGGCACATCGATCTGCCCGAACACAACCGAAGGCGCGCCGGGAAGAGAGAGCAGCCGGGAATCGACGCCGCGTTTCCGGAGTTCTGCCGCAAGCAGATCAGCGTTGCGCTTCAGGTTTCCCGGATCGGCGGCAACATTCGGTATCGACAGCAATTCGCTAAACTGCTGCACGAGTTCCGCCCGATGTGCCGCGGTGTACTTGCGGGCCGCCTCCGGCGGCGTCTGCGCCGCAATCGCGGTTGCCAGACAAAAGAGAAACGCAGCCAGGTAGGGAAGTTTCATAGGCTCACTATACAAGGCGCTCGGGCAGAAATGTTCCTCCCGCCGTTCCTGTCGGACGCACCGCAACTTCGGCGCCAAGGCATCCGGAAACCTTCCTAAAGGCCGAACTTCTGGTTGCTAATCCTTTGTGTGCATTCACAATTAGTTCCGGTTCGCCGACAATCCGGGAGCTATCCGGGAGGCTCCACTTTCTATCAGTAGGGCGTTACGCGGTCAAAGTGAGGCCGTTGTTAGTCGATAACATACGTGGCTGTTGAAAAAGGAACCAAAGCAGTAATTTCAGGGGATTTCAGCGTGTTCGGCGAACGAACATTCAATAACTTACAAACGAATTTTGCTGTTGAAATTCCCTGAAAAGAGTTTTTCAACAGCCATGCCTGTTATCGACAGCCGTCCACAAACGCTCGGCTAGAATGTCTGCATGGCTGCTGGATTTCCGCTGTCAGCTGCCCGAGATAAGGAAAA